>SXGQ01004188.1_pt1 | contig 17035 bp, 27 predicted proteins | sample 3178371 | NCBI WGS metagenome assembly SXGQ01 (sample SAMN11356859, study PRJNA531348) | freshwater metagenome | isolation source: freshwater sample F1-20 | place: China: Fuxian Lake, Yuxi | collected 2017-12-25
CCCGTGCTACCAAGCAAGAAAGGCGACAAGAAGGAACCAACATGACGAATCAAGATGATTGCACTCCCAAACACCCGAAAGCGCCTGCCGGGGGGGTGTGTCGAAACCAAAGCAAAGCAGAGCTATCAGACGCGGGTGTGCCCGGGGCGGCAGTAGGTACTGTTTATGAATCGGTAACAAACTTCGTGGGGCTGCCCCGGAAGTTCGATGTTATCTTGACTAATCCTCCCTTTCAAGATTCGGTGCAGCGGGGAAAAACACCCCATAAGCTGTGGATCGACTTCACGCGCGCTGTTTTCGCACGCTTTCTCGCAGACGGCGGACTCGTATGCCAAGTATCGCCAAGTAGTTACGGTAGCCCATGCAACGAAGTTCTCTCTTTGATGAAGCAGAACGAAACGCTGCTGCTGCGTCACGACACTAATACACACTTCCCCGGAGTTGCTTCCAGTTTTTCAGACTATATCATCCGAAAAACACCGAACAGCGGTGTTCCGACCCGGATCATTGTCGGAGGAACCGAGGATTCCGTCGTTCTCGATCAAAACCTTTTCTACATTCCGAACGACCTCGTTGCTTGCGCTATCGCAGTTCACCGCAAGGTGGTTTTCGACAAGACTCGACCCCGGCTGCGCGTGGAAAAAGACTATATTACATGCCACAACTCGCTGCTGAAACGGTCAGACACTCTAAGTCACACACGCACAGAGAGACATTGTTTCCCCGTTTTTCACACCAATCGACAGATTTGGTGGTCCTCTGTCCGCCAACCGTGGGCGGACTCCCCCAAGGTAATGTGGACGCGCAGCGGGTACACAAAGCCCTTCTTCGATAACGGACGCTACGGGGGAACGGATATGGCTTACTTCGTACAAGTACGAAATCCGACCGAGGGTGAAATCTTGGCGCACAACCTCAACTTGGAACTCATGCGCTACATTTACCGCACAGCAAGGTGGTCCGGCTTTGGGAACGAGCGTGTATTTGCGGCCCTTCCCGACTTGCCACGCGATAAGCGCCTCACTGATGAAGATGCCTTCGCGTTGTTTTCCCTGACGGATAAGGAGGTGCATTATGTCCGAGCAGCTTTGGGCCAAGGTCGCTGAACGGCTCAACGACCACGGGTACATGGCCGGTATCGAGCGCACCCTTGCGCGAGTACGCAAAACAGGCGAAATCTTTACCCCATCAGCCCTTGTGATCGAAATGCTAAGGGAACTGTCTCCCGAAGCCCTTGCGCCAGGAAAGACGGTATTCGATCCCGCCTGTGGGGATGGTCAGTTTTTAGTCGCCGCAAAATGGGTAAAGGTCTACTTCCACGGAATGACCGAGCATGACGCTACATTAGAGATATTCGGAGTAGACCTCATGCGAGACAACATCGAAATCTGTCGCCGCCGTCTTGGTGGAGGCACAATCATCCAGGGTGACACGCTACGCCCGGAGCGCCATATTGAGGGCCAAACCGAACATGACCGCGCGATGATGCTCGCCCTTTTTTCGGGATCTGTTTAGCGATGCTTTGTGTAAGCGGACAGGGAAAACCCCGCGTGGGCGTAGTGTAACACGGGGCGATCGGGGGCGCGATCGGGGCGATCGGGGGCGCGATCGGGGCGATCGGGGCGATCTATGCGATCACGCCGACGACCCTTCGGCCCCCTGACAGACGACCCTTTGGCCCCTGGATCGACGGCTACCGGGGCATCGGCGGGTTACCTTCTACGGGAGGACTCTCCGATGCCCCGGTCTACTTCTCCCCAGGCGTTTGTCGCCCTGTTTCGCGCCCGGTTTGAGCAAGCCAAGGCAATCTGCCCGGCCTTGCAGGCGGCGCTTCACATGGGCGAGCCGTCCGAGTTTCCCAAGAACCGAGATTACGCCTATTCCTTGTATACGAACGGTCGCGCACACATCGTCTTTGCGCCCAAGGTGCTGCACGCGCACCGTTCCCGGCAGGACGCGCTGATCCGGCATGAGTTGGCCCACGCCGTACTCCAAAACGCAGAACTCGATCACAACGAGCGCGAGTGCGATGCGACGGCAGAACGCATCTTCGGGGATTTCATCTACTACGACGCCGAGGACATACAAACCCTCGACGCCCAGGCCCCCGGAGCCCGCCGCCCCCGACCGGACTACCTGCCCCGAGGCGACGGGACAGACGCCCCCCGCCGGAACGGATCTCACTGTGGGAACGCGGATTACTGCTGTGGAAAATGTCCGGGTTGCCCCTTTCGCCCGCGTTGACGATCGGCAGCCGGTGTGTTATGGGCTTGCGCCTCTGGCAAGGGAGTAACCGTGAAGTACCAATACGAACTGACACCCGAAGAAACGGGGCGTATTCTGGACTTTTTCGATAAGGCTATGGCTTCGTCTGTGGCCTTGATCGAGCGCAGCTTCGCCCTGCGGGAAAAACTCGCGGAGAACGAATCAAAGCGAATCGAAATCGAGTCGATGCGTCTGCAAAACGAAGCCAAGGAGTACGAGCGTTACGCCGATAAAGTCTATGGGAGTAGTGTAACGAAGTTTCCGGGCAGCAAGAAGTACGGCTGGGGTATGGAGCCCGACTTCTACTCCAAGGGCTTTGACGAGAAGTGCTGCGATGAAGGCGCCGACGAAGGCACCGACGACGAGTAGGAAGTACCAAATGACACAGGCCCCCGACAACGCAGTATTGGCTGACCTTGACGAATATCTGCGTCGTCGGGGGCTTCTGTCTCGTACCCGAAAGGAATACCTGCGAGTGGCGGCGCTCGCGTGGAACAGCCCGGTTGAGTGGTTTTCGTCCCTGGTTGCGGGGCGGCCCCCCATTGGGACCGTCCAGCAAGCCCGGTCTGCCGTGGCCCATTTGCTCCGTTTCCGGGGTACGTCGGATGCAGAGATTCGTGCGACTCTCCCGCCGGCCCGGGGACGCAAGGGCGCGACGAGGGAGGGCTTGGAAGCCGACGCACTTGCGGAGTTTTTGCGTCAAGCCGACCAGTACCGGGAGCCCGTGCGGACCATTCTGCTCCTGCTGCCCCGGACGGGTCTGCGGATCGCAGAAATGTGTACGCTCAATCTATCCGATATGAAGTCTCGCGGTGGTGTGTCCTTCCTGTCGTTCCGGGGCAAAGGCGACAAGCCCCGCGTGGTTCCGCTCGGAGCCGAAGGCAAAGCGGTACTCTCTGCTTGGTTGGAAACGCGCGCATCTTGGAAGATTCCCGACACCGACACTTCCCTTTTTCCCGGCCGGGCAGGTACGCTTGACCCCTCGACGGTGCGTAAGGCGTGTCGAGAAATCAAGGCGACCAACCCCGACTTGTTCCACGATCTGACGCCCCATGTGCTCCGGCACACTTACGCAACCCGCGCGGTTGTCTCCGGCGTCGATCTGGCCCGCCTCAAATCTCTACTCGGACACTCCGACATAAAGACAACCCAGCGGTATCTCCATCCCACGATGGATGATCTCGCGGCGGCTGTCGGTAATGTCGAGGGCATGTAACGCAAGGCATGTGATGAAACCCGAAAAGATCCAGCGGTTCCGGGCGCTTCGCGCTATGGCGAATCACCCACAAACCCCCGCGACGGAGAGGGATACTGCTCTCCGTATGCTCGAAAAGATGCGGATCAACTACCCCGGGATCGAACAGGCCGCCGACTTGGCCGACTCGATTGAGCAAGGCCAATGGACGGCAGACGTAGGCACGGCTGCGGGTGACGGGGCGGGCGCGGGGGCAGGTCAGGCCGGGCCTCAACGTCGTAGGCGGAAGGCTCCGCGCGCCGCGCCCCCGCCCCCGCCCCCTCCACCCCCGCCCCAGCCGCCCGGCACCGATTGGAGAAGCAAGTTTACGTCGTGGGTGCGAGATTTTGTCTCCGAAGTGGGGCAAGGGCTCTCGATCTCGACGCTGGCAGAGCGTGAAGTTCCCGTACATATCAGCGAGCGCCCGCAAACCATTCTCGTCCAGGCGCAGATCAGCGAGCACACGCTTCGTCGGGCCGCTTATCTGGCGAACGATGATCTAACGGATTTCTTTCGGGCTGTGGGTGATCTCGTCGCCCAAGAGCTAATCGACAAGTATGCTCCCGACGAGGACGAGTGACGCGCCGGAAGTGCGATCCCCTTGACACCCGATAAAAATCGGGATAGATTGGCTGTGCCCCAACGAGAAATCGGGCTTCACCCTGCACCCGGAGAATACTATGAGCATCCGTGAAATCAAGGCGGCTTTGCGCCGCATCGAAAACGGAGGCGGTGACACCCGCCGCTTGATCCTCGCCGTCCCCGCAAAGCGGGGGACGTTCAATCGGAACGACGCCCTGCGGGGGCTTGCCGAGGGAATGGGGGAGAGCATAACCGAGGCCCGCAAGCGGGTCGAAGGCATGAGCCTGGGCGTGCTGGTGCGAGCCGAACTATACGATTCGCACCCGATGGAGGGCGATCTTGCTTTCATTGATAAAAACCAGTACGAGCACACGGGGGAGATTGTGTATCCCAATCCCGATGATCTTCGCTGGGGGGAGGCGCAGATCATTGACGACAACGGGGAGTTTTTTGACCTCGATCGCTGGGAGGATGCCGTCAACGGCATCCTCTACGGCAGCAGCGCCCGGCGCGGGGGCATGTATTTTGGGGATTTCCGCGGTCGCAGCCGTAACCCCACACCCCAACACCGAGATCCTACGAAGGTCTACATCGACGCTCTCTACGCCACGCAGGCGGCGACGAAGGATCTTGAAGTTGCTCTCGCCGCTGAGAAGGCGGGAACCGGCACCGCTGCCGCCGTCAAGGCCGCCACCAGCCGCGCCGCTTACGCCGCTCAGGCCCTTGTGGAAGCGTACAAGGCGCTACAACGCTCATAGCGCCGCCCCCGTCCTCGCCCGCCGGCCCCTTCGGGGGCCGTTTGTGTTTTGGGTCCAATCAAACGGAAACGAACTTTACCTTAGCCGGCGTTCGATCAAAAAGGACGGCACACCTTCGCCGTTACTGACGCGGCGTAAGACCGAGTAGGATTTTCTCTATCCGGTCAAACCGATCCCCCCAATCGCTTAGTCGGCCTTCCACGCGGGCAAGCGATTTTGTGTTATCTCGGTCGTTTTTTTCGATACTCCGCGTTGTCGCTTCCAGTCGATCCAGACGGCCCTCGACGTTCTCCATCTTCGCCTCCAATGCGGACAGTTTATTGGAGATTTCGGGCGGAAACGGCGTGGGAGTCGGGGCAGGCGTCGGCGGGGCTGCGGCGGCTGCGGTGGCCGCTGTCGCGGCTGCGCTGCGCTGGCCCAGGTAGGTCGTCACCTTCTCCGTGGCGATCACAAGGCCAACCACGGTGCTCATTACGGCGCTAACGATTGTGACGATTGTGTTATCCGTCATGCCTCCGGGGGCTTGGCCCGGGGGCTGCATCGGCACCATCGGCTGATTGACTACCTCCGAAGCCGCGATAGCATCGGGGTTAGCCAAACCAGCACTTACCAAAATCACAATCAGAAAGATCACGGGGCCACCGGCTTCGTCGAGTTGACGTACTGGAAGTAAAGGACGGGAGCACCGGCTACGGCAGCAGTTTTGAGCACTACGCTACTCGTAGAGTTGAATCCCCCGTGCGGGCGATACTCAAAGGTGCCGATACGCAGGGTTAGCGACGAACCCGCCGGCACAAGCGCGGCCGTAGCGGTGGATGCCGCCGTTCCGCTGCTTAGAATACCCACAACGGCGGCATCGGTGCCGTCAGAGTTGTAGACAATGATGGTGTGGCAGTTGTCGGCGGGTTGCTGCCCTACGGTGGCAGACGCGCCCGCCGTGACGCGCACATAATCAACGGTATTGACGCTGACGGGCATGGGTTGTCCTCACGGGCTATGCTAACACGGTCCCTCGCCCCTGTGGAGTCCCCCGTGAAGAAGGTCAAACTCGGTAAATACAAGATTGCGTATCTCTACCCGCACGAACAAGACATTCTCGGTTCCGAAATGTTTGACACGTTGGCCGATGCCAAAGTTGCGGCCAGTGAGGCGGAATCGTCGGGCACGCCGTTTCTCCTGATGCGGCTCGCGGTTCACGGCGACGGCGAATACTACTGGCGCGTGCTGCCCTACGGCGCCCATCGGCCGCTCACCTTCGCCCGCACGCTCTACAACCTCCGCTTGCCCTTGCTGGTGGGCGCAGCGGCTACGCTGGCGATTGCGGCCTCTCGGTTCCTCTACCGGCGGCGCAAGCGGGCAGCAGCGGCCCCCGAAGGCACAGCCGGCACCGGCGAAAGCGCGTGAACGGCCCCCGCGTTCAAGAGCCGATTACTCTCCGTCACGCTAAGGCACCCTTAGCGTGATGGGAGAGAATGACGGTTGTAACTGCGTTTTGGCCGACTAAAACGATAATCGACTCTTGAACGCTGATATTGTCCCTTTTGGCCGAACGCCGTCCAAGGTAAGGTTCGTTTCCGTTTGATTGGACCCAAAAACGACGAAGGCCCCCGAAGGGGCCAGCGAGCAGGCGGGCGGGCGTCAGACGGTAAGGTCCGAATCTCCCGCCTTATCCGGCCGGAGAGCGGCGAGGGCGGCGACCGCCCCGGCGCGGTCGGGGAAACTGCCCCGCCGCACCCAAAAAATGAAGTCCTCCAATCTATCGACGGCCCACCCGGGGCCGGTTTCTTCCCGGGCGATGCGGAAGGTCCGCCCGCCTTTCTCGGCGGTCCAGACCACTGAGAGGGGGCCGCGCCCCCGGTTTTCGTGGCGGGTCAACTTCATGGTGCCTCCGGGTGTCGGTCCTGCGAGCCCTCCCGCCGCCGACACTCACAGAATAGCCCGGAAGATGCCGATCGTCAATCCCCGATCGCATAGATTAGGCACAAAAACGACGAAGGCCCCCGAAGGGGCCAGCGGGCAGGCGGGCGGGCGTCAGGTCCAGCGACCGCCGCCGATGATCTGCCAGCCGTTTTGGTCACAGATTTGGCCGAGGGTGGGGCTGTCCCCACAATGATCCCCGAGGGCCACCCCGCCGATGGTGGCCCCCGACAAGGCGGCCGTCACCTTGTCGTAACCATAGCCCCCGAAACGGCTGATGTGGTGGGCCGGGGGGTAAGTGTCGCCCCCCGGCCCCCAATCAGACACGGCGACGGTGACGGTGCCAGTCCGTCCCCAGATTTGCGCGAGCCGCGCGATCTTGACGATCTTGTCCCCCTGGACGGTGCAGACCCACGCCACTTTGGCGTTCTGGTGGTCGATGACCTTGACGACTCGGCTGAGAATATCGGTCTTGCTCATGTTGACTCCGGGTGTCGGTCCTGCGAGCCCTCCCGCCGCCGACACTCCACAGATAGCCCACTCCCTGCCAGCCGTCAAGCCCCGATCGCATAGATCGTTCGATCGACCCCCGATCGCGCCCCGATCGCCCCGGCCTCCCCCGTGTTACACTACGCCCACGCGGGGTTTTTCCTTGTCCTCTCTCTACGCTTTTGGTTCCGGCGGCCTCAACGGGTCCACTACTACCATCGTCGGCCCCCTCGCCGGCTTTGGGGAGATTGCAACGGAGATCCCCACCCCCTCCGCACAAGTTGACTTTATCTACAACGTCAACGCAGCGATATTGCAATCCTACCTCTACCTCGCGGGCGCTGCAATCTCTCAATCTAACGGAGAAGTCGTCGTAGCGTCGGGCACAAACGCGGCGGGCTACGCTCGACTGTTCGCGCGTCGGGTGATCCGCTACCGGCCAGGGCAGGGTTCGCTTTTGCGCCTAACCGCCCGGTTTGACACGCCCATCGCCGGAAATCGGCAGACCATCGGCGCTTACAATGTCGCATCGGGCTACCAGTTCGGCTACCTCGACGATGTGTTTGGTATTCTGCACACCAGCACAGCCGTTGTCGAAATCCAAGCACTTACCGTCACCGTCGCCCCCGCTGCGCCCGGAAACGTAACCGTAACGCTGGACGGGGGGCCTGCGGTCAACGCAGCGGTAACAGCGTCAGGAAGCACCGCAATCGCAGCGTTTCAGATCAGCCAAGCGGACTACTCGCAAGTGGCGGGCGGCTGGGATGCTATGGCGCTCGGAAATATCGTCTACTTTGTCCGCCGAATCGCCGGCCCCGCCGGGGCTTCGACCTTCGCCGCCGGGGCCACAGGCACCGTCGCCGCCTTCACGACTCCGACAACCGGCGTTCTCCCCACGGAGACATTTATCCCCCAAAGTGCATGGAACGGCGACCGATTCAACGGATCTGGCCCTTCCGGCGTGACGCTCAACCCGCAGAATGGCAACGTCTACGCCATTCAGTTCCAGTATCTCGGTTACGGGGATGCCTTCTTCTACATCGAGAACCCGACAACGGGCCGATTCGCGCTCTGCCACACGATTCGCAACGCAAACGCCCGTACTGCCACGGTTCTCCGAAATCCGTCTGCATACCTCACTTGGGAGAGCCGGAATACGGGCGGAACGACCAGCGTTAGTCTCCGAGGCGCATCCGGCGCGGCGTTTACCGAAGGTGAGGTACTTTTCTTGGGTCCGCGCTTTGGCAGCGATTCCACCAAGACCATCGGAGCCGCTACGCTCACGCCCCTCGTTACACTTCGCTCGACGCGGGTGTATCAGAACCAAGCACCCACGGGCCAGATTCGGATAGATCGTGTGTCCGTGGCAGCGGACGGAACCAAGTCCGTAGAGATTCGGTTCTACCGAAACGCTACGCTTACGGCCGCGCAGTTTGCTCGCGTAAGCGCGGCTACGTCGGTAACGGACATTGACACGGCGGCTACGGCGCTCACCGGGGGCACGCTGATCTATGCCCTCACCGTAGGAAAAACCGACAGTACCGCACAAGACTTGACTTCGCTCGATATTGTGCTCAACGCGGGAGATACGCTGACGGTTACGGCGTACTCCGTCAATGCAAGCGATGTTACAGCATCCGTCGCTTGGGTTGAGGACTAACGGAGCATCGTTTGGGCGAATAGATCCACCGCCGCCTGCCCCTGCCGGGTCGAAAGCCAGCGTTCCATGTAGGGCTTGTCGGGGTCTGGATGCTCAAAGTACGGGTCGTCTGTTCGCTGCCAAGCAATCGAGCCCCCGGCGTCGGGCACATCGAACCCGTACCACCGAAAGACCGTTTGTAGGTGGTCTGCTACGGCATCCGTTTTCCAGTGGAGCCCGGCGGCCAGCACTCCGCACCGCTTCCCCCGCAAAGGGTTCGGTTCACCCCAGGACACCGCTCGATTTTCCAGGGTATCCATGCGTTCGATGATCTTCTGCATGAGCGCGGAGTGCGATCCCCACCGCGTCGAAGTCGCCCAAATCACCGTGTCCGCCCAGGCGAGCCCGTCGTAGATCACGGGCATCTGATCGACGCCGCCGTACTTCGCGGGGTTTTCCACGCTGCTCTGATGCGCCCAGCATCGGTAGGGGCCAGACTCGGGGTTCGCACAGTCCCGCTTTCCGTTGGCGTAGCAGGACAAGTTCTGTACGATATGCAGGCTGTTTGCGTCTACGGCGCGAATCGTGGCCTTCGGGTGAATCTCTGCGATTCGGACCAGTACGGCTTCAAGCAACGCCACCGACGTAGACTTGCTGGCGGTGTGCGTCGTTGTGGATACCGCAAAGATCCGAGTACGCATAGATTACTCAGTCTCAAAGCGGCCGGAACGGTCACGCTCGATCACATCGCCCCACCCGCCGATCTTGTATCGACCCGTTTTGTGGTCGTACATGACGGTTGCGACGTAGGGATCGCCCATATTGACGTATTCCAAGCCGTTCGGCGTGTATTGATCGTCGTCTGTGGCGGCGATGTATTCGATCCCTGACCCATCAAGGATCTTATCGACAAGCCGAAGTACGCTCAAAACGGACTTCTTTTCCATCGTATCGCGAATCCGCTGTGCATCTTCGCGGCTGATACGAAGAACGTCCATCATGCGTTTGACTGTGGGGTACATGGAAACCTCCTACTTGCGGCTCTTGTGCTTCTTACTTGCGGCTCTTGTGCTTCTGATAACCCTTGTAGGCGGCGTAAGTGAGCCCCGCAGCCCCCAAGAGAATACCCGCACGCACAAGCATCGACTGGCTATTGTACCAGTCGGCGTAGTCGTCCATCATACCGCTGAAATCGTCGGCAGCGTCCATGAGATCGACGCCGGAGTAGATACCGACGCGTGCTTTGGCCCGCTCCCAAAACCGACCGCGCTTCTCCTTACGGGCAGTTTTGGCCTTGATGCCGGCCTCCAACTCGCGGATCTGCTTCTTGTATTTCTGGATCAGATCCTTGATACGCTGGCGTTCGTTGCCCTTCGCATCGTCAAGTTGCTTCTCAAAGGTCTTGATCGCCTGCTGGCGATTCTTGATCTCCCGGCGCATACCCTCGACGGTGCGGAGTCGGTCAGACACGCCTTCCGCCTCCTTACCGGCGTAGCCGTAGCCGTACTCCGAGTAGCCGAGTTGGCCGCCCGTGTTGCTCAAAATGATTGCGCCTTTGCGAATGACGGGAACCTGATACTGTTGCACGGTACGCTCCTGGGTGAAACTTCCGGGGGGAGTCTATCTGATCTACGGGGCACAGTCAACCTGATCTACGGGGCACAGTCAACGGCGAGGATTACTGGCGTACTTACCCAAAGCAGCCACAATAGCCACACGGGCTGCTTCCTCTGCTTCTTGGGGATCGCTGACGGGTCCATAGGCTGCTCGCCCCGCGCCGTGAATGGTCGAAATGTCCAAGCGGCTGATGTATCGCCCTTCTCGCTCTTGCTCGATCAAATCGTCAATGAGTTCATCGAGTTTGGAGCCTGCACGCTTTCGCTCGCCGTATTGCGTGATTGCCTGCTTTGTGGGCGCGATTTCCCGTTCTTCTTCCCGGGAGCGTATCCGGGTAGTTGTCCACGCTTTCTTGGCTCGTCCGATCACTTCGGACAAGTCCATTTCGGGAGTGAGGTTGGTGTTCTTTACCCAAACGTCGCCGTAATGGGTAGAGATCCAATCCGATAGATCCGAAAGAGAAAAGCCAAGTCGCTTCGCGTCAGCCCCCAGCGCAATCGCCATAATGTCCGAGAACTCTCGCTTGTCCCCCTTCGCCATTTCCAACCCCTGCGCGATGCGCTGGTTGGCAATCGAAGTGAGCATTTTTGCTCGGGTACTCGGATCTTTTTGGGCTTCTTGGAGCCGTATACGGGCGTAGTCGAGGTACTTATCTCGATTCCGTTGTAGAAAGTCGAGCAGCGGCGGCCGATCCGCCACGCGCTCCATGACGGCGGACACGATGTAGGACGGAACAAAAGGGTACGGGTTACGGCGAGGATTGAGGCGCATCTGCTATTCCTTCGGTCGGCTAAGTTGAGGCAATCACTAAATCCGCCTGGGCATGACAGCCCCAAGAAACTTCGATTCTTTTTCATCCGTAAAGAGGTACACGGGGTCTAACGGTTTTCCGTTTGACTCAAACCTAACCGACTTGCCTTGGGCCAGGGTCGCAGCTATTACGGGCACAAACAACGAAGCGTTTACATGAATGTTACCGGGCCTGAAAACCAAGCACGATACCACAGCAGGCGGGCTTGTGTCTGCGGAGCCCACGATCCCGACAGGACGAAGTTTCTTGAAGTCAAGGATTTTAGCCAAGTCAACGGGATCGGTTTGATTCACCCAGGGGCGGGGCTTCGGACTTTTGCGTTCTCGATTCAAGGGTGTATTATGAATGAGAAACTCCGCAGAGTCAATCGAGCAAAGGGAGTATCCGTCCGATACAAACTCTATGCGGTTCCCCTCTTGTTTTAGAAATCCTTTGGTCGTCAGGTTCCCCTCTCGTCTGCTCAGATCCCCAGCCGTAAACCGAATATCTTTGCGAAAGGCTTTGTGTATTGCTTCCAGTTGTGGGGTTACCCGCCCGTAGATATGCTCCGGCGTGATCGAGTAAATCAAATCGGGGGACGCAGAAGCCAACGGAGTACGAGTCGAGGGGGTAGCCCCAACTTTCGCCATGTAAGCACTTTTAGCGTAGTCGTAGTACCGAGTGTAATGTTGGTACTTGAAGTAATCTAACAGTTCCGGGTGGTCTAACTGGATCGTAGATTCTACATTCCGTAGGATCGTTTTTACCGCGAGTCGCGTTTCCATCACTACCCCCGTCACATTGATTCGCTGATGAAATACACATCGGGCATACCCGAGAACGCATTACCGTACTTCTGCCGGTAAACATCGGCCGTTCCGAGGACGCGAAACTCCAACGACAACTCGCGTGCGCCTCGGCCTTGGTACACATAATCCCGGGGCACCTTGATTCGATACTGCCAGTTCTTTGTGAACGGATTTTTGGCGACTTGAATCGAGCCCGGGTTTATTCCAGCCGAAGGCGCCCATGCAGCCAACCACTTGTCCGTACTCCGCTTGTCCCACTTGTCAGGGGTAGGGACAGAGAAAGTCAAGGGGGGCAGAGGTTCAGTACGGTAGGGAAAATCGTCTCCGACCCGATTTAGGACTGAAAGCCAAGACGCCGCTTGTACGGCAATCTCCCACATCGTACCTTCCTTTCGATCCACACTTGCGGGCATAGATCCGACATAGAACTTGGAAGCCTTTGCGGGATTGACTTCTCCGATGGTCGGTACGGCGACTTCTCGCGCTACAACTTCTTCTACGGCTGCGGCCAGAGCACCCTCGTCCGCCTTCTTCTTCGCAGCGTTGTAAGCCGTCGTCGCATACTGCCGATACTCGTTCTTGTTTTCTTGGAAGTACGACAGCACTTTGCCGGACAACTGTGCTTCGACAGCATCCATGATCTGATTGACTTGCGGGATAGACACGGGATCTCCTTAGAGGGCAGCGTTTTTGACGAGATCGGGCCAATGGTGCTCAATGCTTTCGGCCGCGCGTAGGCTCAGGGCGATAGCCTTGGGGGAAGTGTTTGCTGACCCCATAAACAAGTTATCGAAGTTTCCCGTGTACCCTTCTCCGGGCTTGTGAACCCCCATCTTTACCAGTTGTCGCAGGTCGGGGTATCCTGTTACTACGATCATCATCCCGGCGTAAGTGTCTCGTTGGGCCTGGGTAAACGACAGTTCAGCACGGGCCAAAATCTTTCGGTTCTCGTCGTGAATCGTCAAGTTCAGTAGAATCCGATTACCCCGAGTACGCGAAAGTCCAGCCTCTACGGTTCGCTCGCCCGGGACGGTAACTATGCGCGTAAAAATCTCCGCAGCCGCGTCGATCAAAGCAGTACCGTCGATGGTCTTGCCCTCGACGGGCTTATCCCGCTCCACACGCGCCATGAAAGTCTTTTTTACATAGTCGCGGTACTTCTCTTTGTTTCGCTGAAAGTGGCTCTGTGCCTTGCTGGACACCTTGGGCTCCACAGAATCCAGAATCCGATTGATCGTAGCAGGAGAGGGGGTGGAGGTCACGCTACGCTCCGTACTTTGTCAAAAGTTCTTGTTTGAGGCTTTCAGCGTAAGCCTGGGCCTGCTCCAAGCGTTTCTTTCGCTCGGGCATCGGGTACTCCCGTTTCGGGTGCCCCCGGAGTAGGTTCCGCTCGGCCTGCTCTGCGTGTATCTTCGCCCGGAGGTAGCGCGAACGCAACTCGGCGTAACCCAGGTAATGCGCTTGGTTGCGTTTCAAGTACGCCAAGACTTCGGGCTGATCTTGCAACCGGAGTTTGATCCGATCGAGAGCCTGGACAAGTGTAAGGTCGAGCATTACAGCCCCCAAGTGAAGAAGTAAGTAACGGTTTTGTACCAGTTCGGGTACTTGCGCCGCAGCAGGGCTTCGTCGGTGAAGTAGAGCGCGAACGCACGCCCAAACCCGTCCCCAAAGGAGGGCCATTTGTTTGGAAGAACCTGGCCGAAAGCCCGAAAGCCTGCCTCGGTGAATACCACCGGATCAATACCAGCGTTCTGCGCGTCCTCGGTGAAGTAACGCCCGACACCGAACATCAGCATTTCACCGATTGCTTGCAGTACGTCGGAATCCTGCTTCGTTTCTGCTACGTTCCAGAAGTTCTTGTAAATCTCGATGTTCTGGCCCAGGGCGGCCTTCACGACAATCGTGGGATCTCCGCGTAGAGCGGACTCCTGCTTGCCGATGTACCGCAACGGAACGCCGTACTGCGCTGCTTGCGGGTATCGTTGCGCGAACCCATCGGCCCACTCCCGCAAAGCGGGGTCTATGCCTACCTTACGCCAGCGGTTAGCCTGCTCAATCATTCGGATATTCGTCAACTTGCGCTCCGTATAATCCATGTAGCGTTGCTTGTTATCATTGAAGTAACGCTGGACGTTGGGTTGACCCACCAGCACCAGCGAAACAGACGAGAGGATTTGGGCGGCACGCATGGATTCCTCGGATTGGCATTGACAAACGACGGCATCAGGATAACCCAAGCGGGGGCGTTCGTCTATGTCGAAAGTCGAGGGAGACTATACCATGACTCCGATTTCTTGGACTCTACTTGCGGTGGGCCTTGTGCTTGGGGGCACGGGCGGATTTTTCACTGGACGATCTTTTGGATCTGGCGGGAAAGACGCAGCGGCAGCCGCCCAGGCCGCCGCTGATGCAGCGAAAGCCGCCCAGGGGACGGCTACGGCGGTCGCGCAGAACACGGAGGCAATCACCGCCCTGACGGCAGCGGCACAGCGCCCGCTGGTGCTCGATTCCGAGACACGCGCCGCTTTGGCTGGCGACATTCCGGCCGGGTGTGCGGACCCGAAGGCGAGCCTAACCGCCGCGTGCCTTGTCGCCCAATGCTGGCGATTCGGACAATCTGCCGCCCAGCGACCCGAAGGATGCGGGGACTTGCTGAAAGACGCCCGGTTGCAGGCATGGGTCGAAGTCTGCGGGAAAGACGAAAACGGAAAGCCCGACTGGAAGTGTATCGCGGCGGCCCAGGACCGCGTTCGCAAGTAACCCCAGCCTGGCTTGTGACGGACAAGCGTTAGATTTTGCTCTTTGTCCGCTGCTTTACCGTGCGGTCGATCTCAACTTCCCCCGAAGCGAACAGACAGATTCGCTCAATCTGTTCGCCCTTCATAACTTTTTGCAACCTACGCAGCAAAGCCGCAAGATTCGGGTTGGAGTCCGGTGAAACCGGGTCAAGCGAAGCCGAATCAAGGAGGACCGAATCAGGGGGGACCGAATCAGGGGGGACCAAAGCGCGGAGGGCCGATTCGCGGTGAACTCGGTAGTGAGTGCAGCACGGCCCCCCAGGTTTGACCGCAAGCCGCCAGCAGCCGGGGATTACGCAGATATGCCGCTTTTCCGGGTAGATTTTTCCCGGTTTGGGTGTAACTCCCAAAGACTCGCAGAACTCACGAAACATGTTTTCGTCCGCGACCCCAAAATACGAGGCTGGTCCCTTGTGGAAGGTGGCGATACCGGCCTCTTGTCGAATCCGATTTATCATTTGCCCCAGCGTATACGGCGACATTTTTGGGTAGAGTTTCATTACGGGGGCTTTGGTAGTCTCGGGATTTTCCGCGAGAATCAAAGCCACCTCTCTATACTGGGGATTGATCTCGTAGAAATATTTATTCGTCCAACGGGGCATACTCAACTCCTTGGAGTCAGGTCAAGGTCAAGGTCAGGTCAGGTCAGGTCAGGGTCAGGGGTATCGTCCCCTATTGCAGCCTCCGAGTCGTCTTTGCCGGACGACAAGCGGGGAAAGCCCATCTTTTCCAGAACGGGCACCGTGGCAGACCTCCGATGGGTGACGACGATCAATCGGATTCCAGAGATCGCCGCCGCGTTCTTGGCAGCGGAAAAGAGCGTGTGAGAGCAGCAATCGCTCGTCACCACGATCAGGTGCGCCTGTGCGCGGTGGTCCGGGTCGCCCTTGTTTCGCCAGACGTTTCTGATCTGGATGCCGTGCTCCAAAAGGCACGTTTCCAACTTTCCTTGCCAGGACGGGCCGGGCTTCGACCCGACCAAAATGGCAGTAATAGGGGTTTTACTCCGCATGACCCCTCCCCATGCGCGAGACAAGTCGCGCCAAAAGGGACAAAAGCGCGTCCACCGCTTCTACCGGGTCTGCCGCGCGGACAGACCCGATCGGCCGGCGGCCGTCACCAAGCCAAAGCGCCGTCCACGACCGGCGGTGATCGTGGATCGCCGGAGTCGGGACAAGACGGAGTTTTGTCCCGGGGAAAAAATGGGCGATCTTCTCGCCCTCTGCGATTGCCTTCGCACGGGCGAGGGCAATCGACCTGTACCTATCTTCGTTGTCCATGTTGTTCCCTCCCAGGAAGTGATGGGTTCACCGCTACGATAGCACGGTCCTTGCCCCCCGTCAAGCCCGATCGTGCGGGTTGACCATCGGCAGGCTTAGTGCTATCCTGTTTCTTCGGAGGTAAAATGAGCAAACGCTACTGGTATCTGCTGGACCCGCACGCGGCGCTTGACGCAGCGGAGCGCAGCGAGAGCGCAATCGCAGATTGCAAAGAGGCAATAGAGCAAGCCAAGTTGAATTTTGACACCACCGTTCCCTTGCTCAATGCGGCGTTGTCCGCAAAAAACAAGGGTGAAGCGGCAATCCTCGTTGGCTTTCTGTTGACTTACCTCACACAGTCGAATCACGCAGAGCAAGAGGCAAAGAGCAATCTCGCACAGATTGAGGCATATCTGACCGGAGCCCTGGCTTGCGGGGTGCATCCCCTGGTCGCCCAACTGCTAAGCCCGGAAGAATACGCAGATCACACGGCGAAGTCGGAGCAAGCAAAGGATGATCTGCGCGCTTTGCATCAGCGCGCAAGCGATCAAGTCCAGCAAATCAAAGAGATTGCGCGAACGCTGGCGACGAGTTTTCGCGCCGTGTCTGCCCGGGTCGCGGGAGAAGGGTGATCGGGGTGATCGGGGTGATCGGGGCGATCGGGGCGATCGGGGCTTGACAGTCGGCAAGGGGCGGGCTATCCTGTCTCCATCGGCGGGGGCTGACCCCCCACAACCAGCCGACAAGGAGAGTCCCATGACCGCCACCCTCGCCACCCTCGCCATCGCCGACACCACCGCCGACACCACCGCCGACACCACCGCCGACACCACCGCCGACACCACCGCCGACACCACCGCCGACCACTCCGCCGACGC
>SXGQ01330492.1_pt1 | contig 17033 bp, 8 predicted proteins | sample 3178371 | NCBI WGS metagenome assembly SXGQ01 (sample SAMN11356859, study PRJNA531348) | freshwater metagenome | isolation source: freshwater sample F1-20 | place: China: Fuxian Lake, Yuxi | collected 2017-12-25
AAAAAAATGAAGTTAAAGTAAAAATGATTGATAGATTAAAAAGTGATAATGATAAAATGAGATTTAAAACTCCGGGATCAGATAGAGGCAAAGAAACTTCAAAGTTAAAAGAAGATAAAGAAAATGCAAAAAAAGGATTAAATGCCATCGATAAAACAATTAAAGATGATTTTAAAGATAAGAGATTTGGTCTTTTAAAAGAAATGAAAGAAGAGTTGAAAAATTTTAAGCAAAATGAAAGAAAATTTTCCAATGATTTTCATAAAAAAATAAATCTTTTGCAGGATGAGGATTTGAAAAAAGGTCTTCAAAAAAATATTAAAGTAATTGAGGGTAGCGGAGCATGGGAAACATTTAGAAAAAAAATAAAAGAAAAATTTAGTAAAAATAGAAATGAAAATTATGTTGATGGTTTAATAAAAAAAGAAATTGCCGAAAATCCTGAATTAAAAAATTTATTTGATAAAAGAAATGAATTTAAAGTGCAAATAAATGAAGCGGATGCTAAAATTAAAAATCTTGGCGATGAACAAATTGATAAAAACAATGGAATATATGATAAAGCTCTTCAAATTAATCAAGAGAATGTTAAAATAGTTGAAAAATATGAGAAAAAAGGCTTAGGAAAAAGAGCTGGTAAAGCAACTGTTTCTAAAGCGGCTTCCTTCTTAATCGTTTTTTTCTCTAATGTTGTTGTTAATAGATTTAAATTACCTAAGCCTGGAAAAAGAGAAGAATATAAAAAAGCTTTAAAGGCAGTTAAAGAATTTAATAATGGGGAAACAAAAAAAGATTTCGAAAAATTTGTTAACAAACATAAGGATAAATTACCGAAAGATGTATAAATTAATTAAAAACAATTCAATAAAAAATTACCTAAAAGCGATTCTTTGTTTATTGTCTTTGATTTTTTTAAATGCTTGCGAGGATTATGGTTGTATAGATGCTGATGATTTTGGTGAATATGAAATTTATACTTTTCCAGTTAATGCCAATAGATTATCTGAATATTGCGAATATAAAAAAGATGTTTCCGCGACAAGTCAACCTTTTGGAATAAAGCAATGTGTTTCTACTCCTGCAACAAATTGTCTAAATCTCTCAAACGATGATTGCGGAGAAAAATGTGAAGCAGAATGTTATGCTAGTTCGGAAAAAAATTTTAAAGATTTAATGAATAATCAAAGTATTACTAATCCAATTGATGCACTAGGTTTTGCCGATCCACCTTGGGTTGCGGTTGGAGGTGGAAATAATCAATTGTCAATCGAAGAAAATTCTCAAATTTTAATAACCGCTCAAGGCACTATAGATTTAGGTGGAGCGTCACCAGAGAAGGTTTTATCTATTTCTAATGCCGACATCGGTAATAAAGAATTAAATGCACTAAAAAGTAATAGCAATATTGCTCAATTCATTGGTGGAGAGAGTTTAGAAATAAGTTTTTATAATTCATTTTCTAATAATGAAGGTACTGAAGTAACAGGAGCAACTCTTAAATTCTTCCCAAATGTTACTGAAGATAATTCAAAAAATGCTATTCCTACTTCTCCAATTCCAATTGATAACACTTTTAATTATTACAGAGATTTTGTGGCAAATGGTGCCAGAAGAATTCTTGCTTACTCTATCCCGCTTCCAGAAGGCTATTCTCAATTTGCTGAATATGATTTTCCGCTTGATCCAAATCCAAGTGCATGGCCTTGTGAAATCGAAGATGGGAAATTAATTTGTAGCAATGATTCGAAATGTAGTAGTCAGGATACAACTGCATGTGATGATTATTATGGTAAGTCATCGCTTAAACCACCGGCCGGTAAAATGGCTGAGTTTAATCAAAAATTTTCCCAAGTTTTTAATGTTAATAATAAAGAAAAAGAAAAGACCCGATATAAAAATGGTACCGGTTTTATTAGATCAAATGATGATAGGTTAATAGGTATCGATGTCGTCCCACAGTCTAACTATATAGTTAATTTGGATCTAAATGAAGTAAAAAAAGGCCTAGGATCTATACTAACTTTCCCTAATCCAACAAAAGATTATGCGGTTGTGTTTGTAAAATCAAAATTAGATTCGAGTGGAGCCGAATGTAATATAGGTGCAACGGACATACAATATTCTATAACTAAAACTAATGCTTCAACAAGAGCAAGTGATACAAAAGATTACCCAATAAATCCAATTTCCTCTTCAGATCTAGCAAACAATACTTCGTCAGAAGTAATAAACAAAGAAGATTTGAGCACAGTCAGTGTAAAAAAAGTGCTATTATCTTCTACAACTTTCAACACTAACTGCAAGTTAGATGCCTATTTATACGAATTTCATGAGCTTCAATTTGAACAATCTGGCTATATTGAATTTGGTATTGCTGATCAAGCATCAGGGTCAGATCCCACTAAAAAATCCATATCTCTCTTAAGTGCCGCTAGCTGTAATTTAAGCTTTAAAATTTTTCACGAGGATAATGATGATGAAGATGAATTTGCTAATTTTACTTATCCAGTATCAGCTTCAGTGCCATCTAAAAAAGTTGGTGAATCTGGTGTTGAACACAAAGTATTGTTAAATAGCACATCACCAACAATCGCTTGTTCATCAAGTTGTGTTAATAATCCTAAAAAATATTTCATTAGAAAAGGACAAAAATTAAGTTTTCATCCGCTTAGTTGGAAGGGAAATTGGACGCCTAATCCAGGAAGTATAGACTCGCCAACAGTTAATGTAAATTGCGGAGTCGGTTTTTATGTAAAATTTACTCCACGTCCAGCAGTTTTTTGTCCAGATTTTAAAGTTAAAGAATATATCAATCGTAACCAAGATAGTGATGCTACAAACAACTGCACTTCCAAGATTGAAGCCGGTGGTGAAAGAGTTTATTGTGAAATAGATCCTTCAAAATGTTATGATAATTTAAAGCCTGATCCTGCTAATCCGGCATCAAAAACTAATAATGATTTATTTTGCCCACGCGAATGCATTCCCACTAAATTTTCATCATGTAGTAGTTTTAGCCCTCCCCCTGCTGGCGCCAGTAGCAATCTTGCAACTTTGAATACAACTTTGACCTCAAAAGAAATATATTCGATCACCGATGCCCCTTTGGTCTCGTCAATACCAAATTGCGAACCGACTGAGCCTGTTTATAAATGCTATTCAGAGGGTTCGCAAGCGGCTGGGTCTAAATATTTAAATCCTGAATATGGTGGTATATGTCCGCAGCAAAAATGCAAATCTTATACTGCTATGGCTCTATTAGATCCATATAAATCAATGAAACTAAATGATGGCATAACCGCTCTTGCAGCAGCAACGGATGAAGGTAATTCGGAAGATTCTAAAATGAATCAAAACCGTTGCAATAATTGCTTAAATCAACTCAAGAAAGATGCTCAAAAAAAATATTTTCAAGATACATTAAGTGGGGCTGATTTACAACAATGTTACAATCTTGAAAATTACGAGGGAACGGTAAGAGCTTTGCAAGATCATATTATAAAAATAAAAAATTTAGTAGGGTTAGCTGGAGGAATTACTGCAGATGATCGAAAAGCCAAAGCGGCATATTTACTTTTAAATAACAAAACCATTCAAAATTATGATGCCACAACCTTGCCAGATACGAATGGAAAAGATAATTTTAAACGAAAAGGTCTTGAAAAATTAGGTTCATTCGATGGCAATTTTGGCAATCTTTATCCCGTTAAATATTTAAAAAATGTTACCGTTGCTGGGGCTGATTTACCACTTTATTCAACAGATGCTCCAATAATAGTTGCGAGTCCAAGCTATATTAAATTTATAATACTTGATGATGTTACTATTCCCGCTTCCACCGCCACTACCCTTCCTGATTATTTTGAACAAAAAACTTTACCAGGTGTCACAATTCAGCCTCTAAAAATAAAAATTAATAATAAAGATTCATATTCAAATGGCGATAAACTTACAGTTGCAATATGTAAAGAAAATAGTTCTGCTGGAAACACATGCGGGGCTTTTCAAAATCTAGTAAATGAAAGTAATCTTTCTAACCCGCTAAAAATTACAGAATATATTCCTGCCTCAGATGAACTAGATTCATCCAACAATTATAAATTTAATGAATTTGGTCAATTGGTTAGAATAACTCCCGATCAATCCTCTCCATCAGATTGTAACGTTGATGGCTTAAGACCTTTTATTGGAGCCAATTTTTTATGTTTCAACGACGAGGCAAATACCAATAATGACAATCCATCGCATGATAATAGATATAGAATCGCTTTTAAAATATTTGATAATCAAACTGTTGGAAATTGTAATGAGAGTAGTACGAATACAGGCACTTACCAAGATTGCACTCAACCTACCCCTCCAAACACTACTCCAGCTTGCAACAGATATAAATCAATAAATTTAAAATGGAGTGGGTTGTCAGCTGATAGTGGATATTGCCCAGCTAGTGTTGGTGATTGTACAAAGAAGTTTATATGCAATGATAGTCCCTATTTTAACAATACTGGTCATTATAATGTTGCGGTTAAGATAAAAAGGGGTTCTAAAGTTAAGGTTGCTAACTTTATCAACTCAATCATTTCGCCAATTTTGGAAGAAGTTGACGGTGTTAATAAAATAGAAAATACAGCATTTGAAATTGGCAGTAATGAATATAACCTAGTTTATAATGCAATTACAAACTTGCCTTTTTATGCTAATGTGGCTAATCAGAATTATTTTGGTGTCAATGGTTTAAATTTAAATACTCTCGATATATCTCCCTTTAAAGCTATTGATGATAAAATTGTTGACGGGGTTATTGAATTCGGTGATGATTTGGATCTAAATATTGATGAGTACACTACTTTAAAATTAGATCCAAATAAAGTAAATCCCGATGTTTGTAAAAACAGGTGCTTTATAAGTTATATTTATTTAGCAACTTTTTCGAGCACTAGTTATAAACAACCTTATACATATATTAAATGCCCCCTAAGATCTCATCGTCAACAGACCATGGAAAGAATAAGAGCTCAATGCCAAGGAAAAGCATTTTGTAATATAGAAGTATATTCGCGAGAAGAATTAACTAGACTTTATAAGATAGATATTGGAGCAGGCACTGAAGTGTCAGCTGATTCAGTAAGTCTTAATTCAGAAAAAACGGATGACAATTGTAAAAAGAAAAGCCTTTCAGTTCATTATCTCTACAGCCTCTCCGATCAAACTTTTCATAAAGAAAATCAAATAAAAAGACTTTATAATATAATTTTATTAAATCCGGTTTATCAATCATTTTTAACATTATCCGTAGTGTTAATGTTTTCATTTTATGGCATGGGTTTTTTGATGGGCGTAAGCGAATTAAAACAATCAGAAATTATTGATCGATTAGTGAAAGTTGGCATAATTTATTTATTTACCAATCCAAGTTTTGGTTGGGTTTGGTTTGATAAATTTTTTGTAACTTTTTTCAAAAATGGCACCGATTTCTTAACATTTTTAATGGCTTCATTCTTTGATGAAACTGGGCAAGTTGAATCGGCTCTTTTAGCAAATGATTTTTCGAATAAATCAATCATTTTTGGTGGCACCGATAGAGTTATTGCACTCTTTATAAATAACGATGTTATTCATAAAAAAATTCTATCATTATTATTTTATAAATTCTTTGGAATTTTATATACAATGATAATATATTACAGTGCAATTACCTATGTTTACGCAATATCCAATGCGGTTTTAATATATTTAACATCGCAATTTTTTATCTCAATTTTATTTTCAGTTGGACCATTTTTCTTTGTCTTTATTTTATTCAAGCAAACCAAAACATTCTTTGATAATTGGATAAACTCCTTGATAGGCTTCGCTTTGCAACAAATATTTTTAATATTCACTTTAAGCTTATTCAATTCATTTTTATATTTAATTATAAAATTAACTCTCGGCTATCGAATTTGTTGGGATAGCGTTTGGGAAATAAATATTTTATCATCAAAAATATCTTTATTATCTTTTTGGACACCTCAAGAAGCCCCAGCTTATATCAGCAACACAATGGATCCAACGACTTCGGGTTCGCCATCTGGAATTCCAACTCTTCCAAAATTATTATCATTATGGAGTTTGTGCGTAATAATGAAATCATTCCTCGGCTCAATCACCGACTTAGTGGCAACTTTAAGCGGTGGAGTTTCGGCAACCGAGCTTGGAACTGGAATTTCCGCTTCAATGAATAAAGCAATTGGAGATGTAAAACAAAAAGTTGCTAAAGCATACAACAAGAGTGGCTTGAAAGTTATGGAAAGGCTTGACCAAAAAGTATTTGATTCGGGAACTTTGGCAAAAAGTGCAAGAAAAAAAGCTGCGGCTGCCGATGATCAAAATCGCAACTTAAAAGCGAAAATGCTAAATGATGGAAATAAGGCGGTAAGCGATTACAAAACTAATAAATCTGAAGAATTTAGTAAATTATCAGAAGCTGAAAAAAGAGAAAAACTTACTAAAATTAAAAAAGAGGCGATGATAAACACGGCAAAACAAGCCGGCAAAGGTGATAAATCGATTGAAAAATTAATGAGTGATACAAAGGGCAGTAGTTATAAAGGCGACAATGTTTTTGGATACGCTGCATCGCATGCTATGGATTATCTTCGCAATAACAAAACCTCGATGAATGCCAAAGCTGCTTCGGTTGACACTGGAATGTCTAAAAGCGAAATGAAAACAACTTTAAAAAATCTCGATGGACCAGAAAAACGTCAAGATTTTCTTAATAGTATTAAAGAAGGAAAAATTCAACAAAAAGAAAGTGGAATAACTCTCGGAAGTCGAACCAAAAAATCCCTTAAAGAATTGGGGGGTGGAGCAACTAATTCAGCTAAAAATATTTATGATAGAGAATTTGAAAAAGCCGCAGGCAGTTTGTATGGAGGAATAGCTAAATCATTTAATACCGCAACAAAGGGCGACATCTCTAAGGAGGAAAGAAATATCGCGGTGAAACAGCTTGAAAAATCTGGCGAAATTTCAAAACAAACTTATGAAAGTAAGTCCACTTCAGGAGGTGGTGCTATGAAAAATATTAATAATGCCATAGATAATGTCGCGGGAAATGCAAGAGCAAGTTTGGCAAAAAGAAGTCCCGAAGAGGAGAATAAAATTATAGCAAAAGTTCAAGAAAATAGACTTGCCCAATCCTTCGATAAGGGCTCTAATATGAGCGGAAAGAATATCGATAAATTGGAATCTTTCGCCAAATATCTTAATAAAAAAGACAATAAAGGTGATGTTGAAGATAGAGTTAAGGAAAAAGAAGATACTAAAAAACCGAACGAACAAAATGTAGAGAAGATTAATCAAGAAATTAATACAAATGCGGTAAATAAATTAGAGGGACAAAAACGTGATAATGATTTGGCTATAGGTAACGCTTCTATTAAATTAGCTTCATCAAAGGAAACTCTTGGCAATACTCAAAAAGCAATCGATGGCAATGATGATCACAAAAGAATGGATGCATTAAAATCAAAAATTGATAAGGGTGAAAATGTAACTTCACAAGATAGAAAAGATTTTAAAGAACTTTCAGAAAAAGATGGTGGCAAAGTGGGAAGAGAGTTCGAGGACAAAGTAAAAGCCAGAAGCAATGCTTCTTCAGAGGTAGCAAAAGATGAAGCTAATTTGAAAAATTTAGAAATAAAAGGAGCAAAAATTGACACCGCTCTTACGGAGGCTCGAAGTAAACAAGGTTCTAATGCTGCTGATTCTGTAACTGTTGGCGACGCAACTCCTTCTCCTGATGGTGCTGGTGGCGACGCAACTCCTCCTCCTGATGGAGGAACTCCTCCTGCTACTGGAGGAACTCCTTCTCCTGCTGGTGGCGAATAAACATAAAATTTACTTTTTCATTTGATAATTTTGCATTAATAATCATAAAGTTTTGAATATTAAAAAAATTTTATAATTATTTTTTAAGCAAAATAAAGCTTGATGTTGAATGAAACATTTTTTAAAAAAATTAAATTGTGGAATAATTTTATTATTAAAAAAACAAACCTAATATATTGTTAATCAAAAAATATTTATAAAAAAATCAACATGAAAAACGGCACAATTTTATCAAAATTTTTAATAATTATATTTATTTCGATCACTATAATTTTCGCATATTTAATTAAAAATTTAATCGACAATAATCAAACCAAATCTTTGGTGATGCAAATCAAAAAAATTAATTCAGCGATTGAGAGCTTCAGCCAGAAATATCATGCCTTGCCAGGTGATATACAAAATACTATGAGCTTTGGAATAAGTATTTATAATAGTGATGGTAATGGCGATAATTATATTACAGATTCAAGAAAATTAATTGATATGGCGGAAGGCGAAATTATAAATTTTTGGATGCATTTATCTAACTCACAAATGTTAAATGAAAAATATGATGGCTTTGAAAATGAAATGGCGAGAACGTCATCAACCTTTCCTGAAAGTAAAATTGGAAATGCTGGAATCGTTGCATTTAGTAATGCCGGCAAGACTTATCTTCAAATCGGATTTTCGCACGCCGACACTAATAGACTTTATACAAAAAATAATACCTTAACAACAAAAGAAGCTTTTTCATATGATAAAAAAGTTGATGATGAAAATCCTTATAAAGGAAATGTTGTGGTTGCCGGTGGAGATGTTCTAAATTACACTCAAAATTCAATTTGTGCTCGCGGTGAAGCCTACGATATCAATAATTCTAAGCCATCGTGTCAATTAAGAATAGAATTAAAAGAATAATTTTAGTAATAAGAAAATCTTATCATAATTGCATTTTTAATAAGATTTTTATATCAGAAAAAAATCATGAAAAACAAAAATTCAGAAATGACAATAGGCTCTCACTTCAATGAATTAAGGAGTCGAGCGATGGTGTGTGTTTTATTTTATATAATAATCTTTGCAATATGTTATTTTTTCTCAAAAGAAATTTATCACTTTTTACTTAAACCTTTTATTGAAGTTTCACAAAATAATCAAAATCGTAAATTGATCTACACCAGCCCCACAGAAGCTTTCATGACCTATTTAAAATTGTCTTTTTATTCATCATTATTTTTTTCTTTCCCGATTTTTTTTGCAGAAATTTATCTTTTTTTGTCTCCAGCTTTATATAAAAATGAGAAAAAAAATATTTTATTTACGTTATTTTTTTCGTCTTTTTTATTTTTATTTGGCGCAATTTTTTGTTTTTTTTTCATTTTACCGATGGCTTTAAAATTTTTCTCAAGCTTTGAAAATCTAAGCTCCATGGGCGATAGTACTTTACCAATTTTACTCGAAACAAAAATTAGTGATTACCTAAGTTTTACTATAAATTTACTCTTCGGATTTGGTATCGCATTTTTATCACCAATACTATTGCTTTTTTTAATTAAAGGTGGTTATGTTGAGATTAAAGATTTGAGAAGTAAGAGGAGATACTGGATTGTAATAATTTTTATATTATCCGCAATCCTTACTCCTCCAGATATCTTGAGTCAAATTAGTTTGGCAATTTTGTTAATAATTCTTTTCGAAATTGTCATTCTTCTTGGTAAATATTTTAACAAATAATTTTATAAAATCATGGCTACTGCTAAAAAAACTGTTGCTAAAAAAGTTGTTGCTAAAAAAGCTCCAGCTAAAAAAGTTGTTGCTAAAAAAGCTCCAGCAAAAAAAGTTGTTGCTAAAAAAGCTCCAGCAAAAAAAGCCGTTGCTTCTAAAGCTCCAGCAAAAAAAGTTGTTGCTAAAAAAGCTCCAGCAAAAAAATAGTTTGGATCTCAAAAATCTAAACAAAATAGCGGGGATGCAGATATGCATCTCCGCTATACTTTTTTAAATTTGCTAACGCAAATTTAGCTTTGATTAGAGCTTCGTCGCTTTTCTAAATCAAAATTTCATTTTGATTTCGAAGACGACTTGCCCCTGGGATCGCCACGCCTTTGGCTCCTAATCCCGTTTCTCGCTAAAAATAGCCGTTTAGGCTATTTTTTTTACGCGAAGAACATTCGTCGGGAATGAATCGCGACATACGCGATGAGATTTGAGTTTTTAGAATTTCTTTGTTGATAAACTTTTGTAATCAAAATTTTTTTGTAAATTTAATTTTCATAAATCACTCCACCGATTGAACCTGATAAATTTAAAGTTCCTGTAGTTTTTTTGAAGCTGATTGGTAAATTTAAAATTCTTCTGATTGCTAGAAAAGCAAAGGCTTCCGCCTCAATGCTATCAATATTAAATCCAACATCATTTGCTGTTAAAATTTTTATATTACTAAGTTTTTTTTGTAAAATTTCGAGTAAATTTTTATTTTTAGCACCGCCTCCGCACACGATAATCTGTTTTGGTCGTTTTGCTAATAATAAAATATCTTTGGCTAAAACTTCGGTAAAAATTTTTGCATAACATGCCAAAATATCTTGAGGCTCAAGGTTTTGAAGTGGAGCCAAAGCTTCATCAAAATCATTGCGTGAAAAAGATTTTGGCAATGTTTGATTAAAAATTTTATGCTCTAAAATTTTATTTATTAATTCTAAATTTATTTTTCCAGTCTTGGCTAAATCACCATTTTCATCAAATTCTTTTTGAAATTTCTTATGCATTAAATCGTTGCTAGGAGCATTTCCAAAGCATGTATCAAAAGCTTGTAAATTTTTTAAATCATTATCAATATAAGTTAGATTCGCAACACCACCAACATTTAAAATCATACTTGGTTTTGCTAATTTTGCAAATAAATAAAAATGATAGATTGGCACTAGAGGTGCCCCCTGCCCGCCTTCAAGCACATCACGAACTCTAAAATCACCAACCGTTTTGATGCCCGTCATCAAAGCTAAAAGTTGTGAATTGCCAATTTGCCAAGTAATTTTTTTTGCAGGTTGATGAAAAACAGTTTGCCCGTGAAAGCCTATCAAATCTATCTCGCTGGAATTTAAATTATTTTTTTTTAAAAAATTATGGACTAAATTTGCATGCAAAATTGTAATTTCATTTTCAATTTTTTTGATACCTTCGAGAGTTGGATTTTTAAAAATTAAATCGCGTATATGATCGCGAAATTCATTGGTGTATTCGAGATAATCATTAGAGATTATTTTAATATGTTCATTACCATCGCTTTCAATCAGCGCCAAATCAATGCCATCAAGCGAAGTTCCACTCATCAAGCCAATTGCACGAAAAATTTTAGACATAACAAATTTGATTAAAAATATTGGTTAAATTAAGTTTTTTATCAAGGTATGAGCTTGATGCTTTTTCAAGCATAGCCAATGATTCTTGCGCTAAATCTAAAATTTGTGAAGAAGAAAATTTTGGTGCTAAAAATTCAAAAACTTCTTGTTCTTCAAAATGAAAATTTACAATAATTTTATTACTTGATTTAAGCCATTGTGAAAAAAAATGTAATAAAATTTTTTCAAAAATTATGAATGAAGAATTTTTTTCAGAAACTTTTTTTAATAATTCTTCGCTAAGTTTTTGATTTAAAATTGAGTTTAAAAATAATTGATAAAACCTTACCAAATCAGCACCAAATTCAATTACAAGTGCGGGGCAATTATCACAAATTTGTGCAAGAAAAATTTTTTCTTTTTCTGAATTATTAATTTTATTTTGATTTAAAATTTCAAAAAATTGTAGAAGTGAAAATTCAGGAACTTTGACAATAAAACAACGCGAGCGAATGGTTGGAATTATTTTGCTTAAATTGTGAGTTATTAAAATTAAAAAATTATTTTTTTTGGGTTCTTCGAGAGTTTTTAAAAGTGAATTTGAAGCTTGTGGGGTAAGTTCGCAAGCCGAATCAATAATTAAGAATTTATATGCCGAAATTGCCGAAGTTTGATTTAAAAAATCACTTTGTTTACGAATCTCTTCGATGCCAATTGATTTTTTATCATCAGTTTTTTCGACAATGCGATAATCGGCATTGGCTTCGCCATTTGCTTGCAAAATTTTTTGACAAAATTGTTTTATAAAACTGGCTTTGCCAATCCCTTTTTTGCCAGCGATTATGATGCCGTGATGTAATTTATTTGCGAGAAAATTTCTTTCGAGATCTTGGGCAATTAATTCAAATCCAATCATTAAATTTTTCCTCGTAAATAGTGAATTAGAAGCTCTTGTTTAACTTTTTGTTCTTTAGCATTATCAAAATCTTTAACCACAACTTCATTGTTTTTCAACTCTTCTTCGCCAATAATTATCACAAATCGAGCGTTATTTTGCGATGATCTTTTCATTTGTTTTTTGAAATTTCCATCAAAAATAAAATCAGCGTTCAAACCAGAATTACGTAAACGATTTACAATTTCAAAAGCACAATTTTTTTCATTTTCTGAAATGTAATTTACGGCAATTGGGCGAATATTTTCAGGAACTAAATTTAATAACAACATCAATCTTTCAATGCCCGAAGCAAAACCGATCGCCGGCACTTTTTTACCACTCATTTTTTCGACTAAATTATCATAACGACCACCCGCCAAAACTGCATTCTGAGCTCCTTCATGACTCATGGTAAATTCAAAAACCGTCGAAGTGTAATAATCAAGACCACGCACCAATCTTGGATTTAATTGATATTGAACCGAAAATTTTTCGAGTAAATTTAAAATTTCATCGAATCTTTTTTTAGCTTCATCGCTATAAAAATTACTAATAAGCGGAGCTTCATTTAAAATTTCAATATCGACTTGATCCTTAGAGTCAAGTATTCTCAACGGATTCTTTTCCAGACGATTTTGTGAATCTTGTGACAAATCTTCGCGATATTTTTCAAAATATTTTTTTAATTCTATTTCATAATTATTTTTGGTTTGAGTACATCCCAAAGAATTAATTTGAAGGACAGTTTTTTCCAAAATTCCCAAATCTTTCAACAGGCTTTGAGCCAATAATAGAGCCTCGACATCGCAATATAAATTTTCTTCGCCGAAGATTTCAAAATTGATTTGATGAAATTGTCTTTGACGACCTTTTTGTGGACGATCGTAACGAAAAATTGGACCAAAAGAAAAGAATTTTCTGGGTAAAATTTGCATTAATTCACCGTTAGAAATTAAAGCTCTAACAATTCCCGCCGTAAATTCGGGACGCAATGTTAAATAATTTTCAGAACGATCTAAAAATTTATAAACTTCTTTGGAAATAATGTCGGAAGTCTCGCCAAGATTGCGTTCAAAGACTTCGCTAAATTCAAAAATCGGCGTTTGTAATTCTTCAAAACCAAAAATTTCAGAATTTTTTCGTGCAGTTTTTATAATATGATTAAAAATTTTTATGTCGGCGCCAAAAATATCTTTGGTTCCTCGCACTGGTTGGAGTTTATTATTTGACATCAATTTGATTAATTTTAAAATTAAAAATATATTTTGGTTTAACAATTATAAAACCATTATTTTGATTTTCATCGAAGATTTTTAATTTTTTACAAAATTCTCGAAATTATTTTAAATTATGATTTAACATAAAATAAAAACAATGTCTCAAACACTTTCTCATATTCGTAATTTTTCAATTGTCGCCCACATCGATCACGGCAAATCAACGCTTTCCGACCGCTTAATTCAAGAATGCGGAGCGATTGAAGAACGTGAAATGACGGCGCAAATTCTTGATTCAATGGATATTGAAAAAGAACGTGGAATTACCATCAAAGCCCAAACTGTGCGTTTAAATTATAAAGCCGATGATGGCAAAAATTATATGTTAAATTTGATGGACACCCCAGGACATGTCGATTTTGGATATGAAGTGAGTCGATGTTTGGCAGCGTGCGAAGGCTCCATTTTAGTCGTCGATTCAACTCAAGGTGTTGAGGCACAAACTTTGGCGAATGTTTATCAAGCGATTGATAATAATCACGAAATCGTGCCAGTTCTTAATAAAATCGATCTGCCCGCTTCCGATCCCGAAAAAGTTCAAAAACAAATTGAAGAAGTGATTGGAATTGATGCCTCCGAAGCGATTTTGGTTTCCGCTAAAACCGGCGTTGGAATTCATGATACGCTTGAGGCCGTCGTCAAAAAATTGCCAGCACCAAAAGGCAATCCCGATGGCGATTTCAAAGCACTTTTGATTGATAGTTGGTATGATCAATATATGGGGGTAATCGTTCTGGCACGTGTTATCGACGGCGTTTTAAAAAAAGGACAAAAAATAAAAATGATGGCGACGAATGCCGTTTATCAAGTCGATTCCGTCGGTTTTTTTACCCCAAAAAAGTTTTTTTGTGAAGAATTAAGAGCCGGCGAAGTTGGTTTTATTAATGCACAAATTAAGCAAGTGGCGGATTGTAAAGTCGGCGACACAATAGTTCTTTCCAACAATGACACTGCAACGCAACTTCCGGGATTTAAACAAAATCAACCGGTAGTTTTTTGCGGAATTTATCCAATCGACGCTTCGGATTTTGAAAAATTTCGCGACGCTTTAGGCAAGCTTCATTTAAATGACGCCAGTTTTGAATATGAGGCCGAGACTTCTTCGGCGCTTGGTCACGGCTTTCGTTGTGGTTTTTTAGGCTTACTTCATTTAGAAATTGTTCAAGAACGTTTGGAGCGAGAATTTGATTTAGATTTAATTACCACGGCGCCTTCAGTGGTTTATAAAGTTCATTTGCGTGATGGCGAAATCGCTGAAATTCATAGTGCCGCCGAGATGCCCGATCCAACTAAAATTGAAAAAATGGAAGAACCTTGGATTAAAGCGACAATCATGACGCCCGATGAATTTCTAGGCTCGGTGCTTGATTTATGCACGCAAAAACGTGGCGTTCAAAAAGAATTAACTTATGTCGGCGAACGTGCTATGTTGATTTATCGCTTACCGCTCAATGAAATTGTTTATGATTTTTATGATCGCTTGAAATCTTGCTCGCGAGGCTATGCCAGCTTTGATTGGCAAATGGATGGCTATGAAGATAGTCAATTAGTAAAGCTTACAATTATGGTTAATTCCGAACCGGTAGACGCCCTCTCCTTCATTACGCACAAGACCCGCGCCGAAAATCGTGGCAGAGCAATTTGCGTCAAATTAAAAGAATTAATTCCACGACAAATGTTCGCCATCGCTATTCAAGCGGGGATTGGCGGAAAAATCGTGGCGCGCGAAACAGTTTCGGCGATGCGTAAAGATGTTACGGCGAAGTGCTATGGAGGCGATATTTCACGCAAAAGAAAACTTCTCGATAAGCAGAAAAAAGGTAAGAAAAAAATGCGCGAAATAGGCAATGTCGAGATTCCACAAAGTGCGTTCTTAGCTGCTTTGAAACTGGATGAGTAAATGCTACGCATTAAATTTGCTAAAGCAAATTTAGCTTAATATCGAATCGCTTCGTCGCGAATGAATCGCGACATACGCGATGAGATTTAGGTTTTTTTGTTTTGGTTTGTGGATAAAAACGTTTCATCTTTTTCTTTGAAAAAGATTCACGACAGGGATTGCGTCACTTCGTTCCTGATCCCGTTATTCGCTAAAAATAGCCGTTTAGGCTATTTTTTTAACGCGAATAACCTCTTAAATGATGCGACCGAATTTATCGCAAGGCTTCGTCGCTTTTCTCAATCAAAATTTCATTTTGATTTCGAAGACGACTCCGCGACTGGGACTGCGTCGCATTCGCTCCTTGTCCCGTTATTCGCTAAAAATAGCCGTTTAGGCTATTTTTTTAACGCGAATAACCTTCGTCGCGAATGAATCGCGACATCCGCGATGAATTTTTAAGATTTTAGATTTTCTTTGTGGATAAACGTTTCATCTTTTTTTTCAAAAAAGGCACGCGATCTTGATTTATAAAGTTAAAAAAATCTTCGATCAACAGCATCCCGTCGATATTTCGAAATAGATCATTTTATTTTCTTTGGCATCCGAATTAATTAATCGTGAACGATTCGTCGCGAAGGAATAAGTTAAAGAAGTATTAAAATATTTGCTATTAAAAGCGGTTTTCAAGCCAGCGCCGGCAAGCCTTCCGCTGGCACCTTCATCAATATATTTATTTTTTACGAAACCATAATCATAAAATGGTTCTAATGAAAATTTGTGCAAATGTGCCAAATTTTTATCAAGAAAATTTTGATTTTTTTCATCTTGATTTTGGTTAAAAGGAGCAACAAAAGATCCAAGATTGAAAGCGATTTTATTACGCAAATAATAGCCCGAATCGCCATTGATATAATTTTCGCGAAAGCCTCGCACCGAATAATATCCGCCGACGGAAAATTGTTCCGAGCCATAAAGCGTTTGTCTTGCATATTGTCCGTTGAGTTCGCTGGTAAAAATTAATGGGGCGTTAATTTTTGACAAAACAAATTTTTTAGAAAAATTACCATAAATTTTAAAAATATCAAATTGGGCTTTGGGTGTTTCGTAAGAAGAGTTGGGGCGATCTTTTTTAGCATTCATTAATTTTAAACCGCGCGAATAAGATGGGTTCAAATAAGCGCTGGTCGTGTTATCGAGATAAGATGAAAGCGTAAAACCCAAATTTGCGATAGATAATTTTCTAGCGGAATTTTCAATTTTCTCTTTATTTAAATAGCTCGCCGAAATTTTGTTGGTAACCGAAATATTGCCAGCAATTCGTAATTTAGCATCGCTCATTAAAACGCGATCGAGAGTTATTTTTGACGATTGAGAAAAGCCAGTTAGGCTTAGAGGTCCATTGATTCCCTGATTTTGACCTTTAAATTCTGAATGCGAAAAATCATAAGAAAAATTGTTATATTTAAACGGAATTGAAACGGTGCCGGCGAAAGATTTTAAATCTTTAATTTTGTTTTTATCATGAAGATTCGTGCTATAATTTAGATTCAAATTATCATTCAAAAAAAGTAAATTATCAATGCTCGAAGAAAAATTTGTCCGTTGAATTCCGGTAAAATTATTGCCCAAATTATCTTTGCCAATCGTGAATTTGGCGGGGAATTTTTTATTATTTTCGATCGCGATTAAACTCTCGCCAATGCGTTCTCCCGGAATAATTTTCATCAGCGCTTGATTCG
>SXGQ01174769.1_pt1 | contig 17023 bp, 19 predicted proteins | sample 3178371 | NCBI WGS metagenome assembly SXGQ01 (sample SAMN11356859, study PRJNA531348) | freshwater metagenome | isolation source: freshwater sample F1-20 | place: China: Fuxian Lake, Yuxi | collected 2017-12-25
GCACGCTCACAAAGGCAATGTACCACTTTAACGACACTTTTTTCTTGTTCTTCCGAGGGGTGTTGACACTTCAAACACAGGGGATGGGGCTGGCGAGGAGAGAAGCGGACCAGTAGTAGTTCACTTGATCCACTTGCTTGGTCACAAGGTCGCCGTTTGCTAGAAACTGGGCAGCAAGATTTTGGGACACATTTAGAGACTGCCACATGACTGCTGACCCACTTGAAGGCCACGATGTAAGAGGCACGGGATTGAGTTGAGGGAAGATACTCCAAAAGCTGTTGTCTGTCAGCGACTCGATGCGCACGTCGCCTTGATACAGAACAAGACGAAAGGTCACGATAACGCCACTTGCATTTGTCGTGGCGGGAGTGGTCCCCAACACCAGCGAATCAGCTTGCAAGTACGAGGGTCCGTTTGGAAATTCTGCTTCATATGTCAAGTAGTTGGCTTGATTCACGGCACCGCACCCCAAGTTTATCGAGTCCCACAGCACAAGTGGTGTGAGCCCAGGAGGTGTCCATATAAACTGCAAGATTCCCGAGATGTTTGTTAGCGTCCACACATTGCCAAGGGAGTCTGTAAAGCTTTCGACAGACACTGGTGCTGCGTTTGCATTTCTCGTCTCTTGTTGTGCTGACGTCAGGTCGGCCTTTTTTTGCAAATTTACAATCAAGAGCGCTACAAACACGGCCATCCAGAAGAGCATGAGTCCGATGATAGGAGAAGCCATTTATTTCAAGACGTGATAATAAAAGTGGCAGGGTCATGGTTCAAGGACGTACCAAGACGCTTGGAAGCGGAGTGCATTCCAGAGTGGCGTGAAGCGACTCCCTGCGTAGGCAACTGCTTCACTGCTACGATGATAATGACACAAACCAACTGCCCCTTGCAACCAAGAAGTTCCGTCACAGACTGCAAGGACACTCAGCCGTGCACGTGTGACATTGCAGACTTTGGACTGAGCCGTGGCGTGGCTACGTGTGGAGATTGCAGTAACGTCCCAGTGGGAGGCGTGTGCTTTGTGGGGTGTAGGGATCTAGTCACTGAACTTTCTGGATCGAATAAACTCGTGTGCCTCAATACAGGGTTTTTTTCATCCGTCACAAAACCTACGTGTGGCACACGAGTTCGGTACTGTCCACCCATTGCATCGACTGGAGGACTGAACGTTGACATGACAAGCTTTTGTGTGGGCGCCCTCCCTGGTCAGAAGTGTCGATTCAACTGTTTGCCTCAGTATTACAACAGGCAAGGCTTTTACGAGGTGACGTGCTCCTCGGATTACACGTGGAGTGACATTCCTCAGTGTACATGTCAAACCCCCTGCAACTTACTAGGGGAATGTCGTCCTCAACCCGAGGTGTTTAATGTCTTTGGTCAGTAACTAATACACCTTTGACAAGACAAAAATGTCTGTGAAAATTGAATTATCAGGGTGTGCAGCACCCCACGTCAGTGTAACATCAAGTGTATTACTGACCAGTGTAGAGAATGTAGTGCTATTTACAACGTTAAATCCAAAGCCTTCGTTTGAACCATTGGCTTGTTTTACGTACGTAAAGTTACCTAACGTTACTATGGATGCAGTGCCAGCGCCACCAATTTGACGAATCGTAAAGTTAATTACCAAACTCCATACATCTTGACTTGCTACTGGCATTGTTTGAGGTCCACTGTCAAGAAGAATCACTGACCCTGCTTTCACTTTGATGCGCAAGGTTACTCCATTTCGGCATGAAAGTGTGCCCCCCAATGTGCCTACATACGAGTCACCACGAACAAATGCATTTGCAGGTACTGTTAAACCTCCTAGACCAGAGCCAATTAATGAACTTTCTGTCGTTGTGTTTACAATTGTCGTCGAGTCTATGAGTTGAGCATAAAGGCCGTAATTAGAACCTTGAGGACCCGTGTCTCCCTTTACACCTTGGATACCTTGAACGCCTTGAGGGCCCTGTATTCCTTGAGATCCCTGAGGTCCTTGAGGTCCTCGAATATCACCAGCATCAAACCATTCCCCTCCATTGAGTGTCCGCCACGTCATGACAGATCCGTCGCTCAGAAGAATGAATGCATTTCCAACACTCTCAAATGCATCAAGCTCACCCGCTAGAACAGCAGCATCAAAGGCAGTTCGATCTGCATAGCTCCCAAGAATGGTAAAGGATTGACCAGCTGACCCCTGGATTCCTTGAACTCCCTGAATGCCTTGTGTCCCCTGTGTACCTTGAATGCCTTGGATGCCTTGAGGACCAGTTGCACTTTCTTTTGTGGGGTAACTCAAAGCGACAACAAGCACAATAGCAACGATTACTGCATACAGGAAAAGAAATCGATAATAGAGCATTTTATTTCCTACGTTACCCCCTGCATGGCTCCAAGCACCCCCGTATCACAAATGGCTCTCCTCATGAGTGACTCGGACTATGCTGAGTGGTGGGTGTCTAAAAACTTTAGGGGAATGGCCCTTCTCATGAGAGACTATGCCGAGTGTGCTCTGTGTCATCATACGTCGTCGGAGCTGGTGACATCGCACTGTGCTACGCACCGCATCTGTGGCGAGTGCAAGAGTCACGAAGACATCTGTAACATCTCAGCCTGCAGTATCTGCCCTGCACCACCCATTGAACTTGATCTACGATGCGAATGTGGCTTACAAACGATTCAAACAGCTCGTGTATGCGAGTGCGGACGTGTCCCCGTTCTGTTGCGCCACTTTACACGCAACGGACGACTAACCAACTACATCCTTGAAGACGAACTCTCCAAAGTAAAACGGTCTCTTGTTGACACTGACTATGCCATTACGTGTCCGTGTGGCACGTCGTTGCATCGGACATCAGCGTGCAACCACGTGACACACTGTCGACACTCTATCTGCGCACACTGTGGCGCACTGGGGTTTCCTTGGGAAAACGGGTTGGCTGAGCACATGCGCGAATCAGGGTGTCTGCAGTGGCCTACTCCCGAGAGTGAGCGCACGTTTGTGGCGCGCCGTACACGGCTTGTTGACGCAATCGTTTCAGTAGGCAGTACCACATGCATGCATCCATAGATTTCCATGCAACTAATAGAGTCGACACGAGGCCTATGCCAATGCCAAATGCAACAAAGTCACGAGACAGCAGAACTAGGCACGCTGTGTTTTCACGCACCCACGTGTCGGGTGGAACACGCGTGATTTTAGCACACACATCCTCGTAGGCTGCACCACCGAGCATGCCGACTTGTGTGGGGCCGTGGCGGTAGATCCACCATGCTGCACTTTTAAGCAAGTCAATTTTGTTCCTGCATACGTTTCCTCTGAAGATGCAATCGCATAGGTATGAACGTAAAATGAAGATCCGTCAGACGACAGAGATGGTGTGCAGTCCCACATCTCCAGGGCCCGAGTGGGTGTATGATGGCGGTGACTGCAACCTTCAAGGTGAAGAATCGCACTTTTTTACTACCTTAGTCGGTATCCGCCAAGCAGATTCATCTCTCGCTGCAGCGCATTAAACCCTGCCAGTGGCTCAGCTTGCTCTAATATTCTCCACACTCTGTTGCACATGAGTTTGAATTCCATGGTGGATTCGTACCCTCTTTTTACGAGCGCAGCATACTCCTTTAGAAAGACGTAGGCTGTCATGAATGTCCAATGCTGGCACTGTCCCACGCCTCGGCACGACTCGTCGAGCTCTTGCAAGTTCTTAAACTTTTGTATCTGCCTATCCAACACCGGGTTCTCTCGCACCAATTCTTCTCGTCGTTGGGGACTCATCCCAATGTCATTGGGGAGAATAGTGATGAAGGTGTCTTCGTCTTCATCAATACCAAGACCCGCAAACAAGTCTTTGTAGCTTTTAAACAGTGCACTCACACGCGGCTCGTCAAGCCACCACGTGTTAATGTAGACAAGGTAGCGAGGATGATTGTCTTGTGCTGGAAACAACATGCCGCGCATATAGTGAATGTCTTGTTCGAAGGATACGTCAAACAGAAGTATGTCGTCCAAATTATCCCTATACGCATCTAAATCGTCGAATTTAATCGTCCATCTATCAAACGGAGCTACAACTGGATTATCAAAATTCGCCATGTATGGTGTCATGAACGTTATTGTGGTAGGTATAAGAGATTGGAAGCGCGGAAGCACTCTCTCCTGTAGCTCTTCTCGAGTCTCCCTTCTTAAGGCTCCCCGATTGCGCAAGGTGTTTACACCTCGAAACGGCAGGTATCGTGGCGAAGACATCAGTGCACGTCTGCAAAAATTCATGAGCTTGATGACTTCTCTGCGTTTATCGCGGATGGTTTCTTGACTTCTAGTTCGAAATCTGCTAATTCGAAATCTATAATCCGTGTCGTACTCTGATAAAATATCTTCCCCGATGACAATGATGCGCTTCAGAATATGCCGTATGGTTGCTCTTTCCCTCAAATTACTTGCCGGTTTCAGTGTGCACTGTAAGATACTTCGTGTTTCACGAAGGTCGATGGCAGCATTCTCGTGATCCATTAACGCAGTTGCATATCTTACTCTCTCAGATATTGTCATGTTTAACACTCTATTCGCATCTTCGGGGTTACGGCATACATGCCTCGCGTACGCTTGAAAGGATGGGTACGCACCAATTTGTTATATAACAAATGGCTTTAAATGTGTTTGCGTTTTGTGCCATCTTCTTCTTGTTGATCGCGCTGGCTCTCACTGGAGGACTCATCTATGTCCAAATTGCCAAAAACAAGCCTGCAGTCAACACGCTGGTGCGAACGACGTTTACGGGAAATCCTGCTGTCTTGACAAGTGCACTGTGGGGTGTGTCGAATCCCAGTTCCGTCACGTCGTATGCCACTGAAGCAGCGTATGGTCCTGGGTACGATCACGATTCAATCAACGCGCTGCACTGTGACGTGTATGAGGGGTACGGCACAGTCTCGACGTGGGTGAGTGACGGTGGAATCAACTTTAGAAACAAGCAAAGGTATGGCTTCTTGCAGACAGCGAGCACACTCTACTTTGACGATGTCCCGTGTAATCAAAACTCAGACTGCTCTGTCACGCGTATCCCGTGTGGTCCTACTATCAAAGGTTGGAATACAGGTGTTGACTTTCTAGGCGTACGCAACCCCGCCGCAGACCAGTGCCCCTCGGGTGTCAGCAACACCGTGTACTGCAACGTCTGTGGGGGGCCTCCCAACGGATTGGCATCCTACTGCTCGAGCTCAACTGTGAGCAACTTTGCTCAGGGACACTGTGTGAACACGTCGGAAAACAACCCGCTGAACTGCGTACGCCTGAATTCAATCTCGACGGCAAAGTATTGCTTATCCTTCAAGCCAGTCAGCGCCACCAACACCGTTCCTTTTGACCGTGTTAATTCGTGTTCCAGTATAGACGACATTGGTTCGAGAGGCGTAAGTGGCATTTGCTCGGCGTCTGCAGTCGACAACTGGTACTGCAACAATTCCGACCCTCTCGGCAACGCCTTCTGTGCACTGGGGCAAAGGTGTGTCCTCAACACAAACTCCTCGTCTGGATGGTGTCCTCAGAACGGTGGGTGTACAAATTTGGAGACTGCCACCCGTGTCTGTTCAGGGGACATTCCTCCAAACATCTCGATAAACACACAGTGGATCGCGGAAGGAAAGGTCATCTCTACAAATGGTACTACGTCTGTCGTTCAGTGGGAGCGTGTGCAAAACACGTACCAAGGTGTTGGACCGTCCCCCAACCTGTTTAGCACCGACTCTTCGAGACGCGCCTTGGCAGCAGACGACAATTCGTGGGCATATTCGGATTGTCGGTTTATTGACAATGGCGAAACGGGTCGTCATGCTTCAGTTTCAAAGGCCCTGCTGGGAACGAGTGTAACCAACCCATTCTGGGGCCCTGTCATTGACCCTTTGCGGAACTCTGCAACCGAGAACCTCTTGTACGTGGGCACGTCCACAGGAACGATTGCATCGAGCCCCATAAACCAAACCAACCCCTATTACAGAAGTGCGTGGACTCTGCGGTCGTTAAACGTGCCCAACTCACAGTTGGAGCGCATCTGGTTCTATTCCATCTTTCCGCTCGAAGGCATCCCTGCGCACCCTCTTCCCAAACTAAAGGCAGCAGTGCAAGTAAACTTTGGGTTGTCAGATTTGGATGACACGATCGACATTCATGGATGATTGCGTTGAAGACACACGTAAACACGTAGAGACAAGTCAGTAAATGGATCCGTCGCACATCCTTGTCGAGTCCTTTGCAAAGAGCGTCTTTGACTTTGTGGACGCGTCATGCGACGTGTGGAAGGAGGACGTTGAGTTAGAGAAGGCGAAGGCGAAGCTGTTAGAGGGGGAGTATGCGCACGCTGCATATCTGTTTGATGAGCTTGTGAAGCAGAAGGCACACTTTCCCAAGCTGCTGGCAAGTGACGACACCGTGCTTGAGGATATGAAGGACGTCGACTTTGTGCTGCGGTTCAAGGTTCAGGAAAAGTACGATGCCGCGCACCCGGAAGTGCGGGAGACGTGCTGGAACTATGTAAAGCAGATCGTGCAGTCTGCATCGATGGCGTCGCTGTATGACAAGTGCCCCAAGTCCATGCTCACACAAGTGTCTTCGCTCGCTAATTCCATGGTTGCAAGTCTGGCTGATGGTACCTTTGACTTTGCAAAGCTGAATCCAAAGGAGTTGACGGACCAGCTTCTTGCAACGGTAGACCAGGATGAAGTCAAGCAGTGGGCTGCTCAGGTGTCGTCCGACAATTCCATGGCCAACATCACGACCATGTTTTCCGGGGGAGCTGGTGCAGAGATGCTGCAGCGCATGGCTGGTGGTATGGCAGGCGTCAACCTTCCCCCTGGCATCGCAAACATGCTCTCTCCCGAAATGATCCAGACGATGATGCAGTCAATGATGCCTCCCAATGGCAAGCTGTAAACGTGATTGAGAATTACTTGCGAATTCGACTCCGACGACGACGAGGACTGCGCCTAGGCTTTTTGCTATAGAGACGCGCACCTCCAATAAGGCCTCCAGTAAGTCCACCTCTGAGCGCTTCCATTTCGTCATCTCCACGCTCAACAAATGCAGGAACATAGAGAGGCGATCCGTCATGGCTGACGAGATCAACAACATCTATACCAAGGCGGGGATCAAAGGTCTCAGGATGCACTTCCATACTCTTAAACCTTGTTCCCTCATGTTGTTCCCAAAACGTGTGATAGATGTGATAGGGGCCATCGCCCACTGGAACAGTAACCGTCAAATAGGTTCTGCCATCGTATTCGAATTGAATGCCAGGTATGTATGAATACTTCTGTGTAAGCCTAGCACTTTCACGTGCTGCATCAAACGGGCCCTTGGGAGAATCTCTATATCTGCGGCGAAAAATAAATACCCTGGGAGGACGCTGAAAGGCTGGTAGTCGTACTTCCGACTGCATCATAGCTGCACGCGTTTCCTTATTAACAGCTTTCAGACGTGCGGCATCTCGAGTATCCAAGTACCCGGTGGACAGAAAGGGACCAAGTGGACCACCATAGGTTATGAATTCAGACAACCGTGGTTCCATTTATTATTAAATGCACCAAGCCAAAATCTTCGTGTACTACTTGGAGTCTCGGCCGTTTCTTGTTAATCTCAAGGATCTGAGTGACTGGCAATACACATATTCGGGCATGGCCAACCCTGAAGACCCCCGCAACGAACGGGGACACTTTCTGTATGAAAAAGTTGTCGTGTTTACAGGCCCCATTGAGACACGACATGACGCACTTGAAGCCATTGAGGAGGCCTTTTCAAACTGTGTAAACATTACGCGCTTCAAGACATCGTTTTATGAAGACGGAGACATTGCGAGGGAAGTTTAGAGATGAAAGCGACGCTTGTACGCTTGAATGTTTGCCCTTAAACTTGTGGAGTTTCCCCATAAGATGTAGTAGGAAAGATACCCCGCACGCGTAGGATCTGACGTGTGCAAGTCTTTTGCATGCCGCTGTCTGTACCTGTCTCTCTGTTCCTTGTCGTGCGTGATGGTATAGTCATCCATGCCTCGAGCACCAAAGTGCACTGTCTTGCGTCTCCCTCCAATCTCAAACACGGCCGTATACTTTTTCCCCGCCGCTGTGGATGGATGCACAGACACGAGTATTTGTTTAAACAAATGAAGAGACGCCGCGAGGAAGATGACCCGATTGCAAAACTGCGCGAGTTTGAGGAGAGCGTACGTCAACGAAACTTACGGAGAAACCCGTTTTTTGGAGCGCCGTCATACAGGAACCGCATAAACACGCTTTTAACGGGGAAGCAGTTGTGCTACTATACCCGCGAAGGCACTGAAACTGTGTTAAAGACAATGCCCGTTGGCAAGATGCAGCAAAGTGACGTGGAAGCCATCAAAAAAGGTAGTCGATTTGGCATCTGGGTCGTTCCTACAAACGACCCGTTAAATATTCACTTTGCATTCAAATACCCTTCTGAACCTGCCGTGTTTGACGAATTCTTCTACTTGTGCTCTGACCCCAAGATCAAGATCAACATGATGCACCACGATAACCTGCTGCCCAAGGGCGAAGAGATAGTCTGCGGAGGAGAGTTTCGCTACAAGAACAACGTCTTGGAAGTCAACAACAGAAGTGGCCACTATTCGCCTAGACCAGAGTGTTTACTCGTTGCAAGACAACTGTTTCAAGACCTTGGCTTTGAGTCTATCAAGCTTTCATTTTACGGCAAAATGACTAGCTACACGCCCAGTTCGTGACAGCATCCTTGCGCTTGCGCTTCTTCTGTGGCTCCGCCACAATGGCCACCGTCTCTTCTCCCAACTCGATCTGCATCACTGACCCGTCAGGGAGACGAATGGGAGACATCTTGCCGCTAATCGGCACGAGTTCCCATCCCAGCTCCTTCCAGATGTCTGCACGCAGAGTATCTCGAGTCCCAAGGACGTTGCCAGGGACGGGAAAAGACTCGGCAAACTCGTCGAATCCCAGTAATAACACGAGGGAGCGCAGGAAGAACGGGAATCCGCCCGGAAAGAAGCTCTGCTTCGGTTTGCGGCGCTTTTCATACACGGGTGCAGCGATGGTGTAGAGCATGCGCAGCTTCTCTTCTTGTTGCGAGTTCATGCGTGGAGGCCAGTACCCACCGATGGATGCGGCGATCTTGGCGGAGCGCTCATAGAACTTGCGCAGTGACTCGTCGCCTTCATTCACCAGAGCATGAAGAGACGCGCGGGCCTCGGCAGCCGTGATAGACTTTAGGATCTTCTCGAGGTCCGGAATGTCGAGACGACGGATTGCGTCTTCGGCGTCCTTGAATGGTCCCTTTTTCCTTTCTTCCTTGATCATGTCCTTGTACTGTTCCAGACCAGTTCCAGACTTGAGGATGTAGAGAGCCACACGCTCAATGGCTTCAGGAGATGCTTCGCCAAACTCCTTGGCTTGCGCCATCTCAATCCATTCGGGCAACCGGTGCTTTGTGATAGAACTCGCAGACTCGACGTCTGTGCCGTGCATGGCTGACACGGTCATGGTGTTGGGCAAGATGCGCAGCTTGTGGCACCGTGTACACGACAGCATGGAGTCGTGTGAGACCACCACCATTTGAATGCCACACTCGTCGCACACGTCCCCGGGAGTAAGAAGGATGGGAGCATCCTGTAGACCCAGTTCAGCGCGCAGGTGTTGGCGCAGACACTCTTCAGCATTGTCGACTGTCATCAGCACTGCCGCCTTGCGCTTTGACGCCATCACGGAATGTAGAGAAGACGAGATGAGTTTGTGGCCAGTGAGACGTGATGACGATGCCAGAGCCTTTGAGAAGCCTTCCTCAATGACCTCAATGTCGGTTTGGAGTTGTCCGTGCGTCTTGGATGCATCCGCTAGCTTCTTTTCGAGTTCCTTGACACGAGCTTCGGCATCCATCTTGGCTCGCCACAGCCATCGCTTGCCTGTGGATGCCTTGACCAAATCAGCACGAGCTGCAAGGAGCTGCGCCTCGCACGACTTGCGAGCTTGGGTCTGCTTCGTCACAGCTACCTCCAAGGCTTCGCGAATCAGAGCATCCCGAGAAGCATTAGGCATACACTGTTTCGTGCATGCCATTTTTACTGTGTGTTGAGTTTTTCTTCAAGTCCTTTGACCACGTGCTAACAAACCATGAGCTACAAGCTTGCTATTGGTGCTGGCCTCTTGGGAGTCGGTGTGTTGGTGTGGCAGCGCAGCAAGACAGCAAAGACCAGTGTCATTGACAAGGCACGCGAGGAGCACACCATGTCCAAGCGCTTCCCGCACCTCGAGAGCGGCGTCGCTGCTGCACTTGAGAACAATGACCAGCTCTTGGAAATCGTTGACCGTCTTCAACCGTACGCGTCGTTTGACTTGGAAGCGTATGAAACGTTCTTGGAGGCAGCCGGCAACACTGCCGAGTTTCTGGCACGGCGCCACGAGATCACGCTCCTGCGCTCCATGCCCCTGTGGTTTCGCGGCTTTGTGCGCGAGATGATGGACGAACTGCGTCGCATTCGGGCATCCATTCGTCAGACAGAGCCGCAGCGTCTCGAGTCGTTTGACGAGATACGGAATGACCTGATGGCGTTCCGCAAGGAACACAACACCAACATCTGGTACGACGCCCATCCAGGCGTGTAATTATGATGTCTGGGTCGAAAACAACTTGTGATCATCCCACAAACACTTTATCAACACCAAGAAGAAGAGAGCCGTGGATGCATAGACAAGGTAGTACAAGTACGCGGGCGTCTTTAACACCGTCGTCTCTGTAACGTACGTGCGGGGGGGTGTGAGTTGCAAGAGCACAACCGTCTCAAACAGGGCATACGACACGCCGTTTTGATACTTCCACACAAAGATGGGTGCTGCCAGCTCGTTAGGAGGAGGTGCTCCATTAACATCGTACGGACTTACGTACGTCGTGGGGACAATAGGGAAGGCTCCATTTGCAGAAAGGATTGTGTAGTACCGTTTGAGTAAGTCCGTGTTTACAAGAAGGTTACGCTTCACGACACTTTGAGGACCAATGATGATTGTGTCGGGAGCTATGATCCAGTCTGCAAAGAATGATTTCTCGAGCGTCAGTGTGAGGATGGATGTCCCGTTGTTGGAGATCACGAGCGGGACGTTGAAAAGTGTATCCACATTCTCTACAAACACAGTCTGAATCGTGTCGGGCGAGGGTGCCTGAATTCCACCTCCACAAGGAGCCAAGATACGACTCGAAGGCGTAAAGTTCGACGAGTCGGATGGCGTCTGCACGGAGATCGTGTCAGTACCCTGCACTGAGATGCACACACCCCGATTGCACTCACCAGAGAGCTGTGCATTCACCATGTCGCTTGTTTTCAGTGTGTTTTGAAGGCACGACTCCACCCAGCACGGAAACGGCACACAAGCAGCCATGTCAATGGAAATGAAGGTACCAGAATACGTTTTGCCCAAAAACACGAAGCTGTCATTGTACCGCGAAAAGTGTTTCCCAGGACACTCGCCAGCATCGTTGATGGACGTACACCCCGTGAAGGCACTGTTCTCTTCGCACTGCTCCCTGTTGCGCTGCGGAAACGCCATGCACCTACACTCTGCTCTCGTGATGTTTCTGTTGCAGAAATTGCGCTTGGTTTGGTCTAGAAAGTTGATGAGAGAACTGCCTCCATTGTTAATCTTCTCCATATATTCGGGGTTGGCACTCCACTCGTTTTCATAGTAGTTTTTCCACGCAAAGCAGTTTGACCCCACATCGAGTATCGACTCATCTGGTTGACTGCACGCATAGAGCATCGAGGCTGCACACCCCGAGTTAAATATCCCGCCTCTGCACGCCTCAAAGTACGGAGTAAGCTTGGGGTTAAATGCCATTTGTTAGAGGTTTCGATGCGTATGCGGAGACTTTGGATTTAAAACAACTCGTGTCGTGGGTTTGCATCCACCCCACCCTCGCGAGGGCTGTTGACGCACGTCAGACTCGCACCCCACACAGGCGCACGTCACGTGGTCGTGACCAAGAGTGTGAGCAAGCTCGTGAGAGATGAGTGCCACACGATAGTCGTCAAGGTCCGTGTACTCGCTGCCAAGGTGCGTGGGAATGGCATCCCAGTTTTCTTTGAACAGATGGACTTCGTTGGCCATCCTGTCAGTAACACTAAGGGATGCACGCTCCACGTCCGGGTACAGTTTGCGCATCGTCTTGCGGTCTGTTTTGAAAATGATCCACTCGGGGTCTGTGGTGCTGCGCCGTATGGTAATCCCTGCCTTTCGAAACGCTTCGATGCTTTTGGTAAAGTAGTGCTGCTCTGATGTCGAGAAGCGACGCGTGTCAAATGTCGTCATGCGTTAAGAGTTCTTTTAGTTGTACACTGGGAACGGAAAAATGATCACTGCCAGTGCTGCTCGGATACAGCTTGAGGAGTTGAAGAGGCAGAGAGAACGTGAGCTTGCAAAAGTCGGAGACCTTCAAGCAGCGCCGTACCTTGCTACGTTAAACTCGTTAGATGAATCTACATTCAACAAACTCATTTCCACTGGAAAGCATGATGCATTCTTTTATGCAAATGGAGCCATAACCCTGATGACAGGCACGATTCACACGCGTGCAGCTCCTATCATTAAGGAGTTCTTAGAAGGGAAGGGATACACTGAGGTACGAGTGCTGTACAACAAGATCATTGCGCATGTGCCAAGACAAGAATCTGCGTGCCCCCCACCTCCAAGCGATTGTCCCCCTCCTCCTTGCGATGCCACGTGCGATGCACTTGACGACGAGGCATTCGAACCCTTGCCAGCATCGCCGTGGGGAGAGTCAGATATAACTTACAATTCGTGGTGCACTCGATCTTAAACAAATGAAATTATGCTAGATTGATTGCGCTCCAAGTCTCCTAGACGTCGTTGATCACTCTCAGTGCACTTGATCATAAATTTTTCTGACAAGTGTGCTAAAGACTTTTTGTACTACCGATTCTACAGAATTCTCTAGGCCATTAGGAAATGGTGCAGGAGGAGCACTTGGAAATGGGTATGGAAAATACGAAAACACTGTCAACCTACCAAATTGAGTATCCAAATCCCAATCATTGTATTCGAGTTGAGAGCCTTGAACAAACAGAAAGTACATGGTGTACATACCACCCGGAGCTCTTGGGAATACTATTCCGTAAAGTGTATCACTTTTGTGTGGGGTATCTATTTCAGTACTTAAAGCTTCCTGTGGTGCATATTCTTTGAGTACTAATCGTACGAATTCTTCTACCATGGTTAGTGCTGCCGACTCCCCCCATTGAGTACACTGAAAAGTAATTTGAGTATGTTCTCGATTAGTCCTTATGTACATACTTTTATTATATATCACTCTTCCTTCTTCCTCAGCCCTATGATGAATGAGTTGCCTCCCTTGTTCACGCGCTTGAGGTTTGACGAAACAGACCCATCCGTGCCTTCCTTGACAATGAGCTTGTGCTCAAGCTTGCACCCCCTTGACGCTAAAGAGGACGAGAGCTTCTCGCCGTCTGCTGAACAGTAGGAATTAACCAGAGAAGGAACAAGCTTCTCCGTGTCTGCCCATGTCTTGAAAGCTTCGATAAACTCGCGCTTGGAAATAGCGTGCGTAGGCGAAAACTCCCAGATGTCGTTGGTAAGATACAGAGCAACAGGATCTGTAGCTGCTGCTAACTTGGCCGATGTCCACGTAAAGTAGTGTGGCGCAATGGCCCACACATCCTCGGTAGGGTAGCGCTCCACGAGATAGAGGTAGGCAATGAGACACTTGGCCAGAATCTTCGGTAACTCTGTCTTGAGTTTCTTTTCCATCAGCGGGTCCTTGGAGTCGGCAGGGACGTTGGTAGCAAAGTTGCTGACAAAGACGCGGCGCTTAATGGACCCCGAATTGTCCTTCCACCCCCCAAAGGCATTGCCAGCCATGACACCCGGGATGTCCCACACGATCGTCTTGGAATCTTTGAAGAGCCTATCAATGACAACAGACTCGCCAGACACCATGCTTTGGAATGTAGACTGGGACAAGCCAAAGTCTTCCTTGAGCTCCGAGATGCGCCACATGGACTTGCCAATAAAGGTTTGAAGGTTGCCCACGCCCTTGCGCGCTTCGTTGCCCATGGTCTCCACATCTTCCTCGCGAAAGAACCACCCTGCCACTTTCAACAGAGTAGACTTGCCGCAGCCAGCCACACCCTTGAAGAACTGAATGATCTGCCAGTTGTCCTTGTCGCCGAGCTTAAAAAGAAGACGCCCCAGGAGCGCATAGTGCCAGAACACAATGTGCCCATAGTCGTCAATCTTGTCCTCGTACTCGGGTGCACGCCCGCGGACGCGTTGCGTGTAGTTGTGGTACTCGTCAGAGATAAAGTACTGGTTGGTGTCGGGAGACAACTGCATTGAGAAGATCAAGAGAAACGTCGGAGTTTCCAGTGATCCTTCGTGCAAGATGTCATGCAGCGTAGCCCAATCGTCTTTTCTCGGAAAGGCACGGAGCGTTGCTACCTTTGTAGACCACTCTGCGTCAAAGGGGGCATCAATGAAGTTGGACGACACCCACGTGGATCCTATTTCCCTCGAGTCGTACGGGAAGAAAGCAGCATCCCCAGTGCGCAGAATTCCGTTGCGAAAGGAAATCAAGTCACGGCGCGGCTCAAGGGGTGCAAAGTCAGCTTCCGTAAACGTTTTCAAGTGCTCTTCAACTTGCTTCTTGACCATGCCTGAGAATGTAATGTTTTTCCATTGAAGATAATGGTCCTCCTTGGCGATGTTGCACACGTCCTTCATCTCCTTGAATTCGCGCGACGGTTGCCATGCCCGCGTATTGATGCGCCGCGCACCATCCGTGATGACGATGGGCTCCCATGCCGACTCGTGTAGACGCCGCAGCCCCTTGGATTGCAGACGCCGCAGCACAAAGATGATGACGTCTTGCATCGCATTGCGCTTGTCAGTTGGGTCAAAGGGCATGTAGCGGAACGGGTCTGCTGACAGAGGAGCCCCTGCATCACGCGAGGGGTCCATGGACTTGGCATCTGCGAGCCTTGCCTCCAACACTTGGCGACACACGAGCATGCGCGAAGCGATGCGGCCAAACAGCGCATTGAGCTCGGATGCAGAGTCGTCAATCAAGTTCCTGGAGCGAAAGAGGAACTGCAGGTTCATCCACCGAAACAGGTTGTGCTTGTACGCAGTCTCAATGTCTGCAGTCTCAATGGTGGGCACCTTTGCGGCGTCGATGCCCAGGTGTTTGGCAGCACGCATGACGTGATCAGGCTCGCTGCCGTCAAACCAGTGAGCCTCCATACGGTCTAGGAGAGGCCGCAGGATAGACGTCGGGATGGTAACATCGTCGTTGGGGGGCGAGAGCAACGACCCGAAGAGGGCCTCCACGGTGCCTTCGTCTGGCTCCACTATCTCATCAGTAATAGAGAGCAAACGAGTTCGGTGTTCCATTATGTCTCTAGACTTATCTCGTGAGCTCGATCGTTTGATAGAGCTGGAGGTGCTTCGTCACCACCTTCTCACCACGACTCCCGTGGATGACATCATGAAGCGTCTCACTGACGCGGGGCTCAAGGGTGACTTAATGTGCACTCGCATCGCTGCAAAGCTCAAGGCTCAACTCGAGTTCCGTCACGACTTGGCATGTGACACGTCTGAGCGCTACGAAGGCTTGGGCTACTCCAAAGCGGCCATCACCAAGCACATGGATGACGTTGTCATGCAAGAAATAGAGAAGGCCATTCAATGCATCGAAGCCATGCACCTACCTACACCTAGGCGTGCAGCGCGCGAAGGGCGTCGCATCGAGATTCTTGATGCCATGATCATTGACTAAATCGAGGTCAAGAGATCCATGACGATGCTGTACTGGCGCATCATGAATGTGCACGGTATTTCCAATGGCGAGTTTACGGGACACGACTTCATGGGAATGGGCACATAGAGCTCACTCAAAGAATTGTGAAAGCCAATGACAGTTGTCATGTACGAATCAACTTCTAGACTTGTGCATGGTTCCAACGAGAAAGACGCAATGCCATCCATCAGTCCACACAATCGCTTGGACCACTCTACCAAAGAACGCGAATCGTCTGAATCCTCGCATGCTGCATAGCGCTGGGCCTCCTTGTAGAGTACTTGCACATACGAGAGTACCTTTGAGCACCGTTTCGCTATCGTCTTGATGTCTTCATTCACTGCTTCTAGCGTTTCCAGAAAGCTACAGTTGGATCGTATGGTATCTTTCCACAGTGTTTTTGAGAATGAGTCTATAGACATGTCGTCAACTTGAGCCAGATCTTTGCAACACTGTTGCAGAGATGCCAAGCGCTTCTGCAGAACTGCTCCAAGAGGGTACGGGTCGCCAAGCTCGGTCGCGTCAATGGGAACGATTTTTGGGTAGGGACGCAGAGGTGCAGCTATGGCATGTGAAGCAAACTTTGATGCCAGTGTACGCGTGTCAGAATCTTTTAGAAAGGCGTGGATGCTCGAATCGGAAGGGTCACATGATCCCCACCTCAGATTGGCGTGGCGGAGATACTCGAGGTGTCCCACAAGCTCAGACCACTCCAGGGGACGATGAAGCGCATGAAACGCTGACTTGCACGCGATGGCCTTGTCCTTGTCTGTGACTTTGGATGAACACAGGTACTCGGGTGTCATTTGTACAGGTGGTGACAAGGAAAGAGTAGAACAACGGAACGAGTTGTAGAACGAGTTCACTGATACGTACACCTATAATCACACACTCAGAAAATGCAAGCCCCACAAAGCGTGGTGGTTCCAACCGTGAAGCACGGCTTTGAAGAGAGCCGTCGCAAGCTTGTCGATGTCTTTGCCGAGCTCGTGTTCATGCGAGTTGCAGTCGTCAGCTTCCCCAAGTCGGACGTTCGGTCAGGCACTCACTTTCAAGGCGAAGCCATCGAGGTGTTTGCAGGGCGCTCACACCGCACACCCCGCGTAGCCTTCTTCTCACGCTTTGGGCGTCAAACTGGCACCGGGTTCAATCTCCTGGGTGTCACCATCGTCGACA
>SXGQ01761377.1_pt1 | contig 17020 bp, 21 predicted proteins | sample 3178371 | NCBI WGS metagenome assembly SXGQ01 (sample SAMN11356859, study PRJNA531348) | freshwater metagenome | isolation source: freshwater sample F1-20 | place: China: Fuxian Lake, Yuxi | collected 2017-12-25
CGCGGCGGGGGGCCCGACATCTGCGGACCTCGTTCACACTGCGTGGGGGTTCGTAGGTCGCGACCACAGGGAGTGAGCAAGTGCCCGGACCACCGCCCAAGGAAGGCGCACGCTACCCACAGAACGGCAGGCTCGAGGGCGGGTTCGCCGCCTCGGCGCAGCGCCTGCCCCGATCGGGACGCAAGGGCGCAGCTCCGAAGTGGCCGCTGCCCGGCAAGCCGACGGCCGGCGAGTCTCACGCCTGGCGTTACGTCTGGACGCTGCCGCAGGCGGTGGCGTGGGAGCGACTGAACGCCGAGCGCACCGTTGCCCGCTACTGCATCGTCCTGGCGGCCTCCGAGGAGCGGGGTGCGCCGGCGGCGTTGCTCGCCGAGGTCCGCCAGATGGAGGACCGGCTGGGCCTGTCGCCGATGGCGCTGCTCCGGTTGCGATGGTCGATCGTCGACGACGAGGTGCTCGACGCCGAGAAGGCGCGCACGACCACGTCGACGCCGTCGACGAAGTCACGGCTGCGGGTCGTCTCGTAGTGCCGTGGCGTGGCTCCGAGTACGACGGCGAGTTCCCGTCGCTCGGCTGGGCTGTCGCCGACTGGTGCGAGGCGTACCTGCGGGTCCCTGGCGGCGAGGCGACCGGTGAGCCGTTCGTTCTGACCGACGAGCAGCTCGAGTTCGTGGTCCGTCTGTACCGGCTCGATTCTCGGACGGGTCGCCCGGCGGTTCGTCGGGCGGTGCTGCGTCGGGCGAAAGGCTGGGGGAAGTCGCCGTTGCTCGGTGCGCTGTCACTGGCGCACCTGGCGGGCCCGACGCTGTTCGACGGGTGGGATGCCGCCGGTGAGCCGGTCGGCAAGCCGCACCCGTCGCCCTGGGTGCAGGTGGCCGCGGTGTCGCTGGAGGCGACGGACAACACCTACGCGCAGCTCCTCGCGATGGTCGGCGAGTCGCCGGTCGTCGACGAGTGCGGCCTGGACGTCGGTGTGACTCGCATCTACCTGAAGGGTCGACCGGGTCGCCTGGAGCCGGTGTCGGCCGCTGCGGGTTCCCGTGAGGGCCAGCCAGTGACCGCAGCGATCCTTGACGAGACGCACCTGTGGACACCCCGGAACGGTGGGGTGCGTCTGGCGGCGACGATCCGTCGGAACGCCGGCAAGGTCGCCGGTCTGACGGTGGAGAGCACGAACGCACACCGGCCTGGTGATGACAGTGTGGCCGAGGCGTCGCACGTCGCAGCCGAGAAGGGGTCGGCCGGTCTGTTGTATGACAGCCGGGAGGCGCCGGCGGTCGACGATCTCGACGACGACGCCGTGCTGCTGCCGGCGTTGAAGGTCGCCTACGGCGACTCGAGGTGGGCGCCGATCGACCGGATTGTCGAGGAGGTGCGTGACCCGGCGACGGACCCGGCGGACGCCCGACGGTTCTACCTGAACCAGCTCGTCGCCGGTTCGGAGGACCTGATCGAGTTTGAGCTCTGGCAGGCGCTGGAGCGTGCGGACCGTCTCGCAGTCGGTGACACGATCGCCCTCGGGTTCGACGGTTCGGACACGGGTGACGCAACGGCGCTGGTCGCTGTCCGCCACCCGGACTGGCTGGTTCAGCCGCTCGGCATCTGGGAGCACCCGGACGGTGTGAAGGACTGGCGCGTGCCACGCCACGAAGTGCGCGAGGTGGTCGCCCAGGCGTTCGCCGACTTCCGGGTGGTAAGGATGCTCGCCGATCCTCCGTACTGGCGGACCGAGGTTGACGAGTGGGCCGCAGAGCACGGCGACAAGGTCGTCGGCCTGTTCCCAACCCAGTCGGATTCACGCATGGTCGCCGCGGTCGACCGGTGGTCGACGATGGTGCGAGCCGGTCAGGTCGGCCACACCGGCGACGACGTCCTTACCCGTCACGTCGCCAACACTCAGCGCCGTCGTGCCCGTGGCGGCTACCGCCCCGACAAGGCGGGCCACGCCCGGTTCATCGACGCTCACGTCGCCGCCATCCTCGCCGTCGAGGCGTTGGGGCAGGCGGTTTCGGACGGGACGACGGACGACAAGGTCCGTCGCCCAGTGTTCGCCTACTGACCCCCGGAGGGGACTGTGCAGATTCTCGCCGCCGCCCTCCAGGTCCTCGGTGCCGTCGCGTTGACGGCCGCCGGCTGGAGTGTCGCCCCTGGTCTCGGCCTCGCCGTCGCTGGCGTGGCGCTCGTCCTGTTCGGTCTCGCCGCGGAGCGTGGCTGATGCTCGGCCGGCTGGGGCGTGTCGAACGTCGTGACGTGTCCTACCAGGACGTGTGGGGACGTGGGGACGCGTGGCCTGCACCGGAGGCCCGGGCGTCGAAGGATTCCCTCGCCCTGTCGGCGGTGGTGGCGTGCGTGAACCTTCGGGCGAACACGCTGGCGCAGTTGCCGGTGAAGGCGTACCGGAACGGTGCGGATGGTCTGCCGGTCGAGGTGCCACGCCAGCCGCTGCTGATCGAGTCGCCGTCGACGTTGCCGCGGTCGCAGTGGCTTCGCCAGATGTCGATCAGCCGTGACCTGTACGGCAACGCGTTCGGGATGATCGTCGCCCGTGACGCTGCCGGCTGGCCGACGGCCGTCGAGTGGCTGGACCCGACGAAGATGCAGACCCGCCAGGACCACTACGGCGGTCCGCTGATCTACAGCTACCACGGGGAGCCGGTCGCAGCCGAGGACGTGTTCCTGGTCCCCGGGTTCCCGGTGCCGGGCTCGCCACTCGGCATCTCGCCGCTCGAACGGTCGGGGCTCGTCGAGCTGTCGCACCGTGCCCAGGACTTCGGTCGGGACTGGCTGAAGAACTCGGCGGTCCCGGCGGCGATCCTGTACGCAGACGCCGAGCTGGACGCCGAGGGCGCCGAACGCATCCGGTCAAGTGTCCAGTCGTCGTGGCGCAAGCGTCGCCCGGCGGTGCTCGGGTCCGGTCTGCGTTACGAGAAGGTGGGCGTCGACGCCGACGAGTCGCAGTTCCTCGACACGATGGCGCACGCCGGCCGTGACATCGCCCGCATCTTCGGGGTCGACCCTGCGTGGATCGGCCTCGGTGGCAGCGGGTCGAGTCTCACCTACCAGAACCTCGCCGATCGTCTGACGTCGTTCATGGCGTCGACGATGAACGCCGAGCTGGTGCTGATCCAGGAAGTGCTGACGGCGAACGTGCCGCGACCGCAGTTCGTCCGGTTCTCGACCGGGGCGTTCCTCCGGTCCGACCTGCCGTCCCGGTATTCGTCGTATGCGACTGCTCTCAGCGCCGGGTTCCTGACGGTCGACGAGGTGCGCGACCTCGAGGACCGGCCCCCGATGCCGACCCCGCCAGGAGGTGCCTCCGGTGCGTGAACTCCGTTCCTACCGTCACGTCGAAGCCCCGGAGCTGCGCGCCGAAGGCGACGCCCTGACCCTGTCGGGCTACGCGGCCGTGTTCGGCCAGTTGTCGCAGAACCTCGGCGGGTTCGTCGAGCAGGTCGCCCCGTCTGCGTTCGACGAGACGCTGTCCCGCTCCGAGCGCAACGTGCTGGGGGCGTGGAACCACAACCTGGACACGCTGCTCGCCACGACCGAGTCGGGGTCGCTCGTCCTCGCAACCGACGAGCGCGGCCTCTCGTACGCGATGAACCTGGACCCGACCGACCCGGACGCGCAGCGTGTCGCAGCGAAGGTCCGTTCGGGGATGGTGAAGGGTTCGTCGTTCAGCTTCGCGGTGCGTGCCGACGACTGGTCGACCACCGAGCAGGGCTTCCCGCTACGCACCCTCGAGGACGTCGTGCTCTACGAGCTGGGGCCTGTCGCCTCGCCGGCGTACCTCCAGACTCAGGACGACGGCGCCTCGGTGGCGCTGCGTTCACTGTCGCAGTTCGTCGACCTGCCGTTCGAGCAGGTGACCGAGGCGGCCGCTGCCGGCCGCCTGACCGACCTCATTCTCCGTGACCTCCCCGAGGTGACGGCAGAGGAACCCGCACCCGAGCCTCCGAGCGACACTCCGGGCAAGGACGCGCAGACGGCCCGGCGGGGCCGACGCAACCCGCCACTCCGCTGATCCGCGCGACACGCCGTCAGCACCCCCCCCCCATCACTCGCCGCGGCCGTCCCTGTGCCCGGCACGACCCGAAAGGGATTCACCATGTCCGAGCTGCAGAAGCTCCACGAGGCTCGCCAGCGCGCCTGGGCCGAGCTGCGCAACCTGTCCGACTCCGTCGCCGCCGAGGACCGCGAGTTCTCCGGTGAGGAGGAGGCCGCCTGGCAGAAGGGCAACGCCGACCTCGAGGCGATCGACGCCCGCATGGCCGTCCTGCTGGACGCCGAGAAGCGGACCGCCGACGTCGAGGCCGCGATGGCCCGCTTCGGTGCCCCCGAGGCCCCGGCCGCCCCGGCCGAGCCGACCGTCGAGGACGAGCTGCGCGCCTTGGGTCGCGGCGAGGTCCGCACGGTCATCGTCCCGGCCGAGCGCCGCGACCTGACGAAGGGCTCCGCGACGGCCGGTGGCAACACCGTCCCGACGTCGTTCTTCGCCCAGGTGTGGGAGCACATGATCGAGAACTCGGCGATCCTCCAGGCCGGCGCGACCGTCCTCAACACCGCCTCGGGTGAGACGCTCGAGATCCCGGTGACCACGACGCACTCCAGCGGCGCGCTCATCACCGAGGGCTCGACCCTCACCGAGTCCGACCCGGCGTTCGCGAAGCGGTCGCTCGGCGCCTACAAGTACGGCCTCTCGATCCAGGTCTCCTCCGAGCTCGTCGCCGACACCGGCTTCGACCTCCTCGGCTACCTGGCCCGCCAGGCCGGCCGCGCCGTCGGCAACGCCCTCGGGACCGACCTGGTCACCGGCAACGCCTCGAGCAAGCCGTCGGGCATCGTCCAGACCGCGACGACCGGCGTCACCGGTGCCACCACCGGCGCCTCGGGTGCGTTCACCGCGGACGAGCTGATCGACCTCTACTACTCGGTGATCGCCCCCTACCGGTCCTCCACGGCGTGTGCGTGGATCATGCGGGACGCCACCCTGGCCCGGGTCCGGAAGCTCAAGGGCTCCGACAACAACTACCTCTGGCAGCCGGGTCTGCAGGTCGGCGCCCCCGACCTGCTGCTCGGCAAGCCGGTCTACACCGACCCGAACGTGGCGGCAGTGGCGACGTCGGCGAAGAGCGTGATCTTCGGCGACATCTCCGCCTACCACGTCCGGATCGCCGGTGGCGTCCGGTTCGAGCGGAGCGACGACTTCGCCTTCCAGAACGACCTGGTGACCTTCCGGGCGATCGTCCGGGGCGACGGCATCCTCGCCGACCAGACCGGGGCAGTGAAGGTGTACGTCGGGGCCGCGAGCTGACCCTGACGGCCTGACCGTCTGACCGAGAGGGCGGGGGCTTCGGCCCCTGCCCTCGACGTCGCCCCACCCCGAAGGAGGACGCGTGCGCGTCACCATGAAGGCCCGCATCACGGGCACCCGCAACGGACTCGACTGGCCTGCCCCCGGCGAGACCGTCGACCTCCCCCAGGACGAAGCCGAGCAGCTCGTCGCGAACGGTCTGGCCGTCGCCGACGCGCAGCCGGCGAAGAAGGCTGCCGTCGAGACCGCAGCCGTCGAGGCACCGGAGACCGCTGCCGCTCCGAAGCCGCGCGCCCGCAAGGCCGCAGCGCCGAAGGTCTGACCGTGACGGTCGTCGCCGACGAACAGGTCCTCAACGGCACGGCCGCGACCATCACCGCCCGGTTCCACGACCAGGACGGCGACCTCGTCGAACCCGGCGGCGTCGTGACTGTCGGCGTCGTCGACGAGGCCGGGGCGACGGTCGTCGCTGCCGGGTCTGCGACGACTGTCGGGTCGACCGGTGTGCGCTCCTACACGCTGACCGCTGCAGCGACCTCGGTGCCGAGGGTGCTGGTAGCGACGTGGACGAACGGCACGACGTCGGTGACAACCCGGACGGAGGTGGTCGGCGGGTTCTACGCGTCGGTCCGCCAGATTCGGGACTCCGACCAGGTGCTCGACGACCCCCGCAAGTATTCGTCGGCGCAGATCGTGTCGGCCCGCAGGTCTGTCGAGCGCGAGTTCGAGGACTACACCAACGTCGCGTTCGTGCCCCGGTACCGGCGGGTCCGTCTGGACGGCACCGGCAAGGTCGAACTCGTCCTGCCGGACACCGAGCTGCGGTCGGTCCGGTCGGTGCGTGAGTACGACAGCGACCTGAACTTCGAGGCGTACACCGAGACCGAGCTGGCGGCGATCCCTGCGAGTCGTGCCGGTGTGGCGGTGCGGACGGACGGCGAGCTGTTCGAGCGTGGCCGGTCGAACATCGTCGTGGAGTACGTCCACGGTTACGACCGGCCGCCGGCCGACGTGCTTGAGGCGTTCTACCTGCGTGTCCGTGACCTGTTGAACCGTGCGAACCGGGGTGTGCCGGATCGTGCGACGACGTTCACGTCGGAGGTCGGTGGCACCTACTCGCTGCTCGTCGCCGGTCGTGGCGGGGCGATCACCGGTATTCCCGATGTCGACGTCGTCCTCCGTCGGTACTCCCGTCGCATCCCCGGGATCGCCTGATCGTGGCGACCTCGACTGTCCCGGCTGTCATCACGGCCCTGCACCGTCTGCTCGTCGACGCCGACTGGCCGCTGCGCATCCCGTCGGTGACGATCGGCCTGCCCCGCCAGGCGGAACGTGAGATGGTCATCATCGGCGACGTCAACGGCGACCAGGAGTGGGCGTCGATCGGCACGTCCCGCCGGGACGAGGACTACACGGTCGACCTGTTCGTCGTCGTCCTGTGGCCCGGCTACGACCAGCTTGAGGCGCTGTCCCGGGCGTGGGAGCTGTTCGGCGTCGTCGAGGACGTCATCCGTGCGAACCCTGGTGCCGGCGGGACCGGTGTCATGTGGTCGGAGGTGAAGCGTCCGTCGGGCGCTTCGTCGGTCGACGACGAGGGTTACGCCTACCAGATCACCTCGGGTGTCCGTACCCGGGCCCGTGTGTAGAGGAGTCCCATGCACGCCACCTACGAAGGACCCCACGACGAGGTCGAGGTCGTCAACCTCGGCCGTTCGTGGATCGTCAAGCAGGGCGAGTCCGTCGACCTGCCCGACGATGTCGCCGCCGGCCTCAACGGCCAGGACGGCTGGACCGTGACTGCACCCAAGACCACCGGCCGGAAGGCCACGACCACGAAGGACGGCGACCAGTGAGCGGCTTCCTCGGACAGCTCGGCGTCAAGGCCGAGACCACCTACGGCACCGGCGTGACCGTCGACCGGTTCTTCGAGTTCGATTCGGAGAGCCTGGCGGTGGAGGTCGGGCGCGTCGAGTCGTCGGCGATCCGTGCCGGGTCGCGCGCGATGCGCAGCGACCGGCGGGTGCCGTACATGATGGGCGCGGCCGGTTCGTTCGAGCTGCCCGTGCTGTCGAAGGGCTTCGGGTTCTGGCTCGCCCAGTGCCTCGGCACGGTCACGACGGGCGGCCCGGCGGAGACCGTCGTCTACACCCACACCGGGACCGTCGGGTCGCTCACCGGGAAGATGTTCACCGCGCAGGTCGGCGTCCCCCAGGCCGGCGGCGGGACGATCACCCCGAAGACGGCGACCGGCGGCAAGGTGAAGAGCTTCGAGCTGAGCTGCGCCCACGGTGAGCCGTTGAAGTTCTCGGCCGACTGCGACTTCCAGAACCTCGAGCACTCAACGGCGCTGGCGACGGCGTCCTACCCGGCGTCGACGGAGCTGCTCACGTTCATCGGTGGCAGCGTCACGGTCGGCGGCACGTCGGTCGACGTCCGGTCGTTCAACGTGAAGGTCGACAACGGCCTCGCGATCGACCGTCGGTTCATCCGGGCGAGCGCCCTGAAGAAGGAACCAGTCGAAGCTGGGCACCGCAAGATCGACGTCGAGCTGGGTCTCGACTTCGACAGCACCACCCACCAGGACCGGGTGCTGGCAGCGACCGCTGCGGGCGCCCAGGCGCAGGTCGTCCTCACCTGTCAGGGTCTCACCACGATCGGCTCGACGTTGAAGCCGACCGTGACGATCACGATCCCGGTCGTGATGTTCGACGGCGACACCCCGACCGTCGGTGGCCCCGACCTGGTGAGCGAGTCGATCAAGGGCATGGGCCTGTCGGACGGCACGAACTCGCCGATCACGATCGCCTATCGCAGTCTCGACACGACGGCCTGACCTGTGGCGATCGAGCGGTCGGGCTCGATCAGGATTCGTGGACTCCGTGAACTCCAGCAGGAGCTGAAGGAGCTGGCGGACCCTGAGGAGTTCGAGGAGGCGCTGAAGGAGGCGCACTTCAAGATCGCCGAGATGGTCCGTACCATGGCGTCGCCGCTGATCCCGACGAGGACCGGCGCAGCCCGGGGGTCACTCACGGCGCAGCGGACGCTGCGCGCCGCCCGCATCTCCATGGGTGGTGCCGGCGCAGTCCACGCGCTCGGCGTCGAGTTCGGTGCGAAGCAGAACCTGCGTCGCATCGTGAAGGAACGCCCCATCCGGTTCGGACGGGACCGGCAGGGCAACCTGACGGCACGTCGCGGCGCCCGGACCCGGGCGACCATCGTTCGTGACGGCGAGGACGTCGACACGGTGATCGGTCGGGTTCAGCGTCAGTCGGTCGACGAGTTCGGCCGGACGCAGGCTCGAGGTCGTGGCGTGCTCGTCTCGGTGGCCCGCTACAAGAACGGCAGCCCGAAGGTGCGCCTCGGCTGGAACCATTTCCGTGACTGGCGGGGCATCGGCCCCGACGCCGGCTATGCGATCTACCCGACGATTCGACGGAACCAGACGATGATCGCCGAGACGTACGAACGTGAGGTCGATCGCATCACTCGGGACGCGTTCCCGGACTGACCGACAAGCAACCAGCAGAAGGGGCCCACCGTGGCAATGGTTCAGACAGTCGACCCGTTCCGGGTCAGAGTCAACGGCGAAGAGGTCGAGGTCGACCATCGGACGTTCACGCTCGCCGAGCGTCGGGCGTCGCGGGCGGCAGCGTTGAAGCTGTCGACCGGCGACGACCTCGCCCCCGACGAGGTGGACGCCATCGCGGCGCTCGTCTGGGTGGTCCTGCGACGCTCGACGCCCGAGCTGCCGTTCGAGGACGTGCTCTCGTCCATGACGCTCGGCGACCTGGCCGACGCCGAGCCTCTCGGCATCGACGACCTCGAGGACCGGGACGACAACCCGGAAGCGTGAGGCGGGCCATCGCTGCGGCGTGGCCCGCCTTGTCGCGTGTCTACGGCCTCCACCCGTGGGACGTGGAACGCCTCACCCCTGACGAACTTCGCGCCTACCTGTCGGACCTGAGCGCAACCTGACCGAGGAGACGCCGTGGCCGGTGCGCGCAAGCTGACGATCGAGATTCTCGGTAACGCGAAGGACGCGGCGAAGGCGTTCGGCGACGTCCGCTCCGACTCCGAAAAGACCCAGGAGCGTCTGTCGAACTTCGGCACCGCGGCCCTCGGTGTCGGTGTCGCCATCGCCGGCGGTCTGGCGTATGCGGTCACCCAGTTCGTCGAGGCGGACGTCGCATCGCAGAAGCTCGACAACTCGGCGCAGAACGCTGCGGCGTCGGCGAAGATCAACGCGAGCGCGTTGCGTGAGGTCGCCCAGGCGACGCAGTCGAAGACGGCTGCCGACGGCGACGCCCTGGTCGCCGGTCAGGCGATGCTCGTCCAGTTCGGGGCGACGCAGGATCAGACGGTCGCCCTCACCCCCCTGCTGGCAGACCTGTCCCGCAAGATGGGGGTCGACACCGAGACGGCGGCCCGTGCGGTCGGGAAGGCGTTGACCGGGTCGACCGGCCAGTTGCAGCGAATGGGCATTCAGGTCGACGCCACGAAGGCGGCGACGGACCCGTTCACGGCGACCATGGACGCGCTGCGTTCGACGGTCGGTGGCTTCGCCGAGGCCGAGGGTGCGACTGCTGCAGGCACGTTGGAGCGCATCAAGAACCAGCTCGGCGACGTGATCGAAGCGGTCGGCGGTGGCGCCCTGGAGGCGTTCGCTCCGCTCGTCGACGCCATGTCGGGGCTCGTCGCCTCGGGTGGCCCTGCCGGTGACGCCGTCGGCAACATCGCCGGCAAGCTGGCGGTCGTCGGGTCGACGACGGCGCTCGCGATGGGTGGGCTCATCAAGGCTCGCGAGGGGATCGACAAGATCAGGGAGTCGGCCACGTCTGCCGCTGGCGGCGTCGGCAAGATGGGGTTCGCTCTCGGCGGTCTGGCAGCGATCGGTGGAGCGGTCGCGGTCGTCGGGATCGTGCAGAGCATCAATGAGGCGACCCGTTCGACGGAAGCGTTCGAGGCGGCGCTCGTCGACCTGAAGAACGCCACGACCGTTCAGGGCGAACTCGACGCCCTGGTTGCGTCGGCAGAGTCAATGGAGGGCCTCGGCGACAGGGTATGGGATTGGGTGCTCACCGGGTCGGTGAAGACCGGGACGCTCGGCGTCACTCTCGGCACTACGACCGTCCAGGTCGACAACCTCAAGAGGTCGCTCGAAGGGGTCGCAGCATCGGGCGACACGGCGCAGCTCGCCAGGAACCTTGAGCTCATCAAGGCCAACGCCAGCGGCTCCGAAAACTCGATGGACGCGCTGAGGGCCATGCTCGCTCCCTTCGAGCAGCAGGTGCAGACCGCTGCCGAGGAGCTGAGTGGACTCACCGGCGTAACCCAGGAACAGGCCGAGGCGTCGATCCAGGCAGCCGGTGCTCTTGACGAGTACGCCGCAGCGTTGAAGGCGTCGACCGACCCGATCTTCGGGGCGATCCGTGCGGTGCAGCAGAACACCGACGCGAAGCAGAAAGCCGCCGACGCGCAGAACAAGGTGACGTTCCTCGAGCTGGCCGGAATGCAGACATCCGGGGAGTACGCAGTCGCGCAGCGGGACCTGGCCCGGGCGAACCTTGACTCGACGTCGTCGGCAGTCAATCAGCAGGCCGCCCTGGCAAGCCTGGCGTCGCAGATGCAGACGGGCGCCATCTCGGCAGACCAGTTCAGTATGCAGCTCGACGGGTTCGTGGCGTCGGGACTCATCTCGTCCGCTACCGCAGCGAACATGAAGCAGCAGTTCGGCCTGACTGCCGGTGCCGCGTCGGACGCTGCGACCAAGGTGTTCGGCGTTGCCGTGACTGCGAAGACCGTCCCCAGCAACGTGACGACCTCGGTTACTGCGAACACAAGCCAAGCGCAGCAGAGCCTCGACAGGATCAAGGCGACGATCGACACGATCAACAGCGTGACCAGCGTCGTCAGCAACGCGATGAACGTCGCCCGACTGGTCCGAGCTGGACGCTCGACTGGTGGTCCGGTGCAGGCCGGCCAGCCGTACCTGGTCGGCGAGCGTGGCCCGGAGATCGTGGTGCCCGGCTCGGGCTACGTCGTGCCGACCCGTCGCCTGGTCGACGCCCCTGCCGGTGGCAGCGGCGGAACCCGTGGTGGCGGTGTGATCGTGAACGTGACTGCCGGCGTCGGTGACCCGGTGTCGATCGGCCGGACGGTCGTCGAAGCGTTGAAGGCGTACGAGCGGACGTCCGGCACCGCCTGGCGGAACTGATGGCGACGCCGCTGTTCACCGTTGAGCTCGGTCTGGCGTCGGCGTCGACGGCGTTCACGCTCGACCTCACGCAGCTCTCCCCGGCGACTGCGCCGGCGGTCGACGAGCCACTCGGCAACGACCAGGGCTACGCGTGGACCGACGTCTCGGAGTACGTCCTTGAGGGGCTCCGGTTCCGTCGTGGCGCCACCCGCTCCCAGGGTCCGTTCTGGCGGTACGAGGTCGGGACTGCGACCGTGCAGCTCGACAACCTCGACGGCCGGTTCGACCCGTTGAACTTGTCGGGTCCGTACGTCTCGGCAGGTGCGTCGGAGATCAGGCCGAACCTGCCGGTGCGGATCAGGGCGACGCTTGACGGGACGACCGAGACGATGTGGGTCGGGGTCGTCGACAGTGTTGAGCTCGACTACGCGTCGGTGACCTACTCGACGGTCGAGCTGCGGTGCGTCGACGGTGTGGCGTTCCTCCAGGCGGCGGACTTCGCTGAGCTGTCGACGGCGGTCGGTGCGGGCGACACGGCGCGGGCACGGATTGAACGCATCCTCGACCATGTCGGCTGGCCGGCGGCACAGCGGGACCTGGACCCGGTGACGATGTCGACGATGCAGGCGACGACGCTGGCAGCGTCGGCGTGGGCCGACGTGCTGCTCACCGCCGACTCCGACGCCGGGTACGTCTGGATCGACCGGGACGGCCGGCTCGTCTACCGGACCCGGGGAGCGATCCCGACGTTGCCGTCGCTCACGTTCTCGTCGAGCAGCTCGACAGCCGGCAAGGACTTCGTCGGGGTGACGATCAGCCGGGACGTCGCCCAGGTGTTCAACACCGTAAGCCTCGCCCGGAAGGAGTCGACGGCGGTCACGGTTGAGGACGTCGACGCTCAGGCGTCGATCGGTCAGGTCCGCGGCTACTCGCGATCCGACCTGATCTGTGAGACCGACGACCAGGTCGGTGACGTCGCCTCGTGGATTCTGGCCGTCTACTCCGAACTCCAGACCCGGGTCGAGGAGATCGTGCTGCGGCCACCGGCCGACACGGCCCTGCTGAGTGCCGGCGACTGGTGGGAGCTGCTGCGCCTGGAGATGGGCGACGTCGTCCGGGTCGTGCACGCCACACCCGACGGCCGTGACGTCGACGTGAACGCCGTCGTCCGTGGCCTTGAGTGGTCGGCGGGCGTCCGGTCGTTCAGCCTGAAGGTGTCGCTGCAGTCGACGAACCCTGACTTCGTCATGTTCGTCCTCGACGACGACGTGCGTGGCGTGCTGGCCGGCGTCGACGGTGGCACCACCTACGACGGTGTTGCTCTCGGTCTGTTGAGCTTGAGGAGCTGACCTGTGCCTGATCCGTCCCTGGCACCGATCCGGGTGCTGCAACCCTCCACCGACGGAGTGACGTGGTCCGTCACCCTCGACGACGCGCTCGTCAACTCGGGAACGGCTGAGACGGCCGAGGCGGCGGCAGCGACCGCCGACCTGGTCGCAGCGTCCTGCATGTTCGCCCTGTCCCTGCTCGGGCTGTCCGCCCGGGTCGCCCCCACCCTGTAGGAGTCCCGTGGCCTTCAAGACCTTCGTCTCCGGTGCGGTCCTCACCGCGTCCGACGTCAACACCTACCTCGCGAAGCAGGCGGTGATCGTCTGCACGTCGGGCACCCGGCCGTCGTCGCCGCCCGAGGGCATGGCGATCTACGAGACCGACACCGACAAGCTGCTCGTCTACACGACGGCGACGACCGGCTGGCAGCCGCCGTGGAACATGCCGTGGGGTCGTGTGGCGTCGGCGACGGGCACGACGACGACGAACATCGGGACCAGCTACGTCGACCTGGGTGGCATGTCGGTGACGTGGAACGCCGTGCAGAATCGCCGCTACCAGGTGTGCGTGCAGGCCAACATCATCGCCCCGGCGGCCGGGACGTCGGACTGCAACGTGTTCGTCCGCATCGTCGACGGGTCGTCGAATCAGTACGCCGAGTCGATCCAGACCGCAGCCCTGACGCAGTCCTACAGCGACTTCACGGTGCTCGAGCTGTTGAACTACACGTCGGCGGCGGCGTCGCTCACCCGCAAGGCGCAGGCGAAGGTGTCGGCGTCGTCGAACAACAGCCTGGTGACGACGAACCTGCCGCTGATCCTCGTCGAGGACATGGGTCCGACGGGTGCGCCGGCATGACGTCCCTCGCTCTGACCCCTGCGACTCTCGACCTGACCGTCGTCCAGGGCGATTCGCTCGCCGAGTCGTTCACGTTCTCGCAGTCCGGCTCGGCGCTGAACTTGTCGACCTACACGTTCCGCGCGCAGGTCCGGTCGGAACGGTCGTCGTCGGCGTCACTGCTGGCGACGTTCACCGTCGGCACCGGGTCGGCCTCGACCGGCGTGCTCGCCGTGTCGCTGAGTGCTGCGACGACGTCTGCGCTGGACCCGGGACGGTACTGGTGGGAGTTCGAGTGGACGGTCGGTAGCAGCGTGCGCACGGTGCTGGGTGGCGAGTTCGTCGTCGTCGATCAGGTGGCGAAGCCGTGACCGCCGTCGACCCGATCCTCGTCGAGGTCGGTGAGGCGCCGATCAGTGTGACCGTCGCGTCGACCGGCCTGGTGCTGTCGATTGCGTCGGGCACGGTCGGCCCCACTGGCGCGCAAGGCCCGACGGGGGCGACCGGCGCGACCGGTCCGCAGGGTCCGGCCGGTGCGACCGGTCCGCAGGGTCCGGCCGGGGCGACCGGTCCTCAGGGTCCGGCAGGGTCGGGTGTGACCGATCACGGGGCGCTCACTGGTCTCGGCGATGATGACCACCCGCAGTACCAGCACGCGCATCCGACCTTCACCTCCACGTCTCCGTTCACGATCACTGACGAGTCGTTCGTGTTGACGACCGGATCGGCGGTCACGCTGCCGGATGCGACGAGCAACGCTGGACGGACCGTGCTCGTCGGAGCGGCGGCGGTGGTGGTCACCGTGAGTCCCGCCGGGACTGACTCGATCAACATCAGCTCTGGGGTCGTGACGTCGTATCGGGTGCTCGTGTCGAGTGGGGTTTCGTTCACGTCGCTCGGGGCTGGCGGGTGGGTCGTCACGAACGAACAGGGGCTCGTGGCGAACTTGCCGACGTGGTACGACGTGCAGGCCGGGACGAACTCGATCACCCAGGGCCACGTCGTGAAGATGGGTTCGAGCGCACCGGAGTGGGGTGCGGCACCGGCTCCGTCGGCGCACGCTGCGTCCCACCAGGATGGGGGCACCGACGAGCTGGCGCTCGACGGGTCGCAGATCACCACGGGGACGGTTGGAGTTGCTCGACTGGCGACGAGTGGTACACCGGGCGTAGCAACGTTCCTCAACGGGTTCGGTCAATGGGCGCGTCCGTATGCAGCCTGGACTCGTTTTTCGTTCAACGACGCCAACTACGACATCGGGTCGACGTTCGGCTTTTCGTGTCTCGTCGTCCAAGTCGGGACCCTGACTGCGAGTCGCACCGTGACCCTGCCGTCGTCGGCGTCGTTCGCCCCAGGATTGGAGGTAGTCGTCTGGTCAGGCGTTGGCGTGTCGGCAACCAACCGGCTTGTCATCGCAGCAGTCTCCGGGCAGACGATCAATGGATCGGCGACGTTTGAGATCACTCAGCCGAACCGGCTGGTGCGGATCATGTTGAACCGGGCCGCGACGTCGGCGACGAACCCGACCTGGGTGGTGCAGACCGCCGACGTCGACGCTGTCAACATCACGACCGGCACGGTCAACATCGCCCGCCTCCCAACAGGGACCACGTCGACGACGGTGGCGGTCGGCAACGACGCCCGGTTCAGCGACGCCCGCACACCGACCGCCCACGCTGCGTCCCACCAGGATGGGGGCACCGACGAGCTGGCGCTCGACGGGTCGCAGATCACAACCGGGACCGTCGGGACTGCGCGTCTCGGTTCTGGCTCGGCGACAGCGTCGACGTTCCTGCGAGGCGATCAGACGTACGCCCGGCCGGTGGTCCAGGCTTACTACGTCGCGGGCCGGGACTACTATCCGCCGGGCGTGACCGGCGGTGGCAACCGGGTGATGGCGTCCGGTGCTGCGAGTGCAACCCCATTTCCGATCTACGACGCCCAGTCAATCGACGGCTTGCAGGTCGACATCAACTCAGCGACATCAGCCGGTCAGACCATCGACCTGCATCTCCTGTCGGCCAACTCCTCGGGCGACCCCAACGCTGCGGTGTTCACGGTGAGTGTCACGACGACCGGCGTTAGCTCGCAGGTGTTGTCGGCTTCGGCGACAGCCGTGGCGGTCAATCCGGGCCTCTATTACGTCGTGTTTCACAACCGCTCGGCGTCATCATTGCAAGTCAGAGCGGTAGCGGCAGCGTGCCACGTCGCACCGATGCCAGCGGCGGCGAGCAGCACCGCCAACGGCTTCTCGGGTTGGCTCAAGAGCCCCGGCACCGGGGCGATGACGACCTACCCGGCGGTCACGGCCGTGACCGACAACGTCAATCAGTCGCCCCTCGTCGCTGTGAGGTTCGCATGAGCGGTCACTGGCACTACGACCACGGGGTGCTCGTCGAGTCGACCGTCGACAACGGCGACGGCACCGGCACCCGCACCACCTCCCCCGCCGACGGGACCGGGGCGTCGACCGAGGCGCTCAGCGGTCTGCCGATCGTCGTCGACACGCCCGACCCGCTGCACCAGCTCGCCCAGGCGATCGTCGACGCCACCACGCTTGACGACGTGAAGCCGGCTGCTCAGGCGATCCTCGGGGACGGGCAGTGAGGTGGCGCTGCTCCTCGCACTGACGGAGGGCGAACGTCTCGGCCTGCTCGGCCTCCTGGGCATCTGCGTGACGGCCGCAGCGTCGGTCGTCGGGGCGTTCCTGTCGCATCGGGTCCGACGGGAGAACAGCGATCAGCACGGCGAGTCGCAGCGCCTGCTGGTGACGCTCGCCGACAAGGTCGACGAGCACGGCCACAAGCTCGACCAGGTCGCCGACCGGGTCGAGGGGGTCGCTGCACGCGTCGACCACGCGCACAGTCGGATCGACAACAGGGCACGGAGGTGGTTCAGGTGAGCAAGTTCCAGAGGGACCTGGTCGAGCGGGTGCTGCGCACGGCAGTGCAGGCGGCGATCGCCGTGGCGGTCGTGCACCTGGCCGACCCGAACTTCACGATCGACAGCCTGCAGGGCGTCGCGGTGGCAGCGGTCGCCGCTGGCGTGTCGGCCGGGATGGCGCTGATCGGTAAGACCATCGGCGACCCCGACTCCGGTAGCTGGGAGTCCTGATGGCAACCGGCGCGGACGTGGTCCGTATTGCTTCGGGTGAGGTCGGCTACACCGAGGGTCGCAACAACGCCAACAGGTACGCAGCCGAGGTCGGCCACGCCAACCACCAGGCGTGGTGCGGCACGTTCACCGACGCCATGCTGAAGCGGGCGGGCCAGCTGGGCGAACCTTCGAGCGTCTGGACGCCGTCGGGTCTGCAGGCGTACCGCACGGCCGGGCGGGCCATTGAC
>SXGQ01057952.1_pt1 | contig 17015 bp, 14 predicted proteins | sample 3178371 | NCBI WGS metagenome assembly SXGQ01 (sample SAMN11356859, study PRJNA531348) | freshwater metagenome | isolation source: freshwater sample F1-20 | place: China: Fuxian Lake, Yuxi | collected 2017-12-25
AACTCAAAGATGTGCCCGAAAACCTACTATTTCTGATTAACAAAGCTAAGAACTGAGCAACTGACTCCCCCGATCCTTCGGGGCAGTAGGTGCTTGGTTCGATTCCAAGTGGGCCCACTCTAAAAACCCCCTTCAAATCAATTTGAAAAGTGATTTTAGTTTTTTGTCTCGCCAAGACCCGCCGCCGCGGGCAGGAATCAAAGTTGAAATACTTGGCGTCCTACCTACCTTAGACAGGCTTTCCTACTTTGCGTGAACCTCAGCTTTTTAGAATACTAGGAAAAATTACTTTGGCTAAGGCTCGGAGTCTGCATTCCGCAGGCCTTTCGACTTCACGAGATACCAAGTCAACTAGTCGATCATCCAAAAAGAAAAAATAAATTCTCATTAAACTTGAAGGAGAAATTAGAAGGGTTTCTATCCCTCAATTGGATTTGATTCAACCCTTGATTTAACCTAAAAAGTGATAACTTAAGGTTCAATGTTTCAAAAGTGAAAAACATGAACCAATCCTATCGTAGGTGTAAGATTCTTCTCCTCGCAGTTTTAGCATTCTTATCAATAAAAGGTCTTTTTGCTCAACAAATAGCCCAACCCATCCCTCCAAACATAGTATGGATTGTATGTGAGGATTTATCCCCTCAGCATCTAGAGTCTTATGGAGGCACAGGAGGAAAAACTCCCTTTCTCAACGCCCTTGCAGCTGAATCTGTTCAATTCAACCAAGTATTTGCCACCGCAGGAGTATGCGCTCCAAGCCGGGCAGCTCTAATCACTGGAGCATACCAAACCTCCATCGGAGCGATGCACATGCGTACTTTAGCACCTTCCGCTGCCGCTCTTGATGCGTATCCACCCGGATTCAAAGGTTATTCCACGCTCCTTCCCGAAGGAATGAAGACCTATCCCGAGCTACTGCGTAGCGCAGGGTATTATACCAGCAACAACTCCAAAGAAGATTATCAATTTGAAAGTCCTGTAACCATGTGGGACGAAAGTAGTGTGAAGGCCCACTACAGAAATAGACCCGATTCTACACAGCCCTTTTTTTCCATTTTTAATTTCACGATTAGCCATGAATCCCAAGTTTGGATGCGAGAACATGAGGAGCTATTAGTTCAACCAGAAGAGGTATCGGTTCCTCCAGTATATCCAGACGATTCACTCACACGCAGGGTATTGGCACGTTTTATTACAAATGCCATGCGGATGGATAAGCAAGTCGGTGAGGTACTCGCGCAACTCAAGGAAGATGGGCTCTATGAAAATACAATAATCTTCTTTTTCTCCGATCATGGCGACGGCATGCCCTATTTCAAGCGTGAACTTTATGATCGAGGTTTGAGGGCACCACTGCTGATAAAAGCTCCATTTCTTGAAGCCGGTAGCCAATCTAATGAGTTAATTAGCTTTGTAGATTTTGCTCCAACCTTACTTTCCTTGGCCGGAGTACCCATTCCTGAATCCATGCAAGGACAAGCATTTTTAGGTTCACAAAAATCAGCTACTCCACGAAGATATAGTTTTGCCGCCCGAGACCGCATGGACTCCGAATACGATCGGGTAAGAGCTGTTACCGATGGTGAATTCAAATACATTCGAAACTACATGCCCGAAAAGCCAAACTACCAGAATGTACAGTATAGACTTCAGAATCCACTGATGATTCATCTGCTAGAGTTAAATTCAAAAGGTCTTCTCAATGCAAATCAAGCCCGCTGGTTTGCTCCAACCAAACCTGCAGAAGAACTCTACGATACCAAAGCTGATCCTTGGGAATTTAAAAATCTGATTGGAAATCCTCTTTATGAAGAGAAATTAAGAGAACTTCGGAAAGCTCATGAAGATTGGGTGCTCACCCATGGCGATTTGGGTGCATTGGTCGAAATGGACATGGTTCGAAATTGGTGGGGAGGAAAGGATAGTCCACTAGTAACTTCCCCGGCAGAATCTACCTATGAAGGAGGAAAAATAAGTTTGAAATCTTCCACACCAGGTGCCTCATTTGGGTATCGGAAATCGAAAAATGAACCTTGGAAGATTTATTCCAATCCCTTTGATGCCGCTCCTGGTGATACGATACTCGTGAACACCTATAGAATTGGATTTAAAGCTAGTGAAACAACAATTATTGTAAAATAATTAAGAATAAAAACAGGAATAACCCTCCTACTTTACAAGATTCAGCTTTCCGCTGATTTCAATTACCTCTGCGATTTTATTGAATACGAGGGTGGGCACCTCAATCTTGTAGTCTTCGGTGCGTACAGTAAATGTAAAGGTCACTTTCAACTCCGTAGCTGTAGCCACAATCGAGCCCTTGACGGTGACAGGCTTGGTTACACCATGGATGGTAAGATTACCAACTGCAGCCACAGGATAGGTTCCTGGCTTGCTGAGGTCTACCTCTTCCTTGATTTTACCGGCAAATTTTGCCGTAGGAAATCGCTCACTTTCGAGGTAGTTCTCATTAAAGTGCTCCTGCATCAGCTTGTTGGGAAACTGAAAATCGGTGATTTTCATCTGTATCGCCAAGTCTCTGGTGCTCGCATTGATTATGGCGCCAGACTTCTTATTGATCGCCTCTATGTCTAGTGCTGGGGTCTTGGAAAAAAAAGACACCTCCCCCACGGAAGTTCTGTACAAGGCTTGACCAAAAGACAAACCGCTTCCTAGAATCAGGAAGGAGCAAAAGAAGAGGATTAATTTTTTCATTTATGTGTATTTCTAGCGGCTTTGTCCAAACTAAATGTTCGCGCGATGTTAAATCCATAAAAAATATCCCCTTTCTCCCAAGCACCTACGTTCTGCCCGATAAATTGCTTTTCAACCATGCCTCGGGCATTGGTGAGGTGAAACTGAAATACGTGTCCGCCTGTTTCAATGTCTACACCAAAAGAGAGTGCATTGCGGTAGGGATAAGGGAAAGCCCCACTGGCTTCGTAGTCATCGTCATCTTCTTCATCCTCATCTTCAAACTCACGGAGGCTGTAATAGTACTCCGCTGAGAGCGTAACCCGCTGGCTCAGTTTGTATCGACCACCTGCACCCAGTGCAAAGAGCTGATTTGGGATGCTTGGATCCTCCACCTTATTCACGTGAATGAGCGTTGGCATAAGCTGCAACGAAAGTTTTTCAGTAAACTTGCGCGCTACCAGCACCTGACTCCAATAGGAGTAGCGCTCGATATTGTTGTCAAACTTCATGGTAGATCCGGATTCCATTACATAGCCGGTAGGCATGGTATTGATACCCCAACCCGCCATAGCAGTGACTGTGATAGGCATCGAGTTGGACTGGCGAAGTACCTTGTATTTGGTGTACAGGTCATAGGTCTTTTCGAGAGAACTTCTCCCCGCCCCCACAAGCCAACGGTCTGTCAGGCCATATTCCAACCCTAGTCGAATTTTGGCTTCGTCAAGTCCGAAGAAATTGGCTATAAACCCAGAATTTACCGCACCAAAACGGTGAGAAATCCAAAAATTGAGGTGGTTTTTGGAGATGGTTTCGATGGTATGCCCATTGATGAGGCGTGAGGCTTTGAAGGTAGCTATTGTGTAGGTAGGCTCCTTGGATTGCTCTTCATCGAGCATACTCAGCAAGTCATCCTGTGCTTGCACTGCAGTCCAGGTACTTGACCCAAAAAAGGTTAGGATGCAAAAAAAGCATCCAAAAGCCCCTTTATTTAAGAAATTAGGCCAAATCATAGGGTTACCTTTAAGGTGGTTCCTTGAAGGGAAGTCAGGTAGGTTTTCAATCCTTTAGAACCCGTGGAGTTGAGTCCCTTTCCAGAGGTATCGAATCTGGCACCATGAGCAGCGCAGTAAAATTCACCCGCATTAAATACTACTTGTCTCCTTCCTTCATGGGAGCATACCTGTGTCACCGCAGCAAATGCGGAAGTGCTTACCCGAGCAATCACAATTCCACTCACAATCACGTAATTACCTACCGAATTCAGTTTGGTGTAACTTGCTGAGTTCAGATCTAAGATCAACTCATTTCCTGTTCCTCCTCCTGTGGGATTTGTAGGATCCATACTTTCGTTGACGCAGCTGCTAAGCCCAGAGGCAGCACAGTAGACAGCAAAAAGAGAAGCTCCTTTAAGCCCTAGGCTCTTCAGAAACTCCATTCGGTTCATTTTTTCGATCATGGGAAGCATTATTTATAGGATACAAAATTTATACATACATCTTATTCCCTGCTTAGTGAATTCTTAAGATTGGATTAAAATGTGGGTAAACCTAATTCAATCTATTAAACGCCCTTGTCCATGATTTGGTTAATAAAAAATAACATGATTATCCGCAATTATGCCAGTAGCTCAGCTCGCCTAATTGAACCTAAAATTATTTTTTATTCAAATCCAGATTGAAATTTGAGTTGATGATCATTCCATTGTTGTATTGAAATACATTTTTGCCATTAATTTGTCTACCATACTGTACGGTTTGATTCAGGTAGCCGCCTTCCAATCGGAATGTTTTATTGAACCGGTACCCGAGTAAAATACCAATTCGGTTTTGGTCAAATACATTTGCATTTACATGTTGACCAAAGCCAACAAATACCTCGTCATAAACAGCCAAATAGGGAGTTTTATCGTGGATTTCATTTCCTTTCAAGGGAACTTGCATCCGGACCATATACCGCATCCGATGAAGCAAGGGAAACTCCTCTTCACGCCTCGAATTGGCCGAAGCATATTTTCCAACAAAACGCTGCTCCAGCATAAAGCGGTGTGAAAAGTCCACCTTACCCACTTTTTGGGAAAGTTGGGCCATTTGGAAAATCCGGTGTTCGGTAAACTGCTTCCCAAATCCATTCAACGGAAATTCCCCATAGGGAAAAGTTTCAATCCAACCGTACCCAACTCTCACTTGGACAGCCGGATGTAGCGAATAGTTCAATCCAATTCGCAACAAACTTTGCTGCCAATCGGTGATTAGCTCATTTCTCCTAAATTGATATTCGGTATGAAGACCTAGTTTATTGGAGAGTTTGAAGGTTCCAAAATAGGTGTACCATCCGATTTGATTGGTGGTAGTGAGTCGATTATTTTGGCCAAATGAAGGTGACGGTGCCATGAAAAAAAATAAAATCACGGCAAAGAAATAGTGTTTACAAGTCATTTCTTATAAGTGGGTTTGTACTACCAAAAGCCAGTGCTCAGATCTTTACTTTCTAAACAGTGAATGCCAGTTGCCTTCAAGTCTTCAAGAGCCCGCTGCCCATCCTCCGGCTGTAAATTGACTGCACGAGTCGCATCGGTAAGGAGAAAAGTTTCAAATCCCAAACTCTTTGCATCCATGGCGGTGAATTTCACACAGTAATCCAGTGCCAAACCACAGACAAACACGCGAGCTATTCCCTTACTTTTTAAATAGTCTCCTAAGCCTGTATCCCCTCTTCGGGCATTGTCAAAAAAGCCAGAGTAGGAATCCACTAGGGGATTTTTCCCTTTTTGAAAAACGGCTTTCCACCTGCTTCGATCCAAGGTAGTTGGAAAATCAGCACCTGATGTCCCTTGTACACAATGCACAGGCCAAAGGATTTGAGTTAAGCCTTCCAAATCGATTTGCTGACCTGGTTGAGTTCCTGGATGATTTGCAGCGAAGCTCCCATGATTGGTTGGATGCCAATCCTGGGTGGCTACAATGTGATCAAATTGGGGTTGAATTGACTTGATTACTGGCAGAATCTCGTCTCCTTGTGGCACTGCTAGCGCTCCACCTGGTAGAAAATCATGCTGAATATCGACCAGTAATAATGCCGTATTAGAACTTATTGTCTTCATGAGAACTAGTTTTTGCAGTAATAACCAATTCCATTCGGAGTTGATGGAGCCGCTCTTCCAAACCTACCGGATATACGTGAGGATTGGTCAAACGTTTATGTGTTTTGTCAAAAGCTTCCAATTGGGCTCCTACCCGCTCCCGGATTTGCTGTAAGCTGGGCAAGGAATAGACCAGCTCCCCTTTTCGGAAAATAGGCTTTAGCAACTCTTCTTCCTCGTAAAATGCAGGCATCAATCGCTTGCGTTGCGTGGCATCGTTGGGATCAATGATCATGATTCCCTTGGGATCAATGGTCTGCCCTTCCAAGTAAATCATATCTGCTACAGCCTTGCCTTTGCTAAAGTAACGGCGAACCTTATGAATGCCAGGAATATTGATTTTTAAGGATTGCTGCGATATTTTCACCTTGGGCACCCAGGAACCTGATGCATTCTTTATGGCTGAAAGTTTGTAAACGGCACCCAAAGCTGGTTGATCAAAGGCGGTAACCAACTTGGTACCCACTCCCCATACATCAATCGCAGCATCTTGAGATTTTAGCGAAGCAATGATGTACTCATCCAAGTCATTGGAAGCATACACTTTGGCATTCGGGAATCCTGCTTGATCCAAAAGCTGTCTTGCCTGAATTGAAAAATAGGCCAAATCACCCGAATCAATACGAATACCTAGCATCTCCTTACCTTTTTTCCGCAAACTTAATCCTACTTGAATGGCGTTTTTTACTCCTGCCAAGGTATCGTAGGTATCCACCAAAAACACACAGTGATCAGGAAAGGCCTCCGCATAAGCATAAAAAGCCTCCAATTCAGAATCAAAGGAAAGGATCCAGCTGTGTGCATGCGTTCCCGAAACAGGAATATCAAAAAGTTTGCCCGCCATCACATTGCTTGTAGAACTGCAACCCCCAATGTAGGAGGCCCTACTCGCGGCCAATGCACCATCGATACCTTGTGCTCTCCGCAAGCCAAATTCCAGAACTGGGGCTCCTTGTGCAGCCAAATTGATGCGTGCTGCCTTTGTGGCAATCAGCGTTTGGAAATTAATAATATTCAACAAGGGGGTTTCCAATAGTTGACACTGTATCAAGCTCCCCTTCACCTGAACCATAGGCGCATTGGGAAACACCACTGTTCCTTCCTCAACTGCATCAATGTCACAAGTAAACCGAAGCTCCTTCAAGTAATCCAAAAATTCGAATGCAAACATGGGACTGCCATCCTTCTGTTTCATCTTCCTCAAGTAGTCCAACTCCCCTTGCTCAAACTGAAGGTTTTTGCAGTAATCCACGACATAATCTAAACCCGCAGCTAGGGTGAAGCCCCCTTCAAAAGGGTTCTTTCGGAAAAATAAATTGAATACCGCTTGCTGCTCCCCCTTTCCCGACTTCCAATAGGCATAGGCCATGGTCAGCTGGTAAAAATCAGTCAGCAAGGCGAGGTTACTTTGGTAAAGGTCTTTGGTGATTTTCATCAAAAAGAAAGAATAATGAACTGTAAAACTACAAACTATTTTACCCGTAAATTCAAAAGTATGCCAATGAATACCATAACCATCCCAACGTAAGAGGGTATTGGGAAGGTTTCACCAAAAAGTAAGAACCCAAAAATTAAGGCATATACCACTCCCAAGTAACTCAAACTAGAAATTCGCGACACGTTGCCCGACTGATAGGCTAAGGTCATAAAATACTGTGCATTTTGCGTACAAAAGCCAATCCATACCAAAATCAACCAATCCCATCCTATCGGAGTTACCCAGTCAAAATACATCAGTACAGAAGCGATGGGTAAGGTCACCAAAGGGAAATAAAATATAATCACCATGGGATGTTCAATACCTTTCAACTTTCGGATAAGGTTGTACGCAACGCCGGAAGCCAATGCAGAAATTAATCCCAGAATAGCACTCAAACCATCTACTCTTGGATCTACCCCCTGAATCAACAGTACCCCCGCAAAAGACAACGCAAAGTAAACAAACTGCCTTGCCCTTACTTTTTCCTTGAGAATAAAAATCCCCAAAATCGTCGTGAAGATGGGTGAAAGGTACTGCATCGTCACTGCACTAGCTAATGGAATGCGCTGAAGTGTGTAGAAAAATAAGATCAAACTTATGGAACCCACTACACCTCTTGCAACCAAACTCAATTTATTAGTGCCAAAAAGTGGGATTCCTTTTTTGGTTAAAACTATCACCGTAAAAACCGCGCTAAAAACAGATCTAAACCAGACAATTTCAATGGCAGGAATATGGGGAATAAACTTGACCGACACATTCATCAGCGCAAAAAATATACCTGCCAAAAGCATGGACTGTACGGGACTAATTTTCAAGGAAAATGCGCTTGGTGACAAAATTGATTTACAAAGCTAAAAGATTCTACCTAGCTTGAACTTAGATTAGGGTAATTTGAAAACCTTCCTAATCCCTTAACTGTTTCCATCAAAAAAAATATGGCCTTACCTGTAGGAATTCAAGCTCCCGATTTTACACTTGCCGCAACTAGCTTGGGCAGCATTACCCTTTCCAAAGATTTGGCGGAAAAATCGGTAATCCTCTATTTTTACCCCAAGGATTTTACGCCAGGCTGCACCACAGAGGCCTGTGAATTTCGGGATCAATTTGCTGCATTCCGTGAACTAGATATCCCAGTATTTGGGATCAGCAGGGACAATTTGGCAACCCATGAAAAGTTTAAGAAGACGCATCGCCTTCCCTTTGATCTGCTTGCCGACGAATCTGGAAAAGTATGCAAAGCTTACGATGCCCTGATTCCGCTAATCAAGATGCCAAAGCGAGTGACCTACCTCTTGAATAGCAATCACCAAATCGTGGGAGTTTTTGAGGGATTATTTGAAAACAAGGCACATGTGTCGGCTATGCTCAAGCAGCTTAATATGTAATGTGATTATGTTCCGACAATCCGGCCATCCTTCATCACCACCTTACGGTCAGCTTTGGCAGCCAACTCCTCATTGTGTGTGACGATGACGAAAGAAAGTTGAAAGGTGTCCCGCAACTTGAAAAATAAGTCGTGCAGTGCTCTCGCATTGCGCGTGTCAAGGTTGCCACTCGGCTCATCCGCAAACACGAGGTCGGGATTATTGATCAAGGCGCGAGCCACAGCTACCCGCTGCTGCTCTCCACCAGAAAGCTCAGAAGGCTTGTGCTCCAAGCGATGGCGAATACCAAGGATTTCCGCTAGTTCCTCAGCCCGATGCTTCAACTCTTTTTCTTCCCTACCCTGAATAAATCCAGGAATACAAATGTTCTCTAGCGCAGTAAATTCCGGAAGCAGGTTGTGAAACTGGAAGATAAATCCAATTCGAGAATTTCGAAATTCAGCAAGGGCATCTCCCTGAAGTTGGAGTAAGTTTTGATGATTCAAGAATAATTCTCCAAGATCTGGGCGATCCAAAGTTCCTAAAATGTGGAGTAGTGTGCTTTTTCCAGCACCAGAAGCCCCCACAATCGAAACAATTTCTCCTTTAGAAATTTCCAAATCTACCCCCTTCAACACCTCCAACGAACCGTAAGATTTATGAATACCTTTGGCAATCAGCATGCTAAGAATTTTTGATTTTTTAAATGTAAAACAAATCCTTTTAATCCAGGAGTTAACAGGCTAATTTGCTAAAATTCACAGATTCCAGTTTGCTATATTGCCTATGCAAGCTTAACTTCAGGCAAAATTTCTCATAGATGAACATTCACGAATATCAGGCGAAAGAAGTACTAAAAGGATATGGCGTTCGTGTCCAAGAGGGTATTGTTGCCAGCAGTCCTGAGGAGGCACATGAAGCAGCAGTAGAGCTCAACGCACAAACCGGCACTTCTTGGTTTGTGATCAAAGCGCAGATTCACGCAGGAGGAAGAGGAAAAGGAGAAGTTAAAGAAACAGGCTCCAGAGGTGTGGTGCTTGCCAAAAAATTAGAAGACGTAAAAGAGAAGTCAGCAGCGATCTTGGGAGGTACCTTGGTGACCATCCAAACTGGTGCTGAAGGCAAAAAAGTAAATAAGGTGTTGATCGCTGAGGATGTATACTATCCCGGAGCGTCCGAACCCAAGGAATATTATATGTCAATCCTACTGGATCGTGCCACTGGCTCCAACGTGATCATGGCCTCTATAGAAGGTGGGATGGATATTGAAGAAGTTGCTGAACACCACCCTGAAAAAATCATCAAAGAGTGGATTGATCCTAAAGTTGGTTTACAAGGCTTCCAAGCCCGTAAAGTTGCCTTCAAATTGGGATTAAGTGGGACGGCTCACAAAGAGATGGTGAAGTTTATCGGAGCATTGTACGCTGCTTATGTAGGCACAGACTCTTCTCAGTTTGAAATCAACCCCGTTCTTAAAACTTCAGACGATAAAATTTTGGCAGTGGATGCCAAGGTTAACGTGGATGACAATGCCCTCTATCGTCAACCCAAGTTGGCGGAATTGAGAGACCTAGCTGAAGAAGATCCTTTGGAAGTAGAAGCGGGTGAATCCGGATTGAACTATGTAAAATTGGATGGCAATGTAGGTTGTATGGTCAACGGAGCAGGTCTTGCCATGGCTACCATGGACATGATTAAGCTTTCTGGTGGAGAGCCTGCCAACTTCCTAGATGTAGGAGGGGGAGCGAATGCCACTACGGTAGAAGCTGGTTTCCGAATTATCTTGAAAGACCTCAACGTAAAAGCAATCCTAATCAATGTATTTGGTGGAATTGTTCGTTGTGACCGTATTGCCAATGGCGTAGTAGAAGCCTACAAGTCTATCGGTGACATTCGCGTACCAATCATTGTCCGCCTTCAGGGTACCAACGCCGCGGAAGGTGCAAAAATCATCGATGATTCTGGATTGAAAGTGTTTTCCGCGATTACCCTCAAGGAAGCTGCTGAGCGTGTGAAAGCCGCTTTGTAAAAATAAGTACGCAGACGTAGTTCAACTGGATAGAATATCGGATTTCGGCTCCGAGGGTTGAGGGTTCGAATCCTTCCGTCTGTACTCCAAAGCTCAAACGAAAGTTTGGGCTTTTTTTATGCCTTCCCTAGTGAAAAAACAAAAAAATATCAAGACAAGGCTAAACTAAAAAAGCAGGAGAAAATCTCCTGCCCTTTATTTGAAAACTAAACCAACTATTATTTAACTACCACAATAAAATCAAAAATACCACAATTATCAATAAATCAAAATTCAATAGAAAAAATTGAATTTTTTAATTTTTCCCAATTCAAACTACCATAGATAATTCCAATTCAGCATAAAAAAGTGAAAATATGCAGTTCGTCCCTTAAATTATTCTGTTTATATTCTAAAGGAGGCTAAATCTATCGGAAATGTGAAAAACTTACCCTTCGGTAGTTGGTTCTTCCTGCTTCTCTTCCACCAGTTTTACTTTTAACACCTCATTCACTTCCACCTTAAAAAACTGTTGGTGAATATTGAATCGTGCTTCTCCAGCAACTGGGGCTTTAGCCAAATAGGTCCCATCCTCTTGCATGGTATAGGAATTGGAGTTATCCCGCAAGTTGTATGAAAGAATATTCATCAGCTGTTTTTCCAAAAGAGGAGCTTCCACTTTAAATAATGATTCGAGGCGCTTGTCAAAACTCCGCACCATCATGTCGGCACTTCCCGAATAGGTTCGCGCATCTCCATTGTTATGAAAATGGTAGATGCGGCTGTGTTCTAGGAAGTCACCTACTATGGAAAGCACCTCAATATTTTCGCTTAGGCCCTTTCTTCCAGGCCGAAGGCAGCAAATGCCGCGCACGATCAGCTTGATTGGAACTCCTTGTTGCGAGGCGCGGTATAGGGCATAGATGATTTCGGAATCTTCTAGCGAATTGACCTTAATGAATACTCCACTCGGAAGTCCATTCTTGGCATGAATCGCCTCCTGCTCAATAAAGGAGATAAGCTGGTGTCGCATGTCTCGAGGAGCGGTAATCAAGTTGCGGTAATCGCTAGGAACTGAATGCCCTGTGATTACATTAAAGAACTCAGAAACATCATTAGCCAACACCTCATTCGTTGTAAGCAGGCCAATATCAGTGTAAAGCCGGGCCGTATCTTCATTGTAGTTACCCGAACCAAGGTGTACGTAGCGAGTGATCTCCTGGTCGTCTTTTTTGACAATGAGGAGCAGTTTGGTATGCGTCTTCAGGTTAGATATCCCATAGATTACAAAGCAACCCGCCTTTTGGAGTTTTTTAGCTTCCAAAATATTATTTTCCTCATCAAAACGGGCTTTCACTTCAAACAGTACGGATACGTGTTTTCCATTTTCTGCAGCACGAAGCAGGGCTTTGGTGATGCGACTATCCTTTGCTAATCGGTAGATGGTCATTTTGATGGCCATCACATTGGGGTCTTCCGCTGCATTCTCAATCAAATCGAGGATGGAGTCGATGTTGTTGTAGGGATGATGCAGCAGAATATCCCTTTCCTTGAGAACTTCAAAAATATCTGCCCTCCCCTCTTCAGGGTAAGAAAGTGGCTTTACTGGATCTGGTATCTGAGGCAATTTTTCCTTAAATCTCTTATTTCCAACAATTTGCCATAGTCCAGTAAAATCAAGCATACTGGCTCTTTTGACTAGAAAAACTGAATCTAGGCGCAAGTTCCACCGCTCCAAAAGGGAGTTGAGCATCCATTTGGAATACCCCTCCTCAATATCAATACGTACCACCCTTCCGGTCTTTCGCTCCATGAGTTTGCGTTTCACTTCCTCCAAAAAGTTGGCATCCATGTCCTCACTCTCTTCAAGTGTGAAATCCCCATTTCTGGTGATTCGGAAAAGGCTGACGGATTCAATTTCTACATTTCGGAATAGCGAAATCAAATTTTCGCGAATCACTTCTTCGATAGGGATTAGTGTCAAAGAATCTTCTCGCTCGATTTCAAAAAAACGAGGAATATTCGCTGGTATTTGAACAAAACTCATTTTGCGCATGTCCTTGCGCTCCCCGGGACTAGTGGTTACTACTCCAAATACAAGCAGCTTATTCATCAGGATTGGAAAGGTGCGGTAGCCATCGTAAACCATGGGAGTGAGCATGGGATAAATAGCCTTAAGGAAATACTGCCTTACCTTATCTTGCTCCTCTGAGGTAAGCTTTGACACATTAATCAAGGAAATTCCTTCTTGGTGCAACTCGGGAAGAATCGTTTGAATAAAATGCTGCTCCTGCTCCCCGTGAAAGCGTTGGCATTCCTTCATCAACTTTTCCTTGAAGGGTTCTTCTCGAAGACCAGAATAGTCCACTCGCTCTTTTTCGTAATCCAAATAGTTGTAAAGAGAACCTACCCGAATCATAAAAAATTCATCCATGTTGGAGGCAGTAATCGCTAAGAATTTAAGCTTTTCGAAGATTGTACGGATTGTTTTTTTGGATTGATCCAAAACCCGCTCGTTAAACTTTACCCAGCTCAAGTCCCTACTGATTAGGTCACTTTTTTGGATGATCGACTCGTATTTATCTCCTACTGAAAGTTTCATAACATTAGAATTTCAACGTGATTATACGTTAATCTCAATAATTTCAGGATTTTAAAAATTAAAAATTTATTAAAAAAAGAGGGCCAAAAGCCCCCAAATTTTAACTGTCAATTTTGGCGTACTTCGCATTTCGTTCGATAAAGTCTCTTCTAGGGGCTACTTCATCTCCCATCAGCATGCTAAAGAGGTGATCCGCTTCTGCTGCAGAGTCAATATTCACCTGCTTGAGCGTACGGGTGTTGGGATCCATGGTAGTAGACCAAAGTTGCTCAGGGTTCATCTCACCGAGACCCTTGTAACGCTGAATTCCTACGCTATCTTCTTTTCCTTCTTTTGCCATCTCAGAGACGAGTCGCTTGCGCTCTTCCTCAGTCCAACAATAACGTTCGTCCTTCCCCTTTTTTAATAAATAAAGAGGCGGCAAGGCAATGAATACAAACCCTTGCTCAATGAGCGGCCGCATGTATCGGAAAAGGAGTGTTAATATCAGGGTTCGAATGTGGGAACCGTCGATGTCCGCATCCGTCATAATGATAATCTTGTGGTAGCGAAGGCTGGAAATATCCAATTCCTTATCGTCGTTGACCGTACCAAATTTTACACCCAGCGCCGTTAGGATATTCTTGATTTCGTCGTTATCGTAGATTTTATGCTCGTGCGCTTTTTCGACGTTTAGAATTTTTCCTTTCAAGGGAAGGATAGCTTGAAAATCACGGTCTCTCCCCTGCTTGGCAGATCCACCTGCGGAATCTCCTTCGACCAGGTACAATTCGCAGACAGCAGGATCAGAATTGGCACAGTCGGCCAACTTTCCAGGAAGTCCACCTCCACCGAGGATGTTTTTACGCTGCACCATTTCACGCGCTTTGCGGGCTGCATGGCGAGCTTGAGCAGCAAGAATAACTTTTCCTACGATGGTCTTTGCCTCTCTAGGATGTTCTTCAAGCCAAGCCTGTAGCACTTCAGATACGGCAGAATCGACAAAACCTACCACGTCAGAGTTGCCCAGCTTGGTTTTGGTTTGCCCTTCAAACTGGGGCTCGGCCACTTTGATGGAAATCACAGCGGTGAGGCCTTCTCTAAAGTCGTCACCAGACACTTCCAACTTCAGCTTCTCCAGCAGACCGGACTTATCCGCGTATGACTTCAGCGTACGGGTTAACGCTCTACGAAATCCCGTCACATGGCTACCTCCTTCGTAGGTATTGATGGTATTGACGTAGGAAACCACGTTTTCTGTGTAGGAACTGTTGTAGTTCATCGCCACCTGCACAGGCACCTCCTGATTGAGAGATTCGATGTAAATTGGATGTTCGATTATCTTTTCGCGGGTTTCATCCAAGTATTGGACAAATTCGATTAGGCCACCTTCAGAGAAAAATTCATCAGATTTGGCAACCCCCTCTTCCAACTCACGAAGATCTTGTAAATGAATACGAATGCCTGCATTCAAGAAAGACATCTCTCGAAGACGGTTGGCGATGGTTTCGTATTTATACTCCGTGATTGCAAAAATGCTATCGTCGGGTTTGAAATGGATGGTGGTACCTCGCTTATCTGTTTTCCCAATTTCGCGGGCAGGATATTGAGGTGCGCCAATCTTAAATTCTTGTTCCGTGATGACCCCATTTCTAAAAACGGTAGCCTTGAGATCAGAGGAAAGGGCATTGACGCAGGACACACCTACTCCGTGGAGACCACCAGAAACTTTATAAGTGTCTTTGTCAAACTTACCCCCGGCATGGAGTACTGTCAATACCACCTCGAGGGCTGATTTTTTTTCCTTAGGGTGCATGTCGGTAGGTATTCCACGACCATTGTCTTCTACCGTGACAGAGTTATCTTCGTGTATCGTCACTCGAATGGTGTCGCAGTGGCCTGCTAGCGCTTCGTCAATCGAGTTGTCTACTACTTCCCATATCAGATGGTGTAAGCCTTTTAGGCTTACATCACCAATGTACATGGCAGGGCGTTTTCTTACTGCTTCTAGGCCTTCTAATACCTGGATATTTCCAGCGCCATAGTCCTCTGGATTACTTAGTTTTTCTTCACTCATGGTTTTGACTAATTCCCTAATTTAGGAGAATACTGATTGGGGTGAACTTAGTGCGTTATATAAGTTGCAATTTAGGAAAAAAAGTGAGTTTTTGAAGGGCAAAAAAAAAGACTTTCCCCACTAATTTGGATCAACTTAGCGAATTTATTACCAAATTTTATTTTGTTTTTTATAGAAAAACAAGCAAACAAATTAAGTTTATAATTGATTTTTTAAATGCATGTTATTGATTTTCAACAGTTGATTTTTTTTGTTTATTTTCTTTAATTTTTTTTAAAATAAATTTTTTTTTGTAATCTTAACACACATTAAAGTTTATTAACATCAACCAAAACCAAAAAAACTTATGAATTACACCTTATTGGCGGATCTAGTCGGATTGGACAAGATCATCAATTCAGACCCAGTTGCGATTACCTTCTTTATTGGGTACATGGCAATGTTTGCCTCTGCGGTATTCTTCTTTGCAGAGAGAAATTCAGTAGAAGGAAAGTGGAAGCTTTCCTTATTGGTATCCGGACTTATCACCGGTATCGCAGCAGTACATTACTATTACATGAGAGATTTCTACCTACAAACAGGATCTAGCCCAACGGCTTTCCGTTACGTAGATTGGACCTTGACTGTGCCTTTGATGTGCGTTGAGTTTTACCTGTTAACTAAGCCTTTTGGTGCAAAAGGTAGTACCCTATTCAAGCTAATCGTGGCTTCCATTGTGATGTTAGTGACAGGTTACATCGGAGAAACTTCCGGACTTGACAATAACATCATGTGGGGAATCCTTTCAACTGTTGGTTACTTGTACATTGTGTACGAAGTGTTTGCAGGAGACATCGCCAAATTGGCTAGCAGCTCTAATAGTGCAGCGCTCGGAAAAGCGATGTTCTTGTTGAAAATCTTCATCACTTTGGGTTGGTCAATCTACCCAATCGGATACATGGTTCTTCCAGGAAACCTACTTTCTGGTATGTTTGAAGTAAGCTCTATTGACTTGTTCTACAACTTAGCTGACGCGATTAACAAAATCGGTTTTGGTTTGGTAGTGTACTCAGTAGCAGTAGCTGAAAGCAGCAAGAAATAAATTAACTAGAAACTGCCTGTACGAAAGTGCAGGCAGTTTTTTTGTACCCATGAAAAATTACGACTACATACTAGCTGGAGGAGGATGCGCAGGTTTAAGCCTGGTCTATCATCTACTAGAGAGTAGTTTGAAAGATTCCAAAATCCTCATCATTGATCCAAGCCAAGGGGAAGTTCCAAACAAAACCTGGTGTTATTGGAGCAAGGAGGCGCTTCCAATTCACCCCCAGTCTGCACGCTACTCTTGGAACTCATTCTACTTAAAGGATGCGAAACAGCAGCTTACCAAGCCTTTAGATGAATTTTCTTATCATCATCTCAACTCACATGATTTTTATGCCCATGTGCTCGAGAAAATTAGACAGTTTCCCAATGTTCAATTTTTAAAAGAAGATGTAGTAGCACTTGACCCGTCAGGAACTGAAATACAGGTAACTACCAAAGCATCAGGCAGCTTTAAAGCTTCCTTTGTCTTTGATTCTCGTATGGAATCAAAGGAATCATCCGAATCTATTTTAAATCAGATTTTTATAGGAATTCGAATTAAAGTTTCAGAGCCCCTATTTGATCCTAAAAAATGGGGATT
>SXGQ01605229.1_pt1 | contig 17015 bp, 15 predicted proteins | sample 3178371 | NCBI WGS metagenome assembly SXGQ01 (sample SAMN11356859, study PRJNA531348) | freshwater metagenome | isolation source: freshwater sample F1-20 | place: China: Fuxian Lake, Yuxi | collected 2017-12-25
AAGGCAAGGCTCTTCAGACCTCCCATGAGTTTGTGGAGGGTATGCAGTTTGACCGCGGTTATCTTTCTCCTTATTTTGTGACTGACCAGCAAAAGATGGAATGTGAACTTGATGATCCTTACATTCTGATTTACGAGAAGAAGATCACCAGCAACAAGGACTTTGTACCTTTGCTTGAGAAAGTGCTTGGCAACAACAAGCCGATTCTTATCATCGCTGAAGAAGTTGAAGGTGAAGCACTTGCCACTTTGGTGATCAACAGGCTTCGTGGCACCTTCAAGTGCGCTGCTGTAAAAGCTCCAGGATATGGCGACCGCAGGAAGGCAATGCTTGAAGACATTGCAAAGCTGACTGGCGGGCAGGCCATATTCGAAGATCTTGGCATTCAGCTTGAAGCAGTTGAAATCAAGCAACTTGGCCGCGCAAAGAAGGTTAAGATTGATAAGGACAACACCATTATCATTGAAGGTGCTGGCAAGAAAGATGAAATTAAAGCCCGAGTTGCAAGTATCCAACGGGAACTTGAAAAATCCACCAGCGATTACGACAAGGAAAAGCTCAGCGAAAGAATCGCAAAGCTCTCAGGTGGCGTCGCCAAGATCAATGTTGGTGCCGCAACTGAAAGTGAGATGAAAGAGAAGAAAGCCCGTGTTGAGGATGCAATGCATGCCACTCGCGCCGCAGCTCAGGAAGGTATTCTTCCCGGTGGTGGCGTGGCCCTTCTTCGAGCCTCTGACGGCCTTAAAGGCAAGGGTCTTTCACATGACGAGCTGATTGGCTACAACATTGTCATCCGTGCTTGTAAGGCCCCGATTCAGCAAATCTCCAATAATGCTGGTATGGACGGAGCCGTGGTGATGAACAAGGTTCTTGAAAACAAGGACTTCAACTTTGGCTATGATGCGCGTAATGATCGCTATGTCGACATGGTCAAGGAAGGTATCATCGACCCAACCAAGGTGGTCCGGTCGGCCCTGCAAAACGGTGCCAGTGTCTCTACATTGTTGCTTACCAGCGATGCTCTTGTGGCAGATATGCCCAAGGAAGAAAAGAAGGCCGGTGGCCCGGGTCACGATGACATGTACTAAGCTTTAATCTTGAAGCTACTTGATAGGGGGAGCAGGCTTATCCTGCTCTCCTTTTTCGTTTGTTTTGTTCGGGTCAAATGGTTGGAACTGCTCCTTGGGTTTTTCAGGCGATTTTTCAACTTCGCTCCCATTCTTTTTGGTGTCTGACACATCCTTTGGCTCTGCTGTTTTTTTAGTATTTGAATCCTCGGGACTTTTTTCGATGAGTTCAGATTCGACTTTGGTTACACCCTTGGTATTCTCCGCGACTTCATAAGCGCGAATCTTGGAAGGTTCATCGGTAACGGTGCCTTTTAATAGAATCACACCTTCTTCCTTGGAAAAAACTTCAATCTTCTGGTCTTTAAGGTTTTTATCGGTGCGAATTCGAAATAAAACCGCTTCTGTCAAGGAGGATTCTAGAAATTCTCCCCGCATTGCCTGAATACCCAATTCCAATTTCTTCCTGGCCGGGCTGGTTGCATTTTCAAATTTTGATGTTATTTTTCTTCCAATATTCGCAAGTACCTCTTTATCCTGCCTCCCACAACCTGTAAGAGACAAGGTGAACAAAACGATTAAAACAAAAATAAATTTTCTCATTGCAAATTCCTCCGGTATTTAAGTATCCCGAAGAAAGGCTGATCCAGTCAAGGTTGATTAGTCATTCCAACATGCCCCGTTAATGGTTGATACAATGATATTTATGGACTTGAATTGACTAATTATGATCATGGAATTCTCATGGATAAAACAAAACTCAAAGTGTTCACGGATTCAGAAATAGTAGCTGAACTTTCAAAACGATCCCTTGGCGGATGGTATCTCGAAGACGGATGGATCAGAAGAAAATACACCACCGCTGGATGGCAGACCACGCTCATGCTGGTGAATGCGATCGGATTTATTTGTGAGGCAGCCTGGCACCATGCAGATTTGAGCGTCACCTGGGGTAAAGTTTGGGTCAAACTAAAAACTCATGACCACGGCGGAATCACCGCCAAGGACTTTGAACTGGCCAGTAAAATCGAATCCACCGTCCTATGGAAACCTGAGACTGGGCACTCATTGGAAGGAAACCCAAATAAATTCATAAATGGAAGCAACCAATAACAAAATGACAACCATGCAACTTGGTTCCCTGACTTTGCCCAGCAGGTTCTGGCTTGCCCCACTGGCAGGCTATACAAACCTTGCTTTTCGTACTGCAGTAAGGGAATTAGGGGGGCTTGGCCACGCGACAACTGACCTGGTTAACGCCAAGGCTCTCATACGAACATGCCGCAAAACCATGGATTTGATCCAAACTTCAACTTTCGACAGGCCATTCGCGGTTCAGCTTTATGGTCATGTCGTGGAAGACATGGTTGCAGCGGCAAAGTGGCTTGAAGGTTACGGCGTATCCAGCGTTGACATCAACATGGGTTGCCCCGTGAGAAAAGTCACCAGGAGTGGAGGTGGGTCCGCGTTACTTTGCGAGGGATCAAACGCTGTGACACTGGTGCAAAAAATCGTGGAATCCGTAAAGATACCAGTCACCGTGAAAATGCGACTTGGTTGGGACAAAGATAATTTATCCGGCCCTTGGTTTGCGCGCGAATTTGAAAAAGTGGGGATCGCGGCAATTACAATACATGGCAGAACCAGGGAGCAGGGATTCTCAGGCTCCGTCGATCTTGATGGTATTCGCTCCGTGGTGGAGTCTGTTGAGAAAATTCCAATCATAGGCAATGGGGATGTGAAATGCATCTCTGACGCAAAAAATATGTTTGAAAAAACAGGGTGTGCGGGAATAGCAATAGGGCGCGGAGCCCTGCTTAACCCATGGATATTCATGCAATTATCAACCTGGGATTCCACGGGAGAACCAAGCGCTCACGCGGGGTGGATTGCCCGATTGAAATTCATGCGCAGGCATTTTGGTTTATTGGTGGAACACAAAGGTGAAAGATTCTCCTGCCTGGCATTCCGAAAAGTTGCAAACTGGTACTGCAGGGTTTTAAAACCCGGACATGAAATCCAACAACAACTTGTGCAATTGGAATCCCCCCAGCATTTTGAAAAACTATCCAATGAGATTGAAGCTCTTCTTAATAACCGACCAGAACCCAACTGGCCTAACCTGGAATGCCCAATCAAAGTGCCTTCCGGCCCAATCGCCCATTGGTAAACAAGTTCGCTCTAGACAACATTTCCCTCGACGCTATAGTCCCGCACCGGCTTGATCCATTTTCAAGCCCAGCCTGTCAAAGCAGGCAAACAGGGAAACATGGCGCAGGGCTTTTGAATGTCCATTAACAAGCTGGCTCCAGCTTACGAAACTTCACTGGGTAAATGCTTCCTAGGTGATGCCCTCGAACTTTTGAAAAAAGTCAAGGATAATTCCATTTCACTTGTCATGACATCACCGCCATTTGCCCTCCGAAGACAAAAAGCATATGGAAATGTTGATGCAGCCTCGTATGTGGACTGGATACTTCCGTTCGCTTGGGAAATACAAAGGATATTAAAACCCGATGGATCATTTGTCATGGACCTTGCGGGGGCATGGAACCCTAAAAAAGGGACCAGGTCATTATTCCAATACGAACTGATTTTAAAATTATGCCAGCGCTTTCATCTGGCCCAGGAATTTTACTGGTATAATCCCAGCAAATTACCAACCCCGGCGGAGTGGGTGACAATCCGCAGGACACGGGTCAAGGACGCGGTTAACATGGTTTGGTGGCTTTCAAAAACAGACGAACCTCAGGCTGATAATCGCAGGGTGCTCAAGCCCTATAGCAAATCAATGAAGCGTCTTCTCCGGGATGGATACGATACCGCAATCAGACCATCGCAGCACGAGATAGGCCCCAACTTTCAAAAGGACAACGGGGGAGCGATCCCACCAAATCTTCTATCTATTCCCAATTGCAGGTCCGCTGATTCCTACATAAAGAAATGCAGGGAAAAAGGATTAACAATCCACCCTGCCCGATTTCCAGAACCACTTCCTGAATTTTTCATTCAATTCCTGACAAGCGCGGGGGATACGGTCCTTGATCCTTTTTCAGGAAGCAATGTCACAGGCGCCGTCAGCCAGAGGCTTGGTCGAAAGTGGATTAGCTTTGAAGTGAACGAGGAGTATGTTCAAAGCTCGCTTATGCGATTTGATGAACATACCAGCACAACAGATGTTCGTGGAAATAAGACACAAGTCAGGAAAAAGAAACCTGCTTAATAACCGTTCTACTTACCAGCCCTTACTTTCAACAAATTGAAATGTCTGGAAAATTTTTCCTCAAGGTGCTTGAGTATTTCGATTGCAAGAACAATATCGACCATGGCGACACTTTGCCCAGTGCTTAAAACAGCATTTCCCAACCCTATCTGATGCTCCATATTCTGGAGACATTTCAAGACAGCATTGATACGGGCATCAATTTGATCTGAACTCATCCCATCCTTGATTGAAAAAAACTTGCAGGCATCTGAGAATGCAACTTCCTGCCTGCGCCCATCCTGGAATTTCTCAAATGCAATCGAGTCCATTATATTTACAAGGATGCGATCGGATTCCTTGTTCATGCGAATGGTTGACTGCCTGGATGCGGGCCTGTCCTCACCTTTGAGAATACGCTTTATTACGATATGGCCATCCTTGGTGAGCGCGTACATCTTCTGGCCAGTTTTTACAAGCCACCCTCGCCGGGCCAAACCTTTTTCGCCCATGATGCTGGCCAATATTTTGTTGGAATCAGGATAGGATTCCATGAAACCTTTAAGGCCAAAAGTGCGGGGATATTTCTGCCAAGCCATCACAATCAAGGCTTCCGCGCTGAAAGGAGTCTGGCCGGATTCTTCTAGCTGGTTGGCAGCAAGCAATATTTTTTCGGGAACGGTACAATCTTCAATAGAAATAATTTTATTAGCCATTTGCATCCTGAATATAAGTTCTTCACGCTGGTAAAAAGATTCAAACACTTGTTGGGATTCACATCAAGAAAAATATTTTAAAGTTAACGAAGTTAACTGAAAAAAATAATCAGCCCCCGAATTACTATTATAAAATTTGCATCTTATATCTTTTAACATTCAGGCTCCTCATTTGAATCCTGCTGGGTGATCTCACGAATCAACTGAGTTGCATAAGCACCGGCAGGCAAAGAAAAAGACAGCCTGACCCCGTTGTTCTCAAAATCCAGCTTCAAATCCAAGATCGGGTAAACCAGACATCGCCTTGCGCCCACAAGAAACTTGCCAAATCCCCTCCAAACCTCTTGCTTGAACCCAAATGCCTCAAATACTTGATTCTCGAGAATTAATGCATCATCGGAAGGCTTTGGGTACATTTTCCAGCCTGGCATCGGGCCAGTTACAGCCATTAATCCCTGGTCAACCCTTTCCTGGTCTTCACGCAAATTCCGAGCCTGGCACTTGGATTCCTGCGGAAGCATGCAAAGAACATCACCCGTCAGTACTTTATTGTGGGTGTTATTACTTATCCGTAATCTTAAAACTTCATTGAACAATGCGGATTGCACCGCTGACAGGGCCAATTTTCTAAGGTAGAAGGGTTTCTTGGCCGCTTCTTTATTCTGGGAAAGCAATTCCAGTCCAATTTTCAAGGTTTCCTGATCCTTACCGAACCTTTGTTCACCATAAAAATTCCAAAGGCCTGTTGATTTCAATCTAGCGACCAAATTTTCAACCTTTTGCCTACTGCCCAAATCCAAGTTTGCCCTTAGAAGAATGTTGAATTTATTACCATGAAGGTGGCCCGTTCGGAGCTTGTTTTTATGCCTTGCTTTTTCGAGGATTTTGAGTCCCTCCACCTCGATTTTTTCAATTTCTTTTTCCAAATGTCCCGGAAGGCTGATCCATTGCCTGGTTAATGCTTTACGATCCTTGTAACCAGCCATGCCTATTTCAACCGATGGAATTGAAAGGGCCTTTGCCAGCGTTCTCGCCATAAAGGGGCTGGAGAGATCCCGTTTTTCAACCCAAAGATAAATAAAGTCCCCTTCCCCACAAGGTTCGTAAGCCGGAATTTCCTCAACAACAAAATCTTCAGGAACAGATTTGATATCTCCCTTTACAGGTTCAAGGCCTTCGGTCGCCAAAGGCAATGGATTAACTTCCAGAAGATTTGACATTATTGGAGTCCTTTAAACAAACTTTTGATACAACAGGGTTTGATCAATGCCTAATATAAGTTCATGAACAATCAATTTATGGATAAAGTGCAACTTGCAGAAGAATTATTGCATTTACGCAAAGCCCAATCGCATTGGGAAAAATCAATGGTAATTGATAGGTTGCGGAAAGTGCGAAAATTCCGACACCTTCTTGTCGAGAACCGTGAGAAGATAGCCCAGGCATTGTTTATTGATTCAGGCAAACCTTATGAAGAAACCCTTGGATCAGAGATACTTCCACTTGCGGAAGCATGCAGGTTCCTTGAAAAAAACGCCTCCCAAATACTTAAGCCTAAAAAAGTCCGTTCCTCAGACACCCCATGGTGGATGTTTTTTCAAAAATCATGGGTGCATAGAAAACCTCGGGGGATTATTGGTGTAATTGGAACATGGAACTATCCGTTATTCTTGAATGGTGTTCAAATTTTGCAAGCACTTGTTGCGGGGAATGGTTTGGTTTGGAAACCCTCGGAAAATTCCAACGAAACCAATGCCATCCTTTCTGATCTTCTTCAAAAAGCTGATTTTCCCAAAGAAATCTTTAAAGTACTTTCCTCTTCAAGAGAATCCGGACCAGTTTTGATTGATTCAAATATCGATTTTGTCGTAATGACCGGGTCGGTGGAAACTGGAAAAGTCATCGCAAAAAAATGTGCTGACCGACTTATACCTTCAACCCTTGAACTTTCGGGCACTGATTCATTGATACTGCTGGAAGATGGGGATTTGGAACTCGCGGTAAAGGCGGCCTGGTTTGGGACAAATATAAATGCAGGCCAAACATGCATGGCAACCAGAAGATTCTTAGTTCCGGAAAAGATGATTGATTTAGTAAAAGCAAAACTTATCGATTTGGCAAAAAACTTCAAACCACGAAACATATTGATGGAATCGCAGGCGAATTACGCCCTGCCCCTGATTGAATCAGCTATCTCAGAGGGGGCTGAATTGTTATGGCCACAAAATCAGTCCAGTATTTGGAACAAAGGTCTTTTTGATGCATGCATTCTAACCAATGTCAGGAAAGAAATGGCAATTTGTAATCATGCCATATTTGTCCCGGTGCTTTGCTTACTTTCCTACAAAAGCCTCGAAGAAGCTGTTGAAATTTCAAACTTCAGCCCTTTCGGACTGTGCGCGAGCATATTCACCTCCAACATTGAGCTTGGCAAAAAAACAGCCCTCGCTTTAAATGTTGGCAGCATTTCAATCAATGACACCATCGTCCCCAACGCGCATCCTGCGACTCCCTTTGGGGGAGTTGGACTAAGTGGTTGGGGGGCAACCCAAGGAGAGGCAGGTTTGCTGGAAATGACCAGGCCACTTGTAATTTCTCAGGTAAGTGGAAAATTCAGGCCTCACTACGAAATTGCAACGCCTCTGGCTTCTGATTCCATTCCAATTGTGGAGGGTTTATTGCTTGCAAACCATTCACCAACGCTGCTTGGCAAATTGAAAGGCTGGCTAAAATTCATCTCAAGCGCCTTCAACAAAAAACAAACTTAAGTATCCCCTTTATAGCTGAATCCTTCCTTGACTTCATTTTTCAACAAAACCGCAAGGGCTGTAGCTCCCATTGCCAGCGAACCGATGTATTCAAGACATAGCAAAAATAGGGGATGCGTGAACAACTGCAAAAGATCAAACCCATCATCGGGAATTAATTGCATGGGATCCGGTTTAACCTCACTCGACCAGATTTTAGCAAAAAGACCAATGCAATTTACCGGCAAAATTCCCATGATTGCACATGCCATGGACCAGTTATAGGATTCCAATGCCTGCATTCTAACAGCCGCCATCGCCTCAACTGCATTGTAAACAAGGATAATCAATGAAAATACAATCCAAGAAATCCGATAGGGAATTTCCTTTGCACGCATCGCTTTTATGAATTCTTGCTCGCCTGGTTCCAAGGTGATTCCAGGTTCAGTATCCTTGATACCAAGTTTTTTCTCCCGTTCGGCAACTTCCGGATAAACATTCCGGGCCAGGATGTCATTTTTTGTGTCCTTGTCAATTTTGCTGGCTCTCTCAAGCATTTTTTTCTGGTCATCGCCCTTCAACTTCGCAGCTTCAATCTTGAAATAAGCCTTCAAAGTTTCACGATAATCCAAAATATCCTCAGAAAAAACAAAAGGCCATACCGCGACTCCAAAGCTAAAGAAGCTTAAGGCGACGCAAAACATGCTTCTAAACATTATTTTATTTGAAGGGCCAAGCAATGCGGCTTGTGCGGGCCCACGAAGATCTTTGTTTGAGGTATCAAGGGCATAATTGATCTTGGGCTTTGATTTCACCTCCTCCTTGGGGTCGGCAATATCCCTCAATCCATAAAGTTTGCCATCATCATCGTCGTCATTGGGCTTACTTGGGGGTGGTTCCGGGACTTTCTTTTCTTCTGGAGCCGGTTTTGTCGCTGCTGGAACTGTGATTACACCGGAACACTTCGGACATTTTATTTTTTTACCCGGCCCTATGGTCGCTGGCAGCTTGAGATTTGCTTTGCAATGTTCACATTTCAAGGATATCGCGGCATTGGACATATCAATTTTCCGTTTGTTGTTAATTTCTATTCGCCTTGCAGTGTACCTTCTGGACCGGGCTTATGCCAGAGGCTGAGTACCGCATTTTGCCCAAGAATTTGGGTCCGGAACTTCTTTTCAAGTTTCCATTTGACATTATCACACGCGGCCTTGATTGCGGCATAATCGCTTACCAGTAACACGGCTTTTCCATCCTGGCATAAAACCCGATTAAACTGGATCATTAAACCCCGGTAAAGTTTATTAATGTCAACATCCGATGAAATCTGCTTTCCAAATGGAGGATTGCAAATGATCCTATCCATGGTCCCAGATTGAAGTGGCAGCCATCTGGCATCCCATCGATTCAAATAAATTTTTCCCAATTTCCTGGTGTTCGCAGAAGCATCCATGACAGCAGCTTGCTCGATGTCCCCTCCCCAGGCAGCCGCCCTTGGAACCCGCCAACTTTCCGCATATATCTGATACTCACCCAGAATAGTGCCGGCCCCACACATTGGATCAATTACCTTGTGATGAGGTTTTAATTCCGCAACCCGGACCATGCATGCCGCGACACTTGGACGAAGCGAAGCTGGGCGGTGCGCCACCTTATATGGACGATGCCTCATATTTTTATCAGTCAACCGTATCCCCGCTACAGCTGTCTTTTCGTTGATGGTCAACCAAAACTCGACCGAGGCATTATCCTCCACCATTCTCCAATTCGGCGGTATGAACCTGGCCAACCCTTTTGCGAATTCTTTTTGGGCATCCTTACGATGATAACCATGCTCACCATCCATTTGCGTGATAAACCTGTAAGTGGGTTTGCCCTTGGTTTTAGGCTTGAATGAATGATGGTGGCTTATGAGACGGGTCCAATCTGCCTCTTTTGCGGTCCATTTTCGAATATCGTCCAAATCAGACGCCCTGTAGGTAAGGGCATCTGTTCCCCAGCCAAGTAAAAAAACATCCTCGGTTGTTTTAAGGTCAAAAAGATCAGGGTCTGGCCCATCGATCTTAAAAGTGACCAAACCATCGATTTTTCGGGTGATTTTAGCACCTAATACCGACTCAATCTCTTTTGCGGCTATACTTTCCAAGCCTGAAACAACCATGGCATAGCAGGAAATCGAGCCCATATGGATACCACCCTATTTCTGGTTAAAGAATTCCATCTTACCATAAGTCGATTAAATACACTTGATTATGGCTATAATCTGAATATATTTACTTTTTGGGAATTGCAGGGTGAAATTAGTAAAAGCCCGGCTTCCTTTATTAGTTAAAAACCATCGGGCTTACTCAACATTTAATCTTGATTTACCGCTGTGGAGTGAATTTTATGGCAGACCAGATGCTTATTGACTTGCGAACTTTGATGGTGGAAAAAGAAGATTGTGATGCAGGTACCGTTCAGCAGCTTCGTAATGGCCTGGCACAGGGAAACCAACAATTCAAAAGTCTTAAGGAAATTCTCCAACTCCTCAAAAAGAAAGTAGAGACAACACCATCTCCCGGCCAGAAGAAATATCAGCTTAAGCTTGGAATCGCTCTTTATTTCATGGGTCACACCAGGGAAGCCATCGAAAACCTAAGCCAGGGTGAAAGTAGTTTGGCATTTTTCTACCTCGGAAAAGCTCATCTTTCCAACAAGAACCTGGATGATGCATCCAAGGCATTTGATAAGGCTGAAAAACTTGGATATAACATTAATCAGGTTCAACTTCAAAGAATTGATATTTTGCGTCAAAAAGCCAATCTTAAAGATGCAAAGTCCACTCTTTCCAAGTTGGAAGAACTTTCAAGCCATAGTGCTGAATTCCATTTTCAAAAAGCGAGTGTTTTTCTTGATGAGGGCGAAAAAGCCTCAGCCATCAAACATCTTGAAAGGGCTGTTGAACTCGACCCTTCCCATACCGGGGCTCTTTTCCACCTCGCAAGGGAAAATGATCAGGTTGGTAACGATCAGGAAGCTATTGGGTATTATGAAAAATGCCTGAAACATCCTCCAATCCATGTGGGGGTTCTCAAAAATCTCGGTATTCTTTATGAGGACAACAATAAATTTGACAAGGCGGTTGATTGCTTTAAAACTGCCCTGCAAACTGATCCAACCGATGATCAAGCTAGACTTTATTTAAAGGATGCCCAGGCTGCCCAAACCATGTACTACAGTCCCGATGAAGACCGGGATAACAGCAAGTACAACCAGGTCCTTGAAGTTCCTGTAACCGATTTCGAGCTCTCCGTTCGCAGTCGAAATTGCCTTAAGAAGATGAATATCCGATCCTTGGGTGATCTCACAAGAGTTAGTGAAGCCCAATTACTGGCAAGTAAAAACTTTGGTGAGACATCCCTCACTGAAATCAAGGAAATGTTGAGCGCCAAAAATCTCAGGCTGGGCCAGTCCCTTGAGGATTCATCTCACAGGGAACCTGTTTTCCGACTTCCACAAAACCTAACCGAGCAGGAAATGGCCCTGATGAACAGGCCGATTTCCGATCTTCAACTTTCTGTTCGCGCCAGGAAATGCATGAGCAGGTTGGGCATCAACACCTTGGGCGAAGTCATGCAGCGCACTGCTGATGAACTCCTTGAATCCCGCAATTTCGGCATGACTTCTCTAAGTGAAGTTCGTGAAAAACTACAGGCCATGGGGCTTTCTTTGCGAGGCGATTAAGGCCCTTTTCCGCTTGGATTTTTCGAATGAGTCTTTCCTTTAACCTGCTTAAAAAAGATGGAATGGCTCGCAGGGGTGTCTTGAATTTAAGGGGTATCTCCATTGATACCCCTGTTTTTATGCCAGTTGGCACACTTGCAACCGTGAAAGGTATCACTTCCCATCAAATTGCTGATACCACAGCAAAAATCATTCTTGCTAACACTTACCATCTTGCCTTGCGTCCCGGTGCCGAAGTAGTACAGTCGATGGGTGGCCTCCATAAGTTCATGAATTGGAATGGGGCGATTCTGACCGATAGCGGTGGTTTTCAAGTCTTCAGCCTAGCGCATGATTGTAAAATCACAGATAACGGGGCCGCCTTCCGGTCTCATCTGGATGGGGCACTTCTCGATCTTAGCCCGGAAAAAGCAATTGATATCCAGGAAAAACTTGGGGCGGATATCGCCATGTGCCTGGATGTTTGCCCACCTTTCGGGTGTGATGTTGATCAATTAAAAAAAGCCGTGGAACGAACCCTTTTATGGGCTTCCCGATGCAGGGATGCCGCTAAAAGCCCCACGCAATCAGTATTTGGAATTGTCCAGGGAGGCACAAACCTGGCCCTGCGGGAATATTGCGCCAAAAAGCTTGTTGAATTAGATTTTCCGGGTTATGCGCTCGGGGGATTCAGCGTGGGAGAAACACCTGCGCAAATGGTTGCTGTGCTGGGGGAAAGTGCATCTTTTCTCCCGGAAAACAAACCTCGATATTTAATGGGGGTTGGAAGGCCCGAAGACCTGCTGGATGGTGTTTTAAACGGCATCGATATGTTTGATTGTGTAATGCCTTCCCGCAATGCGCGAAATGCCACCGGATTTTCCTCCGCGGGCAAACTTAGAATGCGGAATTCTTCCCACCGAAAATCCGAAAAACCGCTTGAGGAAGGCTGCGGCTGTTATTGTTGTGTTAATCACACCCGGGCTTATGTGCATCATTTATTCATGGCAGAGGAGATGCTAGGGGCAACTTTGCTAACAATCCATAATCTAAACTATTACTGCCGGCTTATGCGCGGCGCGCGTGATGCCATTGAATTGGGAAGATTTGAATCTTACAGGGCAGATTGCCTTGCACGCTTCGAATCGGAGACTTAATATCGATTCAATAATAGCCAAAAGGCGTGATTAAAGGTTTGAGGGGTAACATGCTTGAGAACTTGATTTCAATCCTAATCTGGGCGCAGGCGGAGACAAAATCAAACCAGGAACCATTCTGGATGAATCTTTTTCTTCCCATGGGGATTCTGGTACTATTTTATTTCATCCTGTGGCGCCCGATGCAAAAACAGGAAAAGGAGCGAAAAATGCTTCTTAGCAAAATCAAGAAAAATGATCGGGTTTTGACCTCCGCGGGAATTTATGGGACAGTGGTTGCAATAAACGAAACCGAGGACGAATTGACTCTCAAGGTTGATGACAGCACCCGGATTCGTATGACAAAAGGATGTATTTCCAGAAATTTTTCAAACGAGGAAGAGCATCAAGCTCAAAGTAATGGTAAAGTCTCTTCCTAAGCCGTGGTTCTCAAGGCGGGGAACCGGCAAGTTATTTTGTTCCGCCAATGATGTAAAGTTCAAATTATGAAGCAGAATTTTAGCAGAATTGTCATCTGTCTTCTTTCCTTCCTTATTCCGGGTGCCATCCTTTTATGGGCATATGGAAAGTATGACAATGGTCAGGGAGGCTTCCGCCTGGGTGTGGACCTGGTTGGGGGCTCCATCCTTGTTTACGAGGTTGATTCCAAAAAGACTGAAGCTGGGACCAAGGTCAATATCGAGGAGCTAGCTGCCTCCTTGAAAAGGCGAATTGATCCAGCAGATCTTTTTAACATCACCATTCGCCCCATTCAGGGAGACCCGCCAAGGGTTGAAATTATTCTTCCCACCGGTGGGCGAAAACAATCTGAGGCTGAGGAAAAAGCCTGGCAATCAATATTGGAAACCATCAAAAAAGAATTCCCCGGCAAGGAAGGAACCAACTACCAGACCGTACCTAGGGGCGATGTAATGCGATTGATCGCCCGTATTGAAGATGCGAATCCGGAAAAAGACAAGGAAGCCATAAGTGAACTTGTGAGGAAACAATTTCTTCAGAGCAAGGAAAAACGAGGGTTAACCACCGAGGAAGTTGAGCGAATCAAGGATTTAATTGCCCAACAGGGTAGGCTTGAATTTAGAATCCTTGCAAATCGCCTCGATGACGAGGAGGCTGTTGCAGCCGCTGAAAAATATTTCCGAGATCCTGCAAATCAAGCCCGTTTAAAGCAACTTGCACGCGATGGCGATGCACCACCACCACCTAAGATGGATAATGGCAACACCACCTTTAACGCCACCGTCAATGGTGAAAGGGGACAATATTCCTACTCATGGGTGGAGATCGGAAAAGAAGAGCTTTACTCTTTGGGCCTGAATAGTTCCGCTGAAAACGATCCTACCAGAAGTGGTAATTTTAAACAGGTAGCCATGGCTCGGGACAAAGAGGCGGTTTCAGCACCTTCAACAAACTCTTGTCTTTTATATTCAAGGACCATACCGAACCCTGAACGCTTGATGCCAAAAGACCGGGAATCTGAAAAGAAATATGAATATTTTCTTTTGACTCGGAATACAGAGGCTGGCAAAGAAATAACAGGCGATTATCTTTCAAGCGCCCGTAGAGGTAATGACAGCAAAGGCGATCTTACTGTTGATTTTGGATTTTCACCAGAAGGTGGAAACCGCTTCTACGAACTCACAAACAAGAATAAACCAGCCAGCAAGGATGGTTTCAAGAGGCACCTCGCAATCATTCTGGACGGCCAGGTCCGATCGGCACCGGTTCTTAACCAGGCGATTCGAACCAATGGCCAAATTAGCGGCACTTTTACCCCTGCTGATATCGACACCTTGGTAAGAATTCTTCGCGCTGGAGCGCTCCCCGCCACATTAAAACCTCAACCTGTGAGCGAAAACACCGTTGGTGCGACTCTTGGTGACGACACAATCAAGGCTGGAACTTATTCGATTATCTTCGCATTTTTGGCAGTGATCGTATTCATGGTAATTTACTACCGACTTTCAGGCTTGGTTGCTTGTATTGCCCTATTATCGAACCTTTTATTGACCGTTGCGTTCATGGTTATTGTCAAAGCAACCTTTACTCTCCCCGGTTTGGCAGGCTTGGTTTTGACACTGGGCATGGCGGTAGATGCAAACATCCTTATTTACGAAAGGCTTCGTGAAGAAAGAGAAAAAGGTGCGAGCATTCTTCTTGCACTTCGAAATGGTTATGATCGTGCATTCCCAACGATTATTGACACCCACATGAGCAGTATTTTCACCGCTGTCATCCTTTATGTGGTTGGAAATGATCAACTTCGCGGATTCGGTATCAGTTTAACACTTGGTCTTATCATCAGTCTTTTCACTTCATTGTTCATGACCCGAACAATTTTCGATGTTTGTCAGTTGAAGGGATGGATTGGCGACCTGAAAATGTTGCATGTTTTCGTTCGCCCCAACTTCGATTTCATGTCAATCAGGAAGGCCATGTTTTCCATAACCATCGCTTTGACAATCGCTGGTGGTTTTCTGTTTATTTGGCGCTTGGACAAAGGTGGGCTTAACATCGATTTCGAGGGTGGAACCGCTTACAGTGGCCAATTAACATCCATGCAGGATATCGCTTGGCTTAGAGGTAAATTTGCAAAAAGCACCCTGCCTGAAATCTCAATTGAGCAGATTTTTCTTCCAAATCCTGAAATCAGCCAGGGCAATAAAAGTAAGTTTTTCACCATCAGAACCACCGAGAGAAACCCTTCCATGGTTCTTGAGGAAGTCAACAAGATCATCGGCAGCGATTTACAACGAGTTCAACTATCCAAATACACCGTCGACAAAAGCGGCATGTCTGCAAACCTTGATTTTGATAGTTATGCATCAAGGGCCCAGATCAGCCTTATTTTAAGGCAGGAATTGGAAAAGAAAAATCTCACCACAGCTGCAAGGCAATTGCGTCTGGATCCTTCAGGCGAGCAAAAGGATGGTCGTTTCAACAAAATGACTCTCGAATTACCTGAAGCCGCGAATGTTGCGGTTCTTGAGGATACGCTTAAGTCTGTACAGGCAGAATTCAATTCAAAACCACAGCCCGAGAGACTTGAAAATTTTGATCCCCAACTTGCTTCCAGCACCCAACAACGCGCTCTTTATGCCATTGTCGCCTCCTGGGCTGCGATTGTTTTCTACCTTTGGTTCCGTTTTGGAAATTGGACCTTTGGTCTGGCTGCGCTCCTTTGTTTGATCCACGATTTGTTTTTCACATTGGGTGCGATTGCTGTTTGTCACTACCTTCATGGGTCATTCCTTGGCAATTTATTAATGCTTCAGGAATTCAAGATAGACTTGCCTGCAGTCGCTGCCCTACTAACCTTAGTTGGTTATTCCGTGAACGATACGATTGTTGTTTTTGACCGTATCAGGGAAGTGCGTGGTAAAAACCCAACTTTATCTTTCCAAATGATCAACGACAGTGTAAACCAAACCTTAAGCCGAACCGTTCTAACCTCGTTTGTGACTTGGTTGGTGGTTCTTGTCCTATACATTTGGGGCGGTGAAGGGGTTCATCTTTTCGCTTTCGTCATGGTGGTTGGCGTGATAGTTGGAACCTACAGTTCAATTTATATTGCAAGCCCTTTGCTTTTGATTTTTGGTGAAGGGATTGAAAAGGCCAAGTTCAAACCCCTTGGATCAAGGACTGTTGAAACCAATGCATGATTATTTGTCTTAAGTGACAAAAATGAAAGCCACCATGATTCATATCTTGGTGGCTTTTTCTTTAATTTCTGACTAGTAACAGATTTAACCCTACGATTAAGAATTAAAACCAGGCTGACTCATGCTGAATTAAATTATTTAAAAATGGGTTATTTTGTGTCCGGCATCTTTGTGTCCGAACTCTTTGGGTCTGTTTTTTTTGTATCCGGAGTCTTTGTATCATCCCCTTTTTTCTTGTCAATTTTAGGCGTTTCTGATCTTGGGAACCCCTTATCTTTATTCATTCCTTTTTCCCGGTCACTACCACAACCAAGAGTAACCAAGGAAAAGGATATAAGGAGTAAAACTTTTGTGAGTCTTGACATTTGATACTTTCCTGAAAGCATAGTGAAAACAAAAGGCCGATTGGAAATCAAGCCAATCGACCTTTTAAACCAAAAAGACCAAGAGAAACTACTTCTTTGGAGCTTCTTTGGGGGTTTCTTTTCCACCCGTGGGTGCGGCGGGAGCAGCACCTTTTTTGTCATCCTTCTTGGGTGCGGGAGCATCGCCACCACATCCAGTCAATCCAGCCGAAACAAATACACAAAGAGCAAAAACACCTACGAGCTTTTTCATAACTACAATCCTTCGAATATGTCCAGATTAACCTGGAGTTCAGCCCGGGAAATGAAAAAGCTGAGTCTTCCGGGCATTTGACTCAGCTTAAGTTAATATAGAAATTACTATTCAAAAAAGGAAAATCAAGAAATTACTTCT
>SXGQ01625535.1_pt1 | contig 17015 bp, 18 predicted proteins | sample 3178371 | NCBI WGS metagenome assembly SXGQ01 (sample SAMN11356859, study PRJNA531348) | freshwater metagenome | isolation source: freshwater sample F1-20 | place: China: Fuxian Lake, Yuxi | collected 2017-12-25
CGGGTAGGGGCCCTACGGCAGGGGCTTGTCGAGGACGGCCTGGACCACCGTGTTGGCATTGTCCAGGAAGCTCTTCGAAGGCGTCTCCTTGCCCAACCAGAGGGGCATGAGTGCCTCGTGCACGGCGATGCGGTAGTCGTTGAAGCGCGTGTTGTACGCCGGTCGCCCGGGTTGCGCGCTTTCCATCGCTTCGAGGAAGACCTTGCGTTCGGGCTGCTTGCTGATCAGGCGATCCGACTTGTAGACGTCCGGCCGCCCGCCGACGGTGCCGCCAATCTCGCCCAGGCGGATGCCCGACTCCTGGTTGGTGAGCCACTTGACCCACTCCCAGGCGCCCGCGCTCTTCTTGGACGTTGCGGCGATCGAGAAGCCGTCGGCCTCGTAGTCGGATCCGCCGACGCCCTTCGGGCCTTTCGGGTGCACGGTCACGAACCACTTGAACTGGTCCTTGACTTCCTGGCCGGCCGCGATCTGGAACGAGGTGCCACGCCGCAGGGCCCCTACCTTGCCGGCACCGAACGACTTGGCGTCGCCACCAAGCTCCTTCAACTGGTCCGGCGTCGGGGTGATCTTGTGCTTGTTGATCGCCTCGTACAGCCAAGTGATGCCGGCGATTGCCTCGGGCGAGTTCAGCAGGCTCTTCTTCCCCTCGGCATCGATCAGTTCGCCACCATGCGCGCGCGTCATGGCAAGGAAGGTCTTCTGGTCGGTGTTCGGGTCATAACCGAAGACGCCGTTACCCGTCACCTTCTTGGCGTTCTCCAGCAACTGGTCAAGCGTCCAGTCCTTGGTCGGCACGGACGCACCCTTCGCCTCGTAGAGCGACTGGTTGTAGAACATCACGGCCATGCCGGGATGGCTCTTGAACGGCAGGCCAAACAGCTTCCCGTCGCGCTTCATGCCGGCAAGCGCACCGGGGTAGTACTGGCCGAGATCGAACTTCTCCTTGGCAGCAAGGTCATCCATCGGCGCGATGGCCTTCTGCGCCGCGAAGTTGTAGATCGATCCGTCGCCGATGGCGGTCCACATCGCATCGCCGATGCTGCCGCTTGCGAGCAGGACAGTGACCTTCTTGACGTAGTCCTCACCCGTGAAGCCCTCGTGCTTGACCTTGATGTTGGGGTACTTCTTCATGAAGAGCGGCATCTGCTCTTCGTACAGGATGACTTCCTGGCCGGTCGGCGGACCACCGCGGGAATGGAAGGTGATCTCCACGTTCTCGGCCGCCTTGGTCGGTTCCGGGGCCTTGGTCGGGGCGGCGGCGGCGGCCACGGTCGGCGCGGCTGCTGCCGGCGCCTTGGTGGGTTCGGCCTTCGCCGGGGCGGCCGGGGCGGCGTCGCCACCGCAGGCGGCCAGGATCAGCGAAGATCCAGCCGCGCCAAGCAGGCCGAACGACGCCAACCAGCCACGACGTGTCGTGCTTGAAGACATGGGTGTGCTTCCTCTCTACTCCGGGCGGTGAACTAAACGCACCCGGCACGCCATCAGCGTGCCGGAAACGTGACAGTGGTCCACCGCGCAACCACGGCCCGTCAAAGCAGGAGGGCGCGATCCGCAAACCCACCTCGGGTGTCCCCAATCCCCCCTAGGACACACCGGGTCTGCTGTGATCTAGTTTCTTGATAATACCGACAGACCGGTCTTCACGCACACCCCAAACGGTGTTGCCGGGCGCGATTTCCATGGATGAATACGCGTTACTCAGGTCGCATGGTCGACCAGACGCCTGCCGACGCGCGACAATCAGGCATGGCTTCGCAAGGCACCGGTCCGGCACCGGTCGGGGGCGGGTTCGTGCCGTGGCTTCCCGCCGGTACTCCAGGCACCGCACCGGGCACCGGCATCCCCGTTTCGCTGCTTGGCGACGACCTCCTGGACCCACCCGTGCGCCCGTTGGTTGAGGCTTTCAACCGCACCGGATGGGCGCGCACCGTCTTCTCCTGCGGCGGACACCCCGAGGAATCCGATGCCGTGGCGCGCGGACGACGCCAGGCCCACGTGGACGTGGTGGTCTCCGACCGCCACCAGTGGGCGGCGTGGGTGCGCCACGTGAAACGCGCCGTGCCCGAGGCTATCCGGCGCTTTGCAGATCAGGACGGGCCAGGCAGGGATGGCACGCGGATCCGCATCGCCGAAGGTGGCCTGGGACCCCTGCCAACATGGCTTGCCGAGGCCCTCGCACCCCACACACCCGGAGGCATTCCCGAACCGGGACCCTTCATCCGCCGACTGGCCCACCTGGCAACCCTGCTTCGCCTGCCATGGCTGCCCGATGCCCCCACGCCGTGGCGCTACCGTCGCCTCGTTCTGGAACCGGTGCCCTACGGCATGGATGCCGACAAATGCCGGCGGGTACTGGACGTGGCCATCGACGCCGCTACCGAATGCCTCGAACGACTGTCGCCTGGCGCACGCTAGATCTTGGCCACCATCGAGGTACCGTGATCCAAGAGGATGCATGCTTACCCAGGGGAGATGCGCCTCGTCACAGGGTCACTGTATGGGACGCGCGCCGGGACCGACGTGGCAAAGGACAAGGTTCTGAACGCTCGGTCAGGCGCGGTCAGGCGCGGTCGCCGGACCTACCGCCACGGATCGATCACCTGGATCCCGCATCCCGCGAAGTCACCCACGTTCCGCGTGGCCACCGCAGCATGGTTGGCACGGGCAATCGCAGCAATCTGGCAATCGAACTGGCTGATCGGCCTCCCAGCGACGTGTCGATCGGCGACGATGTCTGCGTAGGCGCACGCAGCGGCGCATTCGAACGACAGGACCCGGTTCCGAAAGTCCTCCCTAAGCAAGCCTTCAACCACCTCGGAAAGCGCGGCACGTCGCCGGGAATCTGGCAGCATCGCCACCCCATGGCGCAGTTCCGCTTCGCCCACGGCGGTGAAGTAGACCGTCGCACCGTCCTGCACTGCAAGCCAGTCCTCGACCCGTCTGGCGGGTATCGGTCGCAACAGTTCAGAGACGACGTTGGTGTCGAGGACGATCACAGCTCGTCCGATCCCGACGGGGAGGGTTCACGCACCGCCTCAAGAACGGGCAGTTCCAAGTCAATCCGGTGGGACGCTGCAACACGGGCACGTAGCAACACGGGCACGTATCGCGGCAGCGAGATTGCGTGGCGGGTCAGCCTCACCCATCGCGTGGCGCAGGATTGCGCGCGCCTCCTCTTCCATGGAGTGGCCGTGCATGGCGACGCGCACTCTCAGGCGATAACTGACGTCGTCTTCAAGGTTGCGGATCGTGATGGACGCCATGGTGTAACTCCCAGTGTCCAGATCATGATTGCATTGCATGCAATGGTTCCAATGCATGCAATGCAATCAGCGGTGGCTCAGGACCGAACGGTCTCACCCGGCACCCGCCCTTCGCCCGGCCCGCCTGGCAATGCTGTTTGGCACGCCACGGATGCTGACCGATGCCGGCGGGTACTGGACGTGGCCATCGGTGTCGCGACGGCACAACTGGACACGGGCACACGCACGGGCGCGGGGTAAGCCTCTGGCCACCGACCAGGAGGAACTTGCCGGCAGCCAGAGTTCCAGAGGGAGGCTTAGCGCCCGGTGATGCGGTACTGCAGCAGCCGCAACTGCACCCGCGCCACACAGAGCAGGCAGATGCTTGCGGTGGCGTCAAGCAGCATCATGGGAACCAGCATGCCGGTCAGGGCCGTCGCAGCCACGGTTTCATCGGCGAAGGCCAGCAAGGCAGCCACGCCCAGAACAAGACCACCAATCACCCGGGCAACCCGGCGCGTGGCCATGGCCTCCGGAACGAGGTCCGCTTGCACCCAACCGCGCGGTTGAGCGACGCGCCAGACAAACTGGCGGAAGATGTCCGCGCCCGCCCAGAACCGTCCCACACCCATGATGACGCCCGCCGCCAACAGGAGAACCCCACCCGTCGGCATTTCCGGCACAACCCACGCAAAGGAAATGCCCAGGAGACTCAGGCCAACCACGCCAAACTGATGGACGCGCCGGGCGGTGACATCGGTGCATTCGGTCTCGCGCGCAACTGCTTCGGACATCACGGTCTCCTGACCAGGATGTGGAGTATCCCGATCAACAATACCATGATACCGCATTGGCGTATCCGCCACGCAAGACCCGGGAATTCCGGCAAGGCATCCCCGGGGGAGTGCGTGACTGCGTGCGCCGGGGTCAGCCCCCGCCGAGGATGGCGTTGATGCGGGTCACGGCCTCCTGGATGGTGGTCTTCACCGGCGCCTTGTTCTCCCACAGGGGGGCAAGGGCCGGGGCGAGAACCTCGCTGTTCGCCTTCTCCCACTTGGCACCGCCGGGGCGGAGGAAGATGTGCTCGGCGCTCTGCACCACCAGACTGGCGTTGGGGTAGTACTTCTCCAACCGCTTGGCCTCGTCGGCAGCGATGGACTTGATGGCCGGAAGCCAGAAGGTCTTCGGGTCGCGCTTTGCCAACCACGACTTCCATCCCGCCGGACCGAACTGCCACGACATCCATTCCCACGACGCATCAGGGTTCTTGGCACCGGTGGGGATTGCCCACCCTGAACCGCCAGTGAAGTAGTGCCACTTGCCATCCTGGCCTTTGGGCATGAGGGTGATTGCCCACGGCATGTTGTCCTTGGCCAGGTTGAGGGTCCCGGTGAACCACGTCCCCTGGTTCAGGGTTGCGGCGCGCCCGGCGGGGAACCAGTTTGCCTCGGCAGTGATGTTCGCCGTTCGCATTGCCTCGGGAGTAGGCATCACCCGGTGCTTGTGTTGCAGGTCCACCACGAACTCCAGGCCTTGGATGGCCTGGGCACTGTCAAGGAGGCACTTGGTCGGATTCTCAACATCGTCGACCGTCTGTCCGCCGAAGTTGTGAACGAACTGTTCGTACCAACCCTTGGGGAAGGCAAACCCATACTGTTCGGCAACATCACCACTGCCCTTGGTCAATCGCTTGGCCAAGTCAAGGAACTGGGTCCAGTTCATGTCCGGCGTCGGTGGCTTCTCTCCCGCCTTCTCGAAGATTTGCGGGTTGTAATACATGGTGGAAGCAGGCTGGAAGTCCTCCGGGATGGCATACAGCTTCCCTTGCAAGGTATGCATCTTGAGAAGATGAGGATAGAAGTCCGATATCTTCATGTCCTTCGTCTTCGCGAAGTAGGGAGTCAGGTCGCGCATTCCACCTTCAGAGACGATCTTGTGGAAGGCGGCGGCATCACGGCGGGTCACGTCCGGTGGCGTCCCGGCCGCAATCTTGGTCGTGACATCCACGACACTGCCCGGCGTGAACTCGATCTTCACCTTGCGGGAAGCCATGAACTCGTCGGCAGCTTGCAGGAAGGCCGGATCGTTGGTGGTGAAGTTGTTGATGGTGGTCACGTAAAGCACATCAGGGAACTTCACCGGGGCCACCGTCGGTTCCGGGGCCTTGGTGGGCGCCGCGGCCATCGCCGCAGCCGTCGGGGCCGCCGGGGCTTTGGTGGGTTCGGCCTTCGCCGGGGCCGCCGGGGCCGCCGGGGCGGCGTCGCCACCGCACGCGGCGACAAGCGAACCCGCAATGCCTGCGGTCGCCAAACTGAGTGCAATCAGGCGCCGGCGGGACGTAGGAACCATCTCCATGGACACATTCCTCCTGTCGGGCGATATCGCGCAGACGCCCAACCGCAGTCTACATGAGTGCGGAAATGGCATCTAAATCAGATTTGTCTGCAGGCTGGACCGTGCAAATCAACTCTTCCGGGCGTCTCTGTGCCCACTTGATGTACGGCACGACGTCTGGCCTAACGCACCCGGTACCCGGCACGCCGGTGTGCCACCACAACCTTTCCGACGGTCCCGGTGGCATCGAACACGGTTTGGCGGACACCCGGGCATCCGACGCCGATGGCGATCAGGGCCATTGTTCATGGCATGCCGGGTGGCATTTGGCGACGCACGGACGGTCTCGCGGATACCGGTCACCCAAGAGGGGTTCGGCAAGGTCAGACCGGCCCTGCAACGACCTGGCAATCCATCCGAGGTCGGCAAAGGCCACGCCCCACGCCTCATCGCATGCCCCGTGGCGCCGGTAGATCACCGCCGTAGCCGGCTTGCCAACCCGGCGGAGTTCCTCAAGCATCGAGGAAACGGCATCCATCCGGCATCAACCCTGGCGATTCGCAACGGTAGCGTCATGGGCCAATGCCCGGGAGAGGGCGGGCCGGCCACCGCGTTCACCCCGGGCCGGGTGTCGTCTCGGCGACACGTCGCAACGGGACGGGGGCGGCATCCGCGTCCGGGTACGCCAGTGGCGCGGGATGCGTGGTTCCGGGAACCGCCGGCGGGATCTCCACGAAGGGCACACCAGACCGGAGCCAGTCGGTTAGTGTCTCGACGGTGGCACCGGCGAGTCGCGGGCGCAGAGTACATTCCCAGACAATCGCGATCCGCCACCCGGCGTCCATCAGGGCCTGCCGGTTGCGTGCATCACGGGCAACATTCGCCAAGAACTTCGCCTGCCAGAACCCGGCGTTTGCCGATGGGGTCGAGGCCGTGCGGCACCCGTCGTGACGGTGCCAGAAGCACCCATGGACGAAGACCACGGCCCGGTACCTGCGCAGGACCAGATCGGGCCGTCCAGGCAGTGCCCGGGCATGCAGGCGGAAACGGAACCCCGCCCGGTGCAGGGCGCGTCGCACCCGCATCTCCGGCACGGTGTCGCGCCCACGGATCGACGCCATCATGCGCGACCGGGTGGCAGCATCAACGATGTCTGGCATCTCCGGCCAAGTGTGTCAGTGCAGGTGGCAGGTGGCCAACCGGTGGGGGTGGTGTGGGGAAGGTACACGGCATCCCGTCCACCTTGCGCCTATGCATCGCTCTCCCCAAGGGACACCGTTTGCATGATTGTCATGTTGCAGGTATACATATCGCAACAGATTGTGGGGGTGATGACGTGCCAAGATTTCTCAACAAGGCCATGATCATTGGAAACCTCGGGCAGGATCCCGAACAGCGCGTCCTGCCAAGCGGAGATGCGTTCACCACGTTCTCCGTCGCCACCACGCGCCGGTGGACCAGCCAGCAAACCAACGAGACCCGCGAACAGACGGAGTGGCACAACATCATTGCCTGGCGTCGCCTTGGCGAGACCTGCTTCCGGTACCTGCGTCGCGGCAGCCTCATCTATATCGAAGGGCGCGTCCAGACCCGGTCGTGGGTGGATGCGGAGACCGGCAAGAAGATGTCGCGCACCGAAATCAACGCATCCTCGATGAACATGCTTGAGCGCAAGCCCGATGATGGTGCCGGCGCGGAAGTCAATCCTCCCATCCCCATCGACCGGCGACAACGGCAGGGCGCCGGTACCGCATCAACCGGGCGCGCCATGCCGGTACCGCATCCCGCCCGTCCCGCACCCGATCCCGAACCACCGGAAGATGGGTTTGGCGACGACGACGACTTCCCCTTCTGACGACTTCCCTCCCCACCCCCGGGATGCGCAGGCACGCCAGGTGTCGCTTGGTACCGGGATGCAGTGTTCACCATTGCAACGCTAGTGCCATTCCGCGGACTTGCGATCCCGCATAGAATGTCGCCGTGGCTTGGGCGGGCCAGTGCCATGGACGCCGTGTGGCTTCCGGGGCTTGCATTGGCCGGCTTGTTGCCGGAGGGTAATACCGAATGAAGAACCTGCGCAGCGTGGCCATCGCCGGAGTGATGGCATTGGCACTGCCGTCACTTGCGATGGCACAGGCACCGACCACCCTCACCATCCCGTTGGCTTCGAACAACAATTCCGGCGTGACCGGGACCGCGGTCATTACCGACATCGGCGGTGGCAAGTCCAAGGTTGTCCTCACCATCTCGGGTGGCAAGACCGCCACAACCGGCCCGGCACACATCCACTCAGGCAAGTGCCCGGAAGTGGGCGCGGTCGTTGCTCCCCTGACCAACCTTGCCAATGGCACCTCCACCACGGAAGTGGCGGTTCCCATCTCGGCGATGATCGGCGCCGCCCACGCGATCAACCTGCATGAGACTGGTGTCAGTGGCGTACCCGGCTACGTGGCCTGTGGCAACCTGGTTGCCACGCCAACCGCGATGCCGGCCACCGGCTTCGGCACCCGCACCATCGCCCTCGGTGGCGCCGTCGGCGCCGTCATCCTCGGTGGTCTTGGCGCAGGCATCTCCATGATCCGCCGTCGCGTCATCGCATCGCGCGGCTAACCATCGCAAGGTCGCGACGGTTCCGGGCGCCTTGCCCCGGAGCCGTCGCCGTACCGTACAACCATCCGGATGCGTCGACGCGCCGCCCTCGTCGCCACGACCGCCGCCATCCTTGCCAATGGTCTTCCCAATGGCCGGCAACCCGTCCGCGCCTCCCAGTTGGCGCATGCCGCGATTGGCACAGGCCAGGACACGTGGCCCGGGAACTCACCGGAGACCGATGATGATCCGACCGACCAACTGGGCAGTGGTGTCACTTCCCGGACACCCACCGCCATCCGCGTGCGCCGCCTGGGCATCGCCTCGACCGTGGCCGAACTCGGCATGGATGGCTCTGGTGCGTGGCAACTTCCGGATGCGGGCGTAGGGTGGTACTGGTTCACCGCAACCCCGGGGACGCCGGGCAACGCGGTGATGGTTGGGCACTTTGACACCTGGTGGGGCGGCGATGGCCCTTTGGCCCGCCTGAATGAGGCTCGCGTTGGTGACCGCATCGACCTCGACATGACCGTGCAGACGGCCAGTCCCGAGGGTAACGTCAACGATGGGACCGGAGACGCCCTCGTGGTGACCGAGACACTCAGCTATGCCGTGGCAACCTCGCGACTGGTGGACCGTACCGATATCTCGCCGACAGCACCGACGGATGACGAACGTCTCACCTTGGTGACGTGTGCCGGATGGTGGTCGTTCACCCTGAATGACTACACGATGCGCCGGGTGGTGACCGCACGTCGCACCACGTAGGACCGGCCTCCCATCTCACATCATGGTGCCACGGCACGCCTCCCATGTCTGGGGCAGGCCCATCACGCGGAGTTCGTGGTTCAGCAGGCGGGCCTTGAGGTGCAGGCCTCCGCCAAAGCCGGTGAGGGTGCCGTCGGTACCGATCACCCGGTGGCACGGCACGATCAGCGGGACGCGGTTGGTGGCGTTGGCCCGTGCCACGGCCCGCACCGCAGTTGGCCGGCCGAGGGCGCGCGCAAGTTGCCCGTATGTCCACGTCTCGCCATACGGGATGGTGCGCAGCACCCGCCACACCTGTCCCTGCCACGCCGTGCCGTGGTACCACGCAATCGGCAATGCATCGAGTGCGCCGGCCTCACCCTGCGTCCATGCCTCGATCGCGCGTCGCACCGTGCCCGTCTTCGCATCGTCACGCACGGTGGTGGCGTAGCCATCCCGCACGAGGTCATCCAGAAGGGTGCGCGGGTAGGAACCCTCGACGAACTGCAGGGCCAGTACCGCGCCGTGGACGTCAGTGGCGAATTGCACCGGTCCCGCGGGTGTCGGGACCTCACCCAAAAACGCCACTGCGGGTGTACCGGACGCGTCTCCCGCTTCACCGCAAAGGCGCAACGCGTCAGGTGAGTTCGGCAAGGCGTCCCGGGGTGAGGCAGGTGAACGGTGCAATGGCGGGCGGGGGGTATGGTTGGTGGTCATTCCCCATGGTGCCACAGCCTGACGGTTGTCGCGGGGCGCGTACCCCAAAGCCCTCACCCATCGAGACGGGACAGCGGTACCGGATTGCGCGGGCCCGGGTATGGGTGCGCCCTGAACAGGTCCTCGCGTACCCCGAGGAATTGGTTGAGTTCCACGGTTTCACCCCGGAAGGGGTAGCTGCCGGCAAGGATGCCCGTTTCCTGCACCATCACGACATACCCGTGTTCCGCGATGAACCGCGCTTCGCGCCCGTCGGTGGTGTCGAGTTCGAAGATGAAGGCCGGCCGCGCAATGTTGCACCGGGAGGCAAACTTACCTTCCTCGTGCACGAACATCTCCAGTGAGACGGGCAGGCCGTAGGCGTTGCGTCGCGTTGGGGATGACACGACGCAACCCGTGAAGTCACGCGTGGTCAGGCCGAACTGGTCGATGAACTGCAGGCGCCCATGGTGTTCCTGGAACAGGTGGAAGGGCACCAGTCCCGCCTGCCCGGACATGATGACGAGGGGTTCGTCCGGGACGGCGTCCACGTAGAAGTCGATCACCGGTCGGATGGAGTTCAGGAAGATCAGGTCGCGGTAGTGTGTGCGGTTCTGCACCTCGAACCATGAGTACGGGGTGGTGTCCGTCGGGAAGGCATCGCGGGAGGCGCGGTCTCCAAGGACACTGGACGTGGACCACACCTGCGCAAAGAGGCATGAGGAGACGATGTTGACGCCCAGGATGGTGATGACCACGGCGTCGCGCGCGAGGACAGGGCCGTACCAGCAGAAGGCAAGGACTATGGCAGGGGCGAGGATCGGCACGAAAAAGCGTCCGCCCTCCATCCAGTCGCCCCCGGAGGTCAGCACGAAGAGGATGTAGATAGCCACGAAGACGGCGAGTGGTGCCATGCGCGACCGGATCGGGTGGGGTCGGCGGATGCCCCGGGCGAAGACGACGGCCATGACCAGCGACAGCACCACGACGGGATATTGCCCGACGGTCGTGAATACATAAGTGATGCCACCAACCAAGCGGTCCAGTGCGACTGCCTGTGGGCCGACCTTGGCCACGACGGGTTGGGGCAGGAGGCTTCCGAAATACCACCAGCGCCAGCCGAACTGCATGCCGGTCAGTGCAGCGGTGACGGCACCCATGCGGAGGTGTTCCCGCCATGAACGACGCAGGCAGGCTTCAATGGATCCAGTGGCAACGAGGAACCCTCCAACGATGAGGAAAGTTTCCGGACGGACGGTGAGGATTGCAGTGGTGGCAGCGGCGAATGCCCAGAGACGTGCCCGAACCGGTTTGAGACGATAGGCGTAGTAGGCGATCAGGAAGGCGATCGCGGTGGCGGCGTTGAGGGTGCTCTCAAGTCCGCCAAATGCCCAGTAGAGGAATGGAGTGGCCGTTGCGAGGTAGACCTGTGCCAGGATGCGGGGTGTCCCAATGATGTCCGCGAGGCGCCCGGTCAGCCAGATGGCGATGGCCGCTGCGCCCGCGGACACGATCCCGCCGAGGGTCGGCAGGTTGATGCCGGTCGCCACGTGCAGGATTCCGAGGATGACGGTGTGGAGGAGGGACGAACTCTGTTCGACGCGATCGCCATCGTAGTTGACGATCTCACCGAAGCGGGCAAGGGTGTGTGCGGCCCAGTAGGTGATGAAGACGTCATCGCGCCCGGCCGAAGGGAAGAGGAACCCTCCCACCGAGAGGAACAGTAGGTACGGCGAGATGGTCAACACGCGCCAGACCGTCACCGGGGGATCGGAAATGCCCTGTCCGGGCAAGGCGCACGAGACGGGCCCGAGAGATGGCAGACGGATCATGCCTGCCACAAGCGTCCGCCCGGCGGGCGAGGATACCGGCGACCGATGTCGGTGGCGGGTGCCATAAATCCAAGATACTCGATACGGCGAGGGATTTCGCAAGGATTGCCGTTGGCAGGGTCTGCGGGAATCATGGCTTCCGTCGTGGCCGGTTCATCAGGCCTCATGCATGTAATGCAGGTGTAACCGGGAAACGCAAATTGTTGCCCTTGCGCCCACACCGTGGGCCTACTATCTGTGCAGTCGGTATATCGAGGTCAATGTTGCGACCGGCGATGCAACCCGACCCACTACGTCCCGCTGTCCGGTTGGTACCGGACACTACCGGAGGAACAGAAGATGTCAATTGCCCGTCGCGCTTTCCTGTCACGCCTGGCCACGGTGGCCGGGTCGATCACACTTGCGCCGGTTGCAATCGCCTCGGCAGACGGGTGTTACGAGGAAATGACCTCAAACGCCTACGGCGCGAAGCTCAACATCGTCCAGACTGCCATGCAAGCCGGTTCTTTCAACACGCTTCTTGCAGCCGTCAAGGAAGCCGGCCTCGTGGAAGCACTTTCAGGCGAAGACGCCCTGACCGTCTTTGCGCCAACGGATGAGGCATTTGCCAAACTTGGCGAAGACACTATCAAGGGGGTTCTCGCCGACAAGGCCCTCCTGACCAAGATCCTCACTTACCACGTCGTCAGTGGTCGCGTGATGGCCAGTGATGTTGTGAAGTTGCAGACCGCTTTGACCCTCCAGGGTCAGGATGTGCGGATCAGCACGATGGGTGGCGTCCGGATCAACGACTCGTTGGTCGTCACTCAGGATATCGAGGCCTCCAACGGCATCATCCACGTCATCGACACGGTACTGATCCCGGCGTAGCAACCGATCTGTCATGCGTGCACGGGCGGGCATCCCAATCCGCCCGTGCTTCTCGTTCTAGCAACGACAACCAGTCCCGGTCACTATGATGCCGAGGTCGGCAGGCGGGATTTGTGTAGACGCACCCGATGACACGTCGAAGTCGGTTGCGTCTCTCTTTATTTATCCTGTCCTGATAGTCCGATCACCGCGACCTGACTGACTGGCCAACTTAGCGCACCTTCGATCTGTGACGCATGGTGCCCAGTCACCAACGAAGGTGTGCCGTCCCTGATCGCCAACACCCCCCACGACCACGTGGGCAACCGACGTCGTGTCTCACCAGATCATCAAATGGCAGCGAAAACCTGCCTGGTGTTGCATCTCGATTGGGACCGTTCAGGCGATGTCGTGTTGGCCATCCGCTGGCATGGCGGGAAGTCCGGTGCAATCACCCCGGTGACGTGTGCCCGACGACAGCCAGATGTGCGGAACATCACCGTCTGCATGGCATCTGACAGATCATGGTGAGGCATCCACTGATGCATTCCTCATGACCCATTGGCGCAAGCACCGGACCGGTCGGAACCGCGCGCGGATGCACAAGGCGTCGCCTCCACGGTGATACAGACGTGGATGTCCGCGGACCAGAGCAGCTGAACCCACACTTTTCAGTTCTCACCCATGCTATCCTTGCAGTAATCCTAGTAGCATGATGTCCTGAACACGTTTGATACATGTACCGTGCCGGACGGTGCGGGCGGGTCGCGCACGAAGAGGTGCAACAATGAAGTCGCAATGGCGTCGCGCGGTGGTGGCAGGGTTGTCGGTCCTTGGAAGTGCCTTGGCGCTGGTCCCGACAATTGCATTTGCGGACTGCCGTACCTACCGCCCATCCGGAAGTTCGTGGGCGACCACCACGTGTGACGACGGTTCGTACTCACGCACGTACTACTCGGGCAATTCCGCCACCACGAACTACAGTGACGGCGGTTACGCGCGCACCTACCAGTCCGGAAACTGGACAACCACCACATGGGATGACGGCACCACGTCGCGCACCTACCAGTCCGGAAACTGGACAACCACCACATGGGATGATGGCACCACATCGCGGGGCTACCGGTCGGGCAACTGGGGAACGATCACCTACGACGATGGCAGTTCGGCGCGGACATACTTTTCCGGCGATAACGCCACGACAAGCTTCGTGTCGCCATATTCCGGCAGCGACTACGACCGGCGAGGGACCGCGCGCGCCCTCAACCCCTACGCCCTGCCGGCACCCACTCCCCGTCCAACCCCCCGTCCATCCACCTACCTCGCACCGGCACCCCGTTACGGCACGATCGGTTCGGGCCGGTAGTTGCGGCCCCGTTGCGAACGAAACCCCTCACGGACCGACGGGGGCGGATGTCCCGCCCAGAGAGGTTTCAGGCGGGTGGTTCGGCGGAGGTTCTTTCCGCACCACCCGCTTGTCCTGGTCCAGGCTTCCCTAGCGTGCCGGCTTGTAGCTTGCCACGGCTTGCTGGGCCTTCGTCAGGGCACTCACCCACTGGTGGGCGTCCAGAAGCTTGGTAGTCTTGCCGTTGCTTATCGCGCCACCGGATGCCAGAACCAGTGCGAACGCCGCCATCGCCTCGTCATCTGGTGCCTCGCAAATGCAGACGACGTCGTGGTCGCCAAAACTGTAGCCACCCGCCAAAATCTTGATCCCCAGTGACGCACCGACACTGCCAGCCACTGCAGCAATGCGGTCCGATGGGTTCTTGATCTGCGCGGCGATCGATTCCGCGGTGTACGACGCTTCGTACAAAAAAAGAGGCATGTGACGTTCCTTTCACTAACCAAGCCGTGATCAGGTCGCGCCTTTGGGCGTCATTATGCTACACCCTCTTTTTTCCTGTCAATTTCTAACACATACAATAGTCGGTCCATGGGTCTGGCCGTCCGGTCACTTCCCTGCTTCCCAACCGCCGGGTACGCTGCCACATCACCGGTGATCATCCGGTGTCGACCCATATCCCGAGCAAGGAGGGATCCCGATGAAGGTCACTGCGGTCAAGCCGTATCTGGTGCAACCACCCACAGGCAAGCCAGTCTGCTTCGTCAAGGTCGAGACCGACGCGGGCATCCACGGGTGGGGCGAGAGTTACACCGTGAACGCCCACGAACGTGCCCTTGAGGCCCTCCTGCGCGACCTCGCACCGTTCCTGATTGGCCGGGATCCGTTCCATATCCGGCACTTCACCCAGGCAATCTACCGGGACGTAGCCATCAAGCGCGGCGGTCTCGACCTTTACTGCGCGTTGTCGGGTCTCGAGATCGCCCTGTGGGATATCGCCGGCAAGGCCCTCGGCACACCGGTCCGCAACATGCTTGGCGGGCCGGTTCGCGGACGCATCCGGTGCTACGGCCACCTTGTGGGGCAGGACGATGGCCTCATCGGGCCGGCCGGACTGGCCCGGCGGGCACAGCACACCTTGGCACTCGGGTACTCCGCCATCAAGTTCGATCCCTTTCCCGGGCCGTGGCAGACGTGGGTCGAACGCGACGTCGAGCGGACCGCCGTGGAGAATGTCGCGGCCGTGCGCGAGGCGGTTGGCCCGACGGTCGACATCCTGATCGAGGTGCACCGGCGTCTCGCACCGCGTCATGCGATCCATGTGGCGAATGCGATTGCCAAATACGACCCGTTCTGGTTCGAGGAACCGACACCTGCCGAGAACCTGGATGCGACGGCCGAGGTGCGACAGAAGATCACCATTCCGGTCGTCGTTGGCGAGACCCTTTACACCAAGCACGACTTCCGCGAGGTCTTCGACAAGCGCGCGGCCGACATCATCAACCCGGACATCTGCAATGTCGGGGGCATCCTCGAACTCAAGGAGATCGGGGCGATGGCGGAGGCACACGCCGTGGCCGTCGCGCCGCACGGCAACAACAGCACCGCCATCGGCCTCGCTGCAAGCCTGCAGGTGGCTGCGGTGATGCCGAACTTCATCATCTTCGAACACTTTGCCGGGTGGGACCGGTACGCAGCTGAACTCTCGCCCGATCCGATCGTGCAGGTTGGTGGCTACCTGCCATTGCCGGAAGGGCCAGGGATCGGCATGGACCTGCACGAGGCTGCCCTCGCGCGCTATCCCTTCAGGGGTCCACGACGCACCTCGCTGCTTCACCCAGACGACGAACGTCCCTGACCCCGGTTTCGATGGTGTCTGGTTCACCGGGAATACCCTCGGGAACCACGCATTTCATCCTGGGAGCGCCTGCGCCCTGGCCAGCCCATCACGCATCCACGTGAGACGTATCAGGGCATCCGCATTGCCTGCGCCAACGTGTCGGATCGGGAGTTGGCGCGTGCGACTGCTTCGGACTATCGTCAGGCTATGCCCTGATCGCCGACCATCCCTCGGCAGTCGCCTGCATCACCCTCACCCGAGGTGGATGCGTACATCGGAACTCACCCCGAATCGTCACGCGCATGCCTGACCATGCTGCGTGAGGTGACCCGGGAGGAAGCACCCCATGCGACCGAACGCATCGCGTGTGGGACGGCCACGTGGCATGCCGGTGACAACATCATCCACATCGGCGGCTATGCCCGGCATGCGGGGGTCTATCCCGGGGCGACGGCGATGATCGCCTTCGCGGCGCACATGCCGGGCCACAACCTTATCCACCCGGAGGACATCAGCCCGGCCTCGGAGGGTTGCAAGTGCGGCGAACAGTTCACCGGCGGGAACCTCGACCGACCGGATATCAAGGCCGGGAAGGTTCGGGGTGACGGCTAGGGTGCGGACCGGTCGCACGGTCGCCCCGGACGAGACGCCCAGGGCACGGACACACCCGGCGGCGCGAATCACGGGTGAGGGATGAGTGCGGTAGGGCAAGCGGACGGTTGCACCTCCAGTCGTGGACGCACCCGCTATTGGCGTTGGCGCAACGTCACCGGCGGCCTTCGCCATGGGGGAAGTCCCGATGGCAGACAGGATCAGTCGTACGACGGCGACCCGCACAACCCCGCCAGCGTTCGTCGACGACATTGCCTGCCGGGGCGGTGGTACTCGGTGGAGGCTTCAGGCAGTCGCCAATGAGTTTGAGACGCCCACTGTCTCATTGCACGTGACACAAGAATGCCATGGGTCCGACACCGTGCGCGCGCGAGATGAGTGGTTGGGAAAAGGAGACGCAGGGCCTGTCACACGGGCGACTGCGCCGTACCTATGAGTTCGAGATGCGTCGCGGAAACAGGACGGACGCACCCGGAGGTTCATGCAATGAGTGGAGGATCCAGTCCCCAGACACTCCCCCTTGACGACCAATCGCGCGCCGTGCTTGCCCAGGCGTCCTCGTTCGCCTCACACGGACGGACGGATGCGGACGACGCGACCCCGGTGGTCGTATCCGGTCGGCACCTGCTCGACGCCCTTGAGGCCGGCATCCCCGGCGTGCCGGTGACGGTGGTACCGGGCACACGCACGACCGCGCAGGTCAACGCCGTACTGGCAGCGTCGACGCGGATTGCGCATGAGGCCGGTGCGTCGGCCATCACGCCCGACCACCTCCGCGCCGGGGTTGCCGATGTCTTTGCGGCTTCTGGCATCAACGCCAACGCCCTGATGGCCACGCGTGCCCTCGTGCGCCAGAACCACTGACCGTGCGCCAGAACCACTGACCGTGCGCCAGAACCACTGACCGTGCGCCAGAACCACTGACC
>SXGQ01097036.1_pt1 | contig 17011 bp, 26 predicted proteins | sample 3178371 | NCBI WGS metagenome assembly SXGQ01 (sample SAMN11356859, study PRJNA531348) | freshwater metagenome | isolation source: freshwater sample F1-20 | place: China: Fuxian Lake, Yuxi | collected 2017-12-25
GGCATCAAAGGGCAATAAAAAACCCCGCCGAAGCGGGGTTGGTGCTGCTTTGGATCTTTAGATCTTATCGATCCTGGTGACCAACTGTCCGAGACTGCTAATGATCCCGTCCAGTTTGACCACCCGGTCCACCCGGATATCGGGACGGAGGGTTTGGTCTGATACTAATTCGCATGATGCCACGTAAACGTCCTGTCGCAAGTTTTGAATGCCTGCGATGATGTCAGCGATTCGGTTTTCGAAGGTAACAGTTTTCATCGTTCTATCCTCGTTTGATCGGGAAGCCCTTTCGGGCCTCCCTTTGAGTTAAGTTATCAGGCAGGGACTCGGGCCAAGGCAGCTTTGAGTGCTGCTATGAATGCTGGCAAATCCTTGATCGTGCTGCTCTCAAGCTTTTCCGCCCGTTCGATCAGCGCCGCCAATTCCCTGCGGATGATCGCCTCAGTCGAAGCTTTGCGAGTGCCAGCGCCGTCAGACTCGGAAGCTTCGGCTTGAGCGATCCTCCGCTCAAGCCCTTTCCGCCAATCCTTCAGGATTGATCCGATCTGCTCTTGCCAGTACTTGCGACCGACCTTCTTTTCATCGTCCAGCGATTTGACGTCGGCGGCGAGCAAAGCTTGCACACTCTTGGAAAACCCTGCTACAACAGCATCCTTCAGCCCATCGTAGAAGGTCCGGTCGGCGTTGCCCTTCGGGGCCATGAGATCGTCGGGTTTGATCCCCTCCGCGAACAGCGCATCGAGCAGGGCTTTGGTGCTAGTCATGCCAGCAACTTTATCCCGGGAGGCTTTGGTGACAAGTACTGCGAGATCCTGATTCAGAGTAGCCATGATGGCATCCTTTCAAGTATGCTGGCAGATCATCGATCGGCATCAGCATGGCTCCCATTGTGCCTAAGATATCAGGTAATGGCAAGGGATATCGGGTATTTCGTTTTCATGTTAGGGAGTGTCCCTAACGATTCTGGCAGGGCGAGACCTACCCAGAGGGGGGGAGCCACTTTGGCAGCGGGTCCCATGCGCGCGTATGGGTTTGCTATTCCGCGTCAACAACCTTATAGCCCACTTTTTCAGAACCACAATTAACCAATTTTCCTATCCAGACCCCCACCCCCCTCATTTATAGGAACACCCCCCTTAGGAGTCCCAACCTCCTCTTGCAAAAAATAATTTTTATAGCTAAATTACGCCATCAGTCCAAGGACTTGCGAAGCTATGAGTATTAACATTTCACCCGAATACGGTGTGCCCTTATCCGACCCTGCCGATAAGCTGCCGTTTGATACACGTCTCGATGCGTTAATACAGACCGTTGCAGATTTAGAACGTGCCGGTCTTGACGTAAGCCCAACTGAGGAAGATAAAGAAGTTGCGGCAATCATCACCCGTGCCTATGCGGCGGACCAAGACAAGACTTCAACAAGTGTTAATACGGTTAAGGCATCGACGTTAACGCCTGCTTCCTTGCTGCACATCCGGGCGTATCTAGACGAGTTTGGCAAAAATGTCGTGCATCAATCGGTCGAACTACGTAATCTTGTTACTAACAGGCTTATTGAAGAGTCTCAAAATCCCGATCCTCGTATCAGGATCAAGGCACTGGAGCTGCTTGGTAAGCACTCGGATGTTGGACTCTTTACGGATCGGTCAGAAGTGACCATCACGCATCAGACAACTGATGAGCTGCGTAATAAGTTAAGGGAGAAGCTGCAGAAGCTAACCCGAACCACCCAAAAAATCACCCCTGCCGATGACGTGATCGATGTTGATGCCGAACTAGGGCTTTCGGAGAAAGAAGTTTGGGTAGCCGAAGATGCGGTTTCTGAGGAAACTGATGACGACTATGCTAAATGACACCCCATTAGATTTTACGGAACTTGAGGTCCAGCAGATGCTGGACAATTTGGACGCTTTTTCTCCAGAAGAACAAGCCGAAATCCTGAAAATCACGGAAACGCTGGAGAAAAGGCAACATGCAAGTGCATGTATTGATGATCTGATTGAGTTTTGTAAGCATATGCAGCCGGATTATCTGGTGGGGAAACACCACCGGAGGTTGGCGGACTTGCTGATGAGGATTGCTGCGGGGGATGAGGACCGGATTTGCGTCAATATGCCCCCTCGGCATGGGAAGTCACAGCTCGTTTCGATCTATTTTCCGGCTTGGTTCATGGGCAAGTACCCCAATAAGAAGGTACTGATGGTGTCGCACACCACAGATCTGGCAGTCGATTTTGGTCGAAAAGTGCGGAATATTATTGATTCTGCCCTTTATAAAGAGATTTTTCCGCATGTTCACCTTGCTTCTGATTCCAAGAGTGCGGGTCGGTGGAACACGAGTGCGGGGGGTGAGTATTTTGCCTGTGGCGTGGGGTCTGCGCTGGCTGGACGAGGTGCGGATCTGCTTCTTGTGGACGACCCCCATAATGAGCAAGACATCATTAATGGAAACTTTGATGTTTTTGATAAAGCCTACGAGTGGTTTACGTATGGTGCTCGGACCCGTCTGATGCCGGGTGGGCGTGTTGCCATTATTCAGACCCGTTGGCATCAAGATGACCTCACGGGGCGGGTAACCCGGGACATGGCACAAAATGAACGTGCCGATCAATATAAGATTGTTGAGTTCCCGGCTATTTTGACCATAAACGACAAGAAAACTGGGGCACCCAAGGAAAAACCGCTTTGGCCTGAGTTTTTTAATCTTGAAGCCTTGTATCGTACCAAGGCGTCCATGCCGCTTTTCCAGTGGAATGCGCAGTATCAGCAGAATCCAACGGCTGAAGAAGCTGCCGTTGTGAAGCGGGAGTGGTGGAAAATCTGGAAGAAAGACGATCCGCCTTCTTGCGAATACATCATAATGAGTCTGGATGCGGCGGCTGAAACCCATAACCGTGCCGATTACACGGCGATCACGACATGGGGCGTCTTCTTTAACGAGGAGACCGATGCTCATAACATCATTCTGCTCAATTCCATCAAGGGTCGGTTTGAGTTTCCTGAACTCAAGAAGAAAGCCTATGAAGAATGGAGCGAATGGAATCCTGATGCGTTTATTGTGGAGAAGAAGTCCGCAGGCACTGCCTTGTATCAAGAGATGAGACGGACAGGTATACCTGTTCAGGAGTATACTCCGCACAGAGGGACCGGTGATAAACTGGCTCGTTTGAATTCTGTTGCCGATATTATTTCATCAGGACTGGTTTGGGTACCAGAAACACGGTGGGCTGAAGAGGTGATTGAAGAGCTTGCCGGTTTTCCATTCATGAGCCACGATGACTTGGTGGATTCGACAGTAATGGCATTGATGCGATTTAGGCAGGGTGGATTCATCCGTCTGCCCAGTGATTACAAGGATGAGCTTTACAGTGCGTATCGCTCGCGTGGACGTAACCGGTATTACTAGCACACCACAGGATAAATCATGGCAACGAACAGTATGACTCCCAGCCTTTACGCTGCGCCCGTTGGGATTGCCACTCTTGACGAAGAGGAAGGTGCAGAACCCCTGCAGATTGATATTGTTGACCCGGAGTCGGTCACGCTCTCTGATGGGAGTATGGAGATTACGCTCGTCCCGGATGCCGAGATTGAAGAAGGTGAATTTGATGAGAATCTTGCGGATAAGATGGATGAAGGGGAGCTGAACGCTCTAGCCTCTGAGTTAATGGGTCTCGTTGATGCGGACGTGACGGCACGTAAAGACTGGGCGGATATGTACGTCAAGGGTCTGGAGGTGCTAGGGTTCAAGTACGAGGAACGGACCGATCCTTGGGAAGATGCGTGTGGTGTGTATTCGACCCTGCTCTCTGAAGCGGTAATTCGGTTCCAAGCGGAGACAATGAGTGAGACGTTCCCCGCTGCAGGTCCGGTGAAGACTAAGATTATCGGTGCGGTTGACCGCATGAAGGAGCAATCTGCCGAACGTGTCCGTGCAGATATGAACTATCAGTTGACCGAGCGGATGGTGGAGTATCGGTCAGAACATGAGCGGATGCTCTATTCACTGGGCCTTGCGGGATCGGCGTTCAAGAAAGTTTATTACGATCCCCGGTTTAGGCGGCAGGTTTCGATCTATATCCCTGCCGAGGATGTTATCGTCCCATACGGGGCCTCGCATATCGAGACGGCTGAGCGCGTGACTCACATCATGCGTAAGACTAAAAACGAAATGCGCCGCTTGCAGGTCGCGGGTTTTTACCGGGACATCGAGCTGGGTGAACCCGTTGACTTCTTTACTGATATCGAGAAGAAAAAATCGGAAGAGGGGGGTTACACGCTCTCGAACGACAATCGGTATGCGGTCTACGAGATCCATGTGGACTACTGCCTCCCGGGGGTTGATGGTAATGACGAGGACGATGAAGGTCTTGCCAAGCCTTACGTTATCACAATTGACAAGGGCACTTCACAGGTTTTGGCGATTCGTCGGAATTGGGATCCCGATGATGATTTGCAGTTAAAGCGGCAGCACTTTGTTCATTACATCTATATCCCCGGGTTCGGGTTCTATGGCTTGGGACTCATCCATATTGTCGGGGGTTATGCCATCGCGGGTACGTCCATTATTCGGCAGTTGGTCGATGCCGGGACGCTTAGTAACCTGCCCGGGGGTCTGAAGTCCAGAGGCTTGCGAATTAAAGGTGACGACACACCGATTGCTCCGGGTGAGTTCCGAGATGTAGACGTGCCGAGCGGGTCAATCCGGGACAACATCATGACGATTCCATATAAGGAGCCGTCACAAGTCCTTGCTGCACTCTTAGAAAGAATTACTCAAGAAGGTCGTCGGCTCGCTGCGATCAGCGATATGAACATTTCCGACATGAGTGCGAATGCACCGGTCGGTACGACCTTGGCGCTCCTTGAGCGCACCCTCAAGCCCATGACGGCTGTTCAAGCACGGGTTCACTTTGCGATGAAGCAGGAGTTCAAACTCCTGAAAGCGATCATTGCCGAATATGCCGACGAGCCGTATGACTATATTCCCGAGGGGGTGGATCGGCGAGCGCGGTCTGAAGATTATGCCGTGGTCGAGGTGATTCCGGTCAGTGATCCGAACGCTTCAACGATGGCTCAGCGGGTGATTCAGTATCAGGCTGCGTTCCAGATGGCGCAGCAAGCCCCGCAGATATATGACTTGCCATACCTCCACCGGCAGATGCTGGATGTGCTGGGTATTAAAAATGCCGAGAAGATTGTCCCGCTGCCTGATGATCAGAAGCCCCGCGATCCGGTCAGTGAGAATATGGGCGCTCTGACAGGTAAACCGTTGAAGGCGTTTATTTATCAGGACCACGACGCGCATATTGCGACACATATGTCGTTTATGCAGGATCCGATGATCGCGGCATCTATCGGTCAGAACCCGATGGCGCAGCAGATTATGGCTTCGCTTCAGGCGCACATCGCTGAACACTTGGGCTTCTCGTATCGTAAACAGATCGAGGAGAGGCTGGGCGCTCCGCTGCCCCCGCCTGATGGTGAGATGTCCGAAGAGTTTGAGGCGCAGCTCTCGCGTCTCATTGCTGATGCCGGTAAACAGCTTACCCAGATGCACCAGCAGCAGGCTGCACAACAGCAGGCTCAGCAGCTTCAACAGGATCCGATGGTGCAGATGCAGCAGGCTGAGCTGCAGATCAAGCAGCAAGAGGTCCAGAGAAAAGCTCAGAAAGATGCGGCAGATGCTCAGTTGGCTCAGCAGAAACTCGCGCTTGAGGCGCAGCGTGTGCAGATCGATGCTCAGAAAGAAGGGGCTCGAATCCAGTCGCAGGATAGGCAGGCAGCTCGGAAGACCGAGTTAGACGTGCTGAAAACAATGGTCACTGCGAATAAACAGAACCAGAAACCAGCCGGTAAATAGGAGGGGATGTGTCAACAACCGTCTTTGACGTGCTGATTAAGAAAATCGAGGACCAGAAGTCCTCTGCTATTGCGGTACTGCAGTCAGGCAATATTGCTGACTTTGCTCAGTATCGGGATCTGTGCGGCTTGATTCGGGGTCTAGAGATCGCACAGCGGGAAATCAGAGACCTTGCTCAGAACTATATGGACGACGACAATGACTGAAGAAACTACTCAGGCTCCTCTGACTGATGATGAGCTTGAAGCGCAACTGCCGAAACCTGTTGGTTATAAGCTGCTGATCGCCCTGCCGAAAGTTGAAGAGACTTACGAGTCTGGACTGCTTAAAGCGGAGCGGACAATCCAGCAAGAACACGTGCTGTCTATGGTGGGTCTTGTGCTGGACATGGGTGCGCAGGCTTATAAAGATCCGGACCGCTATCCCACTGGGCCTTGGTGTCAGGTTGGAGACTACGTGTTGTTCCGGTCTAACAGTGGTACCCGGTTCCGTGTAAACGGGGTTGAGTATCGGTTCTTAAACGACGACTCCATCGACGGAGTTGTTGCTGATCCGCGTGGGATCACGCGAGCGTGAGGTTAATATGCCATTCGAAAAAGTAGAGTTTCAATTCCCCGATCAGGACAAGACGGACGAGAAGTCTTCTGTGTCCGAAAATCAAGATTTGGACAAAACGGACTCTAAAAAGGAGCCTGTGGTTGAGGACGTCCAGATTGAGATTGTTGACGACACGCCTCCAAAAGATCGGAATCGGAAGCCATCAACTCCCCCGGATGAGGTGACTGACGAGGAGCTTGGAGAATATTCCGACAAGGTGCAGAAACGCATCAAGCACCTGTCAAAGGGGTATCACGACGAGCGTCGGAAAGCTGAAGCTGCCTTGCGTGAGCGTGAGGAAGCGATTAAACTTGCTCAGAAATTGTTGGAAGAAAACAACAGTCTAAAAGAGTCTGTTAATAAGAATCAGGAAACCCTGATTGAGCAGGCCAAAATCCGCGCAAAGGTCGAGTTGGAGCAGGCAAAACGAGAGTATAAACAGGCTTATGAGTCTGGAGATTCGGATAAAGTCGTTGCCGCTCAAGAGGCACTTACTGCTGCAAAAATCAAAGCAGAACGTGTATCCATCTTAAAAGCCCCCCCTTTACAAAAGCAAGAAACTACTGTACAACTACCAAATACCGACCCAGGACCGACGGTAGACTCTAAAGCGGTTAATTGGCAAAAAACCAATGACTGGTTTGGAGCCGACGATGAGATGACGAGTTTTGCTCTGGGCGTGCATCAGAAGCTCGTCAAAGAAGGTGTTGATACTCGCACTGACGAGTACTACGAGAAGATTAACTCTCGTATGCGTGAAGTGTTCCCGGATCAGTTCGCTGATGCCGAGGACGAAAAACCGGCTCCAAAGCCGCGCAAAGCTAGTGTAGTTGCACCGGTATCCCGAAGCACTGCGCCCACTAAAATTGTGCTGACGGAATCCGCTGTTAAGCTCGCTAAACGACTCGGGTTAACGCCTGAACAATATGCCCGTCAGGTTGCTATAGAGATGAGGAAACAAAATGGCTGAGAATCGAATTGACCGTGAGCTGAAGACCCGTGAAAGCACCGCTCGTCGGCGCTCTTGGCAGCAGCCCGAGTTGCTACCGACTCCGAATCCGGAGCCCGGTTACGAATTTCACTGGGTTCGCATTAGCATGGCGGGACAAGCTGATCCCAGAAATGTTTCTTCTAAATTGCGCGAGGGTTGGGAACCCGTCAAGGCTGCGGATCACCCCGAGATTTCACTGATGATGACTGAGAACGACCGGTTCAAGGACAACATCGTGATCGGTGGGCTGATGCTTTGTAAAACCCCTGTCGAGTTTGTTGAAGAGCGGAACGCTTTTTATCAAGAACAAGCAAACGCTCAGATGACATCCGTTGACAATAGTCTTATGCGAGAGAATGATCCGCGTATGCCGCTCTTCAGGGAACGTAAAACGCAGGTCACTTTCGGTAAAGGTTCATAAATTCAGGAGCATGACATGGCTTACCCCACTGTTGATGCACCCTACGGTCTGCGTCCAGTCAATCTGATTGGCGGACTACCGTTTGCGGGTGCGACCCGTACCATTCCAATCGCGTCTAACTACCCCACCGCTATTTATTATGGTGACGTGGTTCAGTACACGACGGACGGTACGATTATCATCACGACCCTTCAAAACCAGACTGATCCTACGACCGTTCCGGGTGTGATTGGTGTGTTTTTGGGTTGCACGTACACGAACCCCACGACGAAGCAGAAGCTCTTCGCCCAGTATTATCCGGGTGGAGTGGCGGCGAGCGACATCGAGGCGTATGTGTGCGATGATCCGAACGCTTTGTTCCGTGTTGTGAGCGTGACGAGTGCTGTGGCTGACAATGCGTCGGGCGGTCTTCTGCCCGTGTATAAAAGCCGCGCCAATGCGATTTCTTGCAATGCCGAGCTGGTGCTAAACACTGGTTTGACAACGACTGGTAACAGTCGTATGGGTGTCTTCATCAACAACGTGACGTCTATTCTGCCGATTCGCGTGGTTGATGTGGTGCCTGATACCAAGAACACCGCTGGGAACTTTGTCGAGTTTATCGTCAAGTTCAACGCGACTTACCACACCTATAATTCCACTGTTGGTGTGTAAGGAGTAAATCATGGCTATTTCACGCGCACAGCTACTTAAAGAACTCCTCCCAGGACTTAATGCCCTGTTTGGTATGGAGTACAAACGGTATCCTGAAGAGCACAAAGAGATCTTCGAAACGGAGACCTCCGAGCGTTCATTCGAAGAGGAAACCAAACTGTCTGGCTTCAATGCCGCTCCCGTCAAGAGCGAGGGTGCTGCGATTGCGTATGACAATGCGCAAGAAGCTTGGACGGCTCGTTATGTCCACGAGACCATTGCGATGGGCTTTTCGATCACCGAAGAGGCTATGGAAGATAACCTGTACGACAGTCTGTCGGCTCGTTATACCAAAGCTCTCGCTCGGGCGATGGCTTATACCAAACAGGTCAAAGCGGCTAACATCCTCAATCAGGGCTTCACTGGCGGTCCGACCTACGGTGACGGCAAGACTCTGTTTGCTACGGATCACCCCCTGATCTCGGGTGGTGTGAACAGCAACCGTCCGACGGTGGGTACTGACTTGAACGAAACCTCGCTTGAGGCTGCGGTCATTCAGATCTCTCTGTGGACGGACGAGCGGGGCCTGCTGATTGCCTCTAAGCCTCGTAAGCTGATCGTTCCTCCGGCATTGCAGTTCGTTGCGACCCGTATCCTCGAAACCGAACTTCGTGTCGGCACGGCGGATAACGACATCAACGCGCTGAAGAACAACGGCTCGATCCCCGAGGGTTACACCGTCAACCACTGGCTGACGGATCCGAATGCGTGGTTCCTGACGACTGATGTCCCCAACGGACTGAAGCACTTCGTTCGGACCCCGATGCAGACCTCGATGGATGCGGACTTTGATACCGGCAACAGCCGTTACAAGGCTCGTGAGCGTTACAGCTTCGGCGTGTCTGATGCGCTGGGTGCCTTCGGTTCGCCGGGGGCATAAACAATCGCAAGATTGTGGAAGGGGGCCTTGCGCCCCCTTTTCTTTTGTGGTACAAACTTAATATCCGTATTTCACAGCTCATTAGACCGATACGGCGGACGTCATGCAGACTAATGGGCTACTCGCATGTGAGGCTTAAATGGCACGTACTACTTTTTCCGGTCCAGTGGTTTCCCCCGGTGGCTTTATTGGCCCTGCGTTAAGTGGGGGTATTCCCTTCACGGGCACTTACTATTTCGTTAATCCGGCTTCGGGTTCGGATGGTAATTCTGGGCTCAGCCCCGAGCAGGCTCTTTCGACTCTTGATGCCGCGTTTAGCAAGTGTGTATCGGGTCGGAATGATGTCATTTTCCTGATTGGTGATGGCACGTCTACGGGTACGGCTCGTCTGACGGCTAAGCTTGAATGGAATAAAAACGCCACCCACCTGATTGGTGTGTGTTCGCCGGTTAATGTCTCCCAGCGGGCTCGGATTTCTCATGCAGCGGCTGCTCCGGCTACTGCCTTTACGCCGATGGTTGAGGTCACGGGTAATGGCTGTATGTTTGCTAACTTCCAGATCTTCGAAGGCTTTGCCGCTTCGACGGCAGTTGTGGCGTGGGAAGACAAGGGCAGTCGTAACTATTACTCCAACGTGCATTTCGCGGGTATGGGCAATGCGACCTACTCGGCGGATGAGACGGGTAGTGCTTGCTTGCTTCTGACGGGTGGTGGTGAGCATGTGTTTGATGGTTGCGCGTTTGGTGTGGACACGATCCCCCGCACGGTAGCCAATGCTAATGTCCGCCTGCGCTCTGAGACGGCTCGCAACACGTTCAACAACTGCCTGTTCCCGATTTATGCAACGAACGCGGGTGTGTTGGCGATTGATGCAAATGCTTCTTTGTCGTTGAATCGTTGGGCGCTCTTCCAAGGCTGCACTTTGATCAATGCACAGAATGTCTCGGGTGAAACCACGATGACGGTTGCAGCGGTGGGTAACGCCGGTCAAAACGGAGTTGTTCTCTTCAACAACTGCGTCCGCAACAACATCACTGATTACGGTGCTGCGGGTGATCTGATCAAGATTGCCAACTCGGTCGATGCAGTGACCGATAGCACTGGCGGCGACTTCCAAGACGCTTCGTGATTTAGGGGGGCGCAAGCCCCCCTTTCTTTCAGTGAGGTCGTGGGATGAGTAATAGTAATATTCAGGCAGTCACGAAGACTGCCGATGGTCATGCTATTGCGGGTAGGACTCGTATCGTAGGAATTTATTATTCTTGCTCAGATACGGCGTCTTCTTTTGCGCTTAAAAACGGTAGTACATCAGGCGGTACTGCGCAAGTAACGATTAATACCCCTGCAGTAAAAAATTCTCAATACCTTCCCATTGCTGATATGGGGGTGTTGTTTGAAGATGGGGTGTTTATTGATGTAGCTGATGCCAATGTCTTGAGCGTCACGCTCTTTTTCTATGGTGGGGCGGCGCAGTAATGAACTTCGATACCGCATTCCATACGCTTCTTGGGCATGAGGGGTCGTACTCAAACCATCCAAATGATCCGGGTGGTGAGACGATGTGGGGCATCACGATTGCTGTTGCGCGTGAGCACTGCTACGACGGTCCGATGAAGGACATGCCGACCGATGTTGCGAAGACGATCTACAAGAAGTCGTATTGGGATGCAGTTCGAGCTGACGAGCTTCCACCCGTTGTTCGATATGCGGTGTTTGATGCTGCGGTGAACAGTGGGGTTGGCACTGCTATCAAGTGGTTGCAACAGTCCGTTGGCGCGACTCCTGACGGTGTCCTCGGCCCGAAAACGCTGGCTGCACTCAATGAAGTCAATCCTGACGGGTTGCTTCGGAAGATGGTGGCTAGGCGGCTCCGGGCGATGACAAACATGTCTGGCTGGCCGATCTTTTCGACGGGCTGGGCTAGACGGATTGCGAGCTTGTTGGAGGCATAAATGGCTCCCCTCCTTGCCGGTATCGTGTCCAGTCTGATCCAGAACAACCTGCCCAAGGTTGCCCAAGCGGTCGTGGATAAGGGCTTGGACTACGTTCAAGAGAAGACCGGCATTGAGCTGAAGCCTGATATGAATCCGGAGGAAGTCAAAGCCCTCCGTGAATCAGCCATGAAGCACGAAGAGTTCATGGTGGAACAAGCCAACAAGAACACGGCTGACGCTCGGGCCATGCAGGTTGCTGCATTGCAGCAAAATGATACGTTTGCCAAACGCTTTGTCATGTATTTGGCGACGTTCTGGTCAGTGACTGCGGTTGTCTACATCTTCCTAATCACCTTCACCTTCATCCCTGAGATGAATGTCCGTTTTGCGGACACTATCCTGGGTTTCTTGCTGGGCACTGTCGTTGCCACCATCCTGAACTTCTTCCTCGGCTCTAGCGCAAGTAGCAAAGAGAAGACCGAGGTTCTGGCTGCTGAACTCAAAGAACAGAAGAGGTAAACATGGCTAAGACTCCTGCATGGCAGCGCAAAGAAGGTAAAAATCCCGCTGGTGGTTTGAATGCCAAAGGCAGGGCCAGCTACAATGCGGCGAACCCGGGCAAGCCGGGTCTCAAGGCTCCGCAGCCTGAAGGCGGTTCTCGTCGGGATTCATTCTGCGCTCGGATGAAAGGGATGAAGAAGAAGCTGACTTCCGCTAAGACAGCTAATGATCCCAACAGCCGTATCAACAAAAGCCTCCGGGCGTGGAAGTGTTAACATGACTGAACAAACTTCTGAAACCACTAAAGCACTACTTGACGGCTTGTCGGTAGTCACCGTAGTTGGTACGCTTGTTGATATGTTGCCTTCTGTAGCGGCTTTGTTTACTATTCTGTGGACCGGTATTCGTATTTGGGAAACGGATACTATGCAGCGAGTCTTTGGACGTAAAAATGCCGAGCAAGACACGAGCCCAACACAATCTGATGGCGATGGTCGCTAATGATCCCGCCGCATCTAAACGCCTTGGCATCCCTCAGCGGGTTGGCAAGGACTTCATGGAGGCCGATAAAGGCCGTAAATTTGCAGAGGGTGGTCAAATGAAAGAGTCCAAAGCGATGATGGGTAAAGAGCTGGCCTTCATGAAAAAGAAGGGCGCTCCGAAGTCCATGATTAAGCATGAGATGGCGGAAGCCAAGGGCATGAAGCACGGTGGTAAAGCTTATGCTGCTGGTGGATCAGTTGGTTCCGCTTCCAAGCGAGCTGATGGAATTGCCAAAAAAGGTAAGACCAAAGGTACGCAAGTTCGTATGGCTTACGGCGGGAAGTGCTGATATGGCAACCCAAAACAAGGTACCCAAAAAGCCACGGGTTGTCCCGCCGTTTCAGGGAGTTAATCCTCCTGAAGATCTCGCATCTCCCGCCCCGTCGCCCCCGCCTCCGAAGCCTGTTAATGAGATGAGCATCTCTCCCGAGGCACAGCGTCGGGCCGATGAAGAAGAGCGTCTGCAGAAGCTTCGAGATGAGTCTGGTAAAGCTGCGGAAGCCTCTCGTCGTGCATCGATGGGTACGTCCAAAGAGCCGGTCAAGAAAGCCAAGGGTGGCATGATTGGTTCCGCATCGAAACGTGCGGATGGCTGCGCTCAGCGGGGTAAGACCAAGGGTCGCTTCGTGTAAGGAATCGCTATGATGCCATCTCGCGGTATGGGGGTTATTTCCCCCAACAAGATGCCAAAACCTCGCAAGATGAAGCGTAAGGATGGAGATACATTCTCCATGTATGCTGAGGGTGGTGAGGTTAAGTCTAAGGTCAATGAGGCTGGGAACTACACCAAACCCGGTATGCGCAAATCCTTGTTCAACAAGATCAAGGGACAAGCGGTGCAGGGTACGGGCGCGGGGCAGTGGTCCGCGAGAAAAGCACAACTTTTGGCGAAGCAGTACAAGGCTAAGGGTGGGGGGTACAGGGATTGAAATCTCCTCAACAATCGCTTAAAAGCTGGACTGAGCAGAAGTGGCGTACAAAGTCCGGTAAACCGTCTTCCAAGACGGGTGAGCGATATTTACCCGAGGCAGCGATTAAATCTCTTTCTCCTCAAGAGTACGCGGCAACAACCCGAGCCAAACGTGCAGGTAAAGCTTCTGGTAAGCAGTTTGTAAAGCAACCAAAAGCAATCGCACAAAAAACAGCGAGATTTAGATGACTACCTCTGGCACGACCGCGTTTAATCTAGAGTTTACCGAGCTTGCAGAAGAGGCTTGGGAACGTGCCGGTCGTGAAATGCGGTCTGGTTATGACCTCCGTACCGCACGGAGATCGATGAACCTGCTCACGATTGAGTTTGCAAATCGTGGGATTAATCTGTGGACGATTGAGTCGGGTACGCAGTTATTGACTCCCGGAGTCGCCACTTACAATTTGCCTACGGATACCATCGACATTATTGAACATGTCATCCGAACGAATCCCGGTAGCCCCACGCTTCAAGCTGACTTGACGATTTCTCGTATCAGTGTGTCAACATATTCATCAATACCCTCGAAATTAACTCGGGGTCGCCCCATTCAGATCTTTGTCGAGCGGCTCCGAGATCAGCCCAAATTTACTCTTTGGCCGGTTCCCGACAACTCGATCCCATATACGTTAGCCTATTTTAGGTTACGACGTATTCAAGATGCTGGAACTGGCATCAACACGCCAGACGCACCTTTTCGATTCCTGCCAGCTATCGCCGCAGGTTTGGCATATCATATTGCTATGAAGACTCCGGAGCTTGCTCAGCGAGTTCCAATGTTGAAGCAAGCTTATGACGAGCAGTTTGATCTGGCGGCGGGTGAAGATCGAGAGAAAGCCAGCGTCCGGTTTGTTCCTCGGATTTATGGTGTTCGTGCATGAGTAATAAGTTTGCCTCAAGCAAACGTGCTATCGCTGAGTGCGATATCTGTGGCTTTAGGTATAAGCTTAGAAAACTAAAAGAAAAGATTGTTAAAGACACGCCTACGCAGATTATGGCCTGTCCGGAGTGTTGGAATCCGAGCCATCCTCAGTTAAAATTAGGCACATTCCCTGTCGAGGATCCGCAAGCAATCCGAAATCCAAGACCAGACTTTACAGGATACCCACAAAGTCGTTCACAAGTTGTACCATTGTTTGGTGTGCAAGCAACTACATGGGCGGGTGTTTTAACCGTAGTTATTTCGTGAGGACGTTATGAAGCACTCTGATGTTAAGATGGATAAAGCAGTGGTTAAGAAGGCTGTGCATAAGCACGAGAAGGCTCTGCATCCGGGTAAGCCGCTTACCAAGATGAAAAAGGGTGGTGGTATCAAGATCCGTGGTACGGGTGCAGCGACTAAAGGTGTTATGGCACGTGGTCCGATGGCATGAACTACACTGATCTTAAACAGGCAGTCAAAGACACATTGGAGAACGAGTTCTCCAATACCGTGTTGGATATGCTGACTAAGCAGGCCGAACAGAAGATTTATAACACTGTTCAGATCGCTTCGCTTAGACGCAATCAGACTGCAACCCTATCGGCAAACAATAAATACTTGTCTGCTCCGGGTGATTTTTTATCAGTGTATTCTTTAGCCGTTGTGACGGGCGGCACCCTTAGTACGGGTACCTTTACGTATCTTTTGAATAAAGATGTTAATTTTATTCGTGAAGCTTATCCGACTCCGAATGCGACCGGCGTTCCTAAACATTATGCAATTTTTGGCCCTGCAACTGAGGACTCTAACGAGCTTACGTTCATTTTAGGCCCCACGCCCGATCAAGCCTACCCGGTTGAGCTGCACTATTATTACTACCCTGCCAGTATTGTCTCCACCGGTCAGACGTGGTTAGGTGATAATTTCGACACAGCCCTCTTGAACGGTGTGTTGATGGAGGGTATCCGGTTCATGAAGGGTGAACAGGAACAAGTTCAGTTGTATGAGACCATGTACTCCCAAGCCATTCTGCTCCTTAAACAACTTGGCGATGGTAAGCAGCGTATGGATGCTTATCGTGATGGTCAGGTCAGAATTGAGGTGAAATGATGCTGACCGCTGGAATGTGCAACAGCTTTAAGGAAGAACTTCTTAAAGGCATCCACGATTTTACGACTGACACGTTTAAGATCGCTCTCTATACCGAGTCTGCTACTTTGGGACCGGCGACAACGGTCTATACCACGTCGAATGAAGCGTCTGGTTCTGGTTATACAGCCGGTGGGAATACGTTGGCTGGTGCAACCGTTTCTCTCTCACAAGGGATTGCGTTTGTAGATTTTTCAGATACCACTTGGGCGGCTTCCAGTTTTACAGCTCGTGGTGCATTGATCTACAATTCATCTAAGGCCAATCGAGCTGTCGCTGTTTTTGTATTTGATGAAGTAAAAACCACTTCAAGTGGGAACTTCCAAATACAATTCCCTTTCAATAATCCAACGGATGCCGTTGTCCGTGTCAGTTAGGAGTTAATCATGTCTCTTGAAAAAGCTAAATCGACGGACATCGTTACCGCATCCGTGGAGCGGCATGTTCATCCGACCGAACAAGTTAAAGCAGGTGGTAGGTTTGCGATTCAATGCTTTGGTGCTGATGGCAAGCTTAAGTGGGAAGCAGAGTCCAAGAACCTCGTGGTGAACGTGGGTCTCAAGGACATGAACGACAAGTACTTCACGGGTGTGACGTATTCTGCTGCTTGGTATATTGGCTTGTACGGCGCAGCGTCATCAAACAACCCCGCTGCTGGAGATACGATGGCATCTCATGCGGGTTGGACCGAGGAGACTGGATATAGTAACGCGAATCGTCCTACTGCTACATTTGCCGCTGCGACGACTGCTGATCCTTCAGTAATTACTAATTCCGCCTCTCCTGCTTCGTTTAATATTAACGCAACAGCTACGATTGGTGGTGCGTTCTTGACCTCGAACAATACTAAAGGCGGTACGACGGGTATTCTGTTTTCCGCCTCTGACTTCCAGTCTCCGGGAGATCGAAGTGTAGTATCAGGCGATACACTCAATGTGACGTACACGTTCTCACTCGATGCAGCTTAATTTGGTGTAGCGCAATGACACCCGCTACGGCGGGTGTTTGTTTATGAGGTTGGCATGATCAAGATTGACTTCTCATTTGAAACACCACATGGCAAGTTCGCTGACGCTTTGCATCTGCCGGAAGATCACACTTTCACCGAGGCAGAGATCCAAGCGATGAAAGAACAGCGCCGGGATAACTGGATTGCAATTGTCACTGCACCGCCCGTAGAACAGCCGGAAACCACCAAAGATATTGGTGGTGAGGTCTATCAAAAGCTAGAAGGAGTCCCGCCCTCTGGAGCTAAACTCGTTGAAATCGATGGTGTTTGGTTCTATAGGGTGTAACCGTGGCAGATCGCTATTGGGTCGGTGGTACGGCGAACTGGGATGGTACTGCCGGTACCAAATGGGCGCTAACCTCCGGCGGCCTTGGTGGTCAAGCTGTCCCGACGTCTGCCGACGATGTCTTCTTTGACGCCGCCTCAACCGGCACCTGCACGATCAGCTCTGGTAACACCGGTGCCAAGTCAATCAACTGTACCGGGTTCACGGGAACCTTGGCGGGCTCTGCTGCGATAACCGTATCAGGCAGTGTGAC
>SXGQ01053909.1_pt1 | contig 17001 bp, 16 predicted proteins | sample 3178371 | NCBI WGS metagenome assembly SXGQ01 (sample SAMN11356859, study PRJNA531348) | freshwater metagenome | isolation source: freshwater sample F1-20 | place: China: Fuxian Lake, Yuxi | collected 2017-12-25
CTTGCTAGGATTGACATGCCTGTACGGCAGCGGTTTCACATTGATGTTCACGGTTTTGCCCAAGCTCGGTGTGGCCGGCAACACCGCGATCATGAATGCCGAACCCGTGTTTGCCTTGGCATTGGGTTGGGCCATACTCGACCAACGCATTGAACCCGTGCAAGTGGTGGGTGCCTTGGTGGTGGTGGGCGCGGTGATTTTTTTGGGGTTGCGAAAACGCTCTTGATTTTTCTTCTTATCAATTTTTCTCACGTATTTTTATGCTAAGGTTAAAAATACTTTTGTCACAGTGGCGGTTAAGTTGGGACAGATGGCCGCTTCGCTGGCAATTGCGCAATCTCTACATTTGGTTTCGTGTGAAATACACCATTTTGCGGATTCAACCCTGGCCTGAATTACCCGCACTGAATGACGAGCAAAAATTGCGATTAAGTGCTTATTGCCAATTGAGCGGCCCGCTGCCTTTGCCCGACAACAGTACAACCGCGCGCGACATCAGCCTGAAAAAAAACAGCCACTATGGTGGCGATTTGCTGCGCTGTTTGTATCCGCGGTTTTTACATCTTGCTTTTGTCAAAGAGTTCGGGGATGTTAATTGGATTCCCGATGTGCCCACGTTCTTGAAAAGCCGCCCGATCGAGGGCGACAACAGCAACGCGGTGTTGCTGCCGTTGGATGTGCGCAGACACATGTGTTTTCCGCACGACCCGCTCGCATTTGAAAATAAACGATCAGCCATGGTGTGGCGCGGTGCCGGCTACCAACCGCATCGTCAATTGTTTTTGCAACAAGCAGCCGGGCTCAGTTGCTGTGATGCAGGCGACCCGGGCTTACCTGCAGAACATACGCAACACAGACCCTGGCTAAGTATTCATCAGCAACTGCAATTCAAATACATCATCTCCGTAGAAGGCAATGATGTGGCGACGAATTTGAAATGGATCATGCACTCCAATTCTTTGTGTGTGATGGCCAAACCCAAATTTGAGACCTGGTTTTTAGAAAGCCGTCTGCTACCTGGTGTCCACTATGCGGAGATGGCTGAAGACTTCAGCAATTTGCAGCAGATGTTTGATTACTACGAAAGTCACCCTGATGAAGCCAAACAAATCATTCTCCAAGCTCAAGCGTATACCCGCCAGTTTCTGGACGCGGCCTCTGAACGTTTGTTGACCCAACATGTATGCCAGGCCTATTTCGATGCGGTTTCGCCTCTAAGCAAACATTGAATGTGCAGGCATGCGCTCGGCTTGATCGGCGGCTGATCATCAAATTTCCGCACTAAGATATATGAATTGACGAATTTGGTCGTTTTTAGTTTGTCAGTTTGTCTTTAACTGGGCATGCTTTGACTCTTCACTTTACATCCATTATTGCCATTGATCTATGAATGACTCCACTTTTTTGTCAAACTTGAACGAGCACATGGCTTTGTGCCAGCAACTCGGCACGCTTGACACCTCTGTCAGCCAAGCCATTCAAGCCTGCGTACAGAGTTTGCAAAAAGGCGGCAAATTGATGTTGTGCGGCAATGGCGGATCAGCGGCTGACAGCCAGCACTTGGCGGCGGAGTTCACCGGGCGCTTCAGCAAAGACAGGCCGCCGATCGCGGCGGTGGCTTTGTCTACCGACACATCGGCATTGACTTGCATTGGCAACGACTATTCTTTCAATGACATTTTCGCCAGACAAGTACAGGCCTTGGGAAAAGCCGGCGATTGCCTGATCGCTATTTCCACTTCCGGCAATTCCGCAAATGTGCTGGCTGCGGTGGCTGCAGCCAAATCCTTGGGCATCAGCACCATAGGCTTGCTCGGGCGCGATGGCGGCAAACTCAAGTCGCAATGCGACATATCCATTGTGGTGCCCAGCCAAGTGACGGCGCGTATACAAGAAGCACACATATTGATAGGCCACAGCCTGTGCGGCGCGGTCGAGTTGAAATTAGGACTGGTGTCTGCTGACTGAGGTTTGACCATGAGCACTATCCCCAACGTGTTGCCTGATTTTTCACTTGCCCGCTTGCTGATCGTGGGCGACGTCATGCTCGACAGCTATTGGTACGGACCGACCGGACGCATTTCACCTGAAGCACCCGTGCCCGTGGTGCATGTCAACAAAGAGGAAGTTCGTTTGGGCGGCGCCGGTAATGTGGCGGCCAACACGGCCGCGCTCGGCGTGAAGACCGTTTTGATGGGTTTGGTCGGTGAAGATGACTCGGCAAATCACATGCAACAGTTACTCAGCGAACGCGGCATTGATGCGCATATGCAAACCGTCAAAGGCAGCAAAACCATCACCAAGCTGCGCATTATTTCGCGCCAGCAGCAACTGATTCGTCTAGATTTTGAAGACCATTTCGCTCAATGGCAGGCGGATTCGTTTTTACAAACCTACCAAGCGCAACTGGCGGATGTGGATGCCGTGATCTTGTCTGACTATGCCAAAGGCGCTTTGCGCTGTGCTGCAGAAATGGTCAAGCTGGCACGCGCCGCCGGTAAGCCCGTCATCATCGACACCAAGGGCACCGACTTCGAACGCTACCGGGGTGCCACCTTGATCACCCCGAACATGGGTGAATTTGAGGCCGTGGTTGGGCATTGCGCCAACGACGACGAGATTGAGGCCAAGGGTCAGCAATTACGCGCCTCACTCGATTTGGAAGCGGTGCTGGTCACCCGCAGCGAAAAAGGTATGAGCTTGATGGTGAGTGGTCAACCAGGAGTGCATATTTCCACCCGTGCGCAAGAGGTGTTTGATGTGACCGGCGCGGGTGACACCGTGGTGGCCACATTGGGCGCGTCGTTGGCGGCTGGCTTGCCACTGACACAAGCCATGAACCTGTCCAACGTGGCGGCCGGTCTGGTGGTGGCCAAACTCGGCACCGCCACCGTCAGCTTTGCCGAGTTGCGACTTGCCCTGCAACCTGAAAGCGGTGAACACGCGGTGTATAGCGAGGACAGCTTGCACCAAGGGATTCAACAAGCCCGCGCGGCCGGTCAACGCGTGATCATGACAAACGGTTGTTTTGACATTCTGCACCCCGGGCATATCGATTATTTGGAAAAAGCGCGCGCCTTGGGCGACATGCTGTTTGTGGCTGTGAATGACGACGATTCTGTGCGGCGACTCAAGGGCGCAGGGCGGCCGGTCAACCCGTTGTCCACTCGTCTTCGTATGCTGTCAGCCTTAGCCTGTGTCAATGGCGTGGTGGCTTTTTCAGAGGACACGCCCGAGCGTCTGTACTGCCATTTGCTACCCAACGTGTTGGTCAAAGGCGGCGATTACTCAAGCGATCAAGTGGCAGGCGGTGCCTGCGTGACTGCTGCCGGTGGGGAAGTGGTTATTTTGGATTTTCTTACTGGTCACTCGACCACCAGCCTGATTGAAAAAATTCAAGCCAAGACCTGAGTCAGTTGTGTTTAGCACCGGCCTAGGCGCATGACTTTGACGTATATCGCAATGAAATCTAAACAGCCTTTTTTACTCGTCGCTTTTTTTGTTCTGTTTTCGTGGCTGATCCAGCAGCAGTTACAAACGCTGAGTTTGTCTAGTTTTATTTATTCTGATTCGCTGTATTTGGCGACCATGGACAAATTCGGCTGGGCCAGTTACAGCTCGCCGATTAACGTCAATTATTTTCCCGACTACCTCTTTTACTTGGCAACCAGTGGTTTGAGTCCAGACCCGGTTGTGCGCGTCATCTATACCGGCCTGGTTCAATTTGCATTGATTGCATTTGCCGTGACGCTGGTGACCAAGCCCTATGCAGCGGCGCTGTACCTGTCTATTTACATATTCACTGCATTAGACTTCGCCGTATCGCTGTCGTCTCATACGCTACTGATTTTACAAGTCATCATGACTTTGTATTTACCCGCCAGATTCCGTTATCTGGCAGTGATGGCGTTCTCTTTGTCCGACCCCATGTTTTTATTGATTGGTTCTGCCTATCTGGTGGCCCAATCCTTGGTCCAGAAAAACAGCCAATATAAACAGCATTTGTTTTTAATAGCTGTATGGGCGCTGTGCTTTGTTTATGGCGAATTGAACAATTATTTCAACAAGGTTGTTTTGATGTTGATCGCCGGCGCCTTGGCGTCCTGGTTTGTTCAGTTGGCTTATGCCAAATTCAAAATCCCCATCACGCTGAGATTCAGCGCGAAAAAAGTATGCGGCTTTTTGCTGCTCGCCACCGCCGTTGTCTTGGCCTTGATGGAATATCCGCAGTGGCCAATTACGCCGATCCGCGAAAGATACATCATTGCCATCTTGGGCAGCGGTATGGTTTTGCTATTTCAAGATACCGTTATTTCAATCAGCAAGCTGGTGCTGTCCTTGGTATGTACCGCCATTTTTTCTGCGTTTTTGTATTTGGCAGCGCCCGCCATGGTGAGCAAAATCGAACCGGAGTTTGCACGGTTTGATTGTCTTGCCAAAGCGCTCATTGCTCGCGGTATTGACACGGTGGCGGTGGACTATTGGGTCTCCAAGCCCTTGTTTTTGCGGTCTCCCAAGCCCTTGAAACTGATTCAATTTGAATTCTTCAAGGCAGAGCCTTTTCTCTGGGGATCTCCTTACGCTTGGGCCCAAGGCGACGTGACTTACTTCGTCCAGCGGGTGGGTTGCACCAAAGAGACCGAGCGAACACATTGCACCAAAGATTGGTTGAACACAGTGGCCAAGCCACACGCTTTGTTATGTGAGAGTTTCGAGTTGTATGCGTCGGATCAGCCACACAGTTTCCACGACATCACCCAAAAATCTGACAGCATCCAGAAAAATTTCAAGCGGAAAGTCGTTGATAAATTGAGTTTTTAGCTTTTATGAAAGCCGGGCAATTTATGAAGCCTGGCCCTCAACCACGAATGCTTGATGCGTCCCGCGGGCAAGCCATTTGGCTGCACACCTGATACAGCCAAGCCCGCCAATTGACGGCGCATGTATTTTTTATCTGTGCTCGGCCAATAATGCTCAACTTCTTTATATAGCTGAACCATTTGAATCTGGTGGATTCGAAAAGCCTCAGATACCGCACATTGCTCAATGGTATGGGCTTTGAATGAGGCTTTCACCATGGCATCGATGATGGCTATCGCATCAGCCAAACAAGCCGTATGCGCTGCATGCAATCCCACCAAACCCGAGTTGTACATGATGGAATGTTGCTCGTCATAGGCATAGATTTTTCCTGAAGGCAACTGCACAGGGCTTAAAACTTCACCCGGATAAGGATTGTGCTTTTCAAACTTGTTCATAAGCACATGCTGTGGATTGATTTGGGCTAAGTATTGGTCTGTGTTTTTTTTGAAATACGTGTCTGTATCTAAAAAAACGATATTGGCGTCTTGCCCGTGCTCTTCTAATGCTCTTTTGATCACACAAGGCTTGACCCTGAAATGGTAGGCTCCGTGCAAAGAATAGGCTGTTATATCTTGCTCAATCGATACCGCTGTGACGGGTAATTGCGCATAGGTCTCGGTGTTTTCGGTATAGACCAACACATCAGATTTGACCAGTGAATGGTGATCGAGCAGAGTCGCAAGTGAATATGTTAGTTCATCCACATAAGTTTTTTGGCGCCCATACTCAATATAGAGAAATTTAGTTTTCATCACTGGTTTTATCGGCTGGCTCTGTTTGCATGATAATAGCTTTTCATATTTAGATTTCACTTTTTACATTCATTCAAACATAGCAACTAATTATGCATTTGATGATCAGTCGAGTTGAAGGTATCGGTGATGTTTGTTTGACGTTGCCAGCCGTCGGCTATATCAAACTTTTACTGCCTGATTGTAAAATCTCTATGTTGGTTAGTACGTATTCACAAGCCGTTGCACGTTCTTGCTCATGGCTGGATGAGGTGGTGGTTCTGCAACCCGGCCAATCTGTGGATGAGATCGCTACTTTTTTATCTGGTTTGCATATCAGCCATTTTGTGCACGTCACGGCCAATAAAACTTTAAGCATAGCCGCCAAGCGCGCGAAGATTCCCAACCGCAGCGGCTTGGCTGGCCGCTATTACCACTTGTTCACTTGCACCCAATTGATTTGGATGAGCCGGGCCAAAAGCGGATTGCATGAAGCCTATTTCAATTTGCTGTTCCTGGTGAAAAGTTTGAAAGTGGCAGAGCCTTCGTTTGAAGAATTGAAAACTCATATGGTGGATTGGGCCGGCTTTCGCCCTGCAGCCCATCCAACACCCGGGCAGATGCAAGTGATTCTTCACCCTTATTCACGCGGACATGGGCGCGAATGGCCGATTCAGCGTTATGCCGAATTCGCACATTGGCTTGTCAAACAAAACATACGTCCAGTGATTGGCGGCACTCAGGCGGATGCCCAATTGTTTGCGCCTGAACAATCACGGTTTCCCGATGAATGCCAATTGGTTTTCGGGCAAGACTCGTTGGAAAGCTACATACAAAGAATTGCGCAGGCAAATGCGTTGGTAGCCTCCGGTACGGGCCCGCTTCACATCGCATCCGTCATGGGTCAGAATTGTGTCGGGCTTTTTCCGCCGAGAAAAGTGGTGCACAGCAAGCGCTGGGGTTGTCTGACGCCTGCGTCGCGTAATTTAGAGTTGCCGGATTTTTGCAATCGTGACTGCTCCAACACAGAATGCGCGTGCATGCAAGCCATTTCTGCGACCAGCGTGGCGGATGCGTTGGCAGATCTCATGCGACCGTCGCATTGATTTGACGACTACTGATATGACCACGCTATCCATGCCCAAACTCTCGCAGGTCCCGCACTGGCTCATCATTCTTTTTGTTTTTTGTTTTCCTTTTTCAACCCCTATTGCAAGTTATTTCGCCACAGCGCTTTTGATTTTTTATCTCGCCTCAGGCGACGTGACACAGAAGTGGCAGGCGTTTAAAGCGTCGAAGGTTTTGCATCTGTGTGTGGCCTTGTTTGCGTGGACCGTGTTTGCTGGCGTGTATTCACAGGCCAGCCATGATTTTTTGATGAAGGATTTGTTCAAGTACAAAAAATTATTGCTCGCCATTCCCGTGTTTTTTTACATGACCTCTTTGCTGAAAACACGCATGGTTTGGGCGTATGTGGCGGCGGAGTTTTTTTCAATTGTGTTGTCCCTCTACAAAGGTCACGGATTGGTTCATTTGCTGTTAACTGGCACTTTTGAATATTCTTCCAACTTCCGCATTTACATCATCGAAGGCATGCATATCGCCTTGGTGATGTTTATTTTGTTGTCGCACTTTGTTGAAAACCCCAAGCGACGGGTCTTGACTGGCAGTTTGATTTTTATCTTGTGCGTTCATTCCGTGTTTCTCAATGGACGCATGTCCTTGATCAGTTTGTTGATGAGCCTGAGTTATTTCCTCTTTTGGCGTCTTCCCACTTTGCGCCAACGCATACTGGCTTTTATAGCCGCATGCCTCCTTTTTTTCACGGCTTACCAGCATGTGCCTTTGATACAAAAGCGGGTGGATCGCACAGTGACTGAAGCACAGCAAGCCTTTGAAGCCGGCACACCGCAAAGCATACGCTTGCAGTATTTCCAAATCAGTTTCGATTTGTTCAAGTCTCAGCCTTTGATAGGTCTCGGGCCAGGATCGTTTCGGACAGCGACCAACAGTTTGGCTGACAAAGAGGGGGAGTTCCTGACTTTGTTGCATACCCACAATGAATACCTGACCTTGTTATCCCAATATGGATTGGTAGGTGGTTTGCTTTTTGTGTTGTTGGTTTTGGTCAGTCTTGGCCAAATGCCCGCCTCTCGCAAGTCCACAGGTGTTCATATAGCGTACATGGGCATGCTCTTATTTTTGGTCAATTCGCTGACCGATTCCATGCTCTACATGGAAGGGTTTTTCTTTGTGTTTCTCCTCGCATATAACTTCCAAACCCAAAAAGAAATGAAGCCATGCACCTGATCATCAGCCGCACCGATGCCATCGGAGATGTTTGCCTGACTTTGCCGGCCATGGGCTGGCTGAAATCCGAGCATCCTGACTGGAAAATCACCATGTTGGTCAAATCGTATGCAGCGCCTATAGCGCAAGCCTGTAAATGGATAGACACGGTAGCGGTCTGGCCTGAGCACATGGCTGAATATGAACTCAGTGCATGGCTGCGGCATATGCATGCCGACCAGATCATCCATGTGTTTCCAAATAGGCGGATAGCGGTTGCGGCCAAACAAGCGGGCATTCCCCTGCGCTGCGGCGTATGGGGCAGGCTCTACCATTGGTTCAATTGCAATCACAAAGTTTGGCTTAGCAGGGCACGCAGTCAGCGCCATGAAGCTTATTTAAATTTGCTGTTGTTAGCCAAAGTTTTGAACATGGCTTGTCCGGACGATGCGCTGATGCGGCAACAGGTGGTGAATTGGTCTGGGATACGTTTGCCTGCCATCCCGGATACCGCAGCGACCAAAGATATCGTGCTTCACCCTTATTCGCGCGGCAGCGGCCGCGAATGGCCTGTTGCGCATTTTGCGGAGTTAGCTCGATTAATGGTTAATGACGGCTGGCACCCAATGATCGGCGGTACCGCGCAAGATGCTGTGGTTTTTGCCACTCAACAGCATTTATTTCCTGTCTTTTGTACAAATGTCATGGGCGCGGATACGCTTGAACAATACATGCAGCGCATCGCCAACAGTGCAGGATTGGTTGCCTCGAGTACCGGGCCGCTGCACATGGCCTCTTTGCTGGGTCAGACATATGTGGGGTTGTTTCCACCCAAACCGGGTATGAACCAGGTGCGCTGGGGCGGCATCAGTCTGGCAGGTGTGAATTTGCAATTATCCCAAAGTTGTAAAAAAACTTGCAACAACCATGACTGTGACTGCATGCGTGCTCTTAGCCCCGCTCAGGTTTGGCAGGCGCTGCAAAAGCAAATGGCTATACGTGCGGGTCAAAACTTGCCCCACTGAACGCATGCGGTTTGCCTGACAATAGCCATATGAACGCAGCAGGCTAAGGTCTTCTTGTCTGATGCGAAAAGTGAAATAACCGGAATTACCTGAAAAATGATCATCGTCACCGGCGGCGCCGGCCTCATCGGCAGCAACTTGATCGAACAACTCAACCAGCGCGGGCACACCGATATTTTGGTGATTGACCATCTGAAAAACGGTCAAAAAATGCACAACCTGGCGGACTTAAATATCTGCGACTACCTGGACCGGGACGATTTCATGAGGCGGGTGCAAGCCGGTCAGGAATTGGGTCCCGTCAGCACCGTGTTTCATCTGGGTGCTTGCTCTGCCACCACCGAATGGGACGGCCAATTCATGATGCGCAACAATTTTGAATACAGCAAAACTTTATTGCACTGGTGTCAGGCCATAAACGCTCCATTCATTTACGCCTCGTCTGCATCGGTTTATGGTTTGGGCAAAAACGGTTTCAGCGAAAAACGCTCTGCTGAATTGCCACTCAATATGTACGCCTACTCAAAATTTCAATTCGACCAGTATGTGCGCAGCTTAAAAGGCCGCTTACGCCATCAGGTGGTCGGCTTGCGTTATTTCAATGTCTACGGCCCGCGCGAAGCGCACAAGGGCAGCATGTCCTCCACCCCGTTCCATTTCAACCGCCAAGTGTTGAGTGATGGCGTCTGTCGTTTATTCAAGGGCACGGATGGTTATGCCGATGGCGAACAGCAACGTGATTTTGTTTATGTCGGCGATTGCGCTAAGGTGAATTTGTGGTTCATGGAGCACGGGCAGCACAGCGGTATTTTCAATTTAGGTACTGGACGCACCCATACCTTCAATGACGTGGCGCGCGCCGTGCTCGCGTGGCATAAAGCGCACCGGCAATCAAATGCACACATCGAATACATAACGTTTCCCGAGCACTTACAAAGCGCTTACCAAAACTACACCCAGGCTGATATATCAGCCTTGCGGCATGTGGGCTACGATCAGGAGTTTCTGAACGTTAGCCAAGGGGTCCAGAAGTATTTAGATTGGCTTAACCGCTCATAGGTCAAATTAAGCTGTTTGTAAAGATTGAACCAACTTTAAAACTTGCTCGGGTTTGACATCTGCCATACAGCGCGTGTGACCCAGCGGGCAAACTCTTTCACAACACGGCGCGCAATCCAACTTTGGTGAATAGCTCGGATCATTAGCCAGCCATATGGATTTGGCTTTTGGGTTGAGCGGCGGCGCATGATAGGGGCTGGTGGAACCGTAGATCACAACTTGTGGCACACCTAAAGCCGCGCTGACATGGCAAAGACCTGAGTCGTTGCTGATCACCACAGATGCGGCAGACAAAACATCAAAGGCCTGACTCAACTGGGTTTGGCCCGCCAAATTCATCACACGCGGGTTGCGGCTGAGTTCGCAGGCAGTCTTGCACAAGCTGACTTCTTTGGCTGAGCCCAGCAAGACAATCTGGGTTTGCGCCAAATCACAAAAACCAGCCACATTGGCGATGGACCACATTTTGGCGGGACCGTATTCCACACCGGGAACCATGACGATGTATTCGCCTGTGCGCAATCCAAAGGTTTGCAAAGTTTGCTCGACCGTCGCAGCATTGCGCGTCAACACCGGCCTGATCAAATGTTTATTCACCAAGGGCTGACCGGACAACGCGAAATAAAACGGGACCATGGATGGATGGTTTTCAGGTGTCGGGTTGGGTATGCGCCTTGTCAACACACCGTATCTCGACTCGCCGTGGTAGCCGATGCGCTCAGGAATACCCGCCATCCAAGGCACCAATGCGCTTTTGAACGAGTTGGGCGCCACATAAGCGCGGTCAAACAGGCCTCGCCACTGCCGGCCCAATGCGCGGCGCGCTGTCCATTGCAACTTGCCGTGGACAAATGGCAATTCATGCACTTGCATGACGCTGTCCATGTGCTGGTACACGGGTGCCACCCAAGGCAGTGCTGCGACGGTGATTTGCTCGCCTTGGCGATGCAAGGTTCGCAACAACGGTTCGGTCATGACCGCGTCACCGATCCATTGGGGGGCGATGAACAAAGTTCGCGTCATGGCGGGCTCACGCGCCCGCCAAGTCGCCCGTGCTTGCCTTCAGTGGCTGTGCACATGTTCACCGTCTTTCAAGCGGTAAACGGTCGAGCAATACGGGCATTTGGCCTGGCCGGTGCGCGATACATCGAGAAACACTTTGGGATGGGTGTTCCAAGTGGCCATGCCTGCGATGGGGCTGGGGCAAAACACGCCGCCATGGCTGTTGAGGTCAACGGCGTGGAGTTCTATCGGGGTAGGTGCAGGGTGTGTGCTCATCAGACGGCGGTCAACCAATGGGCGTATTGGGGATTGCGCCCGTTAACGATGTCAAAAAATGCAGACTGGATTTTCTCGGTGATCGGGCCTCGGCTGCCCGCACCAATCTCTATGCGATCGAGTTCGCGAATCGGTGTGACTTCAGCAGCAGTGCCAGTGAAAAATGCTTCGTCAGCGATATACACCTCGTCTCGGGTGATGCGCTTTTGCACAATCTCCAGACCCAAGTCTTTGGCAATGTGGAACACGGTGTTTCGGGTGATGCCGTTGAGCGCGCCCGCAGACAGGTCTGGCGTGTAAATCACGCCGCCTTTGATGATGAACAGGTTTTCGCCCGCTCCCTCGGACACAAAACCCGACGCATCCAGCAGCAACGCTTCGTCGTAGCCGTCGTCCAGCGCTTCCATGTTGGCCAATATCGAGTTGGTGTAGTTGCTCACCGCCTTGGCCTGCGTCATGGTGATGTTGACATGGTGTCGTGTGTAGCTGCTGGTTTTGACGCGGATACCGCGCTTCATGCCATCGTCACCCAAATAAGCACCCCATGTCCATGCGGCCACCATCAGGTGAATTTGGTTGCCTTTGGGGCTGACACCGAGCTTTTGTGAGCCGATCCAGGTCAAGGGCCGCACATAACCCGCTTTCAACTGGTTGGCGCGCACCACGGTGCGTTGCGCTTCGTTGACTTGTTCTTGGCTAAACGGGATTTTCATGCGCAAAATTTTGGCGCTGTTGAACAACCGTTCTGTGTGTTCTTGCAAGCGGAAAATGGCGGTGCCGTTCACGGTGTCATAAGCACGCACGCCTTCAAACGCGCCGCAACCGTAATGCAAGGTGTGTGACAGCACATGGATCTTGGCGTCACGCCATTCCACGAGCTCGCCATCCATCCAAATCTTGCCGTCACGGTCGTGCATGGGAGGAGGCAGGGCGCTCATGGAAATCCTTTCGGGGGCAGTCAGACAGTTAAAAGGACTCGATTTTACGTCCCGCCGTCGCCCTCAGAAACCGCCGTGTGGCGTTTCAATTCATAGCGCACCAAACGCCCATGTTCAAACTCGCATTCCACCTTGTCGTTGGCCGGGTCTTGCCACACAAATATTTCGGGCTGCTGATTGGGTGCGGATTGCAATTGGCCCAAGCTTCGCGCCAGACCAATGACGGTCAACAAACGCTGTCCCGTGTGCAGTTGGGCATGAAACATCACCGCGTTGTCGAGAGTGCCCATGGGGCGTTCAGCGGCACTCTCCATGGTTTTCATCAAACGGGTGACGTGTTGCAACAGCCAAAAAATGATGCCGCTTGAAACCAGCGAAAAGCCCCACCAACCAAAAGCACGAAAAGACCCATACAGCAAGGCTGCCAGGCCAAGGGTGAGCGCCAAGGTTCGCCAGTTCATGTCAAGCCCACTGCCGCAACACGGCAATCGCCTCGTCCACCCGTTCGACCGCATGCACCGTCATGCCTTCGATTGGCTTTTTAGGCGCATTGGCTTTGGGGATCAAGGCCACGCTAAAGCCGAGTTTGGCGGCTTCTTTCAAGCGCTCCTGGCCGCGCGGCGCAGGCCGCACTTCTCCGGCCAATCCGATTTCACCAAAGGCCAAAAACCCTTTGGGCAACGGCTTGCCGCGCAAACTGCTTTGTATCGCCAACAACACGGCCAAGTCAGCGGCCGGTTCAGTGATGCGCACGCCACCCACCGCGTTGACAAACACATCTTGGTCCATGCACGCCACCCCGGCATGCCGGTGCAGTACCGCGAGCAACATGGCCAAACGATCGCGGTCCAGCCCCACCGACAAACGGCGCGGCGATGGCCCGCCACTGTCAACCAAGGCTTGGATCTCAACCAGCAACGGTCGCGTGCCCTCCAGCGTGACCATGACACAACTGCCGGGCACGGGCTCGGCATGCTGGCTCAGAAAAATAGCGCTCGGGTTGCTGACGCCCTTGAGCCCTTTTTCGGTCATGGCAAACACGCCGATTTCATTGACCGCGCCGAATCGGTTTTTGATGGCGCGCACCAAACGAAAACTGGAGTGGGTATCACCCTCGAAATAGAGCACGGTGTCGACCATGTGCTCCAGCACGCGTGGGCCAGCCAATGCACCTACTTTGGTGACATGTCCAACCAGCACGATGGCGGTGCCGCTGGATTTGGCAAACCGCGTCAAATGGGCGGCACATTCGCGCACCTGCGCCACCGATCCCGGCGCGCTGGTGAGTTGGTCTGAATACACGGTTTGTATCGAATCGATCACCGCGATATGCGGTGCCTGCGCCTGCAAAGTACCGATGATTTTTTCCAACTGGGTTTCGGCCAACACGTTGACGCGGCTGTTGTCTAAACCCAGTCTGCGCGCTCTTAACGCCACCTGTGCACCCGACTCTTCACCTGTCACATACAAGGTGCGCTGACCGCTTCTTTGCAAGCCATCCAATGCTTGCAGCAACAAAGTAGATTTGCCAATGCCCGGGTCGCCGCCGATCAACACCACGCCACCTTCGACCATGCCGCCACCCAACACCCTGTCGAGTTCGTCTTGACCGGTCGGGGTGCGGTCCACATCCTGGGCTTCGATGTCGCTCAGCGCCATCACGGGCGAAGCAGGCGCCAAGCCTGCGCGGTCGCTGTAGCGGTTTTTGCTGGCCCCGGTGTCGCTGACACGGCTTTCGACCAAGGTGTTCCAAGCCTCGCAATGCGGGCATTTGCCCAGCCACTTGGGGCTGGTGCCGCCGCATTCGCTGCAGCTGAACAGGGATTTGTCTTTGGCCATGCGCTGCATGATAAGGGCGGGGCATGGGTGACAATGTGACGCTTTACCCTGTTTGCACTGGCACTGTTCCCTTGTCTCACGATATTTCACCCGACACCCCACACGCGGCTCGCATGACGGCCGACGAAAAGCGCTCGGCTTTTTCGCTGGCCAGTATTTACGCCTTGCGCATGCTGGGTTTGTTCATGGTGCTGCCGGTGTTCATGATCGAGGCGCGGCATTACGAAGGCGGTGATGACGCCAGTACCGTCGGATTTGCCATGGGCATTTATGGCTTGGTGCAAGCGCTGCTGCAAATTCCTTTCGGCTTGGCCGCTGACCGCTGGGGACGCAAGCGCGTCATTTACCTGGGGCTGGGTTTGCTGGCCTTGGGCAGCGTGATCGGCGCCATGGCCACCAGTGTGACGGGCTTGGCTTGGGGCCGAGCGCTGCAAGGCGCTGGTGCTATTTCTGCCGCTGTCACGGCCTTGCTGGCCGACCAAACCCGTGACGAAGTTCGCACCAAAGGCATGGCACTGGTGGGCGGCAGCATCGGCCTGATGTTCGCGTTGTCGCTGTTGCTGGGGCCGGTGCTGTCGGGTTGGGGCGGCTTGTCGGCGATTTTTGGTGTCACGCTGGGGCTGGCTGTGGGCGGCATGCTCATTGTGCGGTGGTGGACCCCGAAAGAAATGCCTTTGCAGACACACGCCAAATCGGGCCACAGCCTGTGGGGCCTGTTGGTGCATCCAGACTTGATTCGCCTGAATTTCGGCGTGTTTGCTTTGTACGCGGTGCAATTAGCCTCTTGGGTCGCCATCCCTGCGCTGCTGGTGCAAGCCGGGGTGGCCGGCAGTGACCACGGTTATGTCTATTTGCCAGCGGTGTTGTTGTCTTTTGTGGTGATGGGCATGACGCTGTTTCCGCTAGAACGCAAAGGCCACTTGCGCCCGCTGTTTTTGGCGTGTATTGCACTGGTGCTGGCGGTGCAGGCCGCTTGGGGCTGGCTGGCCTGGCAAGGCCATCCGTCGCTGTGGTTGCTGGTGGTTTTGTTGTTTTTGTTTTTCTGCGGTTTCAATGTGCTCGAAGCCAGCCAGCCCAGCTTGGCCTCGCGGCTCGCGCCCGCAGGCGCTCGCGGTGCGGCGCTGGGCGTGTACAACACCTTGCAATCTTTGGGCATATTTGCAGGCGGTGCGTTGGGTGGCTGGCTGGTCAAACGCAGCGGTGCGCACGGCGTTTTCTTGGCCAGCGGCTTGTTGATGCTGGTTTGGCTGGTGGTCGCATGGCACACGCGCTATGTGCGCAGCGCACCTTCTGCAAGCGCCACAGCGCACTGATTGGGCCCGTGTCCAACACGCATAATCTGTACCTGTACACCACCCATTCACTGACACACCAAGAGGAATACCATGGCATCCGTCAACAAAGTCATTCTGCTCGGCAACTGTGGCCGCGACCCCGAAGTGCGTTATTTGCCCAGCGGTCAAGCCGTGGCCAATGTGTCTATCGCCACCAGCAGCAAACGCAAAGACAAAAACAGCGGCGAAACCATCGAAGACACCCAATGGCACAGAGTCACGTTTTACGACCGCCTGGCTGAAATCGCGGGTGAGTATGTGAAAAAAGGCCGTCCGATTTATGTAGAAGGCCGCTTGAAATACGGTGTCTACACCGACAAAACCACCGGCGTAGAAAAGCAGACCACCGACATCATCGCCACCGAATTGCAGTTGTTGGGTGGACGCGAAGGCATGGGCGCGCCATCCGGTGACGATGGCAGTTCTCGCAGCCCTGCGCGTGCGGCAGCGCCGGCGGCCAGCAAGGCCCCAGCCGCCGCCAAATCGGGCTTTGATGACATGGACGACGACATACCCTTTTGAGTGCCGGCAGCGAGTTCTCGCCACTGGTTGCCGAGAATATTGACCTCAAAACCTCAAAGCCCTATGGGTTTGTGTTGTTTCGGGGCAGGAATAATTCCCTTTCTTGTGTTTGCTTGAACATTGACCTCGCCCTGTTTGGGGCGACCAAAGCCCATGCCACACACCACCCCCATGATCCGCGTTTTGTTGGTTGATGATCACCCGGTCGTCAGGGCGGGCTATAAACGCTTGCTCGAGGCCGATGCTTCGATTGAAGTCGTGGCAGAGGCGAGCGATGCCGACTCGGCTTACCTCGCCTACGTGGTTTACCAACCGGATGTCACCGTGCTGGACTTGTCCATGCCTGGCGTGAGTGGCCTGAGTTTGCTGCAAAAAATTTTGTTGCGCGACGAACATGCCAAAGTATTGATCTGCTCTATGTACGATGCGCCCATGGTCAAACGCAAAGCCCTTGAGGCAGGTGCCAAATCGTTTGTGTCCAAAAATGTGGCGCCAGAAAATTTGTTGTTGGCCATCCATGCCGTGAATTTGGGCGAAGCCCCCAACGACGCCCAATCCGATGCCCAAAGCCATGACCCTGAATTGCAAAAAGAGCTGGACCGCATCGCGTCGCTGACCCTGCGCGAACTGGAGTTGTTTCGCTTGTTGGCCTTGGGCAAAACCGTCGGCTACTGCGCCAAAGCCATGAATTTGAATGAAAAAACGGTTTACAACCGACAAACCAAAATCAGAGAAAAACTCCAAGTCGACACCTTGGCAGGCATGGTGCATTTGGCTCAACGGCACCAAATCATTGACTCCAACGTGATGATCTGACCTGGGCAGCACCGACTGTTTTTGCCCGCCCGCCCTCACCCAGGGAAATATTCACAACTTATCAGTCCTAGGTATTTTTACTATACGAAGCTTGCGCATCCTCTCTACGATGCATCCAAGCTGTAGGGTTGCGTAGGCGGGTATCAGCTTTGGTTTTCGCACGCGTAATCACGTAGCTCACATGAGTTTTTCAACAGTTGCCGGTGGTCCCCACCGGTTTACATATCCAAATGGAGTAGAAATGCCACACACGAAAAGCAAGAGAACTGCATCGCAAACTTATTGGTTGCCTTCCATCGTATTGGCC
>SXGQ01498918.1_pt1 | contig 17001 bp, 27 predicted proteins | sample 3178371 | NCBI WGS metagenome assembly SXGQ01 (sample SAMN11356859, study PRJNA531348) | freshwater metagenome | isolation source: freshwater sample F1-20 | place: China: Fuxian Lake, Yuxi | collected 2017-12-25
CCATTAAAACCTCCAGTTCCTTCTGCGAAAGGATTTTTTTAGCACTTGCGTTCGCCTCTGCGCTTAGACCTTGCAAGCACGTCAATGCGTGTAGCTTGCCTGTGACGCTCGTTATATCTGAATCCGAGACATCAGTATCAATAACTACCCTAATAGCGTTACAAGCCTTTATTGTGTCTTGTTTAGTCTTCATCGTTTTTTATGGCTTGTTCAAATTGTTGGTTAAGCGTTGGCGGTTGGTTTTCCTTTAAAAACTCAATGCACTTTGCGGCACGTTCAATATCGTAGTTTTCAAACTCGCCCGAAATCTTTACAAATTGCGCCTCTGTAATATTAGCCCTTTGGAGTAATTGCTCAATCATCCCTATTTGAGTATTGGTAGCCTCCTGTTTGACCTCTAAAGTCTGCGCATTAGGAATACTATCTGTTTCTGTTTCGTCAAGCATACCAAGACCTAAGAGGTCAAGCGTAGCCCTGCGTTTTGCTTTTGTTTCTGCTTTCATTATGGCATTGGCATAAGCATCACCCTTTAAACCTTGAATGTTAACCGCCCCGATTGAATCGGTAAACCTTGCCCCTATTGATGCTCTTGCGGTCACTTGGTAAACGCCTGCGCTTTCAATCATTTCACGGCTTACAATTTGGTGCGAAACCTCATACTTTTTATTTAGTTGTTGCGCCCCGCTTCTGTCGCAATAAAGCACTTCTTTGCCGTTTAACTTTAAAATCTTAAACGGTTGTGTCGCTGGGTCAAGTCCCAAACGTGCGCAAAAAGCATTGTAATATTCAACTTTTTGTTTTGGGTTCAACTTGCTCAAATCCCCGTTTAATACTAGGCTTTCAATAATTTCGGCCTTAATCTGCATTACTTCCATTTCTGTGCTTCCTCGTTTATGTTTGCTAACACTTTTTTGAATCTCAATCTTAGTCGCTGTATAGCCATTGCCTTTATTTCGGCCTCGTGAATCATTTTTAAATGAGTTCCTGTCCAAATAAATAACTCTTTTTTTGAATCGGCTAATAAAGTTTCCCTTTGCCCTTCGAGAGTTTTAATTGCCCACAGAATATTTTCCAATGTGTTAATATTTTCAAGCATTTTGCAAAAGGTTATAAAGTTTCAAGATGTGAGCCTTAACCGCCTCCGTAACCTCACGCTCAATGATGTATTCAGCCGTATTGGGCTTGCTTTCGTCCATAAGGTCAAGGTCTTCAATGTGGCGGTCTATGCGGATTTTAATTTTATTTGCCTCGATTAACCCTTCCCCATCTTGGCCACCAGTAGTAAAGTAAAAGTCGCATAGATAATAGAGGTAATGTTTATCGTAATCATTGAATGAGACTGATTCTAGTTCCCAATCTTCTAGTTTTTTAAATTCGTTAAAAGTCATGATTATTTTTTGTTTAGTGATTTAAAATTTGCCCCCATAACGGAGGGGGCGACCGCTTCCAGCCACAACGCCAGAAGGATGGAAGGTTATTTAAAATTTACAATAGTATCGCAATCAAAAGTATTAGATGCTACACTAACCAAACCAGATGCGCTAATATAGTCTATGCCAAATACTTTGCCATCCTTAATATAAGCCGATTGAATCGTTCCAATATTTTTGTACTGCTTTTGGCAATGAGCAAAAAGTTTGCTATACATTTTGCTAGAGGTTTTTACTGTTTGAGTTGTCATGGCGTTGTTTGTTTTAATTGATGAATCAAAGATAGGGGGTTATACGATTGAATGCAAATTTTAGATTCAATATTTTGCTAGAAAATCTTACGTAAGGTTTATTTCTATGTCCGATAATAATAATTCAAAGAAATATTTGCTTTTGTTATTAACATTCTGTAATATTGCAAAGCTGAACACCACAGCAGTTAATCACTTTGGTCTGAACGTAAGACACCCGACAAGTTCAAGGGTAATGCGGGTGCGAGTCCCGTAAGGAGGTTAACAGGAAAGTAAAGTATTCGCCCCTCGTGTAGGGGCTTTTTTATTGTTAATAACTTTCTGAAACAGATATTAAGGATTGGCGTATATTTGTATTAATGAGTGAAGCGGATTAGGACACGGTTCACGCATTTGGCTAAGGCCGCACTTTATATAATGTCCTAAAACTGTGTGGCCTTTTGCTATTTATATGACTTGACATTTTCGATAACCCAAAACCATTGAACAAAGGTAGTTCCAAACTTTAGGTGTAAATGCTTATTGGAACGAGCCAAATTTAATAGTAAACAAATCTAATACATTAACGCTGGTAACTTGGCGGTATTAGTCCCCTGATATACTTATGAGCAACTCAAACGACAAGCAAATAATATATTGGTGTGGGTGTAAGTTGTTTCCCTGAAAGGGGGTAGGGGGTTTGCAACTTGCACCCCATCAACCATAATCACAATCTAAACTCTAAGCAATGAAATATAAAGGAAATCCACAAAGAAACTGCATAAGAGATAAGGAATACATATCTTCATACAAGCACGTTTACAGGTTAAGAAATACTAAGACGCAAGAATTGTTTTATAGTGCTAAAGTAAAAAAAACAACAGATGGAAAAACTTTTTCTACCTGTGATTATTTTGACAACGAAAGGGAAGCGGCCATCGCTGTTGACAATATGTTGATAAGAGCAGGAAGAGAGCCAGTAAACATTTTAATAAGAAAGCAATAACTAACTAATACTAAGTAACAGAACTAAACTTTTAATGAAATGCCTGATAAAACAAAAACAGATATGGAAGTCTTTTTAAAAGAGGCTTTTTGTATAGATGGTGATGCGGTTGAGCAAAAAGAAGTAGCCGTGTATAAGATGCCTTCTGTTACCTTTAAGTTAACAGATAGTGTACGTGGTGAATTTTATGTAACAATTTCAAAAGCTAAACCTTAACAATTAAATAACACTAAACTAAAACAACTTATGGAAATCCAACTAAGTGAAAAAGACTTTGACAAGGTAGCCGAGGAAATTATTACTAACCTAGATAAAAATCTAGTATTGCGTAATCGGCCTGAGATTTTTAATGATTTAAAGGAACTGGAAAACGCGAAAAGCATCATTAAAGAAACCATTTTAGGCCTTGTAATTGTGCGTAAGGAGGGAAAAGAATTAAGCACGGTAGATAAAATGGTAAATCTACTTATTTCAGAGGGATTAGTATCGAAAAATGAAATAGAAATTATTGATGCTTTGCAGATTGGATTCAAAGAAGTAGTTGAAAATTTGCGTAAATAGTTGTATATTAAGGCAATGAAAGACCCAAACACCCCTTCAAACTTAGAGCGCATTCGCCACGCCACTAAGCAGGTCAGCGACAAGAATAAGAATCGGGTATTGACCCCTGAACAGGTTTTAGAACGTAAATTAAAACGTGAGGAAAAGCGCAATGGATAGTTATGTAAAAATACCACTTTGGGATTATGAGCAGTTGAAAAAAGACGCTCAAAAAGGCAAAATGATGTCTGAAGAAATAGACTTGGAAGTAACAAGGCGTTTGAATAGCAGAATTTATGAACTTAAAGATGTAAGAGAATCTTACTATAAACAATGGTTGAAAGCCGAAAACAGGCTAATACACCTTGAAAAAGATTGGCTATTCCGCTTATTATTTAGAAAACGTAACCTAGATTAGTTATGCCTAAGTGCACAGTATATTTCGACATTTTCGGTAAAAAATTAAAGGCAGAGATTGAAGCCGATAACAAGTACCATGCTCAGGACATTGTAAGGCAGGCGATTCAATTTGATAGGATTGAGGTTTCACAGCCTGTTAGTAAGGTTGAGCCTGACCCGATGCAGGCGGAAAAGGATTTATCAGACTTCTTTAACGGAGTTTTTAAAGGTTTTGGAGGAACTAAATTATAACACATGGAAAACGAACTAGAATACCCAGAAACAATGAAAGAAGGCTACGTGCCTGTAAAAACGGAAACCCTTGTGAGACTAACACATTTAGCAGGTATAACCGAAAGACTGGTTAATAACGAGGTTGAAGTAAGGTTAAGGGAAGCGGAATCTAAAATTAGGGGGCAATTGCACTCAAAAATATGTGGCCTTGAAAGAGAATTAAGATTAAGACAGGAAGGCCTTGATATTGTATGCTCTGCACAAATAAAATGGCAACAAAAGTTTTATGAATTAGATTCCAAAGCTAATAGGCTAAAAGAAAATTTCTGGTATAAACTATTCTTTGGAAACCGTTATTTATAATCATTCTAAACAAAGAGTATGTTATTTAGAGAGATTCTAAATAGGGCTAGTGTTTGGCCTCATGAAACAAATCTTTGTTTAGATACTTGCATTATTCAACAAAATTCACTTACTTACGTTATTTAGACTAATACTAAATAGTATTTTGATAGAATGCCATTCGAGAAAGGACATACCAAAAAAGGAGGAAAGCCCAAAGGCTATACTGACGTAACGGTTCAGACCGCCCGCCAAAGGTTTGTGGAAATTTGTGAGGGGCAAAATGAAAACGTCCAAACGGCTTTGGAAGAGGTAAGAAAGAAAGACCCTGCAAAATATCTTGACATTATGAGTAAATTGGCTCAATACTTCGTTCCTAAGAAGGTTGAGCAAGTAGGCGAAACGGTTATAAGAGTTAAGACCCCAGAGGACAAGTAATGGTAATCGAGTGGTGCGAATGGCCTAAGATTATTAACGAGCGATTCAACGAGTTTCGGAAACAGGTCGAAAAGATAAAGCCAAGATACTCAATACTTTACGGAGGCAGGGGGTCGAGCAAATCAGACTTTACGGCCAAGTATTTAATTTGGCGATGCCTAACGGATTCCTTCTTTAGATTCATTCTAATTAGGCAGAATTACAACACGATTAAGGATTCACAGTATCAGAACTTGAAGGACACTATTTACGATTTAGGGCTTGAAAGGCTTTTTGAGTTCAAACTGCAACCCTTGGAAATTGTCTGTATTAATGGAAATTCATTCATTGCTAGGGGTTGTGATGACACCAGTAAACTAAAATCGGTCAAAGACCCCACAGGCGTATGGTGGGAGGAGGATATACCAAGCGAATCTGACTTTATTACGGTAACCACTTCAATACGTACAGAGAAAGCCCCGCACCTTTTTGAGATATTCACAATCAATCCAGAAGTCGAAGGGGATTATCGTGAGAACTGGTTTTGGAAAAGATTCTTTAAGCCCCACGAAGGGCAATTATCATTTGAGGGGCAAACGAGCATAAAAATAGACAATACAGAGGTTGTAATGCCTTATATCACCATGCACAGCACCCACAGGGATAATAAGTATCTACCTATGCAGTTTAGGGCTATCCTAGAGGATTACAAGAACACGAACCCGTATTACTATACGATTTATACTTTAGGCGAATGGGGTAATAAGATAGTGGGCGGACTTGCTTATAAAAACTTCCTTCGTGGGGTGCATACGGGGCGTACTCCGTATAATCCTGACCTTGCCCTGCATATTTCATTCGACTTTAATACTAAGCCGTACATGACCCTCACAATCTGGCAAATGTACAATAAATTCTTATATCAAGTGGGGGAAATTTGCCTAAAATCCCCAAATAATACAACTTTAGCAACTTGCAAGCGCTTTGCTTTTGAGTACAAAGACCACGTAAACGGGGTATTTGTCTATGGTGACCCAGCTGGAAGGCAAGAGGACACCCGTTCCGAGGTTGGATTCAATGATTATCGAATTATCTTTAGCGAACTTGAGCATTTCAGACCCGAAAACAGGGTTGACGAAAAAGCACCATCAGTTTCAGGGCGTTTGGCATTTATTAACCATGTTTTAGTTAATCAACAATTAGGAAGAGCATATAGAGGTATAACCGTGCAAATGAATGAGGACTGCCATAGAACTGTAACCGATTTCCTGAATGTCAAAGAAGCCCCTGACGGCACTAAGTTAAAAACTAAGGTAAAGGACAAAGAAACAGGAGAAACTTATGAGCCTTATGGCCATACATCGGATTCATTTGATTATATGTTTATTCGCTTATTTAGGGAAGATTATAATTTCTTCCAGCGTGGCGGTGAGCTTGCTGAACCTATTATTGGCGGTGGCGAATCATTCTCTTATTAAAGTTACATTACAAAGTAATTAGCCCCTTAATTTATTCGTATTTTGGGGCATGGCCTACCTGTATTTAAGAGATTATACAAAAATCGTTCAGCAAAAGTATTTAGACCAAGTATTGAATAATGATGATTCAATACGTACGTCTATGCAACCAGTAGTTGAACAAGAGTTAAGGTCTTATCTTGTTCAGCGTTACGATATTGATTTTGAATTTCGGGATTTAAGCGTTTATAGCAAATCGGCTACTTATGAATATGGAGAAAGGGTTTACTTGGACGGTAACACATACGCCCCTGCCACGGCCTATGTGGTGGACAACATCGTACTTTATCAATCCAAGGTATATATTTGTATTCAAGCAGGAACAGGACAAACCCCATCCACTGCGACAGCTTATTGGACATTACTAGGCAATCAATACGATATTTACAGCGTGGTATTACCAACCGATACAACGGTATTTGATTACGATACTAAGTATTCGGTAGGGGATGAGGTTTGGTATAAGGATAAAATCTACACGGCTTTACTTAATACCGATAAATTGTTTCCCGATGACGAAACTCAGGGGGCTATCTATTGGGGTACTGGAACGGCTTATAGTGTAACTGGATTCCTACCTTCTAATACAACTTACTTTGAGGCTAAGGACACCCGTAACCCTCAATTCGTTATGTACATGGTGGATATGGTACTCTTTCACCTTGACACTAGACTAAACCCAAATCAGATACCTGAACTTAGAGCTATGCGTTATGAGAATGCAATTGCATGGCTTAAATCAATTAACACGGGCAAGATTACTTTAAATTTACCAGTACCAACGCCTGAAAGTGGCAATAGCATTGTTTGGGGTTCAGACCCAAAATTAAACCTTGAATATTAATGGGAATCTTTGACAGATTTAAGGCACAAGCCCCGCAAGTTGTTTTCAATTTAAAGGAAGCCCAAAGCGTTCCGATATTAGAGCAACAATTAGTACGGGTTAAGCAAGATATTAAGAAATGGCGTGAGGCAATCAATCAGGCTGAAATGGTATTTACGCCGTATCGTGTTGAATTGCAACGTTTGTATTTAGATACCATTCTTAACGGTCAGGTAAAGGCCGCTATCCATAAACGCCGTGCTATTTCCATGCAACGAGAATACTGTCTGTGTAATGAGGCGGGAGAAAAAGACGAAAAGGCAACCGAATTACTTTACTCTGATTGGTTTCAGTTTATAATGATGGCCGTAATTGATGCTCAATTATTCGGGTATTCAATGGTTCAATTAGGTAGCATTGACGGGGATAAAATGTCCTTGCCTTTCTTAATTCCTAGAGAGCGTATTATCCCTGAAACAAACGTTATTAGCCAATCCAGTATTTACGACAATGTCGGTATTAACATCTACGACCCTAAGTATTTCCCTTGGTTAATTTATGTAACAACCCCAAGCGATACAGGTACAACTAAATGCGGGCTTGGCCTTTTAAACGAGGTAGCCCCATACGAAATATACAATAGGCACGCAATGGCCACATGGTCACAATTCACGCAAATTTACGGCGTTCCGTTCCGTGTTGGGAAAACAGACACCAAAGAAAAGCGGGTTCGTGATAACATGGCAAAAATGCTAGATAATATCGGCAATGCTGGATGGGCAGTAATTGACCCAGATTCTAGTATTGAGTTTGTGAGCGGTGCAAGCAATGGGCAATCAACTTTATTTATGGACTTACTAGACAAGTCAGATAAGATGATTTCTAAGTTATTACTTGGACACGCTGACGCATTAGACTCTACTCAAGGAAAGTTAGGAGCGGAAACAAGCGTTGAGGAAGCGTTAGAAGTTGTAAGGGAATCCGATGCTGCATTTGTTGAATCAGTAATGAATCACAATGTATTGCCAAAACTTAGCGCATTAGGGCTATCAATATTCAAAGGCCGTAAATTCAAGTTTGAGAATAGCGGTGAAGAACAAGAGGCCAAAGAAAAAGAGCAAGATTATATTACTAAGGTGGCCGATAACGTGCTTAAACTTTCACAGGCTGGTTTATCGGTTGACCCGAAACAGGTTGAAGAAATGACAGGCTTAAAAATAACCACAAAGCCTGTGGCAATAGGAGCAACCCCAAAGATACAGGACAAGCTGAACAACTTGTATGGAATTTAGTAGGAAGCAAATAGAGGATTTATTAGTTCAGATTTATAGCGGTGAAATATCGGTTAGAAATTTACCTGTTAATCTTGTATATGCTATTTATGAGTATCTGGATTCTGCTGTGGACATTGGGTTAAGTGCCTACAATGTGGCAGCATCATTCCAAACAGAATTAAGCACAAACGTATTTCTTTTTTCAAGTGCTAAAACTTTTAATTTTGTTTTAAGTACACGTGGTTTGATTTACGAAGAGGGGCGAATTATTCCTTTGAATGAATTTAAGAAACGGGCTAAACAAAATTATGAGTTATATAACGATACATGGCTCGAGGCGGAATACAATACTACTTTAGGGACGGCACAAAATGCAGGGCATTGGCATACAATGACAAATAACAGAGGTGCTGGTCAGTATCTTAAATATGATGCTATTTTAGATATGCAAACTTCTGATATTTGCAGACCATTAGATGGAATAGTAAGACACATGGATGACCCTTTTTGGAATACACACATGAGTCCAAATCATTATAATTGCAGGTGTACGGTTCAGCAAGTGCAAGGCCCTGAAACTAATTCTACTGAAGTTATAGAAGCAACTCAAAAAGTTGACCCATTAATGAACGAGGTTTTTAAAACAAACGCTGGCAAGACTAAAAAGATATTTGACGAAAACCACCCTTATTTTCAGGTGGCCAATGAATACAAAGCACTAGCCCGCTCAAACTTTAATGTTCCAATTCCTAAAACCTTGTTACAAGATGGCCAATAAAGGATGGAAATTAGAGCAAATGGAAACCCAAATGAAGGTCTTTTATAAAGGACTTTCTTATGAGTTAGGTAATGAAAGCAGGAATCACTTTGTGGATTCTTGGAGAAACCAAGGATTTACTGATAGGTCTTTGCACAAATGGAAAGAAGTTAAGAGGCGAATACAAGGCACTAAAGAGTATAAGTACCCAAAGAAAAAGGGATTAGGCAGACGCACACGGGCTATACTTGTAAAGAGCGGAAACCTTAGAAGGAGCGTAAGAATATTAGAACAAGCAAAAAAATACGTTGTATTAGGTAGTGATTTGCCGTATTCAGGTGTACACAATGTAGGTACGGACACAATGCCAAAGCGTCAATTTATGGGGCGTTCACACGTACTAGAAAGAAAGATGCAAAAGATAATTACCAATAGGGTTAATAAAATGTTCAAATGAAAGCGGTTTACGAAGCAATAAGGGCAAGGATTGAAACGGAATGTCCCGATGTGGCACACGTGCGAGTATGGAATAATCAACTTGCTTTGATGGAGGCACGGGAGCAATTGGCCTTTAACTTCCCAGCCGTTTTCATTGAATTTACGGAAAACGAATACACGCAATTAGGCGAAGGAATACAAGAATGTAACGGATTAATAACCCTTCATATTTGCGATAACTTCTATAATGGGGATGATATTGAAGAGAACTTGCAAATCTTTGATATTAAAACCGATGTATTCAAGGCTTTGAATGATTGGAAAAGTAATACAGCCTTTACTAGCCCATTTATGAGGGTTAATGAGGTGCAAGATACAGAGCATAGTAACGTGTATCATTTCATTCAGACATATGCGGTAAGGTGGCAAGATAGAAGCGCATTGCGTCCGATTAACGGGGTTGAAGTTGAAGACGTTGAACTGGTATTGAATAAAGAAATAAAAATAACGAGTAACGTAATTAAAACGGCGGGGTCTTTCTAATGGCACGAAGCATAGCAACAATAAAGCAACAAATACAGGATGAAAAGAACGCACTAAGCGAAATTTCGTCTATTAAATTTAAAGAGGAAGGCGGTTCTAAAGTAGGCAAGGCTAACGCATGGGCTTATAGCTATGCAGTTTTGGCCAATGTTTTAGAGCAACTTTGGGACTTAATGAAGTCTAATATTGAGGCAAGTATCGCAAAGGCTGGTTCTGGTACGCTTCCGTGGTTACGGGAAAGAATCTTAGAATTTCAAAGCGGGGATAATGTTAGTTACGCCGACGGGATAGTATCGTATGCAACTATTAACGAGGATAAAAGAATTATAACTAGGTGTTCAGTTTCCCAAGATGGAAACAGGGTTGTAAAGGCAAAAGTAGCAAAGAGCGAACCGCCCACAGCGTTAACCACAGGGGAAAAGAACGAACTGAAATACTATATCGAACAAATCCAATTTGCGGGTACTCAAATCGAGGTTATAAGCGATACAAGTGATAAACTATTTGTTGAGGCGGAAGTATTCTATGATGGGCAATTTGCGGAAAGTATCGAGGATAGCGTAATTGAGGCTTTAGATAACTATTGCGCTAATTTATCCAGTTCCACTAACTTCAACGGACTTGTAACGGTTAACGGGGTTGAGGATGCTATCCAATCGGTTGAAGGGGTGCTAAATGTTAAACTAGAACAAGTGGCGGTAAGGCCAAACGCTACACCATTTAGCGGACGTACAATTATCTATGATTTATCCACAGGGGTAAACGATGTTTTTGTAGAGACTAATGCGGGGTATGTTATTCAGGAAACCACAAGCGGACAAACATTTGCAGACCAACTCACATTTACTTTAGGGTAATGAGCATATTTACTATCACATACACGCTACAGATTGAACGGCTTTTGCCTCCAATAAAGAGGCTTACAAAGTACATTCAATGGCTAACGGCTTTGTTTAAACCTTGGGGATGGCTTAGTGATTTAAGCCTAACAAGTTACCGCACGGGTATAACCGTTCCCGATTGGGACGCATCGACGGCCTACGATAAATACGATAGAGTTAAATGGACAGACTTAGGCGTATATGAGGCTATTGTAGATACCAATGCAGGAGACAAGCCGATAACGAGTAAATGGATTAAGATTTTAGATAGCACCATAGGAGCGGAAGAGCGTGTACTTTGGAACGGCCAAACGGTTGTTTTAGAGTATGCCTTAAACGCTACTTTAGGCACTAACTTCGTGCAACCCGTTTATAACCCGCCAAGTGCGGATAGTGATATTTATATTGATAATCAACAAACAAATGATAATAGTTTCTTAGTGGGCGTTTCAAGTCCTGAAACTTCATTTGTGCCACTTAATAGCGTGTTTAGTGAGGACTTTGTAGGGGCTACATTTGTTGCACCGCCTGAAACTAACTTTGCGGTATATTACCCTGCGGCATTTACTCCACAACAAGTTGACATAGTAAAAAGAATAACAGAAAAATATAAACTTTACGGAACTTCACCTCAATACATAAGCTACTAACATGAAAAAGATAAAAACAACTGCAATAGCGGGAACGGTTAAAGCCCCATACGTTAAGAAAACATTCGAGCATTACAACGAGGCTATTGAAGAGGGGGATAACGCAATATTGAGAGCGTTAATGCCTACTGCATGGGCTACTGGTAATATTGTAAAGTTGTTTGGTGCGGTTGTTACGGCAACAATACCTGGCACTTCAAGTATTACAGCGGGTGCGGCTTACTACAATGGAGAAATTTATTTGATTGACGCAAACGCCTCTTTGATTACAACGGGTTCTCAAACTTTGGTTTGGGTAATTGAGACTACCTATGCAAGCGGCGACCCCGTGCAGTATTCGGATGGCAACAATTACGACCAACACGAAATACGTAAACTAAAATTACAGGCTGGTGCAAGTGGTAGCGGGTTAATGAATTACAACGCTTCGACCGTTAAAAACTTTGAGGACGGAATTACAGAAATATTCCTTGATGGATTACGTAGAGAAATTGTAAATATTGGTAACTGGGATATGGATGCGACCGCCTCTGTCGTGGTTAATCATCCTTTTGCGGATAAAAATGATTTCAGAGCGGTAACCGCAATGATTGTAAATGATGCAGGGGATAACGTCTATATGATAGATAGCTACTCAACTACTTTGGCCGATGGGCGAATGAATGGAGGAGTAGGAGTTATTACTGATGCTTCTATAACATTACACCGTACACCTAGTGCCGACTTTGATGGTACGGCCTTTAATGACGGTGCTATTAACCGAGGGTGGATTGTAATTGAATATTTAGGTTAACGCCTTTCTTTTACTGGATGTTCTCTAAAGTAGGTATCTAAGGCTATTTCAACGGCCTTAGACCTACTTATACATTCCACACGGGCTAACTTTTCTACGTTTTCTTTAATCGATGGACGTACATACGCTTCTACTTTAGTATCGGCATTGTACCCTTTATAGTATTTATCCTCTTTTGGCATAAGTATATAGTTGCATTAAATATACATTATAATCAATAATAAAACAAGTGCATACGTAAATTGCTAATGTGGAATTTAAGTATTGCATAAATCCGTTAGATGAGACCCCAATAATGATAATTAGCGGGGTTATTGGTGCTGTTGAAGGTTCTGATGAAGGCGTTAATGGCAAACAATTCCAAAGAGAATTACTTGCCCTAGATTCTATGGGCGTTAAGAATATCGAGGTATTTATAAACACCGCAGGCGGGCGTTTATCTGATACTTATGATATTTTCATGGCTATCAAAACGAGCAAATGTAAAGTCGATACTATTAACTATGGTATGGCCGCTTCTGCTGGATTTATTATCCTTCAAGCGGGACGCAAACGCAAGATGTTTAATATCGCTACTGCAATGACGCACGGCGTTTATAATCCATTTGTGGATGGTCAAGACGATGCAAGCAAAGCGATGCAGGAAGGACTTGTTAACGCTGTTTCGGCACGTATCGGAATGGATTTAGAAAATACTTCTAAGTTATTCGAGGGTGAAAACTGGTACACCGCTGATAAGTGCAAAGAAATGAACTTTTGTGATGAAGTGATTAATACTGGCTTAATGAATAAGCCAAAATCAATGGCTGAACCTTCTCTGAATAATTGTAAACAATACGATTCTATATTAAACCTTTCACAACCTAAACCTACTATGGTATTACTTGCAAATGTAAAAGAGGTTTTGAATCTAAGCACCGAAGCGTCTGAACAAGATATAGTGGCTAAGATTGCAGACCTAAAGCGTGAGAAAGTTGATTCTGAAAACAAGGCTAACGCTTTGCAAAAAGAAATCGAAGCTTTAAACGCTAAAATTCAATCTAAAGAGGTTGAAGAAATTGTTAACGAGGCTGTAACGGCTGGCAAAATTAAAGAAGAGGTAAAAGCGGAATACGTTAACCTTCTTACTTTGAATTTTGACGCTACTAAGGCTTTGATTGACAAGTTGCCGATTCACAAAGATGCGGTTCAAGTTAACATCGTTGCTGACCAATCTCGCAATTCAGTTAACGAAGGAATCCCTGCTGACCGTGCCGAATGGTCACATCTTGACTGGCAAAAGAATGACCCTAAAGGGTTGCAGGAGTTAATGAATAAATATCCTGAAACAGAAAAAGCATTGTACAACAAAACTTATTTAAACAAATAACATGGCAAACGGTGTAAATTTCCCATTTGGTAACCCAGCAGCAGCAACGGCCTTAACGGCGACAGGTGCGCAAGCTATTACTATTTCTGACCAACTTACCTACATTGATGGAGTAACCACTCAAGCAACTGGTAACCGTACTTTAAACTTAACTATTAGTTCAGGCGTTAAGGCTGGCGCAATGATTCATTTGCTAACCAAATCAAACGCTACTGAAACAACTATTATGGGTACTGGTATTGATGGTGCAACCATTACAGGTGTAGCAGGCAAAACCTTCTCACAAGCATTTATCTACAATGGTACTACTTTCTTCCCTTGTGGCACGGCTAACCAAATCGACTAACCTTAAACGAATAAACAGAAATGGCATTACAGAAAGAAATATGGATTGCGGACATTGAGAAACAACTTTTCGCATCTAACCAATTTATGAACGTTGTAGGTAAAGACCACAGCGCATACATTGAAAACATTACCGTACACGTTCCACAAGCGGGCGCAAGACCAGGAGTTGCTAAAGACCGTACCTCTTTACCTGCTTCTATTAACCAACGTACTGACGTTGATTTGACTTACAACCTTTCCCAGTATTCTAGTGACCCTACTTTGATTACTGATTTGGATGAGTTGCAAATCAACTATTCTAAGCGTCAAGACGTTTTGGAATCACACATTAAGACTTTGTCTGATGCTATTTCAAACCAAACTTTATACGCTTGGGCGGCCTCTGGTGCTTCTCGTATCGTGCGTACAACTGGCACGGCCTCTTCTACCGCTTTAGCACCTAGCGCAACTTCTACACGTTTGGCCATCACTTTGGCTGACTTACGTGCCGCTGCCGCTAAACTTGACAAAGATAACATTATCGACGAAGAGCGTTACTGCATCCTTCCTTCTGATATGTACTGGCAGTTAATCGGTGATTCAGAAGTTCGTAAGGCTTTAGAATTTGGCCGTCCTACTCAAATCATGGGTGAATTACCAATGGTTGCTGGTATCTATCTAATCAAACGTTCTAGCGTTGTTGTTTACGACAACACAGGAACTCCTGTAATCAAGGCGGTTGGTTCTGATGGTGTGCCTACTAGCCCTGCAACTTCCGATAACCTTGGTGCATTGGTTGTATCTAAATCTTACGTTTGTAAGGCTAAAGGTACTACTAAAGTTTACGCTGACGAAGACAAACCAGAATACTACGGTTCTATCTTCTCTGCACAAGTTCAGCACGGAGCGGCTAAACTTCGCACGAACCAAGAAGGTATCGTATCAATCGTACAAGCAGCCTAATTAAACGGGGTGTAAAAGCCCCCATTTTATATTATGACTAAGAACGAAGCATTAGACCTTGCAAAGAAATATGTAAAACTTGACGAAGTTGAATCTTGTGTAGTTACAAGCAACGGAGATGTTTACATAGATAAGAAAGCAAGCGAATTGACTTCCCTTTATGAAGGGCGGGAAATTGAATTTATCACCGTTAAGGGTGAGGATAGTGTAAGCGAAACAGAGGTTGCAAAACCTGAAAGAAAAAAACGAAATGGCACTAGCGAAAGTAACGATTAATAAAGGCGAAGGCGGTCTAGGACAACCAGCGGCGGGTGAAGATTATATTTCAGGAGTTGTATTATACGACAACACTCTGCCAAGCGGGTTCACTTCTAGCACACGTGAAAAAGTAGTATTTAGCCTTGAAGAGGCCGAAGGTTTAGGCATTGTAAACACTTATGCAGACGCTACAAGCGCAAGCGGTGGAGGTTTTACGGTTACTGCCGTCGGTGCTAATGGTGATAAAATAGAGGTCAAAGTTGACACTCCAAGCGGTGTAGTATCTTTGGGTACTTATACTAAAGTTTCGGGTGATACAACTGTAGCAAACGTTGCAACGGGTATTCGTGCCGCTATTAATGAGGGAACGGCTGATCACGGATATACGGCTGGCGGTTCTTCTGCCGTTGTTAGTTTAACCGCTCCAAAATCTTACGGGGTGTTTAATAACGGGTCAGGCACTACAAACGTAATTACAGGTACTATCACAGTAGGTACGGCCACTAACTTTTCAAGCGGTGTTGCTTCTAAATTAGCGCAATATCACTACTACGTGAGTGAGTATTTCCGCATGAATCCAACTGGTCAACTTTATATCGGATTCTACGATGTTCCAGCATCTTATACCTTTACTGATGTTACTACATTGCAAACTTTCGCAAGTGGTAAAATTCGCCAATGTGCTGTTATTCCTGACAGAACGCTGGCTTATGCGTCTGGTCAAGTAACGGCTTTACAAAGCGTTGTTGCTACAAACGAAACAAACGAAGCACCACTTGAAATCATCTATTCTCCAGCATTTGACGCTGAAACAATTGGAACGGTTTCTGATTTGTCAACCTTAACGGCCTCTAATGTTTCGGTAGTTGCTTTTGGTGACGATAACGGACAAGGTAAGTTCTTAAGACAAACGGGTGACGTAACTATTTCCGCTATTGGTGCGGTACTTGGTGCGGTTTCTAGTGCTTTGGTTTCGGAGAATATTGCATGGGTATCGGAGTTTAACTTTAGCAACGGGACAGAACTTGAAAAAGTTGTTATCTTAAAAGATACAGCCTATTCAACGGTAACTAATACCACGCTTGCCTCAATGGAGAATAAGCGTTATTTGGTTGCACGTAAGTTTATTGGACAAGCTGGAACTTATGTAACGGATGACGTTACGGCCGTTGCATCAACAAGCGACTATTCTAACATTCGTTTGAACCGTGCAATAAATAAGGCAATCCGTAATGTTAGGGCGGTAATGACACCACGTCTAAACCAACCTTTAGTTGTTCAGAGTGGTGGCACTTTAACGGGTGACGTAATAGACGACTTTAAAACAACCTGCGAAACTCCTTTAGATGCCATGCAAACGGCACTTGAATTGAGCGAATATAGCGTTGTTATTAATGGTTCTCAAAACGTTCTTAGCACAGGTGAGGTAATTATCACTATCAAGATTATCCCTGTTGGTTCAGCAAAATTCATTACTATTAACATTGGATTTACTACAACTCTTTAAGATATGGCGACGGTATTAGCACAAGGCATTAACTATTCATGGGGTACGGTTGCAATACGGGCTTTAGGCGGTGTATTTGTAGGCGTAACCAAGATAATGTATAAAGAATCCCAAAACATAGTTAACAACTATGGAGCGGGAAACCTCCCTACTGGTCGGGGTATTGGTCAAGTAACTTATGAAGGTTCTATTGATTTGTATGCCGAGGAATTGGTGGCACTTAGAGCCATTGCGGCTGGCGGTCGTATTCAGAACATTCCTGAATTTGATATTACTGTAACTTATGATGTGAGCGGAACGAAA
>SXGQ01862776.1_pt1 | contig 17001 bp, 27 predicted proteins | sample 3178371 | NCBI WGS metagenome assembly SXGQ01 (sample SAMN11356859, study PRJNA531348) | freshwater metagenome | isolation source: freshwater sample F1-20 | place: China: Fuxian Lake, Yuxi | collected 2017-12-25
GCATAAAAAATGGCAGGAGCACTGACTTTTACATCCGGTGCATTTATGCAATGTACCGTTGCCACCTCATCAACAACTGGTGGTACTATATATGATATACTTACTGCAACTTCTTCAGTAGATAGAAGAGTTTATGGCTTATCAATAGTTAGTGTTGATAATGGTGCTAATCCGGTAAAAATATATCTAAACAACGGAACAGATAATATACAAATATGTAACGTAAACGTTGTTGCTAACTCTGGTAACACAATAACCACTGCACTTACAGATGTCTTCTCCAGTACAATGGGTGAAGCCGTATTGGGTAAAACGAGAGATGCTAATGGTGTAACATATTTCAATCTACCGAAAAACTGGTCAATAAGAATGTCTTTTTTGACTACACATGGATTAACTACCGAAAAGATATACACATTTGTATTTGGAGAAAACTACTAATAGAAAATGGCAAATCAACTTACACTAACCAATACACCATACTTATATTGTATATCATTAACTTCATCAAGTTCTGCAAACACTGCATATACAATAGTACCATCAGATTCGACCTATGATAGAAGAATTTATGGATTGAGTATAACAAATACATCATCCGTAAATCATTTAGCATGTACTCTTTGGCTTAGTAATGGTACTACTGATTATCAAATGGGTTTAGTTCAAATAAATGCCAACTCTGGAAATAGTATATCGGTTGGTTCAACAGATGTATTTACAAACTCTGTATTCTCTGGTCTTTTGACATTTGCAATGGCGGATAATATGGGTGTTTGGTATTTCAATCTACCAAAAACATGGTCATTGAAATTTACATACACTAACACATTGTCGGCTGGAAATACAATGACATTCACTACATTCGGTGAAAAGTATGATGGTATTACACACAAATTTACGTCAAAACCATTTCAACAAACTGCAACATTTTCATCTACCACAGGAACAAGAACCGTGAATTTAGTAGATAGTGTTGCATATGACAGAAGAATTTATGGTATAAGTGCTACAAGTACTGATGTTACTCCACGAACTATGGCATTTGGATTAACAAATAGTGGTACTAATTACCTTATATACACTGAATCCATATTAGCAAACTCAGGTAATACAACTACAATTGCCGCAGAAGATGTTTTTTATGATACTTATATACAAGGTTTGTTTTTAAGAACGGCAGATCCAGATGGTATATCATATTTCTTCAATTTACCGGCAGGGTGGGGAATAACCGGAACACTTGCAGCAAGTACCACTGGAACCATAACTATGAAAATAATAGGTGATACGTATGAGTAGGAATGGTATAAATGACGGTTTGAAACAAGGACAACTACAGGGTGTTAAGTCCGGATTTGGATTTTCACGTATGGAATCAGGACTAAAAAAAGGTCTTGTTAGTGAACCTGGTATACACAACAAAGTTCAAGATCCAACTCTACTACAAGGTAGTAAAAAACCAACATGTCTTTGGATAGCAGATTTTGCAACTGCCACAGGTGCAGGTGCAACAATTACTGCTATAACTCAACTTATACCGGGTGCAACATCATTATTAATTAACTCATCACCTACTTATCAACCGCCATATTCTGGTTTAGGTGGTGTCTATAATAATAGGTCATATATAGATATAAATTCTTCAGCAGATTCTATATACACAAACTCTTCTACATTAGGATCTGGTAAAACCGAATTTGCACTGATGATGGTTTTTAGATTATCTGTAACTACACAAAGAACATTATTTTATAATGTGGATTCAACAATTTCAAGTACAACAGGTGATATACATGTTGAGGCAATTGGTGGTAATAAAGTAAGAGTTACATTTATAGGTAATCCTACATCAACCAGTGCAGTTTATGAAACTTATGATCCTTTATTAGAAGGAACACATCATTGGCATCTACTAACTGTGAAATGTAGATTGTATCAACCAGGAGGACAAGGATCTGAAATAGAGATATGGTTAGATGGGAAACTAAATATGGCACCAGTTACAACAACATTTGGTGGTTCTACAAGTACTTTTGTTGGTAATACTTTTGTTTTTGGAAACAATGCAGTATCATCTTCAACCGCTGGTGGTTCAAATATAGCTGCAGCACTAACACTCGATTATTGGCCAAACTCATCAGAACAAATGAGATTAGAAAACTTTTTTAGATGGTATTATGGTAGGAGATTTTAGAAACAGACCGCAATTCAATCCAGAAACACAGATTTTGGTTTTGAAACCGGAATATGTTGGAGTTGGAGAAATTATAAAAGTATCAGGTCAAATTCAGGTTATATTCAACACAGAAGATTCAACTTTAGATTCTTATCCATATTATTTTTATAACGGATTAGATGATATATTTGATATAATAACGATATAAGTTTTTCATTTTTATATATAGTTATATGAGAATTGGAAAATTTTACGAGTTTGTACAGGCAGATTTTGATGCCATTAGTTCATTTCATTTAAAGGATGAACTAAATCCTAAATTATGGTCAGACGACAAATTAGATAAAGAGGTCAGAATAAATCTTTTGAAAATAGGTAATGATTTTTATGCAGAAGCAGATTTAAATGCCGATGTAATAGATGTTGTTTTATGTGGATCACTATGTAATTATAATTGGTCAGAGACATATTCAGATTATGATTTACATATTATTGTTAATTATTCAGATATAGATAAAGATCCAAAAATTGCGGAGAAACTTTGTGACTTAAGTAAGAAATTATGGAACTTAAAACACGACATCAAAATTTCAGGTTACGAAGTCGAAGTAATGATACAAGATAAGGATGATATGAAATCCGCAATTGATGGTGGAAGAATGGGAGGTGTTTATTCACTTATGAAAGACAAATGGATAAAAAAACCCGAAAAAAAGGATTTTATACCAGATGAAAAACACATACGTTCTAAGGCAGAAACAGTAATGTCACAAATAGATGATTTAGAAAGTTGTATAGAAGAAGAAAGATACGAAGATTTTAATAATAAACTTGATACCGTTTGGAAAAAGATAAAAGATTTTAGAAAATCCGGTCTTGAAAGTGAAAGTGGTGAATTTTCAATTGGAAATTTAGTATTCAAATTACTTCGTAGAAATGGATACACTGATAAGGTAATGTCAATGAAAAGAAAAGCCTACGATCAACAATACAATAAAAAACAATCACAAAGATGAATATAAAGATTTCCGAAATAGAAGAAGTTTTCAAAGAAGTCTTCAATGATGAAGATGGTGTTGTTAAGTCAGTAGACACTTTATATGAAAAGCCAGATGAAGAAGAAGATTTTCTAAAACTTGTAATATCTATACATGGTTTATCAACCGATGATTCAAATATAATACACACCAAATTTATATTTAAAACGGATAATGGTAAACATGAAATAATCGATAAATCATTTATCTATTTATATGACATAAACTGTGTATACCACAAAGTTGAGTTTGATAATACAATAGACTTAAAAGATAAAATAGAAGGTATAATCGATACAAATAATTTTGGTGAAGACATTATAATACTTTCCGACTTTATAGAGGCACCAGCTATGTTCTTAAACTATTATCTAAAACGATCTAATATAAGTCAATATTCAATATTTGACGTAGAATACGAACCTAGGTTCAAAACCACACCATGTAAAGACACTACATTTGACTTCAAAATAAACATAAATAATAATTATAATGTCGAATTATCAATCTACAAAATAGATAGAGAAGATAATGATGATGTAGATCACTATAAATTTCAGTTCAGATTTATGGACGAGATTAAGACATACGAGACTGAAGACTTAAAAAATATACACTACTTCATAGGTTCACACTTAGCAAAGATGCTCGATGAAAAACTTAGGAAATCTAAATGAGAAAAATAAAGTTATTCGAAGAGTTTACCTATAATGACGCCGGTGCCGCAATAGTCTATCACGGTACAAACGATGAACACGAATTCAATCATCGTGGAGACCTAACAAATGGAACTTTCTTCTCAACCAGTTCAAACGAAGCCAAAATGTATGGAAAACATATTTATAAGATTGAACTCAAAAAAGATTTAAATATACTCGATACAAATAAACTCGAAGATTGTCAAAAGATAATTGACGAATTTGGACCATTAGAAGATCCATATTATAATTCAGATGAACCAGAATATTTAGTAAATACCGCAGAAGAACTTTGGCACCATAGTGACAGTTGGTCACCAATTGAAGCAGATGAACAACTTATGAAATGGATAGAAGGAAACTACGATGGTATCTGGGTTTATGAGGGTAGTATTCGTAACCTATTATTATTCAAACCAGTAATAGATAAGATTGATAAAACATTTAAAGTTAAATAATAATATATACCTTATGAGACTACAGAAATTCTACGATTTCATAAAGGAGGCCGCCGAGTGGGACGATGATGCAATACAAGAGATGCTACTTCCAATAAAGGACCTCGGCTTTGAGGTGCGCATCACCGAACCACAACCGGTGACAGACACATCGTCACACCTGTACAAAAAGATGGTCCGTTCCATAGTCATCTGGGTGAAGAACAAATACGTCAATGAACTAAACACGGAAGTGGACATCTTCAATTTCAAAGAAGGAACGTTCGATCGTACCTACACCAGCGACCAGAATATTTTCGAGCTTATGGTAGAGGTCGGAAACCTATGCAGCAGGCTCAGCGAAGACGGCTCGGCACTAAGCATGACGTGGCAGGACAGCTCGATTAAGTTCACCATACTACACGTCGTAGACGAGACAAAATCGTCAGAAAATGAACTCAATCTTAGGGAAGTTTTCACCGCACTCAGGGGTAAATTCTACAGAACCAGCACGGACTTCTCCAGACACATGCTTTGGATGCCGCGCGAAGTGGAACAGGTGAAGGACAGTTTCGAAATAAGATGTGGTAGTAACTTCGGTGTATTCACAAAGAGGAAATGGGCGGCCTTCACAAAGGGAATAGACATGTCTAAAGTTAATGTAAACTTCAGACACGACCAGGACGACCAGGACGTCGTGATTATAACCATATCAACAAAATAATAGATAAATATGAACAGAGACAACCAACCAGTATTCAACGCGAACAGAAAGGTCGCAAACTACAAAGATTTCAGTGCAGATGTTGCGAAAAAGAAACTCGGAAAGGTGAGAAGAAGTTTCCAGCCTAACTCCGACAGGCAGAATTTCCCACAGAACGACAGGAACGAATTCGACCCAATCACAAGAAAGATTACACAGGTTACACTTCCGGAGGTGGAGGACAAGCTAGAGCAAGACAAGATTGTCGAGAACAACCAATGGAACATGACCGAAAACACTAGGAAGTACTATGATATGCTCTCAAAGATCTCAGATCATCTTAAGAAAGATCTTGACGCAAGTCCACAGGATATAAAGGAAAAATTCGCCGAGATGGCTGAAAAGTTCGAAGGTCTAGGTAATGACAGTAAAGGAAAACCAATCGCCGATGGTTTCTGGAAGAACAATGAACATATTGTAAAAGGATATAAAATTATAATAGAGTTAATAGAAAATGCTAATAGGTTTTTTGAACAAGTGGATTCATTCAAAAACGCACAAAATGCTTCCAGGGGATAATAAAGAAGAGAGTCTAAATGACTCTCTTTTTGTTTATATACCGTGTTTAAACCTTCAGCATCCTCTCGCGAGCGCGCTTGTAGTTGTCCAACTCGTTGACCAAACCATCGCGATCGCTGCCTTTCGGCATCTTGTTTATCTGATCCTGACGAAGCTTTATCTTCTCGTCCAACTTCCTCAACTTGTCCGCCTTCTTCGGATCCAATCCCGAATACTCGTCATTCTTAGGCTGCGAACCCGACTGCGTAAATCCTGAATACGCACGTTGGTTTCTGTTGTACTCCTGATCATACTGGTATTCCTTGTACTTTCTCTGAGCCCTACCGATGCTATCCTTGAGATCCTGGCAGATATACCTTATGCTCTTTATCTTATCAAGCAACTCCGAACACGCGGCGTTTGTCTTCTTCACGTCAATCTCGGAAATCTTGTCACCGGTTCGGTCACGAAGAACGATCCTGCACCTGTCGTCACCGACATAGAAACGCAACACGTAGTCGTTCTCGAACGTATAGGAATACTCGTCTCCGAAGCCGGAAAATGACTCCTTCCTGGCCTTCATATACCAGTAGAAAGGATCGAGCTTCATATTCTTGTTTATGTAGACGTTCTTGGTGGAAACCCAGTCCCGTTCAACCAGATTTAGTATCTTACCTATCTTCTCATTCTTCTTGCCCTTACCTGAGAAGTGAATTTCACCAACGGCATAAATAAGTTTGTAAAGAAGTATCAGTATCAATACAAGCAATAAGAAAAATGCGAAAAACATAAAAACAATTTCTACAAATATAAACAAAAAGGCCGCGAATTTCGCGGTCTTTCTCACAAAATTTTGTCAATACCCATATTCCGACGAACGCGTTTGGTTATGTCTCCGATGAACTCCCAGGAAACGTCTTCCGGTAGTTTTGTCGACTCCTCGTACCAATCATCAAATATGTCCAGACACTCCTCAACCATATTCATATAGGGTATTCCTATGTCCTCGTAGTTGCAACTGAGAACCTTTTCATGAACTCTCATATCATAGATTCCGAACCAGTCGTTCCAATGCAATTGTACCTCGAAACCCAACTCATGCAACTCCTCAAACCTACCATCGAACATAACTAAACTCTTTTACCTGTTTCTGGATCGTAGTTCATAATAAGAAGTTCAATACCCTTCTCCTTTTCTACACCCTCTGTCTTAATCACTGCCGATGGTCTGTGAAACTCCTTAGATGTCCATATGTATTTGTCCTTTGGGAGAATCTCTTCGAGTAAAGGGAAATAGTAATAAGATAAAGACCACCTAGATTTAGTTGTTTTCAACAACTCAAGTAACCTTCTATGTGAAGCAACTCCAAACGTGTTCTCGTCATCACATCCGTACCAAAACAAACGTCTACCATCATCATCATTCTTAACGTCGTTGAATCGAGCGTAAGGCGGATCTAAGTAAATATAAGTGTCCTCAGAGTCATACTTTCTAATAACCTCTTCAAAATCCATATTATGAAACTCAGTAATCTTTTTCAAACGTTCAGTGTATTTATTCTTCTCTAATTTGTTAATTAGAATACTAAGATTCAGTTTATCCTTCTTCTTTTTATAACCAGTGAATCCACCACCACGAGGATACACACTAGAAAATGATGATGTGATTAAGAATGCATACATAGCCGCTTTATCTAAATCTCCAATCTCAAAGTCCATATCATCTAAGAAGTCGTTTTGAACGTATTCCCTATAAATTGCCTTATAGAAGTCCCATTTGTCGTCCACAGACGTCGCAGTACAGTGTAACTTACCACCTGGTGCCATCAATGCTCTCAACACCGGAAGGAAGTTTTCTGGATCCGAACAACACTTCATCAGATTAGCCTGATGTCTGTTACGATCATTGAAAACAACAGTGTTGAACTCCATCTTAGAGTCCAAATAAATTGCAAAAGAACCAGAGAATGGCTCAATATACGTGGTACACTCCTCGAACGGTATGTTCGGAGTTATAAAGGATTGGAAGGCGGCCTTACCACCAAAATATGCCAAGATACTCATTTTTATTAGGTTTTTTACTTTTTTCTATATCTAATCTTTGTCTTACTTATATCAAATGGAACTTTAAAAGTTTCTTTTCTAACTTAAGTTAAAAATAAACAAAGAAAAATAAATTTGATATATAAATAAAACTGTGTCAGGCAATTCCGGGTTGCCTCTGAGGTTTCGAAGTGAACCGAGATACTGTTTAAAAATAAAATAAAAAGATGGCAAAAACATCAAGAAGAGAGGTCAAAGCCCCGAGTGCGTGGGTTGTGGCACCAAAAGACAGAGGACGTAAGTCTGTAAAATTCGACACAAAGTCGGATACCGAGACCAAAGGAAAGGTCTATCTAAACGACGGCGAGGAGTTTCAAATAGAACTCCACAATCCACTCACCGAGTGTGCCTTAGCCGACATCAAACTAAATGGAAACTCTATATCAAAAGGAGGACTTGTGTTGAGACCAGGTGAGAGGTTCTATCTCGATTGTTTTATCGACGATAAAAAGAAGTTTATTTTCAGCACCTACGAGGTTGAAAACACAGAGGATTCGGTGGAATCAATCGCTAAGAATGGACTATTAGAGGTATTCTTTTACAAAGAATCTGCAAAGTCAATCGATAGAAGTAGATTGAATAGAGTTATTGTGGAAAGACACTACTATCCGTACCAAACAAATCCATACTGGCAAACTACGCCTTGGTACACGACACCAAACGTGTACTGCAGCAATGGTAACAACACAATTGGACAGGCAACGTTCACAACGAGCGACAGCAACGCGACATACACATCGAATTCGGTGAACCTTACAAACCTAAATCTGACGTCAGGTAGTTTCGATTCTCGAACCACACCAATCGACTCCACAAATATAGAGACTGGAAGAGTAGAGAAAGGTGCCGAATCGTCGCAGAAGTTCGATGAGGTGGATATGGACTTTGACAACTTCTACATTTCATCAACGGTATTGGAACTCTTACCTGAGAGTAGAAGACCAATTGAGACAAAGGAGTTAAAAGAAAAACCTGAACAGAATAAGCAGATTGATGTGATTGAGATGATAAAGAAACTCGCGGAACTGAGAGATGCCGGTATACTGACCGAGGATGAATTCTTTGAGAAGAAATCAGAACTATTAGGTAGGATATAAAAGAAAAGAGGCCATTTGGCCTCTTTTTTTAGTATTTTAAGTTCATATATTCCTTAACCTTTTGTAACATATATGCAGTAACCAAATCGCTTGCATTTATGGCATCTATGTGTTTAATGTCTACTTTTACAGATTTTGACATAGCTTCACTTTTAGAACCGTCTCCTTTTGCGACTACCTCATGGTAATCTCTTTCATTCAGAGGAAGGATGAAGGGATAAGCCTTTGATGTAAGACCCTTACTCGTGAATAGTGGTTTTAGATCCTCTGGTGTATAATCATCACGTACTACAATCCCTGCCTCTTCTTCAAGTTCACGGAATAGTGCGTTTATAGGTGACTCACCTGGTTCTATTCTACCAGCAACTAATGTTGCGAAATATTCTTGACCATCCACATATTTGAAAGTTGGTATGTATTCGTATCTGAGTACTATTTGGTTTGTTTCAATCAATATCGGTATACATATTACGTAGTCCGGTACTCTTACGACTGTCCATTCCTCATATTCAACAACGTTCATATCACCCTTTGAGAATAATATTTCGTCTTTACTATTGAATAGTTCACTCTTTGGTCTTAGTTTGGAAAATTTGTCCATTTTAAAAAATGTATTTCACTATATATAAAAATCAGTATTTATAGTTCTTGGTTGGTTTTCTACATTTAAGTTGACTATTCACGTTATTTAGTTCGGTATTACCTATTTCCAACCTGGCATTTGTTCGTTTCATAACAAGACCCTCAACCATATCTATACGAGTAAGTCTTTCAAATGTATCCAAAAATCGATTGGTGTATGTTTTTACACGATACACATTCTGTGAAATTGTGTGCAGATATTCTTTCTCAGATTCAGAATTACCAAACATTTCATCAAGTATGGCTATTCTCTGACCGAAAGTCTTAGTGATTAAATAATCACCATTAGATACTAGTATATCAAATATAATTAGTTTGTGATTGAAAACTTCGTTATTTTCATCACGTTTAGACTTGTTCATATATTCACCATTCAGAACAGTCCAACCACCATTTCCTTTATAAAGTGATAATATTTCCTCTGTTGGGATATCAAATCTGGTAAGTGGTTGTGAGTGTCTGTTCATCACTTTAACAATTTTACCATCTGTGAAAATAAGGCAATTGCTACCATCTAATTTAGGTTGTGCCGACATAGTTCCATTATCATAAGAATATAAATCTGTTGATGGAATTGCATTTTTAGGTCTAGGTGGATAGATGTATCTATATGTTGAATATTTCATTTGTCTTATTTTAGACAAATATAACAAAAAAATTCTTATAATGTAACACCGAGTTGTAATTCGACCTGTTCTATTAGTTCACCTTTACCTATACTCTTCGGACCTGCAGTATTGTTATGTTCCCATTTTATAGATTCTAACGCAGATATTAGTGTGTTTAGGTCTATTTTCGATTTTATGAAATAATGTGATTGATCAGATTTTTCCTCGAAATCTAAGTAGTATCGACCTGCGTAATAACCAACTCTTCTGAATGCCAGATCGGCATCTGTTCGGTTGACAAATTCGAATAGTTCGGTAGACTTTTTGAAAATTTTTGGTTGTCTTTTGTTCTCTGATTTAGTCCATACTTGGAAAACACAAGGAACTTTATACCCATTACCCTCTAATGTAAACGAATCATCGGATAAATCCATTTCAGTGGTTAGATGATAATCTAATGGTATTTTGTTTTTGATTGAGTCTTTTTTGAAAGATTTAGGTAATATGAATGCTATTGTATCTGCACCAATTTCAACTGCTTTATTAATAAACTTAAGTGCGAGAACGCCTTGGTTACCGAAAGGAGGATTACCAACAACAAGTATTTTACCAGATATATCGGACGGATTATATTCTAACCAATCTTGTTTTTTTATTTTATCCGACTCTGGATCAATATCAAATGAAAGCAGATTTGAATGGTTTATCTTTTCAGAGAAAGCACCCTCACCTGCGGATGGTTCTATAACATAGTCGAATTTATCTAATTCTATTTTAGAAAGAACCTGTATTACGGTTTCCTCTTTGGTGTAGAATTTATCATTCTTATGTCTTTTGTTTCGTTTGTATGCCATCTATATTATAGATATATATTCACCAGTTTGTTTAGATAAATAACAAACATTAAATTCCTATAGATACCAAAACATCATTTCTTTTTTCCGCAACCGTCTTTTCAATCGGACGAATCTCGTGGTAACAATTGATACAATCGCGAACATATTTCTTTGCATCAGATATACTCTCAAACTCTCCAAATCTAAAGAACCTCGTACTCGTTCCGAGCCAAAGTTCACATTTCTTCTTAACAGCCATAATCAGAAAGGTAAATCGTTTTCCATTGGTTTGAAAATACCACATTTAGACTTCAAAGGACAATCAATCTTATTGACCTCGTCCATATACTGTTGTGCCTTCCAGTCATCCATCATTCTCATATACTCAATAAGTTGTTGTTCCTCAATTGGTCTCTCCAACAAATCATATGCCATATTATCAATACTCATCATATCCGTTTCTTTTTACGAATATAATAAAATATAGATTATCTACCAAATCCAGTTATGTTTCCAATCGTATTTTTATCATCGAGATTGTCCTCGAATAACGAATCAATCAATTTGTTCCTACGACCATCCTTTCCCAACCAGGCCTCCTCGGGTATGTAAGAACCAATCTTTCTTTTATCAATTGTTACACGTCCTCCACGTTTTTCAACCCACTCTCCATAAACAGGTATTTCAAAATCATTGTCGTAGTAATCTGGTTCCCAATATGATTCATCATCATTATACCAATAGTAGTCATAATAACGAATACCATCACCGAACTCGAGAAAGTAGCAGATGTTATAGTGTACGACAATTCTCTTAGGTGTCAATCCAGACTCATTCTTGTTCGGTCTTTTATACTTCTTCAACGACATACATTCATATAATTTCTAATGATGTTCTTTCGACTTAAATCCTGACCAAGTAGTTCATCAATTCTTTTGTTTCTACGTTCAGAATCATCAATCCAGACCTCTGATGGCCAGTATTGTCCGACTAACACCCTTCGATATTTAACAAAACTATTGTACTCCTCATATACAGGTACTACAAACTCATCTCTTCTTTCTGCTTCGTACCAATCACAATAGTAGTATCCCCACCAGTCGTAGTAGTACTCTAAACCATCCTCATATAACCAAAATTGTCTTTCGTGATTACTAATTATCTTACGAGGTGCTAAATTGTGTATGTTCTTATCAATTTTTTTATATTTCTTTAAGGACATAAACATTTCATTATTTCAACGTGTGAGATTTTCTCACTTCCGTCGTTTGCAGAGAAAAGCATAAATGGCGTTTTGAAATGAACACCATATGTTTCTGTATCATCAATATGTAAATCTATTGAATTCTTCTTACAAATAATCAGCCTTCACCATATCCCACCTCTCTGGATCAAATTTCTTCTGAATTGTTCCATCTGGAAATTGTATAACACCAACCTGTGGTTCATCAATTGATTCCATATAATCATACACAGAGAAAAAATGTGTCCAAGCAACACCAAACGCTTTCACCTTTTCTTTCATATCTTCAGTTACAGAACCACCGGTTATTATATGAACCTCACCACCAGTCCAAATAACAGCAGAAGCCAGAGAAGCAAAGTCCTCTGGTCTCTTATCTATTACACCATGTATATCTAATCCAAGTTTCATATCAACTTAAGTTCAAATCTTTTTTCCATAGCGTCTAATGCGGCTTGTGGAACATTATGAATGTCTTTTCCACCGTGTCTGTTTTCAACAACAATTGAGAATACTCTGTATCCATATTTTTTTGCAAGTTCTAAGTATGGTTCCATTTCCCACTCCATTGTGAAAGTGTTGGAAACTGCAATCCTGGTGTAGAATTGATCATTCACTTGATTGTCCTTCATATATTGTTCAACCATATTTCTACACCATTCGTGTGCATTCTTTATGAACTTTGCATCGAATTTGTATTCACCTGTTTCTTTATCAACAAAATATTTATCTGCCTCACAAACAAGAAAATCGTGATCAACTAAAGATAATGCCAATGTTGATTTGCCTGAACCTGGTAATCCTCTTACTATGTATAAGTTTTTTTCCATTATAAAGTCAATTTGTAAAATTTTATAAAATCTTCATATGTGTAGAATTCTGTTTTATCACCATAATTAACATATTCAACCACACCATCCTTTGATAAGTTTATAGTAGGTTCGAAACAATCAACTGCGGGTCTAACATAAGACCAGTAATCTTCATTTGAATTTGAATACGGTACGAAACAACCTCTATACACACCAGCATTCTCAGCGTGTTTTTTCAAAAAATTTATAAATTCAATTTTATTCATAATAATCTATTTACGACTGTCATACTCCGCATTCATATACTTACAAGACAAATCATTTGTATACATCGTCCTAATTACAACACCTTCGATAATTCTTCCCTCTGCTTTCTCTTTTACAAAGATACCTTCACAATACTCACAAAGAGATTCGTAAGTTGCAAACTTAGCAATAAAAACCGGTGTATATTCAATTCCTAAAAGATTTGCAACATATCTCAAATTATGTGGAGAAGAGTAGTTGATTCTCTTAGAATATCCCTCAGATAAATCATCAATTCCGAAAAGTACGAGTTTTTGTTTTTCGTTTGCATCTGGATTCACTTTGTTTCCAGAACCTTTCAATCCTTGTCCAATAATCTCTCCACGGAAAGCTAATTGAACACCATACTCTTTACAATATTCAAGACCTTTTTCTAAAAGACCACTAGATTTAGCCAATTCTACCCAAGAGTCTTTTACCTCTTTCTGAATTGGAATCAACGTAGATTCTGCTACATCATCGGTAATAAATTCTTCAGTTGCCTCACAGAACCAACCTTTTGTCATAGTCTCACGATCAAAATGTTTTCTATATTCTAAACCATCCTGTGAAACATATCCAGTTGTCTGTAATTGTTCCATTTTCTTTTCCATAGAACGTGAACAAACACCAACTTTCCACTCATCACCTTCTAATTTGAAGTAAGTTGTGTGTGAAGATCCATCTCTTTTGATTGTTACACCAAGTTCTTGACCTTCTGCAATTATTCTTTTGACATGATCAACTAAATTATTAATATTTGGTTCATCTGTCTTATACATAAATGAAGGAAATTCACCAGCAGCCAATCCTGACCCGGCACTTTCAGGCTCTTCATATTTTGTAATACTGAGTTTTTCCGCCAAATCCTCTATATCTTCTATTTTAGAATAAGCATTTGGTGATGGTAAATCACTATAAAAACAATAGTTATCAGGGTCCGAATTACTAAGAAAATATTCTACTTCCGAAAGTGGCATTAAAATTCCATTTGAGTAGATAGGATCACTCGTACCCTCGAAATTGAAATTGAATTTGATTGCACGAATACGATTCTGTTTACCAAGTCTACTTTTCTTAGGTTCTCCACCTGGTGCAACAAAGTCAGCAAATAACTCTGTATCTGGAAGACAATAGTCTGGTTGTATATAAATTGCTTTGGAACCAATCTCATATAAACCTTTTTGTGCAATAACGTTAAAACCACACTCACCACTATTCTCAAAAGAGAATTTTGCAACTTGTATAGATGTTGCTTCTTGACCATCTTTATAAACAGGAACTAATCTGTTTATAGTTACTATTTCTACTACTTTTACCATATTGCTAATATACGGATTTTTTATTTACCGTCATCCATGAAACAACTTTTATTATCTCAGAAGGATCTTTTATACCATGGTAAAATTGAACCATTCCCGAATCATCACATCTTTCATAAACCTCTTTTGGTGGTTGAAGATCACCATGACTTTGTTGGAAATAACTATAATCTTCTATTTGTTCTACTTTCTCCAATGTTTCAAAAATTGTTGTATTCATAAAAAGACGTGGTAGACAATATGTATTTTTTCTTCTCCACATTACAACATTGAATGCTGTCTCATCACCAAATGGCATATAGTGACTCGCTTTATCATCTCTTCCAAAATAACTATTATCTACAATTGAACACCACTCTTGTAAGAAATCTCTGGATGTTCTACTATAAGATAACATAGAAGTCCATAGATATTGTGTGGTCTTTTCATTTACTGAAAGATAATCCATAAGAAGAGTTTCATCATATTTAACAGTCTCACCATCAGGTGTAACATTCCAAAGAAAAACATATTCCATAGGTCCAATACACGCAACAGGATGTGACATATCATAAACTAACGAAGATGGATTAAACCTTTTACCAAGTAAAATATCAGTATCTATGTATATTAGTTCACCATCAAATTCCAGTGATTGTAACATTACATGTGGTTTGTAGAACTGAAAGTTTTCTCTTTCAATTTGAGGATCCCACCTCTTTTTTATCATATTTGGATAATCTATATCAGATTCATATCCAACCATATAAAATACTATTGTGTGTTCTTCAGCATCCGCATAAGAACGAGATGCAACAAGTGCATGAACCATATGTTCATATGCTTTGTTAGAATATATTATGAGATGTGCCATGCACTTATATCTCAACGTTCTCCGAAAGTTTCTCTATAAAGTGACCTGATTGCCGTAACACCATCTGTGTTTATCTCACGAGTTCCAATACCTGCAAAATTTTTATCCAAAATTTTTGGTGTCCCATCCATTTTTACAAATCTCTCCGATATTGCAGACCATCGAAACCAAGATTTTATGTTTTGTTCATACACATAAACATCTCTATTATTCAATACTGCCATCATAACAGCATACCCTGTACCACCAGAAACTATCTGTTGTTTCCAACCATTTCTATATCCCTTCTCGTCACGTTTACCTGGATCAACTATCATACCCACTGCAAAAACCTGTTTAGAGTATTTAACCTGTGCCCAATTTCTAGCAAGAAGATTCATATATTTCTGAACACCATATCTACCAAGTCTTCGATTTGCTTTGTTTATTTGAACAACACCTTCTGCATAATCCTCTTCTGAAATTTCGAACTTATTTGGTGAATTATGTTTTTTAGTTTTATATGAATATGCATTAGTCTTAACACCATACTCGGCTCCAACTTTCTCAAATACAGTATCAGCACCAATCGCACCACCTGAATGACATATACAATCCTCCGGTTTCAACGATGGTGTAGATCCAAAAAAATCATCCAAAGATCCAAATTCATTACCCATAAAACTATATATTAAATCGACAAATTGAGTTCCGGTATCATCCAAACCGCTAATTCACCATCCATTCTAAAATATAAATCTCTCACATCTAAAGGTTCATTGAAAATGTCATTTTTAAGAACCATAAAATATTTGTGTCCATTACATCCAACAGGTTCTCGATCATAAATTTGCCCATCAACATCTAAATAGTTGTTTATACGATATCCATCTCTAACATCAACAGTGAAAACTTTTGTTCTAAATTTTTCAGGTGTTTTTATTTTTACAAATTCATATGCCAAATCAAGAGTATCAAAAGAGAAAATGACTTCATCGTGTTTTATACAATCTGGTTTCGGTAGGTTTTCCAGAATTGATTGTATCATCTTACGTTGTACCCTCATAAGACGTTTGGGATTCAAATTACCAAACACATATTGACGTAATTGTTTAGACCTAGAAAAAAGAGACGGTATTTCTAAGTGAGATACCAACTCTTCCCAACTATCTTTCATTTCATTCAAAAAGTCCGGGTCATAAGATTTCACTGCCTGCCAATTTGCCTTGATCAAATCAAATGATACATAATATCTACCCTCAGAGTAACGAAAATTTTTATCGACTGTTAGGTCAGGAACCATAGGATCAAGGTTTAAATCATTGAATGCACGAGTCGATTCTATGTATTTTACAAGTAAGTCAGTACACTCTATTCGATAAGTAAACATATCATCTACCTCATTCTCTAATTCTTCATACATTGAAACAAGTTCATCTATATCTGAATGTCGTCCAACTCTCTTATATAGAGACCGATAATAATCAAAATCATCGTAATTGGGTACATTCAAATCAAATAGTTTACAAAAACTCTTAACGTCCTTCATCACCTTTCTCTTTTTTCAACTTTTCATTTTCGGTAGCCAGTAACGCAGAGGTTAATCCGAA
>SXGQ01225446.1_pt1 | contig 17000 bp, 12 predicted proteins | sample 3178371 | NCBI WGS metagenome assembly SXGQ01 (sample SAMN11356859, study PRJNA531348) | freshwater metagenome | isolation source: freshwater sample F1-20 | place: China: Fuxian Lake, Yuxi | collected 2017-12-25
CAGGCATGCGATCAAGAAGTTGAATCGTTGCTCGATCACTCAGCGAAGCAGCAGGATCCGGATGACACTCAAGAAAAATCGCATCAACACCCGCAGCAACTGCAGCGCGCGCAAGCAGTGGGGCGTGATGTGGATTTCCGCCACTCGTTTCGCCCTCTCCAGGTCGTTGCGTGGAATGCGTCGCATCAAAGCAAACTGGAACGCCCATGTGCATCATGTCGCCGACTCCAGCGAAGTCGTTCACAAGTCTGTGATATCCAAAGAATGTTCCGCGTTCGGTCAGCATAATTTGCTTCGCGCCACTCTCGCGCAATTTGCCGATCGCTCCCGCCATTTCAGCTGGAGCCATAAATTGTCCCTTCTTCACATTCACTGCTTTGCCAGTTGCTGCGGCGGCACTGAGCAAGTCCGTTTGTCGCGCGAGGAATGCGGGTATCTGCAAGATGTCGACAGCCTGCGCGGCGCGCGCGGCTTGTTGTGGTTCGTGAATGTCGGTCGTGACGGGAACGCCCAGAGCCGTCTTCAATTTCGCCAGCATGTCGCATCCGCGTTCCAATCCAGGGCCGCGCGCGCTCTTGACGCTCGAACGATTCGCTTTATCGAAACTTGCCTTGAAGACAAATGAAAGTCCATGCTTCGCGCAAGCATCTCGCATTGTTTCGCCGATGTGCATATTGATCGCGTCACTTTCCAAGATGCATGGGCCGGCAATAATCAGCAAAGGACCACGACTGCCTGGACCCAAAGTCGAGGCTTTGTGGGAAAAAAACAAGGTGCTGTCAAGCGCCATTTTTAGATTTTTCCATTCAAAATAATCGTCACTTTCTTTGGCATTGGATGGCATTTTATCCGATAGTTCAATTGAAGGTGCGCACATTCCGTGCGTCTTCAGGAGGTCTAGGAATGAGTGATTCGAACCAAGATAAATTGCCCCAAGAGAAATTCCCCGATGATTGGCAGGGTTTTACTGAAATGGTCAGTCGCTTGCTGAAAGGTTGGTACCAACAAAGGCCAGTCGAAATCATTTCTCCGCTCAGCTTGACCATTGATGGCAAGGCATTGGGGTTGGAGAATCTCTTTCGCATGGTTCAGCAGGATCCACAGCGCGGTCATGCGTTTGTGCGAAGTTATTTTGAGAGAATTTTCGAGGGAGATTCCGTCGGCGCAAGTTTGATTCCTTTCTCCGTCGCGCGTCATCGCATCATGCCGCGTATTCAACCAGAGTCGATCTTCGATGGCGTCGATCGTCAATCGATCGCACATTTGCCATGGGTCAATGGAACGGTGATTGTCTTTGTGCTTGATATGCCCGAGATGACTGTCAGCGTTTCCACCGAGCAAATGGTGCGATGGGGGATTGGTCCAGAGGAACTCGAGGAAATCGCTCGCCAGAATCTTGGTTCATACGCGCCCGATCTGCAAGTGCAAGTGATCGCAAGTCACGATGGTGGACGCGCCGCGCTCTTGTCTCTGAAAGATGGATATGACGCGGCGCGATTGCTCTTGTCCAAATTGCACGAACGGCTAGCCAAAGAACTTCGCGGCGATTTCTATGTCGCAACCCCCGCACGCGATGTCTTCATAGCGCTTTCGTATGGTCCCGATCCATTTCTTGACCGTATTCGTGCCAGAATTGCCCGCGATTATTCTCGATTGCCATATCCAATCACCAGCGATTTCTTCATCGTGACCCGTGATGGGGTTGCAGGGACTTCCAAGGCTGCGTAGTAACCTGCGCTGATATGAAGGTCGAACCAATCCTCGCCGAACTCAATCGTCAGCGCAATGATCTTTCCAAGGACCCAACCGATATTGAGTGGTTTGCGTTGCACCACGCATTCTGTTTCATTTCGTATCACATGGCCGACTTCCAGAAATATCTGGATGAAGTCGTGAAGCCTGGCGATCCAAAGCCGGAATGAGCCGCGCAAACTTTTCCGCGCAAACTTTTCCGCGCAAACTTTTCCGCGCAAACTTTTCCGCGCAAACTTTTCCGCGCAAACTTTTCCGCGCAAACTTTTCCGCGCAATTCAAGCGTGCTTGCGAATCGGTCGCGAAAGAAGTGCGTCGCCTTCTACTGCATGCGTGCCGCCAAATCGTTCGGTGACAGGGTTCCAGGAAAGCGGTTTGCCGACCGCATATCCAATCACGGCAAGTTGGCAAATCGACGCAGTGCGATGTCCTGTCTCGGCGGTGCAGATCGGGTCGAATCCTCCGCGAATTGCCGCAATGAAATTTGCGATGTGCGAAGTATTTCGTGCGAGGCGTTCTTCGTTGCCAGTTGGCGCATCAAGAATTTGAGGGGCTTCAACTCCATTCTTGAGCGCTTTGATGTGACCGCGCGAACACTCGATGGTTCCTTCGCTGCCCTCGAATGTGCAATCTGTCGGACCGCCGTGCACTAATTCCACACCGTTTTCATAGAGAAATCGCAAACCCGTCTTTGCGCCATCGGAAGGTGGAATCAATTCGCGCGGACCACTGTGATCCATTCTCATCGCCCATTGTGCGATGTCGAAATGATGCGCCCCCATATCGGCGAGATATCCATTTCCGTACTCGCGATATGCCCGCCAATTTGGATAGTGATTATGCATGCCGATTGGACAGAGATCGGTATTGAATCCACGCATCGGTGCTTGTCCTAGCCAGCTATCCCAGTTGATTCCTTTGGGGAGTGTTTCTTCTGGCAGATCGCAGTTGATTGGTGGCTCGCCGACACCAATCGTGATTCGCTTCAGTGTGCCGATGCGACCATTACGCACAGCTTCGGCGGCGCGTACGAAAAAGTGCGAGAACTCTGACCGCTGTTGAGATCCCGTTTGAAAGCGGATTCCCGCCGTGCGCGCGGCGTCGGCCATTGTGCGTCCTTCAGCGATGGTCAATGACATTGGTTTTTCGCAGTACACATGTCGACCAGCGAGACACGCGGCGATTGCGGGTTCTGCGTGCCAATGATCAGGCGTGGCAATCAGAACCGCATCGATGGATGGATCTGCGATGAGCGCACGCCAATTTTCGGCGCGTCGACAAACTGTGGCTTTGCGACGATCGTTCACCAGTCGCACGCCTTCATCCGCGCGTGCGGTGCACACATCAGCGACCGAAACAATCTCGATTGTTGGGTCATCAAGAAATCCGCCGCACAACTCCTGTCCACGCACGCCGAATCCGATGATGCCGACATTCAGCCGATCATTCGCAGATGGTCGCTTGGCTGAAGCGCCAGCAAACTTTGTGGGTGTCACGGCAAACATTACGGCAACTGCCGCGGCGCTTTGGATGAATTCGCGTCGTGATGGTCGTGTTTCCATAGGTATAGGTTCGCAGAGATCAGTTGCTCTCGCAACCGCATGACAGCCATATTTTCGTAGGATCAGTTGATGCAAAAAGCTTTTCAAATCACTCTTGTTGTTTCAGTATTCGCGGTCTCTGGATGCGTGCCAGCAAAATTTAGCGAAAGCAACATTCAGTCAACTTCTGAACAGCGCACATATATGGAACAGCAAGCCAAGTTCGAACAATTGCGCACCGAAATGGCGCCGATTGTTCGGCAGATTTCTGTGGTCCTTCCACTGGACTGTAATACGGCACTCGCGAACATATCAGATTTTCAAACACGGGAATCCTTGATGGACATTGCGGCGATCGCAGGAATTTATGCCGCAATGCAAACATCTGCTCCAGATCCACGGGTTGGCTTGACCAACTTATTGATTTCTGGCGAGTCGATTCGCAACGCGCTCACATCTGCAGCCGAGAGTGGTCCATATCCATCTCTCCTGCCAATGATCGCAACGATTGATTCAATCGAGTCAGATTTGTTCAAGCTTGGCGACAAGTGGCTGACTCCCGAAGTCATCGCGCAGGTTCGATTGATCACTGCTCGCAAGGATGCAAAGGATTCGACCCCATTGGCGACACTTCTTGTTGTGAATGAAATGCTTCTTACGAAATTCAAAATGCCAAAGAGTATTCAGATCGATTCTTCATTCGTTCAGTTTGATGACAATGGGGTGCTTGAGCGCGGACTGGGGGAGATTCACACCGTGCGACTCGCCGCACAAGAAGGTAGCGCTGTGTTAGCACAGTTGCCTCTGGCGATGGAGTTTCGTTTGCGGCGCGCGTTGATTGCGACGATCAACGACCCTTCATTTCAGAAAATCCAAGCCGAATTCTCGCAGATGTCCAAGCTGATGAAGGATTTGAAAGAACTGCAAGGGCTGCAAGCTTTACAGCAACTCAAGTCACTTGATGAGTTGAAAAAGCTTGATGCGATTAAAAATCTTGAATTGCTCAAGAACATTGAAGCGCTGAAAAATCTGGACTCCCTGAAAAATCTGGAGATGGTGACGGAACTTCAGAATCTCCGATCGTTGCATTCGCTCGACAGTCTGGCGCAATTCAGATGGTTGGCGGCAGGGGCGGTTGTGATTGGATTGATCGCGCAGGCATTGATACTCGTTTGGGGGCTGAAGCGATTTGCGGCGAAGTGACGGTAGCGTTTCTGCGAACTTTCCACCCACTCCATTACACTCCATAACACACAATGAGCGACACACGCGACTACAAGACCACTTTGAATCTTCCAAAGACTGCATTTCCGATGAAGGCGAATCTCGCCCAAGCGGAGCCCGCGACGCTTGCGCGCTGGCAGAAGCAGGGTGTCTCTGCGGCGATCACCGCATCACGCGTGAACGCGCCGAAGTTTGTATTTCACGATGGCCCGCCGTATGCAAATGGTTCGATCCATGTTGGTCATCTCTTGAACAAAGTCTTGAAAGATCTTGTTGTGCGCAGTGCGATCATGGAAGGTCGCGGATGTCATTATGTTCCTGGATGGGATTGCCACGGACTTCCGATCGAACATCGGGTGATGACTGGTTTGGTCGAGAGCGGCAAGGCCGCGAAACTGGAAACGCTTTCCGACGAACATCGGCGCATGGCCATTCGCCGCGAATGCGCTGCATATGCAGCGAAATTCATCAAGACGCAAGCCGCGCAAATGCAGCGGCTCTTGACGCTTGCGGATTATGAGAATCCATACTTCACGATGCAACCTGAATATGAAGCGGGCACGCTGGAAGTTTTCGCGGGTCTCTTGGAAAAGGGTTATGTCTTTCGCCAGTTGAAACCTGTGCACTGGTCGATTGCAAATCGGACTGCGCTTGCGGAGGCGGAGTTGGAATATGAAGATCGCGTCGATCCTTCGATCTATGTCGACTTCGAAGCGGCGGACACATCGAAAGTGGACTCGGCCTTTGGTGTCGAGTGCGATTGCAAACCATCGTTCATGATCTGGACGACAACCCCGTGGACTTTGCCTGCAAATCTTGCAATTGCCGTGCATCCAAGACATAAATACGCGCTCGTCGAAATGGATGGCGCGTTGACCATCGTCGCGGCAGAGATGCTCGACAAAGTTGCCGCTGTCGTTGGCGCGACCGCGGTCAGCAAGAAAGCAGAAGCCCTCGGATCCGCGCTTGTTGGTCTTGAATATCGCCATCCATTCTGCGACCGAACCAGTCGCATCGTCGCGGCGGAATATGTCACGATGGAAGATGGCACTGGATTAGTTCACACCGCACCAGGCCACGGTGATGATGATTATCGCACGGGCCTGCGTGAAGGTCTGGAGATTTATTGCCCCGTGCGTGATGACGGAACATTCGACGAGACCGCGCCGAAGTGGTTGCAAGGCAAAGTTGTTTGGGATGGCAATGCATTGGTCATCGAACATCTGCGCACGAGTGGGCATTTGGTGCACGCCCTGCAATTCACACATTCGTATCCACACGATTGGCGCAGTCGCACGCCAGTGATTTTCCGTGCGACTGAACAGTGGTTCATCGGAGTTGATCGGCCGGCAGGAAGTGGCGCGAGCGCAAATTCAGCGGCAAATACTGGCGCAACCACATCCACATCGCTTCGCGCGATGGCGCTTGAAGCAGTCAGCAAGACAGTCAAGTTTTTCCCAGAGTGGGGACGCAATCGACTTCGGGGAATGCTTGAAAGCAGGCCCGATTGGTGCATCAGCCGTCAAAGATCGTGGGGACTTCCGATTCCCGCATTCCGACAAGCAGATGGAAGCGTTTTTATGACCGCCGCCAGCGTGCGCGCGATTGCTGATTGCGTGAAGAGCAAAGGCAGCGATGCGTGGTTCACGCTTGCGCCAACAGAATTGCTCGCGGCGTATGACGCATCAAAAGATCCTGACGCACCAAAGAGTTTGGACATCGCTTCGCTTGCAAAGATGCACGACATCTTCGACGTTTGGTTCGAAGCGGGTTCATCGTGGCATTCGGTCATGCGACAACGCGGAGTAGGGTTTCCAAGCGCGCTTTATTTGGAAGGTTCCGATCAACATCGAGGATGGTTTCAGTTGTCGCTGCTGCCCGCGCTTGGCGTGACTGGCAAGCCACCATTTGACGCGCTCGTCACTCACGGATTCTTGGTCGACAAAGATGGTCGCAAGATGAGCAAGAGTTTGGGCAACGCATTGGAAGTCGACACGCTGCTGAAGGATTATGGCGCCGAAGTTGCGCGCTGGTGGGTCTCCGGCGTGGCATACGACGGCGACATTCGCATCGACTTGGACTACTTCAAGGTGGCAGGGGATTCATACCGGAAAGTGCGTAATACACTGCGTTTTCTGCTGTCGAATCTCTTTGATGCGCCTGCGTGGAGCGACGAAGAAGTCCGCGCACTCGCGCTTGGCGCACCGCCAGAATCTCTCGTGGGATGGTTGATGGGAGAACTGGCACAACTTGAAGCCGAAGCACGGGCGGGATATGCCGCATACGACTTTCGCAAAGTGCATCTAGCGATTTTCAACTTCTGCAACGAGACCCTCTCTGCGATTTTCTGCGCGGCGGCGAAAGACCGTTTGTACTGCGACGCTGCGAATAGTCCTCGTCGTCGCACCACGCAAGCGGCCGCATCCGTGACGATGGAAGTTCTCTGCAGATTGCTTGCGCCAATTCTTCCGCACACCGCGGAAGAAGCGTGGACTGCGCTGAGAGGAGAGAATGCGCCTGTGCTCTTTACTCAAACTCATTATGGTGTGAAGGCAAACCGCGATGCGCGCTGGACCGATGTGATGATCGCGTGCGCTGGTGTCTCCAAGGCAATCGAAGTCGCCAAGACAACTGGCATCGACAACCCACTCGATGCGGCGGTGATCATTCCAGATCCACATGGGACGCTTGCGCCATTCCTGCCAGAGCTCGCAGATTTGTGCGGCGTATCGCAAGTGACTCTCGATCGTTCAGCAACAAGCGTTGTTGTTCGCGATCTTCGCCAAGATGGCGGAGCGGGTCGTTGTGATCGTTCGTGGCGCCGCGACGGCACGGTGCGGGTTCGATCCGACGGCGGGGCGCTCAGCGACCGAGACGCGCTCGCGGTTGGGGTCTGAAGTCGCGGCTCTGCCTTCAATCAGCTGGCGTGCTTGAATGAGCTGACTTTCGATCCAGCTATTAGCTGACCTGCTTGAATCAGCTGACTTTCGAACCAGCTTTGACTGGCTTGTCGATCGTCAGCAGAACAACATCTCGTTCATCTGGTCCGGTTTTCGCTGCTGGTTTCTCTGCCGCTGCGACTGGCGCTTGACCATCAACTGCAACCGCCGCAGGCGCGGTCACAACGGCAAGTTCCTTCAAGTCGCTCGCAGCAAGAATCATTCCCGCGCTGATTTCCCCGCGCAATTGGCGTGGTTCCAAGTTGGCGACAATGATCACCTGCTTGCCAACGAGAGTCGATGGGTCATACCACGCTTTGATTCCAGCGCAGACTTGACGACCTTCTGGAGTTCCATCATCAAGACGAATCTTCAGCAATTTGTCAGCATTTGGATGCGCCTCCGCACTCAGCACAGTCGCCACGCGAAAATCAATTTTTGCAAAGAGGTCGTACGCAATCGTTGGTAGGGGTTCGCTCATTGAGCGGCCTTGGCAGGTGCGACTGGCGCATCTTTCTTGCCGTCCGCGCCATCCGCGCCATCCGCGCCGTCCGCGCCATCCTCCTTCGCAGGATTCGCAAGCGCGAAACCATTGCGAGCGATGAGCGCTTCAAGCGTGAACAGATCTTGCGGACTTCCGGTGGCTTGATCCGATGCAATGACAGATCGGAATCGTTGGTTGGTGACAAGCGCAGGAATTTCGCCGCGATTCATTTGCGTGATGCTGTCGATGCGAACGACGACCACCGCAAGTTTCTCTGGCGCTGGAATGACAAGGGTTCGTTCTGAAAGGGGCATATCCGCAATTCGCGTTCCACTAGTTGGAAGGCTCATCGCTTTTTCAACAACAGCTTTCACAACCGCTGCATCCGAACCTAAAATTGGCAACTGTCCAGGGAATTTCATTCCATATTGAAGGAATTGTTTTTCGCCTTGACGAAGATCGCGGTATTGCTCAACTGATGTTCCGTATGTCGTTGCAACAGCGCCGAGACCTTGATCGAATGCCTCGCGTTGAATCTCGGATGTCATCCCAACCAACTTTTCGTATCGATGCAAGCGATTCACATCAGCGATCAAGGCATCGCGCACGATGTCGATTGATGCTGGAGTATGCGAGACCTCCACTGAAGTCACGCGGAATACGAACAAATCACCGGCCGCATTTTGCAGGACTGGACTTATGACGCCGCTTTGTGCAATCAACGTTGTCTTTTGGTTGAATTCGCGAAGCGCTTCGACGAGTTGCCCAGCGTTCACCGGTTGTGCGCCGAAGCGAGTCGTGGTCGCAGTTCCCAAGCCAGGTATCGCAGCGACTTCTTTCGGTGATATCCAACTTTCGCTACTGGCCTGCACTGTTGGTGGCGCTATTGCGAATTTCTCCGCGACTTCAGCTGCAAGTTGAGCGAGCGGAAATTCTTTCGCAGCCCAATCAGCCGGCAGGGTGAAATAGCCGTTGACTTGCGGGATTCCGCGCATCGACAACTGCATTCGGTCCGAGATAAACTTCGAGATTTCTTTGCTTTTTTCGGCGATTGTCGCGGTCAGAACCTTCGCCTTGACTGCATCGCGTGATGCGTCGAAAGATGCCATGTCGGCAGTGCTGGAGAGTGCAGTCGCTGGAAACTCAGTCTGATGTTCCATCCAATATTTTCGTAGTTCGATGTTGGTCAGAGCGGGGCTTTGTTGGGCAATAGTCGTGATCGATGCGGTTGGGATCATGAGCCATTCCATCTTGACTCGGTCTGAGATGCGATAACCAAAGCCAAATTTTCCGGCGCCCGTTGCGACTTCGCCATATTCCTTGAGTTGCTCTTGAAGCGCGGCTTCCGTGGGTGTTTCGACTTCGACCTTTGTCTTCACGCCATCGAGAACAACTAATTCGCCAGTGACGGCGGCCAACAATGCCGCGGCAGATTGTTCGAGTCGCGGAGCAGACAAGCGAGCGGGACCGCTCGTGACAAGGTTCACATATCGAAGGACGCCGTTGAGTTTCGCAATCGTCTCGAAAACTTCAGTTGGTGTTTGTCCACCTTCGCCGCAAAGTCCAGCAAGCAGGTTGCGCTCAGGAACTTTATTCGCAGTTGCCATCGCCGCCAATTGAGCTTGTCCATCTGCAGCGCCTCCGACAAGTCCAGCGCGCTCCGCTTCGAGCGTCAGCAAGTACCAGTGAATCGGATCTTTGTCCAAGCCAAGCGCGCGAACGGTTGGATCGCCGAGCATTCCGACGACGCGTACTTCCTGTTGCAATCGCGCTCGATCTCCTTCGGTGACAGTCACGCCATCGATCGTGGTCGCCCATGTCGCACGGCCGATCAGGAGTTCGGTCAGGAATGAACTGCTCTTGTCAAAAACCAGCCAAGAGACCATCAGGAATGTCATTCCGACGATCAAGATCCAACGCGATGCTTTTTCATTCTTACGGAAAAATTTTAACATGGTGGGTTTCCTGTATTTCTTTCAGTGCGTTTTCAGTTTGTTCTGTCAGTCGATTCTATATGTTGTTGTAAAAAAAACGCGCGGACGTTGTTCGTCCGCGCGTTCTATAAATCAAACTTCACACGATCAGCGATAGAATTCGACGATGAGATTCGTGTTCACATCGAATGGAATTTGTTCGGATGATGGCGTTGCCAACACTTTGACGGCCAACTCTGCGGGATTGACTTCGATCCAACCTGGAACAACGTGTCCTGCAAGGCTTTCCATATTCTCGCGAACGAGCTTATGAAGACCATCACGCATGGTGATGACCATACCGGGCTCGCAGGCATATGAGGGTCGATCGACCTTGCGGCCATTGACCAAGACATGTCCGTGAACCACGATTTGACGAGCTGCCCAGATTGTTCGGGCGAATCCAGCGCGACGGACCAAATTGTCCAATCGGCGTTCAAGATTCTGAAGCAACACTTCGCCAGTGTTGCCCTTGCTGCGACCTGCCTCGGCGAGGTAGCGGCGGAATTGTCTTTCCAGCACGCTGTAGTGATAACGCAACTTCTGCTTTTCGTCCTTGCGGATGCCGTATGGCTTTGCGCGCTTTCCGCGGAAGCCGTGCATTCCAGGAGGCGTCAACTGTCGCTTTGCGGTGTGCTTCGGGATGTCCGCAATCGGAACACCAACGCGGCGGGAGAGTTTGACTTTAGGACCTGTATAGCGTGCCATGGGTAGTCACGCATTGAACACCAATCAAGCGCAAATGTCAAGACAACGGGAGGCGCGGGGTCTTGAAACGCTTCGGGGCGGCCGCCGATTCTTGCAAAGCGGGATTTATAGCCCCACAATCATTCAATACGACCGCGAGTCACTGCGCTTGCACCAATTGAGAAAAGCCCGATTCAGGACGCGATATCCGCCTGGAGTGGGGTAATCGCCTGTGAAATACCAGTCTCCGGTGTGATTTGGCATCGCTCGTCGCAGGCCTTCGATGGTCTGATAGACGACCTCGACCTCGCCGCGCCACTCGCCGGTCTTTGGCCTGATCAACCGCGCGATCTCGGCGGAGATTTCATCTTGAGTGAATCTGTCATAAATCAGCCGCACGTGATTTTTCATCCGCTCAGGAGGCAGAGAGTCCTGCGCCTTGCAGAGCGACTCGACTTCATTGAGGACCTCATCATCGCCGCGCGCTCGAAGCAAATTGATCGCAGCTTCGAATGCGATGAAGCGACCGAGTTGACTCATATCGATTCCGTAGCAGTCGGGATAGAGAATGAGCGGCGCACTGCTTGCAACAAGAATGCGCGCGGGATTCAGTCGCGAAAGAATAGTGATGATCGAATCGCGAAGAGTCGTTCCTCGAACGATCGAATCATCGACGGCGATCAGCGTGTCGCCGGGCCGAACGGTTCCGCGAGTGATGTCATAGACGTGACTGACCAGATCGCGCCGCGCGGCATCGTGCGTGATGAATGTCCGCAGTCGTTGATCCTTATGCGCAACTTTTTCCGCGCGCACACGCACATCCATCAGCGCGCGAATTCGATCAGGAGTTGCCTTTCCTTCGGCGACAAGTTGGCAGACTTCGTCGGCGGCGCGTTCGCGCATAATTCGTTCGGTTTCCTGCAGAAGTCCCAAGTATGCGCTCTCGGATGTGTTGGGAATGAAAGAGAAAACAGCATGATCGACCGATTCGCCAAGTCGTTCCAGAATGCGCGGCGCCAAGTTTTCTCCCAAGCGTTTGCGCTCGTCATAGATTTCGTGATCGTTGCCGCGGCTGAAATAAATGCGCTCGAATGAGCATTGACGAATCGGGCGCGGTTGCGCGAAGCGTTGAATCGCAACTTTTCCATCTCGTTTGACGCTCAGCACGTGTCCAGGTTCGAGTGGTTGAATTGCATCGACTGGAACATCAAAGACCGCCGCAAGAGCGGGGCGTTCGCTGGCAACCGCAACCACATCATCGGTGATCAGTATGAACGCGGGACGAATGCCAGCGGGATCTCGGCAGGCGAAGCAGTCACCATTGCCAACGAGCGCGCCAAGCGTGTATCCACCGTCAAACTTTTCAGTGGCGCGTTCCAGAATGCGGCCATAATCCAACTGCGTCGAAACTTCTATGGCAAGCGCGCGCCCTTCGAGTCCCGCGAAAGATCCAGGGCCCATCGTTGAAATCAAATGATCGTGTTCGCAGTCAATCGAATAGCCGATCTTTTCCAAGACGACTCCGGTGTCGCTTCCGCCAACGGGAGAAAGGCCATATTCCACGAGCAAATCGAAAAGCTCTGGAGAATTGGTCAAATTGAAATTGCCGGCAAGCGCAAGATTTCTGCTGGCGATGATTGATCTGCGCACAAATGGATGGCAGGCATCCGCGGATCGTCCGCCGAATGTGCCGTATCGCAAATGTCCAAGCAGCACTTCGCCAAGAAGCGGCAATTTTTTCTTGAGGTCGAGAATCGAAATTGCGCGCAGCGCTTCTTCGCTCATGCTTCGCACAGGTGTCAGCGCATCATCAAAGAGTCGCTCGACCGGATTGCGCTTTCCGCTGCGCGCGCGTTCGAGAAAGGATTCGCCCGCTGGCACATCAAAGCGCACGCTCGCGATGCCCGCGCCATCTTGTCCGCGATTGTGTTGCTTCTCCATCAAGAGATAGAGTTTGCGAAGTCCCCAAGTTGGATCGCCGTACTGCTCCTGAAACCAAGTGATTGGCTTTCGCAGACGGACAAGTGCAAGTCCGCATTCATGTGTCAGTCGATCACTCATTGAGAGAGCCGAAGGTTAGCGGATGAGAATAGGGGCGTGGCGATAAGCAAACGCCTTGAATTCAAGCGATCGCAGGCTCGGATCGGCGAACGCACAGAATGGGAGTGGGTTCGTATGGCCGGCTGATTGTCAGCGATGCGGCCATCGCGGGCAGTTGCGCGTGGAAAAACTCGCGCACTAATGTCGGGCAATTGCAATCTTGCGAGAGATGGAGCAGGACCAAATGACGAACTGATCCGTTGGCGGTCAAGAGGCGCGATGCCTCGACCGATTGAACGTTGGACAAATGGCCGCGGCCACCCATAATGCGCTGCTTGAGAAATGCAGGTCGTGGAGAATTGCGCTGCATTTCAACGTCATAGTTGCTTTCGATCGAGAGCAGGTCCAGATCCGCGAACGCTTCGAGCAATTCATCGCTGACAGAACCAAGATCTGTCGCGTGTCCAATATGCGCGTTTTCAGAATCGAAGCGAAACGCAGTTGATCCGATCTCGTCGTGGGGAACTTTGACAAGTCGAACATCCGCTGTCTTACCGAGTGCGAATGCGGCATCCATTGGGCGCAGACATTCTGCTGGAACGCCAGAAGAAAGCGCCAATTCCGCATGCGCGCGGCGCACGATCACTGGGACTGGAGAGCGTTGCAATTGTCGAGCCCAGGATGGCGACCAATGATCGCGATCGAGATGTGTCAGAAAAATCGCGCGCAGCGTGTGGAAGCGCGCTGTCGCATTCGCGGCGACGAGGGCGGTTCGCACGCCGCGTGGAGTCAGTCCAGCATCAATCAAGATGAATTTGCCTGAATCGTCGAATGAAATCGCGGTCGCATTTCCGCGTGAACTGCTGCCGAGAACGCAAACTGACGCGCTCATTGATTTTGTCCCGCGGAAAAATTATTGATTTGTTTCATGATGCGATCCTTGCACTGCGTCCGCTGACCGAAGCGCGTTCCATGCGCTTGCCTATTCGCTGGTGGTCTTTCGACCACGAGTACCTACGATACCTCGTTTGGATGATTCGACGAACGAAATGTATTCGTCAATCATTGGGTCTCCTGCGCGCGTCCGCAAAACTTCCAGCGCATTCTTTGTCAGCAGGCGGCGGCGACAGATTGTGGAGTACGCCCATCGAGCGGCATCGATTGATGCGGATGGAATTCCAGATCGGCGCATACCAACTATGTTCAAGCCGCGTGCATAATTCGTGGTGGTCACCATGAAGAATGGGCAGAGGTCATAACTAACTCCAGCAAGTCCGCTGACGAAGCAACCGCGACCGAGACGAACGAATTGATGCACCGCAGCAGAGCCGCCGGTGATGACTCGATCCGCGACATCGACATGACCGGCAAGGAGAGTGCCGTTGGCGAACACGCAGTTGTTTCCTATTGTGCAGTCGTGTCCTGCGTGGGAATTCGCCATCAGATAATTGTTGTCGCCGATGCGACCGGGAAGTTCCATCTTGGGTCGCGAAATTGTCACCCCTTCACGAAAGACATTCTTCGAACCAATGATAATTCCCTTGCCAGGAAAATCTGGCGGCGTTCCAAGATCTTGAGGCGCACCACCGATGCAAGAGTTCGCATAGAAAATGTTGTTCTGACCAATGGTCAGTGGACCCTCCAATTGCACGCGCGCGCGCAGAATTGTTCCCGCGCCGATTGTGATCGGGCCAAGCGTTCCCATCAGATGGCACCAAGGGCCGATCACGACATCGTCGGCAAGCGTGACATTTCCTTCAATGATCGCAGTGGGGTGAATCGTTGGCACGGGGAAAGAATAGCCCCGCACCCTACGATCGTCGATAATGGATTCCTCCCCCAAGATTCGCAGTGAATTGCCCAACGAGAAAGATCGCGCAGAGTGCGTGGATTTGGTGGACTTTATAGACCTCGGAGCCATCTCATATGCGAAGGCATATCTGATCCAGAAAGAAACCCACGAGCGTGTTGTCGCGGCAAGACCTGCAATGAGCGCGCCATTTTCGGCGCAACTTCGCGCGGGTGTGATTTATTTTCTTGAGCATGATCCTGCTGTTGTGACAGTTTCGAGAAGAATCGACGCGCGAAAGAATGTTCTCTTTTCAACAGAGCAGTTGGCGCAGCGTGGTGTGGAATGCGTCGAGACTGATCGCGGCGGCGATGTGACGTGGCACGGACCTGGTCAACTTGTGGTCTATTTGATCTTGGATCTGAATCGACTGGGACTGCGAGTGAATGGATATCTGCGGATGCTTGAAGGCGTGGTCATCGAGACGCTGGGTGATTTCGGTGTTGTGGGCGAGCGTGATCCCTGCGCAACTGGTGTTTGGGTGAATGGTCGCAAGATTTGTGCGATGGGAGTTCGTCTCTCGCGCTGGGTTTCGATGCATGGGATCGCACTGAATGTCAATCCCGATCTTCGGCAGTTCGATTTGATTGTCCCGTGCGGGTTGGTTGGGCGAGGAGTGACGAGCCTCGAGAGGGAACTTGCCGCGAAAACACCCACGCTTGCTGAAGTGAAGAAAGCCCTTACTTTTCGGCTGAATTCCGCACTTTCGGCAGCAGGGCGGGCGGCGGCGGTGGCGGGGGAATCCTCTTGATGCGGTGTGTGTGCGGGTCTGTACTACACTTTGGGGCTCGCATCAGGTCTGTTGACTTCCAATGAACATTCGCAATTTCTCAATCATCGCCCACATCGACCACGGCAAGTGCACACTGGCCGATCGACTCTTGCAGGCGACCAACGCGCTTTCAAAGCGCGAGGCGCGCGCGCAATTCTTGGACTCGATGGATTTGGAACGCGAGCGTGGAATCACGATCAAGGCGAGTGCGGTTTCTGTGCAGCACACTTGCGATGGCAAAGATTTTGAATTGAACTTTATTGATACGCCCGGCCACGTTGACTTCACATACGAAGTGAGCCGCGCATTGACCGCTTGCGAAGGAGCGATTCTTGTTGTCGACTCCACACAAGGTGTGCAGGCGCAAACTGTGGCCAATGCATACCTCGCCGTCGCGGCGGGATTGGAATTGATCCCGGTCATCAACAAGATTGATCTTCCAGCCGCGGACCCCGATGGTGTCGCAATGGAAATCGAACAGGTGCTTGGACTTCCCGCGGAGGACTGTGTCTTGGTTTCTGCCAAGTCAGGACAAGGGATTCACGAACTTCTCGATTTGATTTGCCGAAAGTTGCCCGCGCCGCGACCCGCAAAGACCGACAAGTTGCGTGGACTTATTTTCGACGCAAAATACGATGATTATCGCGGAGTTGTGGTCTATGTGCGAATCTTCGACGGCACGCTGAAAGTTGGCGACAAGATTCGGATGATGGGAACTGGCCGACATTTTATGGTCAGCGAATTGACGCGCTATACGCCGCATATCACACGCGTGAAAGAACTTGGATGGGCGCAGGTTGGTTCGATCAGCGCAAGCATCAAGAGTCTGGGCGATGTCCGAGTCGGCGATACGGTGACGCTTGATGGATCGCCCGCGGATGAGGCGCTCGCGGGTTATGAAGAACCGAAGCAGATGGTGTTCTGCGATTTCTATCCTTCGAGCGCCGACGCCGAAACTGGCACTGGCAAGAAGGCGAGCTTTGAAGCTCTGCGCGAAGCGATCGAAAAACTCAGTCTCAACGACGCGAGTTTCACTTTCGAGGTTCAGCATTCCGAAGCGCTTGGATTCGGATATCGCTGCGGATTTCTTGGACTGCTCCATATGGACATCATCCAAGAACGACTCGAGCGCGAAGGTGGCGTAGAAATTGTGCAGACCGCGCCAACAGTCAAGTATCTGGTGGACTTGACCACTGGAGAGGAAGTCGAGATTCATAATCCTGCGGATTTGCCGGACCCATCACAAATGGCTGCAATTCGCGAGCCAATTGCAAAGTTGGAGATCATGTGTCCGACCGAAAATATCGGCGACTTGATCAAGTTGTGCGATAGCCGCCGCGGCATTTTCAAGGCTCAGCGTTTTCTCAGTGAAGGCCGCCAGATTCTGGATTATGAATTGCCGATGGCGGAGATCATCTATGACTTCTATGACAAGTTGAAGTCTCTCACGCGCGGTTACGGAACAATGGACTATCACGTTGTTGCATACCGAGTCGATAATTTGGCGAAGGTCAACATTCTGGTCAACGGCGAAGTGGTCGAAGCGCTCAGTTTGATTTGCCATCGATCGACCGCGGAAATGCGCAGTCGTTTGATCTTGTCAAAGCTGAAGAAGCAGATCGATCGACATCAATTTGAAATTGCCTTGCAAGCGGCGGTGGGCGGAAAAGTGATCGCCCGAGAATCGATCCAAGCGATGCGGAAAAATGTGACTGCGAAGTGCTATGGCGGCGACATCA
>SXGQ01199805.1_pt1 | contig 16998 bp, 11 predicted proteins | sample 3178371 | NCBI WGS metagenome assembly SXGQ01 (sample SAMN11356859, study PRJNA531348) | freshwater metagenome | isolation source: freshwater sample F1-20 | place: China: Fuxian Lake, Yuxi | collected 2017-12-25
CACTTCAAGGCGAGCATCGAGCTCTTTGCCTGCGATACCGAGCACGCCTGGGCGATCGACGATCCATCGCCGGCTGCGCGCACGGCGATAACGGTCTGCCTCGCCGCGACGGAGCGCTATCTGGAGGCGCTACGCGGCTCGGTCGCCGGGAATGACCTGCAGATCACCACCAGGGCTGTTTGCGCCAATTCGATCGAGGAGGGGATCGATACTCGTATCCGCGCGTTACATCCGGATCTCGTCATCAAAACATTGATGTCTGTTTCAGACACGACGCCGATGCCACCCCGCGCGCTCGAGATGCAGTTGATGCGCGGCTGCGCCGTGCCGCTACTCGTGACGCGGGGTCGTTCTTGGCGGCCAACCACCAAGTTTGCGGCCGCTCTCCAATGGGATGGCCATGACCCACGGTTGATCGCAAAGCTGATCGAGTCGGCACGGTTTCTGGCGCAGGGTTGTGGTGGGGAGTATTCTTTGATCCGAGACACATCTGTCGACCAAATAAAATGCTCGATCGAACGCCAATCGATCGATGTCTTAGTAATCGGCGGACCTGAAGCGGGCTCTTGGCGAGGGACAGAGCCGTCTATCACGGAGCGGCTGCTGAGTCTGGTCGAATGCGATGTGTTGATCGTGCCTCGCGGGAGCGCCGCGTTACCAACGACCGGTCGGCTCAGTTAGCGATTTTCTGCTCAGCCACGCGATCGAGCCGGATACGGCGAACCGTCATCCAGGAGAACAGACCGATCACGCCAACCAGCACGGCCATCAACAAGCCGAGCCACCAACGGATCTTCCAGGCCTCGTAGAGACCCCAAGCGACGCCAATCGGCGTGCTCACCAGTAGAACGGGTTTTGCGATACGCATTGCAGGACGGAAGCATAACTCGCTAGGCTCGCCCGCATGAAGACGATGCTAACCGCCGTGTCGCTCATTATGTTGACTTCGCTGTCCGCTCTGGCCGCACCGCCGGATGATGAGGCGGTGTATCAGGCGAGGTTTGCCCAGTTGTTTGCGTCGTTTCGTGCTGGGCTCGGCCTCGAGTCCTACGAGCCACTCGAGCCGGTACCGGGCGCAAGCAATCATCAGCCCCTGCGATCGGCAAGCCACGCGAGCATCGATGCGTCCGCCTTGCAGAGGGCGCGCGAGTACGCCGCAGCGAACCGCTCGTCGGCATTTCTCGTTTGGCGCGACGGAGTCCTCGAGGAGTCGAGCTACTTCGGCGATACCCAAGCCGAGACCTTGCTGACCTCGCGTTCGCTCGCCAAACCGATGACCGCCATTGCGATCGGTCGTGCGATCGCTCTCGGCAAGATTCGATCACTCGATCAATCGGTGGCTGAGTTCATTCCCGAGTGGCGCGACGATGCGCGTCGCCGTTTGATTCTAGTGAGACACTTGCTCGATATGCGGTCGGGCTTTCTACCCCAAGCCATGTCGCCGGATCCAACTCACATACTCAATCGTGCCTATCTGCATCCGCGCCACGACGAGATCATCATCCGCGAGTATCCGGTGGTCGACGCGCCGGGCTCTCGCTACGAATACAACAACGCTGCGTCGGAATTGGTGGCGGTGTTGATCGAGCGCGCCACGGGTCGTCGCTATGCCGAGTTCATCTCGAGCGAGGTGCTGCAGCCGATCGGTGCGCCCGGTGGCAACGTTTGGGTTAATCGCCCGGGTGGCGTGGCTCATGCCGGTTGTTGTTTGATGCTGCCGGCCGAAGCTTGGATGCGTCTCGGCATTTTGCTCGCGACTGATGGCATCTGGCAGGGTCGGCGCTTATTGCCCGCGGGGTATGTCGCCGCGATGCGTACACCGACCCGCGAGAATCCTTACTACGGGCTCGGCGTTTACGTCGCGGGCGAGTACACGCCGCGGCGGGGCTTTGCCCACCCCGAGCGCGAAGCCGACTCGCGCAAGGTGCTGCATTCGGAGCCGTATCTCACTGCGGATCTCATCTTGTTCGACGGTAATGCGAACCAAGTCGTCTATATCATCCCCTCCGAGCGGCTCGTGATCCTACGAATGGGGGATAACCCGCCACGCGGCGAGGGCAAGGAATGGGACAACACGGTTCTGCCGAATACCGTGCTCCGAGGTATCCTTCGCGCCCGCGCGGGAACCGCCCCCAATGGGCCTGATTCCCGCTAATTCTGTTATAGTGTTGTAGTCGCATATAACACTCCTGAGGCGCGGCCTCACGGACTGCTTTTTACGGAAAACATCATGGCTCGACTTGCTTTGTCATCGGCACCTCGCAGTGTGTTTTGGGTTCTGGGCGTTCTCGGCGTGCTGACAGTGGTTGGCCTGATCCGCACCTTTTGGAATAGCGGTCCGGCTGCTGACGGCGGGAGTCAGCCACCGCTCGTGAGCGTGCGCGAGGTACGTCCGACGGAGCTTACCGATACCGTCACCTTCACCGGTGCGATTGCCGCGCGGGATGAGGCAGCGATCAGCGCCGAAGGTGAGGGCGGTCGCGTAGCGGCACTCTTCGTCGATGTGGGTGATCGAGTCAGTCGTGGTCAAGTGCTGGCCAAGCTCGATAATTCTTTGACTGCACCACAGGTGGCGAGCCTCGAGGCCTCACTCGAAGAATCGAAAGCCAATGCTGCGGTCGCCGAGGCGGAATACCGACGCGCACAGGCCGTCGCCACGATCGGCGCCTTGTCGCAACAGGAGATCGAGCGTCGCGGTGCCGCTGCCGTCGCAGCCGCCGCTAAAGTCAAAGTGGTTTCATCGCAGTTGGCTGAGGCACGCGCGCGTCTTGGGCGCACCGAGGTTCGCGCACCGTTCGATGGTATCGTGCTGACGCGCAGCGCAGAGGTAGGCCAGTTGGGTTCGCCGGGTGCGGGGCCGTTGTTTCGAATCGGTCGCCGCGGCAGCATCGAAATGCGTGGCAACGTGGCGGAGCGAGATCTCCCGCGTTTGAAGATCGGACAAGCGGCGCGCGTGCGCGTGACCGGGGTTGATCAGGCCTTCCAGGGTCAGGTGCGACTGATCGGCGCCGTGATCGAACCAACCACGCGCTTGGGTTCGGTTCGCATCGAACTGCGCGAACATCGTGATCTGCGTCCGGGGGCGTTTGCGCGTGGTGAAGTTGAAACCGGTCGCGGCTCGCGCCCCGTCATTCCGCAAACGGCGGTCATGAGCGATGGCAAGGGCAACTATGTCTATCTCGTCGGTGCAGGTGATCAGGTCGAGCGCCGTGAAGTGCGTATCGCCGGTTCACGCATCGAGGGTTTGGTGGTCGAAGCGGGGCTCACGGGTGGCGAGCGGCTGATTACGACCGCAGGGCCGTATCTGCGCGTCGGTGAGAAGGTCCGGATCGTCAAGTGAAGAATATCTCTGCATGGGCGATTCGGCATCCGATCATGCCGATCGTTCTGTTCACGGTGCTCACCTTCGTCGGCATCGTCAGCTTCATCCGATTGCCGATCAACCTGGCGCCTGACATCACCTTCCCGTTGGTCTCGGTGTCGGTGTCGCAACCGGGTGCGGCACCGTCGGAGATCGAAACCCAGATCACTCAGAAAATCGAGGGTGCCGTTCGCAGTGTTGCTGACGTGCGTACGATCAGTTCGCGCGCCTCCGAGGGTTACAGCGCGACCATGGTGGAGTTCCAGATCGGAACCCCGATTGATCGCGCGCTAAACGATGTACGGGACGCAGTCAGCAAGGTACGGGCCGATCTTCCCGACGGTGTCGATGAGCCGCAGGTCACCCGGATCGACGTCGAAGGCGGCGCGATCGCTTACTACGCTGTGGTGACGACCGAGCGATCGCCCGAGCAGCTGAGTTGGTTCGTGGACAACACCGTCAGCAAGCGACTGCTGGCCATCCCGGGTGTCGCGCAGGCCTCGCGCGGCGGCGGCTTCACTCGAGAAATTCGCGTCAATCTCGATCCGGCGCGCATGCAGGCCCTCGGTATCACCGCGACGGAGGTCAACCAACAACTGCGAACGCTCAATTTGAATGCGCCGGGCGGGCGCGCTCAGGTCGGTGGCGGCGAGCAGGCGATACGGGTGTTGGGTTCGGCCGCGACGGCCCTGGAGCTCTCCAACACGCAGATTCGCTTGAGTAACGGCGCCAACGTACGCTTGCAGGATATTGCCGAGGTGCGGGACGACGTTGGCGAACAACGATCGTTGACGCGTCTGAACGGTCGGGTGGCGACCACCTTCGGAGTGTTCAAAGCGCGCGGTGCCTCGGATGTCACGGTGCTCGATCGGGTCGAGGAGGAGATCGACACGATCCTCAAAGAATCGCCTGATCTGAAGATTACCCGTGTCTTCACGACGGTCGAGAACACCCGCGAGTCGTATCAGGCCGCTCTAACGGCGATGATCGAGGGCTCGATCCTCGCCGTGCTGGTCGTTTTCCTTTTCTTGCGTGACTGGCGAGCAACGGCTATTTCGGCACTGGCGATTCCCCTATCGGCGATCCCCACGTTCGCCTTCATGTATGCGATGGACTTCACGCTCAACAGTATGAGCATGCTGGCGCTGTCGCTGGTGGCGGGCGTACTTGTCGACGATGCGATCGTCGAGATCGAAAATATCGTCCGTCATATGCGGATGGGCAAAACCGGCTATCAGGCCGCGCTCGACGCCGCGGATGAGATCGGGCTTGCGGTGGTTGCAACCTCGGCGACCATCATCGCGGTGTTCGCGCCTGTTGGCTTCATGGGTGGTTTCGTCGGTCAATATTTCAAGCAATTCGGATTGACCGTGGCTGCAGCTGTCTTCTTCTCGCTGCTGGTCGCGCGCCTGATCACCCCGCTGATTGCCGCCTATACCCTTAAGCCGCATGACGAGATTCGTTCGGCCGATGGCCCGATGATGAATAATTATCTTGAGGTGCTGCGCTGGGGTTTGCAGCATCGATGGACGACAATCGCCGGCGGGACGACGTTCTTCATTTTGTCGGTGCTGTTGCTGGTGGCACTGCCGAAATCTTTGATACCGCCGCAAGATTTTTCTGCCTCGCAGATCACGATCGAGCTGCCGCCGGGCGTACAGCTGGAACAAACTGCAGCGGTATCGGCTAAGGTACGCGAGCTCGTCGCTGCGCAGCCTGAGGTGACCGACGTCATCGAGTCGATCGGTGGTGATGAAGTGCGCACGGGCGAGCTCTATGTCTCGCTGGTCTCGCATCAGGATCGGGATGTGACACAGAAAGAGTGGGAAGAGCGGGTCCGACCGAGTTTCGCCGCGATTCCTGACGCGCGCATCAACTTCGCCGGTGGCGACCCGTCGGGTGGCGGGCGGCCGCTGACGCTGTATTTGATGAGCGACGATCCGGCCAAGCTCGAACTCGCTGCGCGTGCTGCAGTCGATGCGATGCGCAAGCTGCCCGAGTTGCGTGATCCGCGTATCAGCGGCGATCTCAAGCGCCCCGAGGTTATCGTTGAGCCTAGATTGGATCTCGCTGCTGAGCTTGGTGTTTCGGTGGCGGCGATCAGTCAGACCATCCGCATTGCAACCTTGGGTGATCTACCGCAAAACGCAGCGAAGTTCTCGTTGTCGGATCGACAGGTGCCCATCCGCGTGAGCTTGCTCGAGAGTTCGCGGCAGGATCTGACCACACTCGAGAATTTGCCGGTGCGTACTTCCACCGGTGGTACCGTGCCGCTGAAGTCCGTCGCGGCGATTCGTTTTGGTGACGGTCCGTCCGTGATTCGGCGCTATAACCAGAGCCGTCGGATTGTCATTGACTCCGAGCTTAATGGCGTCGAGATCGGACCGGCGCTCGCGAAAGTCAAAGATTTACCTGAGCTCAAAAATCTTCCAAGCGGTGTCAGTCTGGTCGAAGTTGGACAGGCCGAGTTCATCAAAGATGTGTTCGACAACTTCACCTTGGCTATCGGCGCTGGGGTGCTGCTCGTGTTCGCCGTGTTGGTGTTGCTGTTCGCGCGCGTGTTCCAGCCCATCACGATCTTGTCGGCTTTGCCGCTGTCGGTCGGTGGTGCAGCGATCGCGCTGATGCTCTTCGGCAAACCTTTCTCGATGCCGGTCGTCATCGGCTTTCTGATGCTGATGGGGATCGTCGGCAAGAACTCGATCTTGCTCGTCGACTTCGCGATCGAAGAAATGCGCGCAGGCAAGACCCGCACCGAGGCGCTCATCGAAGCGGGCCACAAACGCGCCCGCCCGATCATCATGACGACCGTCGCGATGGTCGCCGGCATGTTGCCCGTGGCGTTGGCCGTCGTGGGTGGTGAGTTCCGCGCACCCATGGGCATTGCGGTCATCGGCGGCCTGATCACCTCGACGGTGTTGACACTCGTCATCGTGCCTGCCGTGTTCTCGGTCATCGACGATCTCGAAGGGTGGATCACTCCGCGTGTCAGCCGCCTATTGAATTCGTCGGATGCGAGTGCCTAGCGCCCCTGCCACAGCCAAGTCAGCATCAAGGTGGTGCTGGCGATGAAAGCGGTAGCCGCAGCGCCGAGCGCGAGTGGTCGCCACCCTTGCGCAACGAGTTTCCGCAGGTCCGTTTCGAGTCCGACGGCAGCGAGGGCGAAAGCAAGCAGTGCCTGCGTGGCAAGGCCTGCACCGGAGCGCCATTCGGCTGCGATCCAGCCTGTGCCCGCAATGAGCACCATGGCTAAGAATCCGAAGACGAACCACGGCATGGGTGTGCGACCGCTGCCCGCGTCATTGCGACTCGACAGGCGCTGTGCCCAGAGTCCCATCAATAAAATCAGCGGCGCCAGCATCAGCACCCGGGCGAGTTTGGTGACCGTTGCAAACTCGCCGCTCGTCTCGCCGCGCGTGAAGCCCGCGGCCACGACCTGCGCGACCTCATGAACGGAAGCGCCGCTCCAGAGTCCATAGGCCAACTCACCGAGGGGCAGCACGCTCGCGAGCACGGGATAGCCAAACATGGCGATCGTGCCGAATAGGGTGACCGTTGCGAGTGCATAAGCCACCGACTCATCTTCATCGCGAACCACGGTGTTGGCAGCCACGATCGCGGAGGCGCCGCAGACCGAGGTGCCCGCGGCGATCAAGGTGGTGAGCCCGCGCGGTACGCCAAGCTGGTGCCCAATCCAGATGGTGAACAGAAAGGTTGCCGCCACCGCAAAGGTCAAGATCGCGAGTCCGGCCCAGCCGATCGCGAGAATTTCGGCCAGCGTCACTTGCAAGCCGAGCAGCACGATGCCGAGGCGCAGTGGCGCGCGGAGTGCCGCTGCCAAGCCGGCGCGAGCGGCCTCGGGCCGACCCCAAAGGTTACGCACGGACATACCGATCAAAATGGCGAGCATCAAGGGACTGAGGCTCGCGACGATCGGCAGGCTCGTGGCTTTGAGGGCGAAGGCGGTTGCAGCGACGGCGGCGGCGAGGGCGAGACCCGGCAGACGGTTGAGGCGCGCCCTGTTTTGCGCAAAATTATTGGGCCCTGAACTAGTTGGTCCAGAGCTTTCAGACGGAGGGGGGATGTTCACGATGGCGCGAACTATACCCGTTTCAGCTAAAAGGCTTGACTTTCATGGAACTGTGTTAGACTCGCGCGGGATCGTTGCCTTTCCGTCTGCATCTCTGGGTGTTCCAAACGCCGGTCTGCATTGCTGAATCGACTTCGATCAGGTGGCCAAAGGAGCCTGCCCGGTCCAACAAGAACCCGGACGGCTGGCTGAGGCCGGTTTGTTTGATTAATTAGTGAGTGTTTCCAGAGATGGCGAAAATTTATGTAGGCAACCTGCCGTTTTCGGCAGACGAGGCGGCGGTTCGCACCCTGTTCTCGCAGCACGGTACGGTTGAGTCGGTTTCTTTGCCGGTCGATCGTGACACCGGTCGTCCCCGCGGTTTCGGCTTCGTCGAAATGCCGCAGGACGATGCGGCTCGCGCGATCCAGTCCTTGAACGGCTACTCGATGGGCGGTCGCCCGTTGCGTGTGAACGAGGCCCAGGATCGTCCCCGCACCGGTGGCGGCGGCGGTCGTCCGGGCGGCGGTTTCCGCGGTGGTAGCGGCGGCGGTGGATTCCGCGGCGGCGACAGCGGCGGCGGTCGCTGGTAACAAGCCAGTCAGCAGCGAAAGAGGCCCATGGAAACATGGGCCTTTTTCTTTGGGGCGACAGACTTGGAGTCGATTCACCACTCGCGCCCCCGAGTCTCCGGCACAAATTTCAGCGCCAGCACGAAGGCAAGCGCCATGACGGTGACGGGATACCAGAGACCCGCGAGCACATCGCCCGAGCGGGCCACGAGCCAAGCCGCCGTCAGCGGCATGAATCCACCAAACCACGCGCTCGTGAGGTGATAGGGCACCGACAACGCCGTGTATCGGATGCGGGTTGGGAATGCCTCGGCTAACCACCCGGCGCCGGGGCCACAGGTGAGACCCGCGCCGATGATCATCACCAGAATGAGTCCAACGAGACTCCAATGAGTGGCATCCAGATCGCTCACGCTTCGCAAAGGGTTGACAGCGGAGCGTTCGGGGTAGCCCGCCGCGGCAAGTGCGGCGGCGAGAGCCTCTCGATCGAAGCCCTCGAGTTCCCGATCGGCGATGCGGATGATCAACGCGGATCGATCAACAACCGTTGATGACGGTGTTTCGTTCGAATACGAGATGCCACGTTTGGCGAGGTAATCCCGCGCCTTGGTTGACTCATCGAGCTCTTTGGGATCGGCGAGGGGATCAAAACGTGTCGGTGGTGCCACGACCACGATGGGCGACTCGCGCTGCGCACTCTCGAGCACGGGATTGCCGAGAGTGAGCATGCCGCGATAAGCGGGCATGATAGTGAGTGCGGTGAGCAGCATGCCGGCGAGAATCACAGGCCGCCGACCGATACGATCCGACAGCGCGCCGGCGGCCACGTAGACCGCGATACCGAGCACGAGCGCGAGCACGATGAGTGCTGAGGCGGTGGCGGTATCGATCAGCAGTGCCGTTTGCAGAAAGACGAGTGAATAAAACTGCGCCGTGTACCAACTGAGGGCCATGGCGGCTGCGACAATGATGGCGCCGATCATGCTGGCGCGATGTTCGCTCGAGAGCAGACTTTCTTTGATCGGCGATTCGGCAAGCTCACCGTTACGCTTGAGCTCTTCGAAGAGCGGCGATTCGGCGATGTGCACACGGATGTAGACCGACAGGGCAAGCAAGACGACCGATAGCAAGAATGGCAGGCGCCAGCCCCACGCACGAAATTCCTCGTCGCCCAAAAGGAGTCGGCAGGCCACGATCACGAGCAACGAAAGCACGAGTCCGATCGTCGCCGTCGTCTGGATCCAACTGGTGAAGAAACCGCGTCGATCGCTACGACAATGCTCGGCGATGTAGATCGCGGCGCCACCATACTCACCACCGAGGGCGAGACCCTGAATGAGCCGTAAGCTGACGAGCAGCGCAGGCGCCCACCACCCGATGGTTTCGAAGTCGGGGAGAACTCCGACCAACGCAGTCGAGAGCCCCATCAGCACGATGGTGATCAGGAACGTTTTTTTGCGGCCTACTCGATCGCCCAAGCGCCCGAAGATCAAGGCTCCCAAGGGGCGAATGGCAAATCCGGCACCAAAGGTGGCGAGACTCGCGAGCAGTGCCGCGGTCTCGTTGCCTGGCGGAAAGAACAGCGCACCGAAGAACGTGGCGAGACTGCCGTAGAGGAGAAAATCGTAATACTCGAACACCGTGCCCGTGGAGGCGGCGACGACAACGCGCGACATCGGTGTCGTGGGAGTGGATGGATTCGGGCTCATGTTCACACAGAGGTAACCTCAGCCGATTGTAGGGCGAACCGGCAACCGATGGGCGGTAGACTCAGTCGATGAAGATCGAATCACGCATCCGTCGCGGCTACTTCGATGGACACACCGGGCAAGTGCATTTTCGACTCATCGGTGCACGTGGTGGGCGACCTTTGTTGCTCTTGCACCAGTCGCCCTTGTCGGGAACCCAGTTCGATGCCGCAATGCCGTTGCTAGCGTCGCTTGGCTATTGTGTCGTCGCGCCGGATATGCCGGGGTTTGGCATGTCAGATGTGCCGCCTGCAGCTGCCACGCTGGATGACTTCGCGAGCATCATCGATGCGGTGTGCAACGGAATGCAATGGTCTCGAGCGAGCATCGTCGGTCATCACACCGGTGCGGTGTTGGGTTCGATCTATGCGCGTCGTCGTCCCGAGGCCGTCGAGAAATTGGTACTAAACGGGTTTCCCTTGTTGGGTGCGGCCGAGCGCAAGCACTTTGCGAGTTTCTATTTCGGACCGAAAGAGCCGCAGCTCGACGGCTCGCATCTCCTCAAGGCTTGGGAAACGCGACTGCGCGCGACGCCGGGTTGGACCGACATCCATCTGATGCATCGTTACACCATCGAGGCGCTGCATCGGGGCGCGACCAACTGGCAAGCGTTTCCCCTCGTGATCGGTGCGGATCTCGAGAGCGTGTTGCGCGAGCTCACGGTGCCGACGCTGATGTTCACGAACACCGGTGAAGATCTCTACGAGTCAACGCGTCGCGCATGGCAGTTACGGCCCGATTTTTTCGCCTATGCCGAGCTGCAGGGCGGCACTCACGACATCGTCGATGAACAACCGCAAGCCTGGGTCGAGACGATTGATCGGTTTATGAAGGCTGATTCTCAAAAACTGAGTAGCGCTACAGCAAGCGCAGTACCGAGTGCGGGCACAATGACGGTGAGGGCGCCGACAGCTGGGTAGGCCGCCGCGTAGGTTTCCTTGCAGATGCCACGCAAGGTGGTGACGACATAGCCATTGTGCGGCAAGGAGTCGAGCGCGCCTGACGAGATGGATACCACCCGATGTAGACCCTCCGGATCGACACCGAGATCTAGGTAGTGCGGCGCAATCAAAGGCAACGCAATACTTTGACCGCCGGAGGCAGAGCCAGTCAATCCCGCAATCACCGAAACGGCAATCGCCGCGCCGATCAAAGGTTCGCCGGGTAACGAGGTCATGGTGTCGACTGCTGCTTGAAAACCGGGCGTGAGCTTCGCGACCGAACCGAAGCCGACGACGGCCGCCGTGTTGGCGATGGCGATCAACGCGCCGAGCGCGCCGCCCGCGGCCGCCTCGCCATAGCGATCGGCTAGCTGCGGCAGGTGCAACACGATCGCGGCGACGACTCCGAACCCGAGCGCCAGAATGAGAGCAGATTCTTTGAGTGTGTCATGCCATAGGAACGAGACCGTCAATACGACCAGTAGCGGCACCGCCCCGCGCCAGAGTGCCGGTAGTTCGCGCGTCACGGTCGAGGGCGGGTCATCGGCTCGCGCTTGAAATGTTTCCCCGTTGGCGACCGCGCGACGAATCAACGTACGCAGCCAGATATAACCACCGATCGCCATCGAGACCGCGACGACTAAACTGGTTTCGGCTGCCGCATAGGGCGTCGTTCCCAAAAACTTGATCGGGATCCAGTTCTGGATTTCAGGTGATCCCGCTGAGGTCATCGTGAAAGTCACCGACCCGAACGCGAGCGCGGCCGGTATGAATCGCCGGGGCAGATTCGCCACCTTGAAGAGGGAGAGCGCCATGGGAAACACGGAGAAGGCGACCACAAAGAGCGAGACGCCCCCGTAGGTGAGCACGGCGCAAGCCAGCACGACAGCCATCGGTGCGTGATTGGCGCCGGTACGGTTGACGATCCATGCCGCGACCGAGTCGGCCGCACCGCTCGCTTCCATGACCTTACCGAATAAAGATCCCAGCAAGAACATGAAGAACCAGGTCTGGATGAAGCCCACGAAGCCGCCCATGTAAGCGCTGGTGAAAGCGGGTGCCTCGCTGGCGGCGAGCGACGGGAAAGGGGCTATGCCACTCGTGGCAGCGACGAACAAGGCGCACAGCGGCGCAGCAATGAGTAACTCAACACCGCGGATCGTCAAGTAGACGAGCAGGGCGAGACCGACGATCAAACCTGCGAGGCTCAACATATCAGTGCAGTATGCCCGAGCTCGGCAACGTCTTGCGCTGCGTCAAGAATGCATACACGTCATCCAACGAACGATCGAGGGATGGCTGCATGGGTGCGAAGGCGGGCTCCATCCCCGGTATGGCCAGAAACGCGTCGAAGTGCTGACCGTTTGCGATTTCGAGAAATCGAAAATTTGGGTTGCGACCTGCGGTTAAAGCCGCATACCGACGCGAGGTATGCGCGATGGGAATCAGCGCATCGGCTGCACCGTGCAATACGATCACCGGACGCTGGTCTGCGCGGCCCCGGACGATCAATGTTTGGGTGACGTTCGTGATGTCGGCAGAGACGCTGCGCAGACAGCGTGCCGTATCGTACGAGGCGGCGTTTACCGTCGACCAAGCACCGGTGGCGTCTCGCGCCACGATGTTGATCCCGGCCGTTGGTGCGATACCCGTCCCATCGCTGAAAAGTGCGGCGCGCTCACTCGCCTGCAATTCGCGCGGTTGACCACCGGGATCGGTTGCCGTGAAGGAAACACCGCATGCCGGTTCGTTCAACCCGCGACGGAGATAAGTTTGCGCATACGTTGCGGCGACCGATGTCCAGAGCCCAAATTGCAGATTGACCGCGCCGAGCCGCAGCGCTGCCGGCTCGATACCGCTCTGCAGCAAGCGCTGTCGCGCGTCGCTGGCACGACTCGCCACATCCCTCCCGCTGACGATTCCGTCTTGCGCAAGCCGCTCGCACCAGTCGGTATGTCGCGCGAGGTTCATACCGACCACGATGCCGAGGGGTACTTCGGTCAGATTTTCGGCGAGTATCGCGCACGGTTGTAGCATGGCGTGCAGTGTTGCGTAGTCATACAACGCCGGTGCACCGGCGAGGTGGATGTTGGGCTCGGAAGCCACGGCTGCATCGATAAACTGTGCGTCATCCGCATCGAGCGCTTGCAGTACGGCAGCGCCGCCATTCGAGATCCCGGCGGCGATGATCAACGTATTCTTTGGGGTGAATGCGGAACGCTTTGGATATTCGGTGCTCAGGAGTTGCAAGGCGAGTTTGCCGGAACGCAACAGCAGGCGTCCCCAGTTGGGTTCGCTCTCGAAGCTCTCGTGCGCGTGTGTCATTTGCAGCGCATGCGGGAACGGACTTGCGGCACGGGCGATCGGTTCGATTCGACCCGAGGCGGTTAGTCGCCAGCCACCCGTGGGGTCGGTGACTCGCATGCCAAGTCCCTTGTCGTCACTGACGACCGCGCAGCCTTGGCGCAGACCCCACTGACCGACGGTCGGCAAACTGCCGAAAATCCCGCGCGAACCTGACGCGGCCGTGACGAGTAGGCAAGGCTTGCTCGGATCGAAGGTCGAGGGAATCTGCAACAGGAATGACGACTCGGGAATTCGCTCACTCGCTTTGACGTGAGCGATGTACTCGACGCCTGCAATGCGTATCTCGCTGCCATACCCCCAACGCCGCAGATCGACGAGCGCGCGCCAACTCTGCCAAATTGCACGACGACGCCGGTCACGCCACTCGCTGAGCTTGGGAGCCTCGGCGATGCCCGGTTGTTGAGCAAGTCCGGTAACACCGAGGCCCGCGGTGAGTAGATCATCCGTTACACCGTCGAACGCATGACGTTCTGGCGGCTCGTGGTAAGGGCTCGGCTTCTCCCCGGCATCGACCGATCCGCACGCGAGCAGGATCACGACGAGCGCGCCCGAGGACCACTTAGGCGACATGCGATTCGAGATGAGCATGAGTTTTGCGCAGCTCCCTTTTGAGGATTTTACCGTTCGGGTTACGAGGTAGGGTATCGACCAAGGCGACGCCCGCCACACGCTGCTGACGACCCACTCGGGCGTTGATCCATTCGCGCAACTCGATCGCAAGAGACTCGCCCGGTACCTTGCCATTGCGAGGGACGACAATCGCATACGGAGTTTCCCCCCACTTGGCGCTCTTGATGCCGATCACGGCAATCTCGGCAACGGACGGATGTGTCGCGGCGACGGATTCGATATCAGCCGGATATACGTTCTGCCCTCCGGAGATGATCATGTCTTTCTTGCGATCGACGATGAAGAGGTAGCCCTGCTCGTCGAAGCGTCCGATGTCGCCGGTTCGCAGCCAAGTGGCTCCAGTCGAATCGATCCAAGTGCTCTCGGCATTCGCTGCGGGACGACGGTAATAGCCCGTCATCGTGATGTGACCGCGCGAGACGATCTCGCCAGTCTCGCCTGACTTGACCGGGTGATCGAACTCGTCGATCAGTTGAATGTCTGTGCCCGGTAGTGGCTTACCGACGGACATCTCGCGACCCTCGGCGTCCTCCGGATCGAGGGTCGTGATGACGCCCTCGGTCAGTCCATAGAGTTCGATAAACGCACAGCCAAAATCGCGTAGTGCACGTTGCTTGATCGGCAGTGGCAGCGGTGAGCCGCAGCACATCAAGGCCCGGAGTGAGCGCATGTCGGTTTTACCGAACAGGGGGCTCTCGAGCAGACGTTGAACGATGATCGGCACGAGCGATCCATGCGAGATCCCTCGGGTTTCGATGGCACGCCAGACGCGCTCGGGCTCGAAGCGTCGTTCGATCACGAGTGTGCCACCAACGACGAAGGTGCTGAGCATGCTGACCCAGCTGATGTTGGAGTACAGGCCGATCGGGCAGAGCGTGATGGCGCGCGAGTCGTAGCGCAGCGCGAGTGCAATCGAGCGCGCCCAATCGATTCGACGCCGGTGGTTATGCGTGATGCCCTTGGGAACGCCGGTCGTTCCCGAACTGTAGATGATGTTACAGAGCGCATCGGGCGCGACTTGGTAGTGTTCGATTTCTCTCTGCAGCGCGACATCGACCGGTGCACCTAACCAGTTCGCGTAATCACGCCACGGCACCTCGAGCAACCTCGTCGGTGCCTCGGTAACGGCGAGCCACAGTCGTACTTGCGGATGTTTTGCCGGAGCGAGCGCGTCGAGGTAGCTCGCACTCGCGATGACGGCCGAGGCCTCGCAATCGTCGATCATCGCCGCCATCGCCTCGGCCGAGACCGATACGTTGAGCGGTACCACACAGGCTCCGGCGCGGATGACGCCAAAGAGCGACTCCAGCATTTCCGGGCCATTGTCCATCACCACGACGACACGGTCTCCGGGCTGCACCCCCGAACCGCGCAGACGTGCTGCGCAGTGCCGCAAGCGCTGGCCGAAGGTCTGCCACGACCAGATGAGATCGTCGCAGATCATGGCCGGCTTCTCGCCCAGCCACCGCGACTGCCGGTCGATCAGATCCGGCAGCAGCGGCTCGGGCGCGTCGAAGTGCGCCATCTTTATCATCGATCAGCGAAAGGAGTAGGCGATGCTGAGCGAATACTGACGGGGCGGTGCGTAGAACGCGTTCTGGACGTTGCCGAACACGGGTCCGGCGAACACATAGCCGCCGATGCGATAGCGCTCATCGGTGAGATTACGGCCTGCCGCAGTTACGCTCAGGCGTCCGCTCGCGGCCATCCACGTCGCCGCGAGATCGACGATCGAATACGACTTTTGGTCGATCGCGGGGTTCGCGACTTCAAAGAGCTGATAGTCGTCACGATAGGAGAGCGCAGGGACGATGGTGAGCGAGCCGTTGTCTCCAAGATCCTGACTCCAGTTCAGTGAAAGGGCCGCCGTCCATTCCGGCGTGTTCTGGAACGCGCGCTGACTGGCAAGGTTACGACGAGTCGCTGTCGCAGGATCGTAAGTGATGAACTCATCGAATTTCGCGTCGATGTAGCCCACCTGGAACGCCGCCGAGAGGTTCTCTGACAGTGACACAGAGCCCTCCAACTCAAGACCCTCGATCGAGGAACTACCCGCGTTGTCCACGAAGCTCACGACCGTGGTGCCAATGGCAAACTGGGAGGTGATTTGTTGATCGGTGTAGTCCGAGCTGAAGATCGCTGCATTGAGTCGTGCGCGACCGCCGAGCAGCGAACTCTTCACGCCGAGCTCGAGCGTTTCCACGATTTCCGGCTCGTAGCCCTTGACGGTGTCGGCGTAGAAAATCGCATCGCCACGCATGTCGAAGCCGCCGGATTTGAAGCCTTTGCCCCAAGAGCCATAGACGGTCAGCGCATCGCTCGGTTCATACGAGACGCTGATACGCGGCGTAAACTCCGAGAACTCACGCTCGTTGGTGTAGTTCGTGCGCAGCAGGCCGGGAATCGCGGCGGCGTTGCCGAACAAACGGCTCCGGATGCCAGTGAAGTTCTGACGATAGACGGTGCCTTTCTTTTCGTCTTTCGTATAGCGACCGCCGACCGAGACGGACCACTGGTCCGTGAATCGGTAGCTGAGATCGGCGAACGCCGCAAAGCTGTCGGTTTCGACTTGACCTGCGGTCGCGGTAGTGAGGTTGGCGATACCGACGATAGTGTCAAAAGCTCCGGCCGCAGTGCCGTCCATCAAGAACACACCCGCAACGGCCGAGGCTCGCTCGCCCGAGTAAATGAGCTGTAGCTCATGCGTGGTTTGATCGTCCTCGTAGAACGCCGGAACATCGAGTGCAGCAGCCGGTGCGGTATCGAAGTCGATCAGCGTATCGGTACGCCCTTCGCGGCGTGCCGCGATGTAGCGCAGCATGTACTGATCGCTCAAGGTGTATTCGCCCAACAGTGAGACGCCCTCGGTCGCGACCGAGTTGTCATCGCCCAAGCCCGCGCGCGTGTCATACAGATTCGGCAGCACGGTTTCGCCGGTTGTAAGGCCTGAACCCGCTACTTCTCGGTGACCGTGGCGCGCGTTCGAGTCATCTTGCAGATCATCTGCGGCGAGGCGAACGAACAGGTTCTCGTTCGGCTTCCATTCCATCGCCACTCGATAAGCGAGAATATCTTTGTCGTAGTGCTCAGCGCCGGTGACCAGATTCTTGCCGAAACCGTCGCGATTGAGACTGGAGAGCGCTGCCCCCAGCGAGAGGGTGTCGGTGAGGGGCAGTGCCGCCTTGACCGTCAGGTCGCGCTGCGAGTAAGAGCCGAGCGTAACTTTGGTATCAAACGCTGCATCGTCCCCTAAGCGCTTGGTGACGTATTTGACTGCGCCACCCACCGAGTTACGACCGTACAGGGTGCC
>SXGQ01236094.1_pt1 | contig 16997 bp, 16 predicted proteins | sample 3178371 | NCBI WGS metagenome assembly SXGQ01 (sample SAMN11356859, study PRJNA531348) | freshwater metagenome | isolation source: freshwater sample F1-20 | place: China: Fuxian Lake, Yuxi | collected 2017-12-25
GCTGCACGCGGCTTCCGAAGAAAGCGCGCCGGAATGATCTGGTCGGTATCCACATTGCGGCGATCAAGCGGAATCGCGACCGACTCGACGACGGTGAAGACCGGTTTACTCATGAACGACTCCGATTCAGAGAAACGTGCGGGGGTCGGTGAGCCGCCCGGTCAGTGCAGCGGCGGCGGCTGTCACCGGGCTCACCAGATGTGTCCTTGCTCCGACCCCTTGGCGCCCCACGAAATTCCGGTTCGAGGTCGAGGCGCAGTGCTCGCCCGCCGGAACCAGATCGCCATTCATGCCCGCACACATCGAGCAACCTGAGAAGCCCCATTGCATGCCCGCATCGACAAAAATACGGTCGAGCCCGAGGGCCTGCGCCTGCCGCCGCACCTCGTCAGAGCCTGGTGCCACCAGCGCGCGCACCCCCTCGGCGACACGCCGGCCCTTCACGAGCGTGGCGGCGGCCTGAAGGTCTCCCAACCGTGCATTGGTGCAGGAGCCGATGAACACATGGCGGATCGGCACATCGGCCAGCGCCATGCCGGGTTGCAGCCCCATATAGTCGAGTGCTGCGCGCATGGACTGCGATGCCGCAGCACTGGCCGCGGCTGACGGATCGGGAACACGCTGCGATACGCCAATCACGTGCTCAGGACTGGTGCCCCAGGTGACCATCGGCTCAAGCGCGCTCCCGTCGAGATTGACCACTCGATCGAAGCGCGCGCCCGTGTCGGTCCCGAGCTTGCGCCAGTCGGCCACAGCATGGTCGAACTGCTCGCCGCGCGGCGCATGCTCACGACCTGCGACCCATTCGAACGTGGTGTCGTCGGGCGCCACCAGCCCCGAGCGCGCCCCCGCCTCAATCGACATATTGCAGACCGTCATCCGCCCTTCCATGGACAATGACCGGATAGCATTACCCGCGTATTCAATGGTGTGACCGGTGGCCCCGGCTGAGCCGATCTTGCCGATGATGGCAAGGATGATGTCTTTAGCCGTCACACCGGGTCCGAGCACGCCATCGACCTGGATCAGCATTGACCGACTCTTCCGCTGCCAGATTGTCTGCGTGGCAAGAACCTGGCTGACTTCGGAGGCTCCGATGCCGAAGGCAAGCGCTCCCATCGCGCCGTGCGTGGCAGTGTGGCTATCGCCGCAGACAATGGTCATGCCTGGAAGCGAAAGCCCCTGCTCGGGCCCGATCACGTGCACGATCCCCTGGCGGGGGTGCCCCATTCCGAAGGCACGAATGCCGTGCAGGGCCGCATTGGCTTCGAACCGGCGAATCAGGGAGCGGGCCTCGGCATCCGGCTGATCATCAATCGCGGGGCCGCGCGTGGGAACGTAATGATCGGCTACGCCAAAGGTTCGCTCCGGGCTTCGAACCGGAAGACCTCGCTCGGCGAGGATCTCGAACGCCCGGGCCGAGCCTTCGTGAAACAGATGCCGGTCAATGAAGAGCAGCGTCTGGCCATCATCGGCGCGCTCATGCACCGCATGAACCGTCCAGAGCTTGTCGTAAAGCGTTGACGCGTGTGCGGAGGCGGTCATGGCGCGCTGCCTTCAGGAAACCTTGTAGCGGCGGGAGACCTCGTCCCACTCGGCCGCGCCGACGCGGTTGAAGCTCTGTTGCGGCGAAAGTTCCAGCCCCGGGGACGCATGCTGGCCAAGACGTCGGGTCTCCTCCAGCACACGATCGCAGGTGGCCATCACCGCCTTGAACAACATGCCCGGAAGAATCGCGATCCGATACCCCATCGCCTCAGCGTCAGCAAACGGCACATTAGGGGTCTTACCCTTCCAAACCAGATTGAGCAAACAGGGACCGTGAACCCGGCGAGGAATGTCGGCGACTTCATCAAGATTTTGCGCGGCTTCCACAAAGGCCATGTCTGCGCCCGCATCCAGCGCATCGTTTACGCGACCAATCGCCTCATCAAGCCCGAGGCTTGCACGACTATCGGTTCGGGCGATGATCAGAAAGTCGGCTGACTCCCGTGCGCCCGCCGCCGCGCGAATCTTGTTCACAAACGCGGCACGATCGATGACTGTTTTATTTTCGAGGTGGCCGCATTTCTTGGGAAAGGCCTGGTCCTCGATATGCATACCCGCCACGCCCCGACGTTCGTATTCACGAACGGTGCGCGTCATGTTGAGTTCGTTGCCAAAGCCGGTGTCGGCATCGGCAAACACCGGAACACCTACCGCATCGGCGATCCTGCCTGCGTTACCGGCCATCTCGGTCATGGTGGTGAGGCCATAGTCAGGAAAGCCAAGCGTCGCGGCGGTGCCTGCGCCAGTCATGTAGACCGCGTCAAACCCCGCCTGCTCGATCATTCGGGCGGTGATGCAATCGTAGGCGCCCGGTGCGATCAGCATCTGAGGGCGCGCGAGGAGTTCTCGCAACTGTCGGGCGGGATTTTTCAAGGCCATGTCGAGATCCGCTGGATGGGTTGGGAAGTGCTGTCTCGGAGTATGCCATCAGCGCACCTCTCCCACGTACCGATCCGTATCTGCAGTCAACGGAGGGATCGAAGCTGCCAACGCCATTCCGCCAAAGCCATTACCGACCTTGTGCGCTTGCGGTAACTCCTGTCAAATCGGGCGTTCTAGATTCGGGAGCGCCGCTGATGGCAACAAGCTATTCCTTCGATCTGATCGTAGCCGGTTGTGGAATCGCCGGGCTATCGGCGGCGGTCGCGGCCGCCGAGCGTGGGGCCCGGGTGGCGGTACTCGAGCGAGCGCCCATGGAGGATCGCGGCGGGCAAAGCCGCTACACCGAGGCGTACCTTCGCATGAAGAGTCATCGGGAGGTCTCTGACGACTTCGAGACGCATTTTGCGGAAAACGGTTGCGGCAGCCTCGACCCTGACCTGATCGAGCAGAGCGCAGAATCTCAGCCGCGCGGCATGGTCCGCGCGCTGAGCCTCACCGACCCCCACTTCATTGAAGCACTCGCTCAGAACGCGGGGCCCGCAGTGTCATGGCTCACCGGGCTGGGTGCCCGGTTCGATTTCCTGCCCACCCAGTTCCTCACCAAATCGCAACCGCGACTCCTGCCGGTGGGCGGCGGGCAGGCGCTGGTCGACGTATTAGCCACCGCCGCCGAAAGGCTAGGGGTGACCTTCTTCTACGAAACCACCGCCCAATCACTCATCGAGTCGAGCGCGGGTGAAGTTGCTGGATTGAAGGCGCGCGACGCCAGAGGCCAATCCATCGAGTTTTCAGGTCCTGTTGTGCTCGCCAGTGGCGGATTCCAGGGCAACGCGGACATGATGACGCGATATGTCGGTCCCCGATCAGTGCATCTGCGCCCAATCTGCAAGGGGGGCTACTACAACCGTGGCGAAGGCATCCGAATGGCACTCGAACTCGGCGCTGCCACCTGCGGCGATTTCGGTAGCTATCACGCAGAGCCGATCGATCCGCGATCCGGTCTGTCGGAGCCCTCGGTCTTCATTTTTCCCTATGGAATTCTGGTGAACCGCGAGGGGTTACGGTTTACCGATGAAGCGCCCGGCACGGTCGATGCACACTATGAGTCCATCACCCGCAGAATCTACGAACAGTCACAGGGTCGAGCCTGGGTCGTGCTGGATGCGCGCCACCAAAGCATCCCCAACTATCGGCTTGCCATCCGTACCGATCGGGCCCCGATCGTGGCCGGTTCCATCGAAGGACTGGCGGGCGCGATCCATGTCCCGGCTGAAGCGCTCCGCGCAACCGTCACCGCCTACAACGCTGCTTGTAGCGGGGAGGCCTGGCGTCCGCTCGAGCTCGACGGCGTGCGAACTTCGGGACTCTTTCCCGCGAAGTCGAACTGGGCGTGCCCGATCGAGCGCCCCCCTTTTCACGCCTACCCCAGTATGTCGGCCAACGTATTCACGTTCGGCGGCCTGAAGGTCGATCCCGACGCTCGCGTGCTGTCGTCGGACGGGCACCCGATTCCGGGTCTGTACGCAGCAGGCGAAATCATCGGTAGCTATTACGGTGTCTACACCGGCGCGACCTCGGTGATGAAAGGCATGGTGTTCGGCAGGCAGGCAGGGCTGCATGTCACCCACCGCAACTCCAAGGCGGCCGCATGAACGCTGCCCGCGAATCGTTTGCGGGACGGGTGGCGCTGGTCACCGGTGCGCAGGGGGCAATCGGCTCAGCAGTCGTTCGCCTACTCACGGAAGCCGGCGCGCGCGTGTTTTGTGCCGACCAGCGCGGCGAGGTTCCGCCTGACGCGGCGGGAACGGCTGGGGATGCACCGATTGCGCTTGATGTCCGCCAGGCGTCGCAGATTCGGGCGCTCTTTCAATCCATCGAGTCAGCCGGTCCGCCGGTTGACACGCTGGTCAATGTTGCAGGAATCGTATCGTTCGGATCGGCGCAATCGCTGGACGAAGCGGAGTGGGATCGTGTTCTTGACATCAATTTGAAGGGTACGTTTCTCTGTTGCCAGGCCGCGATCGCCGGCATGAAGCGCCTGCAGTTCGGGCGGATCATCAACCTGGGCTCGGTGGTCGGCAAAAATTCGGGTAATGCCCGGCCATGGATTAACCCCGACGAGCAGGCTGTGGCAAGCAACGTCGCATACGGCGCATCAAAGGCTGGTGTTCATGTGCTCACCGGATTTCTTGCAAGGGAGCTTGCGGCACACGGCATCACCGTGAATGCGCTCGCGCCCGGGCCGATTGCTACCGCCATGACTACCGCGTTTCCTCCCGCACTGCGCGCGCTCATTCCACGCGGCAGGATGGGAACACCCGATGACGTAGCGCGGGCAGCGCTATTTCTTGCGAGTCGCGGGTCTGATTTCATCACCGGCGAAATTCTCGACATCAACGGCGGCATGTGGAGCGACTGAGCCGCTCGTCCGCCTATCAACCCACGGAGTCTCTCATGACACAAACCCTACGGACCGCGCTCTGCACGGTCGCCCTTACCGTGCTCGGAACCGTGGCCAGCGCGCCCGCCGTCGCGCAGGAGAAATACCCATCCCGCACGGTCAGAGTGGTCGTACCGTTCGCAGCGGGGGGGGCAACTGACCTTCTCACGCGGATTGCAGCCGCGGAACTGTCCAAACGCCTGGGCCAAAATTTCGTGGTGGAAAACGTGACGGGCGCTGGTGGTCTGATTGGCGCCCAGCAGGTGGTGAGCGCCAAACCCGACGGCTACACCCTGCTGGCCGGCTCGCCTGGCCCGATCACCATCATGCCGGTCATTGCCCGGAAGCCTGTTGGCTACGACGTAGACAAGGATCTCGTACCGATCACGCTTATCGCTGACAGCCCCGGCGCGATGGTGGTCGGAAAGGGCTCGACGTACCGCACCGTTCAAGAAGTCCTGGCGGCAGGTAAAGCGGGGACACGCCTCACCTGTGGTTCCTCAGGGGTGGGGGCGTTCAGTCATTTGAACTGCGAGCTTCTCAAGTCGCTCACCGGTCTTGATATCGTTCATGTGCCCTATCGCGGTGCAGCGCCCGCGCTGGTCGACCTGGTGGGGGGGCAGTTTGATTTCATCATCGAGAACTATCCTTCGCCCGCCAAGCTCATCGAGTCGGGCGAGGTTCGGCTGCTGGGCGTGACCTCGGCCACACGCTTCGCGCTCAAGCCCGACGCCGCCACGCTGGTGGGAGCCGGTGTCACGGGGCATGTCATGAGCGCCTGGATCGGACTGATGGCGCCCGCCGGCACGCCTGCTGCCGTGATCAATGCAGTACAGCGTGAAACCGCAGAAGGACTCAAGGATCCAGCAGTTCAGAAGCGGCTGGCCGACATGGGGGTGGTAGGGGGTGGCAGCCTGCCCGCTGACTTCGCCCGCTATTTATCCGCTGAGCGTGAGACCTATCGTAAGCTGTCGGCACAGACCGGCCTCAAAGTGGACTGACGAATACGCCCCTTGCCTTCAAAACTTTCCTGCGCTTGCCCCGCCATCCACCATCACTACCTGACCGGTGATGGCGGCGGCCGCGCGTGAGGCAAGAAAGAACGCCGTCTCGGCAACATCATCAACTGTCGGGATGCGCCCGAGCGGAAGGGCGCGCGCGGCATCGCGCAGGCCGGCATCAACGGACACGCCCGCGCGGGCATAGGCTTCGTGCAGAAACGGGGTGTCGAGCACGGTGGGCGCGAGCGCGTTAACCCGAATACCGAGCGGCCCCAACTCCAGCGCGAGCGAGCGTGCGAGGCCAGCGACCGCATGCTTGCTCGCGGTATAGACGCTGCGACCCGCGCGGCCCATGACACTCTGAAGAGACCCCATCAGAAGCAAACACGGATCGGCTCCTCGCGCGAGGCTATCGATTGCAGCCCGGGCCGAAAGAATGGTGCCCACGACGTTGACCGAGATCACCCGGCTGATTTCCTCTGCGCTCGCCTCGCGCAGTGGGCCGGCGAATGGCACACCTGCGTTGGTCACCAACACATCAATGGGCCGCCCCGCGTGCGCCTCCGCCAGTTGAACGAGGCGCGTGCAATCGGATTCGTTCGATACATCGCAGCGCATCACGCCCACCGCATGACCCAATTCCGCCGCTGCAGAGTCGAGCGCCCCCGGGCTGCAATCAGCGAGGAACACGCTTGCCCCCGCCGCCAGAAACCGACGTGCAAGCGCGCGCCCGATGCCTCCTGCTCCGCCCGTGATGACGACACTGCGTCGATCTGAATCCTGGACCATTTCGCCTCCTGCTGGTGGCTTTGAGCCTACCCGTCTGCGCTCATCATTTCCATCATTTCGCGTGGACGCTGAAAATGGAAGGCACCTGCCTCGGGAACCATTGGCGCGATCGAACAGCGTTGCTACACTCGGTAGGGAATAGCACCGTGCACGCTGCAACGGCTAATTGCGCGTGCCAATGCTCAGATCCCATTCGACAACAATCATCACGGAGACCCTCATGCCATCGCGACGTTCCATTTCCGTATCCATGGCCTCTGCAGCGCTCGCGGCGCTGCTTGGTGCCGGTGTCGCCACGCCTGCCCTCGCGGCGTTCCCCGAGCGGCCAGTCAAGCTGGTGGTGGGCTACCCCCCTGGCGGTGGCACGGATGTGATCGCGCGACTGTTTGCCACCCAGCTCACCGAGCGGCTGAAGCAACCGGTGGTGATTGAGAACCGGCCCGGCGCAGCCGGCATGATCGGGTCCGAGTTTGTCGCCAATGCGCCTGCCGACGGCTACACCATGATCTTTACCGCAAGCGATACACACACCATCAATCCCCATGTGTATCCTAAGATCCGCTACGATGCCCGCCGCGACTTCACGCCGGTAGGCCTCGCTGGCTTTCTCACCATGGCGCTGGTCACCAACAACAGTCAGCCCGGCACCTTGAAGGAATTTGTCGCTGCGGCCCGCGCCAAGCCGGGAAGTTTCAATTTCGCCTCGTGGGGCATTGGCAGTTCTTCCCAGATCGCCATGGAGTCGTTCCTCGCCACCTCTGGCATGAAAATGACCCATGTGCCCTTCCAGGGCGCCGCCCCTGCGCTTACCGCCGTCCTCGGCTCACAGGTTGAGGCCTTCATGGTTCCCATGACGCTTGCGGAACCCAACTTTCGAGCCGGCAAACTGAAGCTGATTGGCGTGGCGGCACCGCAGCGTGTGCCATGGGCGAAAGACATCCCCACCCTCGCTGAACAGGGCATTGATTCCGACGGCAGCATCTGGCTGGGCGTGCTCGCCCCTAGCAAGGTCCCGGCAGAAGCGATCAATGTCATGAACAAGGCACTTAACGAAGTCATCGCCGATCCTGCGGTGAGCGCAACCCTGTCCAAGAACGGCTTCATTCCCAGAGGTGGCAGCGTTCAGGACTTCACCGGCTACCTGCAACGCGAATTCGAACGGATGGGTAAAGTCATCCGCGACGCAGGCATCAGGGCCGACTAAGCACAGGAACCGCGCAATGATCCGGATCTGGCACCAGAGCTTCACCGAACTGCACCAGCTGCCTGCCTATCAGCAGGCGATGGACGCCCATGTCCGACGTGTGGTTCGCCCCGACACCGAGGTGGTGCTGCACGGCGTGAAGCCTGGAACCTATCCAGGCAATTACCCGGGTACGGACATTGCGCACTCCGCTCTTTACACCCTGCATGCGTCGCAATGGATCACCCAAGCCTTGAAAGCAAGCGATGAGGGATTCGATGCCTATGCCATGTGCACGCTGCCGAATCCGTTCATCCGCGAGATTCGGAGCCTGCTTGATATTCCCGTGGTGGGCTACGGCGAGGCGAGCTTTCATCTCGCGTGCATGCTGGGGCATCGATTTGGGCTGATGGTCTTCATTGCGCCCATGGCTCGGCTGTACCGCGAACAGATTGATGGCTACGGCCTCGGTGGTCGTTGCGCAGGCGTCAAGCCTGTGGGGTTCACCTTCCACGACGTGTTGAAGCACTGGAACGACCCCGCGCCCCTGATTGAACGCTTTCGCGAAAGCGCGGCTGAGCTCATCGCAGCGGGTGCCGACGTGATCATTCCAGGTGAAATGCCACTCAACATCCTGTTGGCCTCAAACGGCATCACGCAGATTGATGGCGTGCAGGTGCTGGACGGTCTGGCGGTCACCCTGAAGCTCACTGAAAGCATGGTCGAGCTCAAGCGCAGCGTAGGCCTCTCACACAGCCATCATGGCTGGTTCAGCAACAAACCTTCGCGCGAGCGCGTCAATCAGGTGCTCGATTTTTACGGTCTCAAGATCTGAACGTTCGGCTCATGGAGTCTAATCATGGCATTACCCAAGCGCATCGTCATCCATGAACTGGGCCCCCGCGAGGGCATGCAGATCGAAAAGAATCCGATCGATACCTCGGAAAAAATTCGCCTGGTAGATCGGCTCTCCGAATGCCGGTTCCACGAGATCGAGGTCACCTCGTTTGTGAGTCCGAAGTGGGTGCCGCAAATGGCGGATGCCGAGCAGGTGGTGGCCGGCATCCAGCGCGCTGAAGGCACCCGATACACCGCCATCTACCTCAACACCCAGGGGCTTCAGCGCGCGGTCATGACAGGGAAGCTCGATGTCGAAGGCAGCCTCAGCATCACCGCGAGCGAGGCCTTCTCAAAGAAGAACACCAATCGCACGATCGCCGAAACGCTCGCAGAAACCGAGAAGCGTATTGAAGGATTTCAGCGCTTTGGCATCACGCCACATGAAGTGAGTGTGATGGCGGCTTTCGGCTGCAACTACGAAGGTGACATCGCACCCGACCATGTCGTTGGTCTGGTTGCTCAGCTGATGGACATCGCTGAGCAGAATCAGTACGACATTTCCATGATTCAGCTTGCCGACACCATGGGTTGGGCAAACCCGGAAGCCATTCGGCGGCTGGTTGGAAAGATCCAGGATCGCTGGCCCACCCGCCGCATCAACCTTCACCTTCATGACACCCGCGGGATGGGGCTGATGAACGCCTTCGCCGCCCTCGAAATGGGGGTGGACGACTTCGACTCTGCGGTCGCGGGCCTGGGCGGCTGCCCGTACGCAGGCTTCAAGGACGCCCCTGGAAATATCGCCACTGAAGATCTGGTCCATATGTGCCATGAGCTCGGCATTGAGACCGGAGTCGACCTCGAGAAGCTGCTTGATGTTGCACGGGAGGCGGAGAGGATCGTCGGGCATCCGCTTCCAGGCAAAGTCATGCGGGGCGGCCATCTCGACAGCTACCGGCGCACTGCGGCGGCAGCGCGATCCGCGCAGTGAGCGAGCCCCTTCCCGCCGCAGCCAATGCGGCCGGTCTCGCGAAGTGGGTCGGTCGGCAGGGCGAACCCAAGCGGTCAACCGCTGCGCTCGATCGCGAGACCATCCGGCGCTTCGTTCAGGCCATCATGGACCGCGATCCGGTCTATTTCGATGACTCCCATGCCGCTACCACGCGCTTTAAGAGCCTGGTCGCGCCACCGCTTTTTCCGGTGCATGCATTTCGAACCAGCGCCGAATCGCCCGACCCGCTGGTGTCGGTACAGCTCGACCCGAATGCTGATGGCACGGCTGGCAACGATGGCATGTACTTTGGCCTGCCGCCCATCGAGCACCCCTTTAACCGGCTGCTCAACGGCGGCAACGAAATCGAGTTTTATCGCTGCCTTGCGCTTGGCGAGCGCTGCGTGGCTCGTGCGCGCTACGCCAACGTCCAGCTGAAAGAGGGTCGTAGCGGTACCATGCTGATGGTCGACATCGAGACTGAATTTCGCTCCGAGGCGGGGGAGCTTTTGCTCATCAACCGCCAGACCCTGATCTGGAGGTAGCGCGTATGAATTTCGAAGCGCTCAAGGTGGGCGAACGCCTCCACCAGATCGACAAAGGCATCATCACCACTGCGCACATCATGCGGTGGTCAGCGGCAGTCGAGAATTTTCATCGCATCCACTACGACGCCCCCTTCGCCACCCAGCACGATGGTCTGCCAGGCGTGCTGATCAACGGCTCATGGAAACAGCATGTGCTGGTTCAGTTGGTCAAAGATGCGCTCGCCCCGGATGGTTGGCTGTGGCGGCTCAAATTTCGCTATCGAAAAATGGATATCGCGGGTGATTCACTGCGCGCAGCCGCTGATGTCGTCGCAAAGTGCGAAGCGGGCGGCTTCGGGTTTGTGACCCTTCGAATCGCCCTGCTCGACCAGCGAGACCAGATCTCCACCGACGGGCACGCGATCGGCGTGCTGCCGCTTGCCGGTGGCCCCCCGGTGCCCTATCCGTTCCGGCCAGATCCCGCCTGGTCGTCTATTCGCTTTCCCGAGGACGCCTGACATGGCTGCCGGCCTTCGGATCGTCGATCTGCTCAGGCATCACGCCGAGCAGACGCCGAACCGAGTGGCCCTCCGGATCGACGGCGAGCCGAGAAGCTTTCTGCAACTGCACCAGGGCGTCCTGCAGTCTGCGGGCAGACTTCAATCCATCGCTCGCCCTGGCGACCGGGTTGGGCTCTGGTTTCACAACTGCTTTGCCTGGGTAGAGTGTTTTCTCGCGCTCGACCTGCTCGGGGTGGTTTCGGTCCCGATCAATACACGCCTCACCGGACGTGAACTGCGGGCGATCATGGAGGCAGCTGCCCTGACCGCGATCATCACCACCCCGCACTACCGTAAGCGTCGATACACCGACGAGGCAATCGCCACGCTAACGCCCGCCGGGCGATCACTTACCGTGCTCGAAGCCTCCGACGCCCATCCGCCCTCCGACTGGCCTGTCATCCAGCTGGAAGGCGATCGCGCGACACTTCCCGCAAGCCCTGCCGATGTGTTCTGCATTCAATACACCTCGGGCACCACATCGGTACCCAAGGGCGTCATGCTGACCGATGCCGCTTATCTGCAGACGGCTTCATACGTCGCCCGCTGTCAGCGGCTCACGCCTGCCAGTCGCTTTATCAGCGCAGCACCGTTTTTCCACTGTAGCGGCACCATGCATGCGCTCACCGCATGCCTGCTCGCAGGATGCACGCTTGATTCGCTATCAGTCTGGGATCCCGAGCAGTTCGTTGACACGGTATCGCTCAGGCAAAGCGATACCGCCCACATGATCTATTTCCGTGACGTGCTGGCGATCGCAACGTCCGCGACACGTGAGCGACTCTCGTCACTTCAGGTGGCGCACGACCTGGGAACGGCCGAGTTCCTGCTTCGGATCGCCGACCAGCTTGGCGTTGCGGGGATTTCAAATCTCTACGGCATGACCGAAACCTGCGGCCAGTTCACCATGTGGACACCAGGCGAGCCCCTCAGCCAGCGGGTCAGCGGCAATGGTCGCCCGCAGCCGGGCAACCAGATCCGTATCGCCGACCCCGACAGCTCAGCCGAAATGCCCGCCGGCGCAACCGGAGAGATTCAGATGCGGGGGCCGACGATCACACCCGGCTACTTTGCCAATGCTGAAGCCATGGTAAGCGGCTTTACTCGCGATGGCTGGTTCCGCTCAGGCGACCTTGGACGGATCGGCGAGGACGGCGAGCTGATCTATGTGGCCCGCCTCAAGGAAATGATCCGCGTTGGCGGCGAAAACCTCGCGCCGGCGGAAGTCGAGCAGGCGCTTCGCGACCTGTGCCACACATCACAGGTATGCGCGCTTGGCGTTCCCGATTCACGGCTCGATGAAGTGGTGGCCGCAGTGCTGGTGGCACCCAAGGTGAGCGACTGGGCCGATCTTGTCGCACGACTGCGCGAGCGTCTCGCGGGTTACAAGGTTCCACGCGCCCTGTATCTTGCTGAGAGCCTGCCGATGACCGCGACCAACCGCGTTCAGCGCGCAACGCTCAGGCAGTGGATTGAGCGCGGTCAACTCCAGCGTGTGATGTAGCCCCCGATCAAGGAGAGCGGTCATGAATGTTCGAAGCCACGAAGAAGACGGTGCGATTCGCGCCGAGTCAATCACTCGCCGGCTGATCGACACACTGGGCGCAGACGCGGTCAGTACCGATCCTCAGGAGCGGCAGCTGTTCTCGCTCGACTTTTCCGAGGAGGTGGGCGAAACCGCCATCGCTGTCGTGCGACCGAAAAGCGTCGAGGCCATCAGCGCACTCATGCGTCTGGCCTCAATGGAAGGCTTTGCGGTCAACACCCGTGGCGGCGGCATGTCCTACACCAAGGGCCATGTACCCGTACGGCCAGACACCGTGGTGCTCGACAACACAGGGTTCAACCGGATACTTGAGGTCAACACCACTGATCGCTATGTCAGTCTCGAGACTGGCGCCCGCTGGGCTGACCTTCGGGCTGCGCTCCTGGGCACAGGCATGCGGGTGCCCTACCTCGGCACGCTCTCGGGAAACTGGGCGACGGTGGGAGGCGGACTTTCACAAAACGCAACCGGCATGGGCCGGATGACACTGGCCGAGCATGTGCTGGGCCTCGAGGTGGTGCTGGGCGACGGCCGCGTGCTTCGAACCGGCTCGTGGGCCACGTCAGGGACCGCGCCGTTTTATCGCTACAACGGCCCCGACCTCACGGGCCTGTTTCTCTGCGACTCGGGCGCCTTCGGCATCAAGACCAAGGTTCATCTCCAACTCGAGCCGTGGCCCAAAATGTCGTTTGGCTGTGTCACCTTTCCGGACCGGGTATCGCTGGTTGCTGCGCAGGCGGCCATGGCCACCTCCGGTCTTCATACCGAAGCCTTCGCCTTCGACGGCTACTTTGTAGGCGAATACGCCCTGAAGCCCGGCATCTCTGCCAGCGACAAGCGCCAGATGATCGACCGCTTCCTCGCTGACAATCCGGTCAGATGGCGTGCATACCGTGCGCTCGCGCGGGCGTGGCATCCGTCGGGCCTGGGATTTCTCAAAGGGCTCCCCAACGCGATGTACTACATTGCCGAGGCCGCTGATCAGGCGGCAGCCGACCGCGTTCAGCAGCGCATCGCCAAAATGCTCAAAGCATTCGGTGCGCGTGAACTGCCCACCACGATCCCCTTCGGACTTCGCTACGGCCCCTACCTCAATGTTGGCGAAATCATGGCCAATCGTGAGGGCGAGGTGAATTTCCCCATCAACGCCAAGTTCCAGGCGTCGAAGGCGGTCGACGCCATGAAGGCGTTCGAAGCTTTTGCCGCTGACAATGCGGCGCTCATGCAAAAACATCAGATCAGAATGGCCTGCAACTCGCTGCTCCACGGCCATTTCTGGGGCATAGAGCCCGTGATCTTCTGGAAGCGACCGCTTGGTCCCTATCGTCATCACTATGCAACCGATGACCGTCGTCGCGCCACCCAAGACACCATCGACAACCCCGAGCGGAACGCTGTGGCGCTCGACCTCCGGTACCGCCTTCAGCGCGTGTTTCGAGAGATGGGGTCGCTTCATGTGCAGTGGGCCAAGTCCTATCCCTTTGCCCAGGCCCTCGATGGCACAACCGCCTGGAACCTGCTTGAAGATCTCAAACGGGCCACCGATCCGCGTGGCGTGGTGAACCCTGGCGTGTTGGGGTTGGGTCTGCCCCCCGCTCCATGAGCGCCATCATGAAATGGACCGTTCACACGCTGGATCTGGGCGAGGTTGAGCTTAATACCCGTCGTCTGATCCCCAACGAACAAAAGCGCGATCGGATGGTATTTCCCGTTCAGGGATGGTTGCTCACCTCGGGCGATACCCGCGTGGTGATCGATACCGGGTTTCGAAGTCCCGACATCCTGAAGCGAATTGGCGATGCAGCCACCGGAATCGAATCGCCTGAGCAACGCTTGTCTGCTCAACTTGCGCGCCACGGGGTTGAGCCGCAACAGGTCCACTATGTTTTGCATACCCATCTGCATATCGATCACGCCGGACAAACCGACCTCTTTCCAATGAGCACCACGGTCGTTCTCAACCGGCGCGAACTGGAATATGCGGTGAGCGGGCTTTCCGGCCCGTCCTATCCTCCCGAGGACATCAAGCACCTGATCGATCGTCTGCACACCCCCGGTGCGCTCTGGCTGCTTGACCTGGAGGGAACGGGCGGCGAGCTAATCCTGCCGGGGCTTCGCTGCGTGCCGGCAGGCGGGCACACCGAGGGGTCGATGGTGGTCATCGCCGAGACCGATGCCGGTACGGTGGTCTTCTGCGGCGACCTGGTCTACAGCGTGCGGCACCAGCTGATGAGCCCGACCACGCTGCGAAACGACGTGATTGTCACCTCCAACCATGTGGTCTCACGTCGCAGCGAAAAAATCGCACTCAAACGCCTCATGCAAACCGCGCCGCGCTTTTTTCTCTACCCCAGTCACGACTGGCCCGTCCTGGTCGAGGAGGGTCGCGTGACCGAAGGTGGCGAACGTACGCTTCGGGCCACCATGGGGCGTTGCTTCTGCTCAATCGGAGAAAGCACCCAATGAAGATCTGGTACCAGAGTGCGAGTGCCTACCGTCATGAGCCGGTCTGGGACGATTACGGTCAGACCCTCGAGTCGCAGTGTCGCCGAATCCTCCATCCCGATACCGGTCTCTACGTCACCGGCATCGCAGAAATGATCCGGGACATCGAGAACTGGCGAAGCTTTCAGTATTTCCAGAACGTTCAAACGCTTAACGCCATGCGTCAGGCCGAGCGCGAGGGTTATGACGCATTCGTGGTCGGATGCACGCTCGATGTAGGCGTCGCTGAAGGTCGCAGCCTGGTTGACATACCTATCGTGGGCATCAGCGAAAACGCTTATCACCTCGCAATGACCCTTGGCCGTATGTTCGCCGTGGTCACCAGTTCATCCGCATTCTGCGAGGTCTATGGCGAACAGGCCGCACGATACGGCGTCGCCTCGCGGATGCTGCCGGGCCCCTACATTGTTGAGGCGTCCGAGGAAGAGATCGCCACCTCACTCGCCAACCCCGGCCCGCTGCTGGAGCACTTTGTTGCGCAATGCGAGCGTGCAGTGCGCGATGGCGCATCGGTCATTGTTCCAGGGCCTGCGTTTCTCGCCACCCTCGCGCACCGGGCAGGCCTCACCCAGGTTCTGGGCGCCCCCGTGCTTGACACCATCTCCGCTGCGGTCAAATGCGCGGAAATGATGGCAAGCCTCTACAAAATCGGGATCACACCGTCGCGAAGAATCGGGGCGTATGCTCGCCCGGATCCGGCGCATCTCGATTCGTCGCTCGCCCGACTGTCGAAACAATTCCGGATCGGCTGACACCCCTCGCGGCGTACCCCGAGTCCAACGGCGCGTGCGCCCAGGCTTCAGCGTGTAAACCAGGTGCGGTGTGAAAGTGCCCAGCGCGCATAGGCACGGGCACAAGCCGCTGCATCGGGTGGCACTCGGAACTCTTCGGCGATGCGATCGGCGAGGAGCGGAGAACGCGTTCGCGTGAGGTCATCGTTGAACTCGATCCGGCGACCGCCTTCCTCGATACGAACCGGCACGCCTTCGGCCGCGAGCGCATCCAGCATGGCGCGGGCATGCCAGGTAAAGCCAGGGCTCAGCTGGTAGAGAAAATGCTCAGGCGGCGGCGAGTCTGCGGTCATGAGCCACACCACCTGTTCAGCCACCTCGGGGGCGTAGGCGTAGTCACGCGCCCCACCTTCCGGTAAGGGCGCAATGGGTGTGCCGGCCAGCGCACTCTCCACGATCGCAAGTGGCGGCGATAGGGTGTCACGCACGCCGGTTGCGCGCTCCCAGGGCCCGATGGCCGCAGTCAGACGCCCCACAAACAGCCGCGGCGCGGACCCGAAGCTGTTCCAGCGAAGCCCGACGGTCTCGAGCGCCGTCTTGGTGGCACCGTAAAAAGTGAGCGGGCGAGGAAGGTCGGTCTCGCGTACCGGCTGGCCGAGGAACGGCAACTCACCCATGGAGGAGGTGGATGAGAAGCAGAGCATCCTTGGCACCTGATGACGGGCCGCGATCTCAAGCAGGCGGACAGGCGCAAGAAGATTGACATCGAAAATCGCCGAGGGCTGTTCGCGCTCCCGCGCCGCGCCCGAGGTGATGGCCGCACCGGCAATCACAGCGTCGGGCGTGCCCGCTTCAAACAAAGCCTCCAGCGCCGCGAGGTCGCGGACATCGCCGCGTCGGTCATCAAGCTCACCCGGAAGCGCAGCGAACTCGGCGGCTGCAAGCGCAGGAATGCCGTCAAAGGAGAGCGCGCGCACCCGCCAGCCGCGCCGCATAAACACTTCCACGAGATTGAGGCCAATGAAACCACTCGCGCCGGTGATGACCACTGTCTTTTTCACGATGAGTGCTTCCTGCTCGTCTGTCAGATTGCGCGGCCGCTGCGATGTCCCTCAAAAACAGCCTCGAGTGCGTTTCTTGGCGCCACGCAGTCGCCTGCCATGCTGAACGCAATACCTGCTTCGGCCAGCCCCGCTTCAAGCTCTGCATCCGACCTGGGCGGAACCACTGCAATCAGTTGATCGATCCCGTCAATCACTTCCCGCTCACCGCACGAGGTGTCCTCCAGGCGGAGATGTCCCGCCGACAATCCCAGCGGTCGGCGCAGCGTCCTGATCCGAATCCCTCGCTCACGCCAGCGGGCAAAGGTCGTGGTGGTGCTATAGACCGTGGTACGCCAGAGCGCACCTGCCGCCGGTGAAATCAGCGTGACGCGCGCGCCCAGCTCGGCAAGA
>SXGQ01888492.1_pt1 | contig 16996 bp, 15 predicted proteins | sample 3178371 | NCBI WGS metagenome assembly SXGQ01 (sample SAMN11356859, study PRJNA531348) | freshwater metagenome | isolation source: freshwater sample F1-20 | place: China: Fuxian Lake, Yuxi | collected 2017-12-25
CTATCTGTTGCCCCAGTTTTACCAGCCGCATGGCCGATGATTGAATGCCTACAGAACTATTTACAACAGAAATAATTTAAAACTGACAGAATGTTAGCTTAAATGGAATATCTTGATTAATCAGTGTAGGTTTAAGATCGCGATCACACTTGAGAATTCGACTCGAAGATGCAGTTCGCAATGCAAAGGCTGCAGTTGAAGAAGGAATCGTTGCCGGTGGTGGCGTTGCACTTCTCCAAGCTGCAACAGCAGCATTTAAGAAGTTAACTGGTTTAACTGGTGATGAAGCAACTGGTGCAAAGATTGTTGAATTCGCAATCGAAGCTCCTTTGAAGCAAATCGCGATCAACGCAGGCCTTGAAGGCGGAGTTATTGTTGAGAAGGTTCGCCATCTTCCAGCAGGACAAGGTCTCAACGCTGCAACTGGTGAATATGTGGACATGATCAAATCAGGAATTATTGATCCAGCTAAGGTCACACGTTCTGCACTACAGAACGCTGCATCTATCGCAGCCCTGTTCATCACAACTGAAGCAGTGATTGCAGATAAGCCAGAAAAGAATCCAGCACCAATGCCACAAGGTGGCGGAGATATGGACTTCTAAAGCCCACAAATTACGCGTAACGCCGTCCTCGATTAACGCGAGGGCGGCGTTCTGCTTTACCCTATATACATGGCAAAGAAATCATTGGCGAAAAAAGCGCCAAAGGAGAAATCGAAGAAGGCTGTGTCAAAGGCACCTGCTCCTTTTGATGCAAAAAATCTTGCCCATACTGCAATCTTTGAATACGCAGAAAAGCGTGATCATGTTGGTTCATTTATTAGCGTTGAGTTTGATGATGAGAACCGCGTTGCCACATATCTTTTTAATGCAAATCTTGCTGGCTATAAAGGCTGGCGTTGGTGCGTCACCATTGCAAAAGTTGATGCAGATGCAACGCCAACAGTTTGTGATCTAGTTGTTCTACCTGGGCCAGATGCCTTACTTGCCCCAGAGTGGATTCCCTATCGCGATCGCATTTTGCCGGGTGATGTTGGCGTTGGTGACATTGTTCCAAGTTCACTCGATGATGCACGTTTAGTTCCTGGACAATCAGCGTTGCCACAGGATGAAGATTTAGATACTGCAATGGCAGTTGAATTAGGTTTTGGTCGCGCACGAGTAATGTCTATTGAAGGTCGCGATCAAGCCGCAAAACGTTGGTATGAGGGAGAGCGTGGACCACAAGCACCATTGGCACAAGCTGCACCTAAGCCATGTCATTCATGTGGATTCTTTCTTCCAATCGCAGGCTCACTACGCGCAACCTTTGGCGTGTGTGCAAATGCAATTTCCCCCGATGATGCACGCGTGGTCTCTGTAGATCATGGATGCGGCGCTCACTCGGAAGCGAGCTTCACTGACCTGGTGATAAACTAAAGACCTGACCGCAACCCCCGCGGCATAAACGAAGACACGAAATAATCAAGGAGCCCTCCCCATGCCTACAGGACGCGTTAAATGGTTCTCCCTAGAAAAGGGTTTTGGCTTTATTGCCAATGATGAAGGCGAAGATGTTTATCTAGCTGCTTCATCTCTTCCAGAAGGTGTTGCAACAGTCAAGCCTGGAACAAAGCTTGAATTCAGCATTGCTGATTCACGTCGCGGACCACAAGCACTCTCAGTACACATCATTGATGCACCTCCATCACTTGCTGAAAACTCACGTGCTAACACTGATGATTTAGCTGCGATGATTGAAGACACAATCAAGATTTTGGATCGTGTTGGAAATGGTTTGCGCCAAGGCCGCCATCCATCAGCAGTTGAAGCAGAGCGTTTAGGCCGCGTATTGCGCGGTATTGCATCTGCTCTAGAGGCTTAAATTCCGCTGCGCTTATTGCGGCGAATTGAATACCGAATACCAGTTAGGCCCAGACCTGCTCCGAATAGGCATGTCCAAATGACTTTGGCATCTGCGCCAACTGCTAAAGCAATAACAAAGGCAATCACCCAGCAAATTACGCCAATAGATACTAGGGTTACAACAGAACCGATATTTGATGCCATGAGAGAAGAGTAATGGGATTTAACGTTAAAGTGGATGGTAATTGGCGATCATTTCGCCATCGAAATTATCGGATACTTTTTCCTGCCAATACCATCTCCAATATTGGAAGTTGGGCGCAGCGTATTGCTCAAGACTGGCTCGTACTCGAACTCACCAACAACAACGGTACCTACTTAGGTTTAGTAACTGCGGTTCAATTTGCGCCCGTTCTATTCTTCTCATTACACGGCGGAAAATTTGCTGACCGGTTTAATAAGAGAAAAGTTTTGATTCTCACCAACATTATGGGCGGTGCTGCATCACTAGGTCTTGGTGTTCTAGTGATTACAGATCTGATTGCTTTGTGGCACGTTTTTGCGCTAGCTGCGGTTTTAGGAATTTCAACCGCAATTGATGCTCCCGTGCGCCAATCTTTTACTACTGAAGTTGTGGGCCAAACAGATCTTGCCAACGCAGTTTCACTTAACTCAGCTAATTTCAATGCAGGACGACTAGTTGGCCCAGCAGTCTCAGGCGGCTTGATTGCAGCCTTTGGCACAGGACCATCATTTATTATTAATGGGCTTTCATATTTCTTCGTTATCGCAGCCCTTGTGCACCTGAATGAAAAAGCTTTCTTCCATTTGGATAAACCAAAATCAGATGGCAATATCCGTGAAGGCATTGCCTATGCAAAAGCACGTCCAGATATTTACGTCGTTATGTTGATGGTCTTTTTCTTGGCAACCTTTGGGCTGAACTTTCAGATCTTTAATGCCCTTATGGCAACACAAGAGTTTGGCTTAGGACCAGCTAGTTTTGGGTTGATGGGAACATTTATTGCAATTGGTTCACTTGCTGGTGCAATTGGATCTGCTCGCCTGGAACGGTTTAGAAATACAAAGTTTGTCATCCGCGGCGGAATTGCATTTTCTGCATCAATAATGATGTTTTCTATCATGCCAAATTACATCTCTTATGTAATCTGGCTACCCATTTGCGGATTTACGGCCTTGACTACTTTGGTATCTGCTAATTCAATAGTTCAGACCAGTACAGACCCTGCAATCCGTGGTCGCCTTATGGGTATTTATCTTTTAATCTTTATGGGCGGTACTCCCTTTGGTTCACCGCTTATTGGTGCAACAGCTGACCTCATCGGTATTCGTCCAACTATTGCAATCTGTGGTGGCATTTCATTATTTGCTTCACTATTTATTTGGTTCAAATACAAGAATAAAGTGGAACTACCTGCAGATATCTCAGTAGCTACGGTTTTAAAGTCCGCTAATCGCAATTAAAAGAATTAAACCAAAGAGCACGACAAGGGTCACAATTCGGCGGGTTTTATAGCTCATCATTCATGCCTTCTCGCTGTGTGATGGTGTCAGCAGGATAATTACAAATGCGATTGCAATAAGTATTGGCACCATGATGTAAGCGCGGGAGATACCGAAATTATCGCCTAAGAAACCCAGTAAAAATGGGGCTCCTGCAATAGCAATTCCAGCTGCAAGAGATGCTTTACCGACAGCTAAATCTGGTCGATTATCACTAAAACCCACTAAACGGATAGCAGATAATGCGAACTGCATCGAGATTCCCAAGCCAATGACAAAGAGACAGATGAGGCTGATAATCATTGAATGAGACAACCAGAAAGCAGTAAAGCCAAAAAACTGTAGGCTGACTATTCCTAAAAGTTGATTATCGAGTTTGAAGTTTTTTAGTACTAAACCACCAAACCATCGGCCGATTCCCATTCCAGTCCCAAGTGCAACTATGGCAACGGTGGAGATTGCAGCCGTTGATCCAACACGATCTTTTAATAATGCCGCAGCCCAGAACGATGTTGCAAACTCAGATGAAATACAAGCTACAAAACCACACCATGCCAACCAAAACTTTGGCGACAATTTCCCACTTTGTGGACCACCCTCATCTGGCACATGATCTTCGGCATTTTTCTCGCGACCCACCAAAACTAAAACCAATGCCACAGGAAGAGCCAGCAATAATCCTAAGCGCCAGAAATCTCGATAGAGCGTTGCGATTGTTCCAATGAGCGCGGTTCCGGTTACAAAGCCGACGGATGCGATTCCATTTGCCTGAGGAATAGCAACTTCTGCAGCTTTTCCATAGTGGTGGGACATGGAAGTGAGCATCGTGTTAATAACCATCGATGTTCCAAAACCCGTTATGAGTGTGGCGGGTAATGTGAGAATTACTGGTGGTGAAATAACAAAGAGAAAAAGTCCAGATAAGAAGATTCCAAGGCCTATCCACTGTGACTTTGCACGGCCGTATTTATGTGCAAGATGTGGGTTGGCATAACCGGCTGCAATTGATGCAACTCCCATAGCCGTTCCATGAAGACCTGCAATGGTCAGTGAAGTTCCTTGATCGGCGCGAAGTAGTGATTGTGCTGGTCCAAAGCCGCCTAAGTAGAAGTTAACAATGGCAGTTTGGGTAGCAACGACCCAGAAAAATCTATCGCGCTGAAAGGTTTTAGGCACGGTGTATTAAACCGTAGTTATGCAGACAACACCAAGAAATTAAGGCTCATCGAATCAGGTGCTCTTATTATGGTTGAACTACGGGTAATACCTGTTCAATTCCCACTGGCTATTCGTGCTATTTCTCTCAAATCGCAAACGATCATGCAATCGTGAGTAACGACCTTGCCAAAATTCAATAGTTAAGGGAGTAACTCGATATCCGCCCCAATGTGGTGGACATGGAACAGTTGTTCCTTCAGGCCATTTGCGTGCAGCACCTTCATAGCGTTGCTCTAACTCTTCACGTGATGCAAGTGGTGATGATTGATGACTTGCCCATGCTCCAATTTGTGAGCCCCAAGGCCTTGTTGCGAAATAATCTTCCGACTCTTGTTGGGAAACTTTTGCAGCTAATCCACTAATTGAAACTTGGCGCTCCATTGCATACCAAGGAAAGAGCAAACCGACGTGTTCGTTATTCTCCATTGCATGAGCTTTGCGTGATGAGTAGTTAGTAAAGAAAGTAAATCCACCATTAGATATATCTTTGAGTAGAACTGTTCTAGTTGAGATAGAGGAATCATCACCCAGAGTTGAGAGCACCATTGCATTAGCTTCAACAATCATTGGGTTTTCATGCGCCTGGCGCAACCAGTCAGAAAAAGCGGTAAATGGGTCTGCATCTAAATGCTCAAGGCCAGCCTCTCCATAGGAGCGGCGCATTGCTCGGATCTCTTCTCGAGAAAACTCAATTTCGGCCATGGATGTATCGAACCTCACTTTGGCTCTGAACGCATCCTCATGGCCGCGTGGTCGCCAGCACCCCTTTCTTAGGGGCAGAATTGGGCGTGCAGGAAACTTCACTTCGCTAAAAGGAGCTCACCGTGTCAGATGATTTCAAGCCAGGTCTTGAAGGTGTAATTGCGTTTGAATCTGAAATTGCTGAGCCAGATAAAGAAGGTAGCGCGCTTCGCTATCGCGGAGTTGATATTGAAGATTTAGTGGGACGCGTTTCATTTGGAAACGTTTGGGGACTATTAGTTGATGATGAATTTAATCCAGGACTTCCAAATGCCGAAAAGTTTCCTTTGCCAGTGCACTCAGGTGATGTGCGCGTAGATGTGCAGGCAGCAATTTCAATGTTGGCACCAGCTTGGGGTTTCAAGCCACTTCTAGATATTGATGATGCAGAGGCACGCAGCAACCTTGCACGTGCATCTGTCATGGTTCTTTCTTACTTAGCACAGGCTGCACGTGGTCAAATTGCACCAGCTATTCCAGAATCAGAAATTGATAAAGCACACACAGTAGTTGAGCGCATGATGATTCGTTGGCGCGGAGAACCAGATCCAGCACATGTTCGTGCAATTGATGCTTACTTTGTCTCTGCTGCAGAACATGGAATGAATGCTTCGACATTTACTGCCCGAGTTATTGCTTCCACTGGCGCAGATGTTGCAGCTGCGTTATCGGGTGCTATTGGCGCGATGTCAGGTCCACTTCATGGTGGTGCACCTTCTCGTGTGTTACACATGATTGAAGAAGTTGAAAAGACTGGCGATGCAACTGCTTATGTAAAGGGATTACTTGATCGCAAAGAACGTCTGATGGGATTTGGTCACCGTGTTTATCGTGCAGAAGATCCACGTGCTCGCACTTTGCGTCGCACAGCTAAAGAATTAAACGCCCCACGTTATGCAGTTGCAGAAGCGCTAGAGCAAGCAGCACTGAAGGAGCTTCGCGAGCGTCAACCAGATCGTGTTCTAGAAACAAATGTTGAGTTCTGGGCGGCGATTATTTTGGACTTCGCAGAAGTTCCTGCGCATTTATTTACTTCAATGTTTACAGCAGCACGCACTGCTGGTTGGTCTGCACACATCTTGGAACAAAAGCGCACAGGCCGTTTGATTCGCCCATCAGCGCGCTACATCGGTAAGGCTCCGCGTAAGCCTGAGACCGTAGCGGGCTGGGATGGCACGGTAGAGCAGCTTCACAAGTAAGACTGCAAGCCCAACCTGCAATAGGAACCCTTTATAACAATCGGATAAAACCGCCATTCCTAGGGCCTAAATGGGTATTTCTAATTTGATAACCCGCCTCTATACGTGTGGAATAGCTTCAATAGCGCATGCCCTCGTATGCGCGAATTCCATCCATGGAGGATATAAATGAATAAAAAGCGTTTCGGATTTGCTGGCGTTTTTGCAGCATTCGCGCTTGCAGTTTCAACACTTGTAGCACCATCAGCAAGTGCTGCCACAGAAATCGTTGTGTGGGCAGATGAATCTCGCGGGCCAAACCTAACTAAGGTCATTGCAGCTAAGGGTGACTGGGTTGCTGGTTACACAGTTAAGGTCGTAACTTTCTCAAGCTTTGATGCACTTAAGGATGCTTTTGATAAAGCAACTGATGCATCAGGACCTGACATTGTTGTTGGTGGAAATGACTGGGTTCCAACTGGTGCAAAGAGCGGAAAGTTGGCACCACTAGCTCTCACTGCTGCAGTTAAAGCACGTTTCAACCCAACACAGTTCCTAGATTTAACTTACAAGGGCAAACTTTACGGCGTTCCTGTAGACATCAACAACGTTGCAATGATCTACAACACCAAGCTTGTTTCATCTGCACCAAAGACTTTTGGTGAAATGGTTACAAACTACAAGTCACTCAAGGCCTCAAAGGGTCTTAAGGCTGGACTTTGCGTTGCAGGCGGCGGAATGTCATGGGGTGCTCACTCAGTATTCTCAGCACTTGGCGCAGATGCATACCAGTTCAACTCACGCGGTGGAATCGTTTACGGACGTACATTCAGCGCAACAACATTTGGTAGCAACGTTCGCAAGTATTTGATGGATGGAAAGAAGAGCAATGGATTCTTCCCAGCAACAGATACAGGTTGCAAGGACAACTTCCTTGCAGGAACGGTTCCTTATGCAGTTATTGGTAACTGGGAGTGGGCAGATTACGTTGCAAAGGGATTCACAATGAATCTCATGCCAGTTCCAGGTGTAACTGAAGGCACTTACGGAAAGATGTTCGGCTCCGTTAGCGGTGCACTTCTAACAACATTTGCTGCAAAGCATGGAGTTGAAGCTGGCGCAAAGTCACTTCTTACTAACTTCTTTGCATCAACAGATGGGCAGGTTCGCTACCAGGCTCTAGAGAAGCGCCCACCAGCAGAAAAGGGTGCTCAAGCTGATGCAACCGTTTCAGCTGCGCAGCGTGGATTCGGTTCTGCAGCAAGCCTTGCTGGTATTCCACAGATTGGGGCATTCCTTAATACAAATAAGGGTGGTGCTAACTACTGGGATTCAGCTCCTGCTTACTGGACTGCAGTACTAATCGACGGTAAGGATGCAGTTAAAGAAGCATCCAAGCTAGCTACAATCTGGCGTGTAAACGTCGAAGCTGGTAAGGCCGATCTATAAATAATTTGGGTTACCCAAATTAAAGACTGAAGTCGAGTAATGCGGGCGAGATTCTCGCCCGCATTACTCTTTTCATAAACTGAGTTAGGACCGCTGAGAATGACTTACTTAATAAGAGGCAAAGTAGCCCTCTTGCTTAAGATCATTATCGTTGGTCTTGCCTCAGCTATTTTACTGATGTTGGCACAAAGCGCTTTTGCTCAAAGAGAGTATGTAATCTCAGCCTTTTTAGCACTGACTATTCTTGCTTTGGTTCTAACTTATTTAACAAAAATCTCAATTCCACTTAAATTCTTCATCCCTGGCATCTTGCTTCTCATCGCCTTTGTCATTGGGCCAATTCTTTACACAGTAGCAATGTCAGGCTTTAACTATAAAACTGGAAACATCATCTCTAAAGAAGAAGCAATAGTTCAGGTCAAGATTCGTGGAATTGAAGCCGATCCAGCGGGAACATCATTTGATATTAAATTGGGAACCTATGATGGCAAAGAAGCGATTCTGATCTCGGATATTGCTAACTTGAAATATTTCATCTCCACAGCAGATTCACGAATTTCTGTAGCAGCAAATGATGTAACCCTCAATGAATATGGTGTTGGAATCACTGCTCCAAATTTCACGACCTTGAACGATGCTCAAATGGCAAGCGCAGATAAGAGCTACACAAAAATTAAATTTCAATATGAAGGTGAGTATTTCATTGCTCTTGAAGGCTTTGATGCAGGAATTGTTACTAGACAAGTCTTGGAATACTTACCTGCAACTGATGAGTTTAGGAATCTAGTAAATGGCAGCGTTTATCGAGATAACGGTCGCGGAAACTACGCACTCGTAGACGATCAAACTGCCATATTGGAGCCAGGTTGGCGAGCACCTATCTGGTTTGAAAACTACTCAAAAATCATCACTGATCCCCGGGTGCGTGAACCATTAGTTCGAGTCTTTATATGGACTGTTGCATTTGCCTTTCTCACTGTTTTTACGACATTTGCTTTGGGTCTTTTGCTTGCACTTGCTTTGAATAGACCAATATTTGGACGTCGAATTTATCGCTCAATATTGGTGCTTCCATATGCGATGCCAAGTGTTATGAGTATCTTGATTTGGGGTGGAATGTTTAACACCGAGTTTGGTGCAATCAATACACTCTTTGGAAGTGATATTGCCTGGTTTTCTGATCCCAATTTTGCACGTGTAGCAGTGATTCTTGTGAACCTTTGGCTGGGGTTCCCGTACTTCTATTTGATCTCAAGTGGATCACTACAAGCTATTCCAAGTGAATTACTGGAAGCAGCAGCAATTGACGGAGCAAATCCTCGACAGATTTTCCGTAAGGTTACTTTGCCACTGTTACTACAGATTCTTTCCCCTCTTTTGATAGCCTCATTTGCATTTAACTTCAATAACTTCAATTTAATCTACCTACTCACAGGTGGTGGCCCACGCAATGAACTAGATGGTGAAATTGCAGGAGCTACAGATATTTTGATTAGCTACACCTATAAGATTGCATTTGGAACAGGTACACAAGATCTTGGTCTTGCCAGTGCCATTTCACTCATTATCTTTGTGCTCGTTGCTTCCATTTCTCTTTATAGTCTGAAAAAATCCAAGGTATTGGAGACATTCGGATGAAAAAATGGTTAAGGCATGATTCATGGCGACATATTATCGCCATATTTGTCTGCCTGTTTGCTCTCTTTCCTCTTTACTTAGTTGTGATTTCATCCTTTGCCTCATCTGGAAGCTTGCAGCTGACGTCATTTATTCCACGTGAGATCTCATTTAAGAACTATCGACTCTTGTTTAATGACCCCACAATTCCTTATTTGTCATGGGTGCAGAACTCTCTAATAATTGCAGGTTCTGTTGCAGTTCTTTCGGTAATTATCGGTTCTGCATCAGCTTTTGCTTTCAGTCGCCTTAAATTCAAGGGACGCAAGCAAGGCATTCAGCTACTGCTCCTTGTGCAGATGTTTCCAGCAATCCTGGCCATCTCCGCCCTCTATGTGATCATGGAGCGTGTTTATTCATTCGCACCATCTATCGGATTAGGAACTCGTGCAGGCCTGCTTCTTGTTTATTTAGGCGGTGCGATGGGTGTGAATATCTGGTTACTCAAGGGCTTTGTGGATTCAATCCCTGCAGAGTTAGATGAGGCAGCAAAGATTGATGGAGCATCAGAAGTGCAGACTTTCTGGCTTATCTTCGTACCATTGGCCGCACCAGTACTAGCTGTTGTTTCATTACTGAGCTTTATTGGAACATTTAATGAGTTCATTCTGGCCCGCTTGTTCTTAGTTGATATGGAAAGTAGAACTGTGGCCGTTGGATTACAACAGTTTATCGGCGGTCAGTATTCACAAAACTGGGGTCCATTTGCTGCTGGATCAATTCTGGCTTCCATCCCAATTGTGATTATCTTCTTGTCATTACAGAAATACATTGTGAGTGGGTTAACAGCTGGATCGGTTAAGGGTTAATCTTGAAAAAGAGGTTTGTACTCTTTGTAGTTACATCACTTCTCATCGGGCTTGCCTCCACATCTTTTGCTGTTCCAGTAGTGGATTCAGTAAAAGTAGGTCTATCTAAAGATTTAATCTATTTTGTATTTCCTGATCGTTATCTAAACGGTGATGTCTCAAATGATTCATTTCCTGGGTATGACCCAAAGGACACCGCATTTTTTCATGGAGGAGATCTAAAGGGTCTCACTGGAACATGTAGTGATAGCGATAATGGATTAGCGCGCATCAAAAAACTGGGTTTCACAGCTGTATGGGTAACTCCACTTGTCGTTCAACAAAAGCCCACTCCTTATGGAGCTGGTTACCATGGCTATTGGGGTGTGGATTTCTTAAATATAGATCCACACTTGGGTACTAAGGCAGATATGGTTGCTTTTGCGGCTTGTGCTAAAAAGTTAAATCTCAAGCTGATTCTAGATATTGTTACAAACCACACTGGTGATGTGATTTCCTACAACGATAAAACCGCCTTCTTATCTAGTGATTTACTTAATGCCAAGAACCCAGCTTGGCTCAATGATTTAAGTAATTATCACAACGTCGGGCCAATGAGTAATTGTTGGGGAGATGGGCCCTGTATTCAAACGGGTGACTTCTTTGGTTTGGACGATATAGCAACTGAAAAACCAGTTGTTTATAACGGCTGGGCCGATGTGTATGGACAATGGATAAAAGACTATGGAATCTCAGGATTTCGAGTCGATACAGCTCGCCACGTTGATGATGAATTCTTCAAGAACTGGTCACCGCAGATTAATGCTGCAGCTAAATCAGTAGGGATTGATAACTTCACTATCTTTGGTGAAGTGTGGGATGTCAATCCAATTAATCTTATGAATTACGTTCGCAGAAATAAAATTCAAACTGTTCTAGATTTTCCATTCCAGCGAACTGCAGCAGAGTTCGCAGCTGGTTATTCTGATGCGACGGTTGTGGAAAACCTCTTTGCTTATGATGATCTCTACACAACTGCCACATCAGATGCCAGTAACTTGGTGACTTTCCTAGGAAATCATGACATGGGGCGAGCTGCAAAGATTATTGAGTCCAAGCGAATTAACAAGGCAAGTGAACTATTGCCAAGAACATTACTGGGCCATGCGCTGATGTATCTCACTCGCGGTATCCCTTCGGTTTACTACGGTGATGAAGTTGGAATGATTGGTACAGGTTCAGGTTCTGATCAGTTAGCACGCCAAGATATGTTTTCGACCAAAGTTGGAATTTGGAAAACTGAAGCACGTGTAGGAAGTAATCCCATTGGAACAAGTGATGCTTTTTCTATTACAGATTCACACCCAATCGCTAAATACCTTAAAGTTCTAGCGGCCTTAAGAGGATCAAATCCAGGGCTAGCTAACTCATCCATGCAGGTTAGATATGCCAAGGATGAATTATTGGTGATTTCAAAGAAAGATGAGTTAGAAAATCGTGAGTATCTAGTCGCCTTCAATAGCTCAACCAAGGCAATCAAAGCAGCGATTAATACTGCAACTTCAACTGGTGGATGGAAAGCTCTTTTGGGTAAGCCGGCGGCTTCTAATAAGAGTGAGGTTGTGACAATTACTGTGCCAGCGCTATCTACAGTGGTTTTAAAGGCTAATAAAGGCATTGATAAGACTGATGTAAAGGTTGGAAAGTTGACTTCGAAGATGGATTTTCTGACTGGATATTATGAGACAAAAGCAGCTGTTACTTCTAAAGATCTATTGAAGGTCACATTCTTTGCCAGAACCGCTGCTGATAAGCCATGGATGCCACTGGGCACGGATACTAACTCGCCTTATATCGTTTACATCGACCCACTTGAGTTTGCAGACCAAAAACTAGAACTTCGCGCAGAAGTCATTAATTCGAAGGGGAAAAAATATGAGCTACCGTATACAAGCCTCACCGTCCCCGCACCATGACGGTAGCGATTTATATGTAAGTAATGCAGCACCAAAGATTGGTGAAAGCATAGTTCTGCGTGTTCGCATTCCTAATAGTTACACCTTTGCTAAAGCTTTAGTACGTCTCTACCACGATGGTGAGCCACGCACTTTTGAACTAAAAAAGAAGAAAAGTAATGATCATGAGTCGTGGTGGGAAGTATCTGTAGTTGTCTTAAACAAGTCACTCTCTTATCGCTTTGTATTTATAGATCAAGGAAAATACAACTGGCTAAATGCCGCTGGTCTATTTGATTATGACGTTCACTCAAATAATGACTTTCAGATAGTTGCTATCTCTGCATATCCAGCGTGGATTAAATCTTCAGTTTTCTACCAGATATTTCCAGATCGCTTCGCTAAATCAGGGGATAAACAAAAGTTTCCAGAATGGGCACACCCAAGAGATTGGAATGAGCTTCCAAGGGGACGAAGCAAATTCACCGGAACTGAGCTCTATGGTGGGGATTTAAAGGGCGTACAACAGCATTTGGATTACATCAGCGAGCTCGGTGTGAATGGAATTTATTTCACACCATTTTTTGAGGCGCGCTCTAACCATCGCTATGACGCCAGCAGTTTTGAGAACGTAGACCCAGTATTAGGTGGCAATAAGGCCATGTTTAGCCTGATATCTGCAGCTAAGAAGAGAAAGATTCGCCTACTTGGCGATCTGACTTCAAATCACTGCGGTGCTGGACACCCATGGTTAGCAAAAGCCATTAAAGATAAGAAATCAAAAGAGCGCGGCTATTTCTACTGGGATAAATCAGTCAAGCATGGATATGTGGGCTGGTGGGGATTGGCTTCATTACCAAAGCTCAACTTCAACTCATCTTCACTTCGAAAGGTGATGTATGAAGGAAAGAATTCAATTGTAAAGAAGTGGTTATCTCCAAAGTATGGAATGTCAGGCTGGCGTATTGATGTTGGAAACATGACGGGGCGCTTAGGTGAGGATGATTTACATAATGAAGTAATGCGTGGAATCCGCATTGCAATGGATGAAGTGAAGCCTGATGCATGGTTGGTTGCCGAAAATGGTGATTTTGTTGCCAGTGATCTCGATGGCTTTGGTTGGCATGGTGCAATGAACTACCAGGGGTTCATGCGCCCACTATGGAATTGGATTAATCAGAACTTATCAATTGGTGGAGGATTTCAAGGTCTGCCGTTTGAAATGCCAAAGATTAGTGGGAAATCTTTAGTTGCCAGTATGGTGCAATTTAGTTCATCTATCCCTTGGCGCTCATTAGTTGCCAGCATGGTGCTACTTGATTCACATGACACAGCGCGTATGCGCACTGTTGTAAGTGGAGATCGAAAAGCACATCTCTCTGCAATGGCTGCCATGCTAACTTATCCCGGAGTCCCATCCATCTTTGCTGGTGATGAAATAGGTTTAGAAGGATCTTGGGGTGAAGATTCACGAAGAACTATTAATTGGGAAGATCGTTCTGGTTGGGATCATGATTTCCTGGCAGAGGTGAAGAAGTTAATTGAACTTCGACGCACGCAGGATGGCCTTATTGATGGCGGTTTACGTTGGGTTGCAGTTGAAGATAACTTCATTTGCTATCTGCGCGAGTCAAATAAGCAATCTCTTCTAGTCTTTATTTCAAGAAAGGCTGTGCGCACTGAGATTGATTTAGGTGAATATGGACTCAAGGTAGTGAACACTCTCTATGGACCAGTTGCAACTGGGGGCTCAATCAAGATTGACTCAGATGGGGCAACTCAAGGTATTTGGGAAGTCAAGAGCTAATCCAGCAACGCACGCTGATTTGGATGGGCTTAATCGCTTTCCTACTGGTTAAATCTACCCATGCCAAAAGAAAAAGTAGCCATTATCTGGTTTCGTCGAGATCTTCGAATCAACGACCACCCTGCCTTATTGGCTGCAGTTGAATCAGCAGAACAAGTAATCCCGATTTTTATTCTTGATAAAACTCAGATTAAAGAGGCTGGTGCGAAGCTATTGGCTTATATGGCTCAATCATTAAGAAGTCTGGATGAGTCCCTTGGTAACAATCTGCACATAATTGAGGGTGATCAGGTAGAAGTACTAACTGCGCTGATTAAAAAATATGATGTTCAAGAGGTTCACATCTCTGCAGAGTATGAGCGATATGGCGCAGAGCGTGATGCCAGAGTAGAAGCCGCGGGAATTAAGTTAGTGCGCACGGGAAGTCCATATGCCGTTACACCTGGGCGAATTGTTAAACCTAGTGATGGCACTCCATACAAGGTTTACACGCCTTTCTATAGAGCGTGGCGAATTCATGGTTGGCGTGCACCAGCTAAAACTCCTAAGAATATGAAATTTGTGCAACCAACTTCTGAATACCGTAATTTTCCTGATTTTCCATTACCTCAAGGTGTTGAAATTATCAAAGCAGGAGAGGCAGCAGCTCTATCTCGATTTAAAGAATTCACCAAAAAGGGTCTGGATACTTACGATGAAAATAGGAATTTTGCAGGCATAGATGGAACTTCAAAGATGAGTTCATATCTAAAGTTTGGTGAGATTCATCCACGCACTCTCCTTGAAAACTTGGGAGAAAGTAAAGCCCACGACACCTTCCGCAAAGAAATTGCTTGGCGTGAGTTCTATGCAGATGTTCTTTTCCATAATCCAATGACTGATCGTGAATATTACGTGCCTCGCTTTGCTGACATGCGATATGACAAGCCGGGCGCTCAATTTAAGGCGTGGTGTGAAGGCAAGACTGGTTATCCATTTGTTGACGCAGCAATGCGCCAACTTATGCAAGAAGGCTGGATGCACAATCGCACTCGAATGGTTGTTGCATCTTTCTTAGTTAAAGATCTACATCTTGAGTGGCAGCTGGGAGAAAGATTCTTTGCTGAGCACTTAGTTGATTATGATGTTGCTTCTAATGCACATGGTTGGCAGTGGACGGCAGGCACTGGCACAGATGCATCTCCGTATTACCGAGTCTTTAATCCAATCGAGCAAGGCAAACGCTTTGATGAAAATGGTGATTACATACGAAAGTATGTGCCAGAGCTTGCTCATTTATCTGCGGCCGAAATTCATGAACCATGGCTCTATTTAGATGGATACAGCAAGGGCTACCCGGAGCGATTAGTTGATCACGCAGTTGAGCGTCTGGAATCCTTAGAGCGCCTAAAAGAGATTAAAGCCGACAAACCCCTAGACCCTCGCGCTTAGCTCGATACATCGCATCATCTGCCCTTCGTAACAAGTCAGGTGAACCAGTATTTTCTGCCACTCCAATGCTGACATCTATGTTGATCATCTGGCTATCGATATCAAAGGGATAACTCAACGTGGCCCGCAGCGCTAGAGCAACATCCATCGAGTGCTCATAGGCACCTTCAATTAACACACCAAATTCATCTCCGCCAAGGCGTGCTAATAGCGCTCCTGAAGGCAAGGCACGGGCAAAGCGGAGAGAGACTTGTTGAAGTACTTTGTCGCCAGTTGCATGGCCATGTAAATCATTGACAGGTTTAAATCCATCTAGATCAAGTAATAAAAGTGACCCATCTTTTCCTACAAAGTTTTCTATCTCGCTAATTAGGCGTCTTCGATTAGGTAAACCTGTTAGCTCATCGGTGCGCGCCAATATTCGCTCATGTCCGATACTTCTTGCTTGTTTGAGTGCAATTGTCATGCGGATAAAAGCCAACATTAAAGTGCTCACGGCTGGAAATAAGATAAAGGCCGGAAAATATCCAGGCTTAATTGCAATCAATGCTAAAAGTGTGGCACTTAAGAAAACTGAGAGTGCAATAAAAATAGGATTTATCGATGTAACAGTTTCTTCATCTTTGCCTGGGTGCCATGTGCTTTCTGCAAGTAGTAACAGCCCAAGCAACCAGCCATCATCCACAATTGAACCAAAGGAATAGTTTCCATTGAGATGTTGCCATAGAAAGAAGAAATCAGTGCAAGTAAATGCAAGTACGCCAGCAAAAACCACAAGACTTCGCTTCGACCAGCCATGAGATGCGATCGTGGCAATTGTTATGGATATTAAAATTAAATCACATACTGGAAAAGTTAATGCAAATAGAGCATCACTTAATTTGCCACCAAAGTGAGGTAATACTGGCTTAAGTGCAAAAGTTGTTCCTAAAACTCCAAGGCCCAAGCCAACAATAGATGCATCAAAAATCTCAAGGACTGTAGATTTTCTACTCGAATTTATGAGGCGGGGAAGTGCGATAACAGCGCAGGGATAGAACAGCAGATAGGAAGTATTTGACATCAGCGAATTTAATTCAGGTAATGAATAATAGGAGGCAGTGCTAGCTAGAACTGAGCCAAATAGCCAGAGTGTGATTGCGGTGATGAGTAAGGGCTTAGATAGTGGATCTGATATCCGTGGTGCCAGGGCAACTATAAAGATTGCAAAGCAAGGTATGGAGTTATAAAGATAGAGCTCGACTAGTTGTGAACCATTTAATGGTGAAAAGTGAGTCAAGAAATGAAGGAGAAGAAGTGAGGGAGCAACTATGCGAATAATCCGTACAGTCATCCTCTCAATCTAGGACAGATTCAAACGCAAATTGAATAGGGAAATCCC
>SXGQ01468150.1_pt1 | contig 16995 bp, 12 predicted proteins | sample 3178371 | NCBI WGS metagenome assembly SXGQ01 (sample SAMN11356859, study PRJNA531348) | freshwater metagenome | isolation source: freshwater sample F1-20 | place: China: Fuxian Lake, Yuxi | collected 2017-12-25
CGGCGAATGGGCATCCTCCCCGCAGGGATCAGGCACCTCCCATGAGGCGGTGTGGGTCTCCTCGATGCGGGGGATGACCTGGCGGCGGATGGGACACGCGGGATCCTCAGGGTCGATCAGGCTGAAGAAGTGAGGGGTGATGCCGACCGCCAGCTTGGATCGTCCCGCGAGCAGGGCCCCGGCGCGTTCCTCCCGGGTGAGTCTGGGAATGAATCGTTCGAGCTGTTCGAGCGAGGTGACCCGATTCCGCATCTGCCAGCGCCAATCGTTCCAGTCGCTGTCCGGAACCGTCTCCCAAGGGCCTCGGCCGGATGGAGAAAACTGTTTCAGGGCGAGGAAGGTGGGGGTGGGGGCGGGGGCCTCCACCGTAACGGGATCCGCAAAGTCCATGTCGGTGGCCAGACCCTACGGTGAGAGGGTGGACCGTCAAGGAGCGGGACTCGATCCATGCTCGGGCAGGTTTTGTTCATCGAAACCGGAGGTCCGGCCTAGGCTCTTCCCATCGTCCCAACCCCGTCAGCCCCCCTGCGTCTGGTGACGCTTGGAGAATCCCGCGCCGAGCTGCGTCGGTTCTGGGAGGTCATGGTTCCGCTTTCTGGGTCCGAACCCGCCTGTGTGCTCCCTCTCCGTGACAAGGTCGTGGCTGTTCTAGGCGATCGGAACCCATTCTGGTCCCAGGCCCGACGTCGGCTTTGGATTGCGGAGCGGGGAGGGATCCCGGTGGGGCGCATCGCTGGGATTGTGGAGGCGGAGCACCAGCGCGTGCATGGCGACCTTACCGAGGAAACGACTGGCCTTGGCCGGGTCACGAGGACCCAGCCGACCACGGCGCCGATGTTCATCAGGTAGAAGGAGAAGTATCCCGCGTAGACCAGTTCGGCGAATGCGGTCTGGGGCAGGGTTTGGGAGAAGGCGATGCTGGGCTGGAACCTGAATAGGGACTGCTCGATGCGGAAGAACAGGGGGTCCAAGGGTTCGGGGAACAGTCCCCGACTCAGTATCTGGCTCTCGCGATAGAACAGGAGGAACAGTGGCAGCGGGTAGATGTCGCGGATAACCTTCAGGAGGCGCGGGCCCGCGTTCGAGGCGAGAAGGACAACGCCACCCGTCAGGATCCCGTGGAGCGCCACCCACCAGCGCCAGTGGGGGGAGCACTCCTGGCGGAAAACCAGGAGCAGAGGGTCACCCCGACGAGGTAGCTGAGGGTGGTGAGATCCACGAAACGAAGGCGGGGCATGGGCTGGCGGTTTCTGTCGGACCCGGCCCCGGAAACCAAATCCGGAAGCGGAAACCGAACCCTCGAATCCGGCGCTGCCCAGCGGGCCTCCACACCACCCGGATCCCCTCGAGCCCCGGTGTAGATTCCGTCGTTTCCGGAACAAAGACTTGCGGGGACTCGATGGCAATCGCTACACGTCGGCGGTTTCCGATCCATGCCCAAGTCACTCATCATCGCCGAAAAGCCCTCGGTCGCCTCGGATATAGCGAAGGCACTGGGAGTGACGACCAAGGACAAGTCCGGGGAATTCTTCGAGGACGATCGCTACGTGATCTCGTCCGCGGTGGGCCATCTCCTGGAGCTCAGCGTCCCCGAGGAGTTCGAGGTGAAGCGCGGCCGGTGGACCTTCGGGCAGCTGCCCCACATGCCGCCCCGGTTCGGCCTCCAGCCCATCGAGCGGAACGAGTCGCGTCTCAAGACCCTCGCCAGGCTGGTGAAGCGGAAGGATGTCGGTTCCCTGATCAACGCCTGCGACGCTGGGAGGGAAGGGGAGCTGATCTTCCGGAACATCATTCTCTACACGGGCGCCAAGCAGCCGATCCAGCGGCTTTGGCTGCAGTCCATGACCCCGGCGGCGATCCGTGACGGGTTCAAACAGCTGCGAACCGACGAGCAGATGCGGCCGCTGGCCGATGCGTCGAAGTGCCGGAGCGAGGCGGACTGGCTCGTGGGCATCAATGGCACCCGGGCCATGACCGCCTTCAACAACCGCGCCGGTGGGTTCTACCTGACCACGGTGGGCCGGGTTCAGACCCCGACCCTCGCGATCGTCGTCGAACGGGAGGATCGGATCCGGAAGTTTGTCTCCCGCGACTACTGGGAGGTCCATGCCACGTTTTCAGCGTCGCGTGGGACCTATCCTGGACGGTGGTTCGACGAGTCATTTCGAAAGCCCGAGGGACGCGATGCCGACGGGGAGCTGCGCGCGGAACGGATCTGGGATGCCCCGAAGGCTGATGCCATCCGGGCCAAGTGTGAGGGCAAGCCCGGAATCGTGACCGAGGAGAGCAAACCCTCCACCCAGCTCTCCCCGCTCCTGTACGATCTCACCACCCTCCAGCGGGAGGCGAACTCCCGGTTCGGGTTCAGCGCGAAGAACACCCTCGCGATCGCCCAGTCCCTCTACGAGAAGCATAAGGTCCTGACCTATCCCCGAACTGATTCCCGGCACCTGCCCGAGGATTACGTCGGTTCGGTCCGTCAGACCCTCGAGGCGTTCGGGAGCACGGTGTATGGCTCCCATGCCGGCAAGATCCTGCAGGAGGGCTGGGTCCGGCCGAACAAGCGTATCTTCAACAACGCCAAGGTCAGCGACCACTTCGCGATCATCCCGACCGGGCAGCTCCCGAAGTCGTTGTCGGAACCCGAGCAGAAGCTCTTCGACATGGTGACCCGCCGCTTCCTGGCGGTGTTCTTCCCGGCCGCGGAATTCCTCGAGACGATCCGCATCACCCGGGTCGAGGGCGAGCCGTTCAAGAGCGTGGGCAAGGTCCTCGTGAAGCCCGGCTGGCTCGAGGTCTATGGCAAGGAGGCCGCCGCGGGCGATGACGCGACCCTGGCCCCGGTCAGCCAGAACGAACGGGTCGAAACCGTCGAGGTGCAGTCGAAGGGCAACCAGACGAAGCCACCCGCCCGGTTCACCGAGGCCACGCTGCTCAGCGCGATGGAGGGTGCCGGCAAGCTCGTGGACGACGAGGAACTGCGCGAGGCGATGAGCGAGCGCGGTCTGGGAACCCCAGCCACGCGGGCCGCCATCATCGAGGGCCTGATCACCGAGGGCTACATCCTCCGCGAGGGACGCGAGCTCATGGCGACCGCCAAGGCGTTCATGTTGATGCACCTCCTCAGCGGGCTCGGGGTGAATGAGCTGACCCGCCCGGAGATGACCGGCGACTGGGAATTCCAGCTCAAGAAGATGGAACGCGGCCAGCTCGACCGGGAGTCCTTCATGGCGGAAATCCGCGGGTTCACCGCGGAGATCGTCGCGAAGGCCAAGCAGTTCGACAAGGACACCATCCCGGGCGACTTCGGCGTCCTTGAGGTGCCCTGTCCGAAGTGTGGCGGCTGCGTCGACGAGAAGTACCGCGACTTCAAGTGCCAGTCCTGCGACTTCTCGATCCGCAAGATCCTGTCGGGCCGGATGTTCGAGCCGTCCGAGGTGGAGCACCTGATCCGCGACCGTCAGATCGGACCGCTGCAGGGATTCCGCAGCCAAAAGGGGTTCCCCTTCGCCGCGGTGATCCGATTGAATCCGCAGTTCCGGGCGGAGTTCGACTTCGGTCGCGACGAAGGCGCTGACGGGGAAGGGGAGGCGTCGGCCCCGGACTTCACCGGCAAGGAACCGGTCGGTGCCTGTCCTCTCTGCAAGGCCCGCGTCTTCGAGAACGGGATGAACTACGTCTGCGAGAAGTCCGTGGGCCCTGAGAAGAGCTGCACCTTCAAGACCGGCGCCATCATCCTGCAGCAGGCGATCGACCGCGAGCAGGTCGGCAAGCTGCTTTCGGCGGGCAAGACCGATCTCCTCAAGGGCTTCGTCTCGAAGCGCACCGGGCGGAAGTTCGAGGCCTTCCTCGCCGTGAAGGACGGGAAGGTCGGGTTCGAGTTCGCCCCGCGTGAGGTCCGGAAGAAGAAGGTGGCCGCGTCGGAGCCCCAGGTGAAGGTCGACTTCACCGGCATGGACTCCGTCGGGGCCTGTCCCAAGTGCAAGGGCCGGGTGTTTGAGACCCCGGAGCAGTACCTCTGCGAGAACAGCCAACGCGAGGCCCGCCGCTGCACCTTCAAGTTCGGCCATGCCATCCTCCAGCAGCCCGTCGAACGGCCGCAGGCGTCGAAACTGCTCGCCTCCGGGAAGACCGACGTGCTGGCCCAGTTCGTCAGCAAGGCCGGCAAGCCGTTCCAGGCCCGGTTGAAGCTGTCCGACAAGGGCAAGGTGGAATTCGAGTTCCCGGATTCGTAGGCGAGGGGCTCAGGTCCGAGGTTGGACGCTGGCGCTCCGCTGGGATCCACACCAAGGTGGGCCCAAGATGTGGCCCGTGCTCCAGCGCGAACTGAGGGAGTTGGCGCGGCAGCCCGGCTCCCATTGGCTAAGGGTCCTGGCAGCGGTGGCGCTGATGGTCCCGCTGGCCCTCGCGTGGATCACCGACGTGAACGCAGGGCGTGCCGGTGGGCGTGGCTATTTCATGGGACTGCACCGGATCCTCCTGGTCGGGATCTGGATCCTGGGGCCGGTCCTGACCGCGGATTGCCTGAGCCGGGAACGTCGGGAGGGAACCCTGGGGCTGCTCTTCCTCACCCCCATGAAGCCCTTCGAGATCGTCGTCGGCAAGGCCTTCGTGCAGACCCTGCGTGGTCTGATCTTCCTCCTCGCGGCCTCGCCCGTTCTCGTGATCCCGGTCGTGCTGGGCGGGGTGGTCTGGTGGGATGCCGTCCGGATGGTCCTGCTGGAGCTGGCCGCCCTGGGCCTCGCCCTCGTCGCGGGCCTCCTGGCCTCGTGCCTGACCGAATCGTGGTGGCGGGCCCGGATCCTGGCCCTGTTCCTGGCGGCGGGTGGGGCCGTGGTGTTCCTCGGACTCTACGTGACGTTGACCCTTCCTCTGGCGGCGATCTGGGGAACGGACGGGCGGGGATGGTGGGAGGGATGGCTCGGTGCCGCCGAGAATCTGATGATCCGACAGGGACTCATCCTGAACCTCGGGTTCCGGGGTCTCTGGATGGACACCCTCCTCGGACCGGCCGGATGGCCGGCGGTTCGGTCGGCGCTGAGGATCTTGCTGGCCTCCTGGACCCTCGTGGCCGTGGCGGTGGGCTTTGCCAGTGCCGTGCTGGCACGGTCTTGGCAGGCAAACCCGCCTTCGGCGCGTCGGGTGCGCCTCGCCCGCTGGTTCACCGAGGTCCGGATCGGGGAATCGTGGTGGCGTCGACGCCAGTCCCGGATCCTTGAATCCAACCCCATCCTGTGGCTGCAGTCGCGGACCTGGAGCGCGCGGGTCGGTGGCTGGGTCCTCCTCGGGATGGCGCTGTCGGTCGCCGGATTGGCACTGGAGGCCCAGCGTGGGACGGTCGAGGGATACTATTTCCTCGGCCACCTGATGCTGTTGGGTGGAGTGGCCTTCGCCGCGACCGCAAGCTTCCGGTTGGAGCGGGAGTCGGGAGCCTTGGAACTCTGGCTGGTGACACCGCTGACGCCGGCGTCGATTGTCCGGGGCCGGGTCCTGGGACTCGCCCGCCGCTTTCTCTGGCCGACCCTCATCCTCTGGCTGCTGCCGCAGATCCGGTTCCTCTGGCGTTGGTATTGGGGAATGCAGGGGCCGCGGCCCAACCTGCTGTACTTCCCCGCCTTCGACTGGCTGTTCGGATTGTGGGTGGTGGCGACCCTCGTGTTTGGCGTCGGGTTGGCGCTGTCCCGGTTCAACTTCCTCACCGCGTTCGCCCTCGCCTGGGTGGCGCACCATGTGCCGTTCGTCATTTCGGCGTTTGGTGACTGGTTGAACGACGAGTGGCTGGTCCAATACCAGAAATCCCTGCCGGGATGGCCCTCCGACGGCTTCGTCATGGCCATGGGTGTGGTCTTCGCGGTCGGATGCACCGTCTGGGGATGGTGGTTCGCCTGTCGACAGCTCGACCGCAGGCGATTCCTGTCGAGGGTCCGGGGTTGAGTCCGTGGTCTGCGGGCTTGTCGGACCATCGAAAAGCCCTTGGAGTCGTGTGCGTGACGCTGCCCCCCATCATTGAACGGGAGCTGAGGGTCGCCTCGCGGCTTTCGTGGACCTACTGGCTCCGGGTGCTTGTCGCGACGTGCGGGCTGCTGGCGGGCTGCCTGGCGCTTTTTCTCGGCCAAGCGCAGGGCCTGATCACCAACGGAACCCCCTCGGGGGAACCCGTCTACTATCTGGTGTCGGCCTTGGGCCTCCTGTTGGCGGGTCTCTCGGGATTCCTGTTCACGTCGGACAGCGTGAGCATGGAGAAGCGGGAAGGGACCCTGGGACTCCTGTTCCTCACGGATCTCCGGAGTCATGAGATCGTCCTCGGCAAGTTCGTGGCCCATGCCCTTGCGGCGTTGTATTGCCAGCTCGCGCTGGTGCCGATCCTGGGGCTCTCGCTCCTGATGGGAGGGATCTCGATGATGGACTGTGTCCGTATGGCGGTCGTGTTGCTGGTGATGACCTTCACCTCGCTGTCGCTCGGATTGCTGGCCTCGATCCTCACCCGGGAGGTCCAGCGGGCGGTGGGTCTGAACACCCTGCTCTCGATCGGGGTCTGGGGTGGGGGCTTCATGGCCTACGGCGTCCTGCTCCTGATCCACTACTGGCGGGTGGGTGGGGATGTTCCGGAGGGATGGAACGATTGGCTGCTCAGCCTCAACCCGTTCACCGCGTTCATCGCTTCCCAGTCGACCCTCCCGGGCATGGCCCAAACCTCGGGCTTCCTCCTGTCGTTGGGATTCTCCGGGGGCTGTGGGATCGTCGCGCTGCTGCTGGCCATCTGGCGCCTGCCCCACTGCTGGCAGGATCGGGGAGTGCGATCGGCCCGATGGGGCCTGTCGGCTGGGCTGAAGCGGCTACGCTTCCCGAGACCGGGGATGGCCGACCGGTTCCGGGGACGGCTCCTCGATGTGAATCCGGTGCTGTGGTTGTCGGCCCGGCACTGGATCCGAGGCTGGCTCGTCTGGGGGGTGTTGATCGGGGTGCTCGTGTCCTTCGTGGGATTTGGCTGGGAGGTTTCCCGGGGAGACGACAGCAGCGGCACGATGATGGCATTCCTGATCTGGTCCGCCCTGGTGATCCATCTCGTGCTCAAGTCCTGGATGGCGAACGAGTCACCCCGACAGTTCCTCGAGGATCGGGCCACCGGGGCGATGGAACTCCTGCTCACGACCTCGTTGACCGACCGGGAGATCCTCGAGGGACGTTGGCGCGCGCTTCGACGGCAGTTTCTTGGGCCTATGGTCGCCGCCCTGCTCATCGACGCCCTCTGTCTTCTGATGGCATCGCTCGTCGAGCCCGGAGGCTTGAACTATCCCCTTGGATTCGTGCTTCTGTCGATGGTGTTCCTGGTTCTAGACCTGTGGGCCATTGGGTGGCTGGGCCTCTGGACTGGGGTCTCTGGCGGCGGACGGTCCGCGGCCTCGTCGGTCATGGTCCGGATCGTGGTGCTGCCGGTGGTGGTTTGGATCCCGTTGATGGCGATGAGTGCGGTAGGAGGGGGAGGCGGCGAGGGTGGCATGGCATTCGTCCTCTGGGCCCTCGTCGGTACCCTGAATTCGGTCGTGTGGGGTGCCTGGAGCCGAAGCCAGATCGAGGAGCGGTTCCGTGAGATGGCCATCCGGCGCCCGGTCGCCCGGCCTGGGGTCCTGGGATGGTTTTCCCGAAACGAAAAACCCGGATCACGCCCTAGGGCATGATCCGGGTTGTGGGCCGCGATGGTCGCGGTCGCCTTTCTGGCCGGCCTCAGGCGGGCTTGTAGCGGCCGGGCATCGGCAGCGGCATGATGGGGCACTTCATGTCCCAGGCGAGCGGCCCCTCGGGGTTGAGCTTCTCATTGGACTTCATGAAGTCCTCCCAGCTGACCTCGCCACCGGTGTAGGCGGCCAGACGGCCCATGAGGCCGAGGGCGGTGCTGGAGGCCAGCCACTCGCCGTCGAACCGGTAGTTCCGGGACTTCCGGATGCTGCCGAAGAGGTCCTCGTGCTCGATTACGTACATGTCCTTGTTCTTCTCGCCGTCGTAGCGCCAGGGCTTCTCGCCCCGGATCACCGGCACGCCCCAGCCGCTCTGGGCGTTGCCCTTGGTGCCAAGGATGTAGTCGGAGTTGTCGTTGTAGCAGCCAGCGATCTGGCGCTGGGCGATGACGCCCCGGACTCCGTTGGCATACTCGTAGACCACCGTCATGTGGTCATAGATGTTGCCCTCGTTGTTCGGGATCATGCGGCCGCCGGTGGCGGTGCACTTCAGGGGCGGCTTGTCGCCCAGGCACCACGCCATCTTGTCGACGGTGTGGATGCACTGCTCGACGATGCCGTCGCCCGACAGCCACGAGAAGTTCATCCAGTTGCGGAGCTGCCACTCGAGGTCGGTCATGCCGGGCTTGCGCGTGTTCGCGGCAGGCATGGACTTCACCGGACCAGTGAGGTAGGTGCCGTAGATGGCCTTCACGTCGCCAATGCCGCCCGACAGGATGCGGTCGTAGAGGGCGCGGCGGGGCAGGTCGGAGCGCCAGCAGAACCCGGAGACGAAGTGCAGCTTCTTCTCCTTGGCCATGCGGACCGACTCGAGGACGTGACGGAGGCCGACGGCGTCGGTGGCCACGGGCTTCTCGGCGAAGATGTGCTTGTTGCGCTCCACCGCGTAGCGGAGGTGCATCGGACGGAATCCCGGAGGCGAGGCGAGCAGGACGACGTCGACTCCGGAGTCGATCAGCTTCTCGAAAGCGTTGAGTCCGACGAAGGTGGACTCGGGGGTGACGGCAACCCGGGGTCCGTAGGTTTCCTTGAGGCCTGCGAGGGCGAGCTTGGGTGGCTCGGGGAAGGCGTCGGCGACCGCCGTCAGCACGCAGTTGTCATCCGCGGTGAGCGCGTTGCCGGCGGCGCCGGTGCCACGACCGCCGCAGCCGATGAGGCCGATCTTGAGCGTATCGCTGTTCGCGGCGAAGGCCTTCTCCCGGAGGATCACCGAGGGGGCCGCCAATGCGAACGCGGTCGCGGCGGATGAGTTGCGGAGGAAACGCCGGCGCGACTGCGACGGTAGGGAAGGGGATGGGTTCATGAGTGCGGGGAATCGACGGCGGAAACGGTCCGGCATTCGAACCGATTGGGTCAAGCCTCGGGTCGGGTTCAGACGCTCACGGACCGCCGCGCGATCCCCTTCGGACGCGTCGGATCACGTCAGGGAGGATGGTGATCACCCGGTCGACTTCCTCCTCGGTGGAGGTTCGCCCCAGGGAGAATCGGACCAGTGCCGTGGCCTCGTCTGGAGGGACACCCAGCGCCCGAAGGACATGGCTGGGTTCCAGAGATCCGGCCGAGCAGGCGGATCCGCTCGAGGCGCAGATGCCCTCGAGGTCGAGCGCCGCCATGAGCGCGATGCTGTCGGTGCCGGTCACTGAGAACGCGATCGTATTCGGCAGGCGATCGGTGGGATGCCCGCGCAGGGTGACTCCCGGCAGGGTGGAGGCGGCGTCGGCGAGCCTCCGGGTCCATCCAAGCAGAGGATCCCGGGCAAACACGGGTTGCGGCACGAATTGGGAGAAGGCCTCCACGAGGCCGACGATTGCGGGGAGGTTCTCCGTTCCGGCGCGGCGTTCATTCTCATGACCACCGCCGACCTGTGTGGGTCTCGGTTGCAGCGGTGATCGGACGAACAGGGCCCCGGCGCCCTTTGGTCCGTGAAATTTGTGGGCGCAGACCGAGACGAGGTCGGCCTGGAATTGGTGGATGTCCGTGAAGGGGCACTTGCCGAAGGCCTGGACCGCATCGGTATGGAAGATGACCGATGCCTCGCGGCAGAGGGTGCCGATCTCAGCAACGGGCTGGAGGGTGCCGATCTCGTTGTTCGCCGTCATCACGGAGACAAGGATCGTATCCGGCCGCAGGGCCTTTCGGACATCCTCTGGATCGACCCGTCCGTTTCCGTCGACGGGGAGCCGCGTGACCTCGAAGCCCTCATACCGTTCCAGCTGTTCCACGGCGTGGAGGACGGCATGGTGTTCGACGGGCGAGGTGATGAGGTGTGTTCCCTTGGCGCGGAGCAGGCGGGCGGTGCCGAAGAGGGCAAGGTTGTTGGACTCAGTGCCGCCACCGGTGAAGACGACCTCGCTGGGTTTGCACTTCCAAAGGGTGGCCATCCGATATCGGGCGTCGTCGAGCACCGCCCGGGCGGCGCGACCCACCTGGTGGACGCTGGAGGGATTGCCCCAGATCAGATTCTGTATCGGCTCCATGGCTGCCCCGACACTGGCGTTGAGCGGTGTCGTGGCATTGAAGTCGAAGTAGATCTGCGGCACGCGCAGAGGATGTCCGTCGAACGGCGCTGGCGGGAACTGTTTTTGGGGGCTGGGACGATTCCGGGGGTTGCCTGGAACTTCAGGCGGACCTCGGGGTAGGGGCTTTCACGAAGGATGCTTCCCGGAGATAGACCGGTGTGAGGGTCTCCGGTGCGACGGAGTCACGCCGATCCGCCTGGAGGGCTAACCAGGTGGCTTCGGGATATAGCTCAATGGCGCCGGGCAGGGCTGGGCCCAGATCCGGACCGGCCACCCGGAGCCCCAGCCCGATCTGCGCCTTGAGTTCGTCCAGGGAACACAGCCGCGGTGGTTCCAACAGCCGGCCTGACTCGGCCTTGGCGACTGCATATTCCCCGCGTTGAGCATCGACCGCCAACAGGGTGACACCCTCGAGGTGTTGCGCCGCCGCCAACGCCTCCAGGCTGGGGATGCCGACCACGGGGGTTTCGAGTCCCAGATGCCATCCCTGGGCGAAGGAGATCGCCAGTCTAACCCCGGTGTAGCTGCCGGGTCCGAGGCCAACCACCAGGCGGTCGATGTCTCCGGGCTGGATTCCGCATTCCACCAGCACGGTGTCGACCAGCGAGGATAGGGGAGTCTCGCGGACCCGCTCGAGGGTGGTGTGCCCGAGGATCCGTCCATCCCTCGCAATCGCGAGCGTCCGGCGGTCGCTGGAGAACTCAAAGGCCAGGGATGTCATGGGTGATTTCCCGCGTGGTGTCGTCGATCGCGGTCAGATGGATTGACCAGTGGGGTTCTGTTCCGGGGGGCGGGGTCCATCGTCCGATCCACTCCACGGCACTGATGCCCTCGGGGCGGACGAGGTATTCCTCGAGTCCTGCCTCGTGGATCGCGGATTGTCCCTCGAGTCGGTAGAGGTCGAGGTGGAACAGGGGAAGCCTGCCCCCTTCGTAGAGGTTGATGAGGGAGAAGGTCGGCGAATGGATGCGCCCGGGGTAGTCGAGTCCGCGGGCCAGTCCCCGGATGAGCGCCGTCTTGCCGGCACCGAGGTCGCCGCGCAGTCCGATCACGCGGCCCCTGGAGGCGAGCCCAGCCACGCGGGCTCCGAAGGATTCGGTGTCCCCGGGCGAGCGGGAGATCCAGGTGTTGGCCATGGGGACTCTCATGCAAAGTGCTCGTAGGCACGCGCGGGGATGTTCTGCAGACCCAGTTCTGTCCGCATCCGGATTCCGGGTTCGCGGGTGAGGCGTCCGATGCAGGTCAGGCGGAGATCTGTAAACCGGGCTCTCCAGGCATCGAGCAACCGCACCGCATTCCGGGGCGCTGTGGTGAAAAGGAGCTCGAAATCCTCGCCGTCCATCAGCGCCGCGGCGCGCGGGGGGCGCGCACCTGGGACTTCCCTCGACCTGTGGAGGGCTGCCCTGCTGATGGGTAGCGATGTGGCGAAAATCTCCGCCCCGAGTCCGCCGCTGGCCGCGAGGAGATGTCCGAGGTCTCCCGCGAGACCGTCGCTGATGTCGAGCATGGCGTGGACCTGTCCCGACTCCGCCAGCCAGCGTCCCTGCTCGAGCCGAGGCTCGAAATCGAGGTGCTTGCTCGCGAGGGACCCACCGAGTTCTCCGGTCACGAAGATGGCGTCGCCCTCGCGCCCGCCGGAGCGCAGGACGGCCTTCCCTCTCGGAATGGATCCGAGGACGTTCACGCTGACCCAGAGTCGTTCCGGGCTGGTCGTGGTTTCCCCCCCGACGATGGCGACCTGGTGTCGGATCGCGAGCCGGCCGAGGCCTTCGTACAGGCTGCGGATCCTCTGGGGATCAAAATCCTTCGGAAGGCCCAGCGTTACGAGGGCGGCGACGGGGAGGCCTCCCATGGCGGCGATGTCACTGAGGCATCGGCCAAGGGCCTTGTGTCCGACCCGGGCTGGATCCGTCTCCGGCATGAAGTGGATACCTTCGACCACGGCGTCCGCCTTCAGGAGGGTCTGGGATTGGGGGGCGCCCAGTTCCAGCACGGCGCAGTCGTCTCCCGCGCCGCAGACGACCGAGTCATTCGTAGGCAGGGACGGGATCAGCAGTGCGATGAGATCGAATTCCTTCATGGGACCAGGGGACGGTGCGCTGGGTGTCAACGACGCGTCGTGATGGGGTGTCTCGTCGGCGCGGTGTCGGGTGTGATGGGTGACGCCGCGGTTCCCGGGGATCATCGCAGGCCGCGGATCGGGGCGATGCCCTGGAGGCGGTTCAGTGCGAGTCGGGCCGGTCCTCGCAGCTGGAGGTTTTGACGCTGGATTCGTTCCAGGTCCTCCTGTGCGAGATGGGCGAGGGATCCGAGGTCGGTCACCGCTTCGATGGCGATCCGCTGGGCCACAGGGTCGTGGGCGGATGCGAGGCCCCGACGGATCGCGGAGACGGAAGGTTCTGCCTCCCTGTTGATCTTCCAGAGCGCCCATGCCGCCATCACCATGAGGCGTGGATCATCGGATTGGATGGCCGCGTTGAGGTCGGCAGAGGCAGCCTTTGCCGAGTTCCCCATCTCACCGAGGATCCAGGCCGCGGTCTGTCTTGAGGAGAGACGGATGCTGCGGAGGCCGGGGTACATGGGGAAATAGGGATGGGTCTCGTCGGCCACCGGCAGGCGCAGCTCCTGAACGATCACCGGGATGGCATTGGTCGGGTTTCCCTCGATGCGTGCCCGGGCGTGGGAGGCCATCATTCGGAGGGTTCCATCCTTCGATGCCTCCAGTCCCCTGATGGCGGGAAGGAGCGGCGACGCCGGAGGGCCGCAGCGTCCAGCGATCTCCAGCGCGTCCATGACCGCAGGTGAGCCAGGATCCAGCTCCTGACGCATCTCGGGTAGCATGGGGATGGCTGCGGAACCAGCAGCCCTGAGGACGTCGATGGCGGCGGGGCGGGTTACGGGGTTCCTGAGGGCCGGGCCCAGCCTCGAGACGGCGCCGCCCGCCTCGCGACTGTAAAGACTAATTGCGCCGAGAACCTCAGGAGGGGGTGTTGCATCGCCACGGAGGGTCTCGATCAATGGATTGAGGCCGCCTTCGATGGGGATCTCGGTGATGGCCAGCGATCGGGCGGCCTGGTTGCGTCGTGCCGGTTGCTCTTCCATCAGCATCGAGATGACCTTCTGGGCGACCTCCGGGGAGTCGGGTGCGATCCTCAGCCCCGCGATGAGGGCCTCTTGGCCGACAGGGCCAACGACAGACGTCCAGGAAAGGACCGCTGGGAGGGCCAGGAGCGCATCCGGTCCAAGGCCCCCCAGGGCCCTGAGGGCCTGGATATGGACCAGGTCCGGATCGGACACGTGAAGAATCCTGAGAGTTTGGCGCCACCCCTGTGGAAGCGTTTCGTAAAGCTTTCTGGAGTTCCTCTCGGTGGCGTTCGGGGTCCAGTTCAGGAGCTCGAGGAGATCGGGGATGACCACCGGCCCCATCAGGGCAACCGCTTCGTTCACGCGGGCTTCAGGCCCGGTGCGCTTCACCCAGACTGTGAACGAGCCGGTCCGGTAGTCGTTGCTGCTGAACCGGCTGCTGAGGAGGAGTCCGCCAACGGCCACGAGAACGCAGCCAACGAGGACGAGGGCGATGAAACGAGCCATGGCTGGCTCCGGGTGTATCGCATCGATGGAGCCGGGGCGAGTCCGGATCTCGGAGGAGGCGTTTGGTCTCCAGGATTCAGGTGGCTTTGTCCTGAGGTGGAGTCCTGAGGTGGAGTCCTGAGGTGGAGTCCTGAGGTGGATCTGGCGGGGCTCGCAGGTTGGCGACCAGCCCCGTGGAAATGGGCCTGCCGGTCGCTTGCCAGACACATAACCAGACATCAGTTGCCTCGACGGGGTTCTCCGGGCGAGCCTCCGCGCATGTTCGACGTCATCTGTTCAGATCCCAGCAGCCGAGCCCGAAGAGGACGGTTGCGGACCGGGCATGGTGATGTGGAAACACCGGTGTTCATGCCGGTCGGAACCCAGGCTAGCGTCAAGGCCCTCGACAATCGGGAGCTGGATGAGATGGGGACCCAGATCCTTCTCGGGAACACATACCACCTCAGCATTCGACCGGGGCTTGAGATCATTGGCCAGGCAGGGGGATTGCACCGGTTCATGAACTGGAATCGGCCGATCCTCACCGATTCCGGTGGGTTCCAGGTCTTTAGTCTCGGCAAGATCCGCAAGATCCGAGAACACGGCGTCGAGTTCCGGAGCCATCTCGATGGCAGTCCGATCTTCCTTGGCCCGAAGGAGAGCATGGGCATCCAGAGGGCCCTTGGTTCCGACATCGCGATGGTGTTCGACGAATGTCCTCCCCACACGGCCTCAGGCGAGGAGGTCGCGCGGGCGGTGAAGCGGACGGTCCGTTGGGCTTCGGAATGCCTCGAGCAGCCAAGGGCGGGCGGACAGAAGGTGTTCGGGATCGTTCAGGGGGCGTCGGACCCGCGTCTCCGCGAACGCTGCGCCCGGGAGCTCGTGGCCATGGGATTCGACGGCTATGCAATCGGGGGAGTCAGCGTTGGTGAGCCGGAACCGGAGATGCTGAAGGCGGTCGAAATGACCGTTCCACACCTGCCGGAGGACAAGGCCAGGTACGCCATGGGGCTCGGGACACCGGCACAGTTGGTCGAACTCGTCGCCCGCGGGGTCGACATGTTCGACTGCGTGTTGCCGACCCGGGTCGCCCGGAACGGCACGGCGTTCACCCGGAAGGGCACCTTTGCCATCAAGGGTGGCGCGGTGAAGGCGGACTTCGGGCCTATCGAGGAGGGATGTCCGTGTTTTGCATGCCGGAACCATTCCCGCGCCTACATTCGGCACCTCCTGAACGTGAACGAGATCCTCGGCCTACGCCTCGTGAGCATCCACAACAGCCACTTCTACCTCCAGGTGATGGAGGAGATCCGCACCCACCTGGCCAGCGGCACCTTCTCCGAGTACCGTAAGGAATTCGTCGGGAAATACGTGCCGACCCTCAAGGTGCGTGCCTCGTGGACACGGACTCAGGTAGACGTCCCGACTCCACCGAAAAGCGCCTGAATCGCGGCCGCTGCCCGGTCTGCGGTGCCTTGTCCTCCCAGGGTTGATGCCAGGTCCAGGAGGCGCTGCCGGGTCTGGGCGCTCCTCTCGGGGTCGCGGATGTATCCGATCGCAGCCTCCGCAAGTCGGTCTGGTGTGGCGTCGCCCTGCACGAACTCGGGGATCACAGGGCCGCCTGCAAGGATGTTGGGCATGGCGAGGTGTTTCACGGTGATGATCCGGCGTCCGACGGCGTAGGTGATGGGAGAAGTCCGATAGAGGGCGACGGTCGGGACTCCGTGCCAGGCGCATTCAAGGGTGACCGTGCCGGTGGATGCCATCGCCACAGAGGCTTCCTGAAGACCCTCCGCGAGCCTGCCCACCTCGATTTCCGCATCCAGGCACCCTCTGATGTAGCGTTGGGCCAGGGGCTTCAATGACGCCCTGGGCAGGATCAGGCGGATCCCGGCTCCCGTCTCCTGCCGGACCCGTTGAGCCGCTGGGATCATGACTGGCAGATGCCGTTCGAGTTCCCCTGGGCGGCTCCCTGGGAGGAGCACCAGCAGGGGAGGGCTAGACCTGACTCGGGCCGGCATTGAAAACTCGCCGGGATGCCGGTCTGCCAGCGGGTGGCCAACATGCACCACCCTGAGTCGAGGTGCCTGGTCTGCAAACCAGTCGGCTTCGAACGGGAGAATGCTCAGTAGGAGATCCAGACAGCCTTCCATCCGTCTCGCCCGGCCTGGCCGGGATGCCCAGACCTGCGGGGAGATGTACTGGACAAGGCGCGGGTGCCAGTTCTGGAACGAACCCCTGTGGCGGCGGGCATCACGCGCAATGGCTTCTGCGAAGCGGAGGTTGAAGCCGGAGTAGTCGACGCCGATCACGGCATCAACGGTGCGTTTCCGGGCCTCGCATCTGAGTCTTGAAAAGACCCGACGGAACAATGCCAGTTTCCGGAGGATCTCCAGCCCAATGACTGAGTGTTCCGTGAGGTCATCGAGCAGGTCCACGCCCGCCTCCCTCATGGCGGGCCCTCCGGCTCCGACGAATTTCGGGGCAAACGGCATGCATTGGCAGCGAAGTGCCCTCACGAGTTCCGCTGCGGCGAGGTCGCCGGAGGGGTCACCTGCGATAACCATGAAGGTCCGTCGGACGGCTCCGACCCCTTTCTGGAGCACGTCCGGCTGTGGAGATATGTGGATCTTTTTCAAAGATGGATTGACACCCGGCTCGATATTTGTCACCTCATGGGGCTCGTTCGTTAAGAGTTCTCATTCCAAAACCACTTAGCGGGAGAGCCTGACCGGCTCGACTGAACCGCAACACAAGCATGGCCAGCAAACGTTACAAGAAAGCGTCCGCCCTCGTCGATGACGCAAAGAGCTACCCGCTCAACCAAGCGGTGGACGTCCTGAGCAAGTTCCCTCGGGCGAAGTTCGTGGAGACCGTGGATCTCGCCTTTCGGTTGGGTGTGGACCCTAAGCAATCCGATCAGATGGTTCGCGGAACCTGCCCGCTTCCCCATGGCTCCGGCAAGACGGTCCGGGTCCTCGTGTTCACGAAGGCTGGCGCGCAGGCCGAGGCTGCGAGGGCTGCCGGTGCGGATTTTGTCGGCTTTGACGACATGATCAAGAAGTGCCAGGAGGGGTGGTCCGATTTCGACGTGGCTATCTCCACCACCGAGGCGATGGCTGAGGTTCGCAAGCTGGGCAAGGTGCTCGGACCCCGCGGCCTGATGCCGA
>SXGQ01239433.1_pt1 | contig 16993 bp, 15 predicted proteins | sample 3178371 | NCBI WGS metagenome assembly SXGQ01 (sample SAMN11356859, study PRJNA531348) | freshwater metagenome | isolation source: freshwater sample F1-20 | place: China: Fuxian Lake, Yuxi | collected 2017-12-25
AGTGCCACTGGTTGCCCTTCTTGGTCTAACACATCTCGGGGTCCCGCTCGCCGTCCTGGTTCTTGGTGGAACTCGGCGCGGCAATGATGGTGGCGTCCACCACCGTGCCGGTCTTGAGCATCAGTCCTTGCTGGGCCAAGCCCGCGTTGATGGCGGCCAGCAATTGCGGCGTCAGTTGGTGCTTCTCCAGGAGGTGGCGGAATCGAAGGATCGTGGTCTCGTCCGGCATCCGCGCAGCACCGTCCAGGCCTGCAAAGCGCCGATACAGGGGGCGCTCGTGCAGCTCTTCCTCCATGGCCGGATCACTCAGGTTCCACCACAGTTGCAGGCAGTGGATGCGCAGCATCGTCTCGATAGGGAACGGCGGTCGGCCGCCCAGCGCCTGATGCGCGCCTCGTGCGTGCGGCTGAATAAGCGCCACCAGTTCAGCCCACGGCACGACCTGGTTCATCTCGTCGAGGAAGACTTCCTTGCGGGTCTTCTTGGGCAGCGGGTCAAGTCCGAGCGTGATCTGATCCATGTCGCCCATCGTCGTCAACGCTTACCCTGCGCGCCAGTCAGATTGACGAGAGGTTTTGCAGACCTTCCCTAGCATCGGCCAGCGCTCGCTCAGGCATTTGACCCGCAGTCCTCGCGGCCGAAGGGTTACCTTCCCCGCATTCGGACCACCATGCCAATCACGAATCGCCGCGGCACGCTGATCGCCAGAAGCGGCGGCGTGCGGCGCAGGGCAAACGCATTGCACTGCAGCAGGCGCCGCTCGGCTCACTAGCCCAGGGCCTGAGTCTTGACGTGGATGTCACTTTTTCGGTGCGACGCTCAAGCCCTGCGCCATTTGCAAATGGTGACGCAACCCAGGCAAGGTCTTTTGCGCCCAGGCCTTGACCTCGGGATCCTTGGCCTCCTTGGCGGCGTCTTCGAACAGCTTGATCGTGTCTTCGTGAGCCTTGACGCCAAAATGCTTGGCGTAGCGTTCGTCGAACTTGTCATTGTCGCCGGCGTCGATCAGCTTGAGTTCCGCCTTCTGTGAGAGTGACGGCTCCGCTGGAAGCTTCACCTTCTTCGAAGCGGCCAACGCCTTCAACTCATTGGCGACCTTGGTGTGATCGTCAATCATCGAAGCGGCGAACGCTTTCACATCCGCGTTTTTAGACTTGTTCATCGCCAACTTGCTGGCCTCGATTTCAGCGGCGCCAGCATGCGCGGCATCCTTCAAGAAAGCCTCATCGGACTTCGCGTGTGCAGACGTGGCCATGAACGCAGAGGCAGCGACGGCCAGTACAGCGAGAACTTTGTGATGACGCATGAAACTCTCCTGGAAAGCGGGGGTATGGGTTGACAGACTCCACACTTGGCAAACGGCGTTCCCTCAAAGGCAGAGGCGACAGCAGGGTGTCGTCGAGTGATGGCGCTCTTTGCCGATGCCGGCGGCGGCGCTAACCCGACGGGTCGTCACGCTGGGTCGCTGCCGGGGTCGATTTGCTTGCTCCGCGGAGATTCATTGCTGCCAGGCAGACCTGCAGCACGATCAGGGCGTAGGCCCCGGCATGCAGACCCCAGAGGATCCACAGCACATTGCTCAGCAAGAACACCCAGAAGCCCGCGGCCCGTCGTTGAACAATGGCGCAGCTCACCAGCCAGGCCGCCACCACTGTGACGACCATCGCTGGCCATTGCAGCAGGTCCCAAATGTTGGCGGACACGATCTCGTGAACTCAGTGTGCTGCCGAACCCGGTTCGGCGATCTTGCGGTGCTGCTCTGCAAGAACCGTCGCTGGCGTGACACTGGCCAGAATCGCTTGCAGCTTGTTTTTCCAGCCCGCCACCACGTCGGCGTCACCGTCTAGCATGGCCTGGTAGCCCACGCTCGACGCTCCGCTTCCTCCTTCGCAACGCCGCGTTGCTCGTATCCGCTTTCGATGTGCTCGGCCTGACGCTTTTTTTTGTCGGTGTATGAAGACTTGTCCCCGCGAGGCATGGAGATCTCCTTGGTGATGAAGCCGCAAAGCTGAGCAAACGGCGTGCCGCGGTCGGGGTCGAGGCGGACGGACTCGCATGGGGTGGACCGCGGCCGGTTCTCGCAGCCGCGGTGGCCAGCAATGGTGTGCCGCACAGGCAAGCGGAGGACGGACGGCACCAGCTTGGGACGACCGTCCGCAACGCCGCAGTCCGTCAGCGCGCCACGGAGAGCTCGCGGCGCAGCATCTGGACCGATGACAGGCGTGAAGTTTGCTCCGCTTGGTCCGCGTCCTGCTGCTCGCGCTGCGCTCTCAAACTGCGCAGCAGCGACTGCAATGCCTCACACGACGAGATCCGCCGTTGCGCTTCCATGATGGCTGGCGCGAACTGCGGTCTCATCCGCATCTGTTCAAGCACGCCGTCATGCCGTTCGGGCAGAACCCGCCACCAGCGCAGGATGCTGTCGACGTCGTTGAGATTCAGCAGCATCTGCGCCCCTTCAGCTGAACAGGTCGCGTGTCGTGGGCCCAGGAACTGTGGGATGAAGCGGCCGGGCGGGCCGCGCGCGGGCCGGTCTGCGCCGCGGTTCTGAAGCCGTCGTGTACCACTCGCTCATGTGCCGCTCGTCCGCGAAAAGATCCCGGCTGTGGCACCAGTCAGGCGGTTCGCTCAGCGGATCAGCCGTCTCCTCACGAGGCACTGCTTTCAATTCCTCGGCGCGGATGCCAACCAGCAATCGCTGCGCGTCCTGCTGGGAGCCATAGAGCCAGACTTCCTGCTGTCTGGCGGGCAGGATGACAGGCATTCGCTTGTCCTCGTCCGGATGATTCATGCGATGAAACATGCCATGTCCTGTCGCATCGAGCGTCAACATGCAGAACGACAGGAGCGTCTCGCCCGCCGGGCCAGTGCACTCTTGCCAGAGACCGGCGAGGCCCATCGGCTCACCGTCGTGTCGGCGGATCGAATGTATGCGTGCGGGCCTGCTCTCGTAGCACCATGCCTCCAGCGCTTCCGCCGGTATGACGCAGCGTCGGCCCGTCCACCAACTCTCGCGGAACACCGGTAGTGATTTCATCGTTTGCACGAAACAATGGCGCGCGTGTGGAGCGGCGTGCGCGCTCGCCGCGCAGAGGCGGCGCAATCCCAGCACGCCGAGCCGGGCGCTCCCCAGTGCGTTGGCGGGCTTCATGTCCGCGCCGATGATGATGGGCGTCATGGCGTTTGCTATGGCCTCGTCACTTGGCTTAATGCTCGTGGTCAGGGCCACGCCGAAGGTGGCGAGCAGGCGCGTGGTCTCGCTCCCAGCGATCGGTTCGAAGTTAGTGCGCATTCCTGCCTCCGTCGCAACCCAGGCCATCGCCGATCCCGGGCCTGGAGGCAACCCCTGGGGTTCAATGCTGTACGAAAATACAGTATATCCATCCTGGTGTGAGCTGAGGGCCCTTGCGACGCCACCGTCATGGATGGCAGGCAGGTGAACCCGACTTTTGCACGCTCACGGCCCGCACAACCTGTGGGAGTGAACTGCGCTTCCTCCTACAGCCGTGCGCGGCACCTTCACTTACAGTCTTGATTGGTCTTTCGGGACCCTCCCGCTTTTCCTCCCTGGCGGTAGTTCGGCGTATCGAGCAGAGCGTCGAAATTCCACCCCCAGACTCGCTGCGGCGAGCTGGGGTTTTTTTTCCGACATCGACTCTGGCGATGCACGGCGCGATCAGATCCCTTTCTGATGTGAGGTCGGCCTGAGGCATCCCTGCGCATGGGTCGCCACGCCACCTTTTCGGCGGGTCGATACAGACCGGACGGTCCGCCGGTAATCGTCGCTGCGGGCGGACGAATCCGACGAGCACTCGACGAACTCAGGCGACACCACTCGACCCGGCGACTGCTCAATGCCTGCAGTGTTGTTGCCAGGTCTTGGCCTGGGCGCTGCTAGCCGCCTCCAGCGTCTGGCTGGGCTGTACAGACGCACCGTCCGCTTCGGGCGCCCCGTGCGCAGTCACGAGCCGCAACCATCAACTCAGAGGGCCTCAGGCTACGCAAGCCGGTCGGAGGTTTGAACGCACAAGGCCCTGCCACGCGCCGCCTTCGTCGCGCTGCTCGTCTTGTTGAGCCTGGCTTCTCTTACGGACATTCTGACCTGCGGACAGTCAGCCCAACCACCCAGCAGCGGCGCTGCATGTTTTTTTTTGCGGACTGGCACGTCGCCGGGCCCAGCCTTCCCCGTCGCTGCGGTCATGTCCCTTAGCCAGGCGACCACGAAGTGCGCGGTGGCACACGGATTGCTCCATCTGGCATCTCGACTTGTCTGGCTCATCAATGTTTCATCTCTCAAGCATTTGGTCCGCGATGTGCGCGTCCCCTTTGTGCACATCAAGACTGCAGCTGTTGAAGTGCCTGCGTTAGAAGCCCTCAGGCCCATGATGCCGTGTGACGCGGCAGACGTCTGGGCTGACCCGGACAGCCTCGTTGAGCTGTTTTACGGCGGCCACCGAGTGCTGGCTGAGATTCGCGGGTACAGGTCGCGGATTCAGACACCCAGCGGCGAAGACGCAACCTCCTGGTTTCCCGAGCTGGCCACCGGGCTGTCAATGTTTGGCCAGCGGCGAGTCGTCCTCGATGGGGTTGTGTGCGTCCTGAACGAGCAGGGTCACAGCGATGTCGTCCGGCTCGACCGGCGAGCGGAGCAGCTGGGAGGGCATGGAGGGGCCGATCGTGTGACTTTCGTGGCCTTCGACGTGTTAGTGGTCCGTGGGAATGACGTCCGCTTCCGGCCGCTCGAGGAACGCAAGATTCTGCTGCAGAAATTGTTCGAGACGCCCCGTCCGCAAACGATGCTCGTCCCCTACCTGCCTGGTGAGAGCGCGCCCTACCTGTCGAGCAAGGCGCGCGAGATGCAACTTCCAGGCGTGGTGATGAAGCGCCTTGACAGCATCTATGTGATTGGGCGGCGCAACCCCGACTGGGTCGCTGTGCGCTGCTCGCAGTCGGGGCAGTCCGCATCCAACCGGCCGGGTTGTGCCAGCCTGTAGTGCTGTGAGGTAGGGTCGCACGGTTAGTTGTGCCAACTGCGCCACATCCGTGGAGGGCGGGCTTCAATCCCTGACAGTTTGTGTGCCCCGACGGGCCCGGATCACCTTGCTTTGCTGTTTGGCCGTGCAGCGGCGGGCTGCGAGCACTGGCGAACCGCGCGCGTCGGCGGGAGTCGTCGGCGACGCCCTGCTCGGCACGAATCGGCGGTCGCAGGAAGGGCGCGGGGGGACGAAGTGCTGCCGCGGCTGAGCCTGCGGCGGGCGGTGGCAGTGCATGTTTAGGTTCACGGGCAGGAACCAGACCGGTTGTCAGCTCTCAGCTTTTTGATCGGCACATTCAAGAGCGTCCGCGACACTCGTTTGATGGAGGCTGCGGCCGTCTACAGTCACGAGGTTGCCACGCGCCGTGATGAATCGCTTCTTCGCCCTACGACAGTCGATTTCACCCAGCGCTCCATGGGCAGCAGCGGCATTGGCGGCGTTCATCGCGGTCGGCGTGCGCGCAATGCTCCATCCCGCGCTGGGCGATGAACTACCTTTCGTCATCGCCGCGCCCGTCTCCCTCTTCTGTGCATTGATGTGGGGCGCTGGCCCCGGTGCGGTGGCGACGCTGATCTGCCTCTTCGGAACCCTGATTCCAGGACTGTCCCCCGACATCCTGACACGCGCAGGAGCGACGAAAGCATTCGGCTTTGCCATGGCAATGACGGTGGCTTGTGTCCTCGTCGCCCGTGTCGAAGCGCTCCGTCGCACTGCCGACACCCACACAGCAGGCATCGAGACGCCGCTGGTGAAATGGTTGAATGCGGCGTTGCTGGGGGCGGTGCTGCTGCCCGCCACGGCATTCATCGTCATCGCCTGGTGGACTTATGACCGGGCGGTAGCGGAATCCCGCGACACCGCCGTCCGGCGCGTTGACCTGGTTTTTGAGCATGCCAAGCGCACGTTCGGTGTGGCGGCTCGGCTGGCGGATGAGGCGGCGTTGTTGACCGATGGGTCGGACGCTGAGATCCACTCGAACGAGGGCGACGTCAGGCAGCGTCTGAGCGACATGTTGTTGGGCGTGCCCGCCGTCGTGAACCTGAATGTGTGGAGCGCCCAAGCCGTGCCGTTGGCGCGGAGCGATCGAGCGATTGATCTCGCGGCAACGATTGTCGACCGGGACTATTTCCGCCGCCAGGCCGAGACGGACCGAGGCTTCGACATCAGTGAGGTCCTCAAGGGGCGGCAGACAGGCCGTGAACTTTTCAACGTGACGCGCAGACGTCTCGCGTCTGAGGGGATATTTGCAGGCATTGTGTCGGTGTCGATGAACCCGGAGTACTTCCGCGAGTACTACCGAGCGATCGTGGCGCAGAACACCGATGTGGAGTCCATCAGCCTCGTGCGCACCGACGGGACGTTCCTGGCCCGCTGGCCGCAATCCCCCGAGCCCGAGGTCCGGCTGCCTGACACGGCGTCATCCCTGGATCGGGTCAGGCGCGGTGAGTCATCTGGCATCGTGTATGGGCGCGCGCAGGTGTCGGGTGACAAGCGCGTCGCGGCATTTCGGCGGCTGGACGGCCTGCCGGCTTATGTGCTGGTCAGTTTCAGCGAGGCCCCCATGTTCGCAGCCTGGGGCCGTCTCATCGGCATCGTGGCGGCGATGGCGCTGCCCATTACCCTTTTGTTGATCGCAGTGACCACGATCGCTCGTCGCCGTGTCCGGTCGGAGCAGCGGGCGCAGGTCGAGCTTCACGAGCAGATGCGACTGCGTGCTGCGACCGAGCGGGCCGCTTTGGAGGCTCACCGACGCGACACGTTGGCAATGTTGACAGCGGGTGTTGCACACGACTTCAACAACCTGCTGGCGATCGTGAGCAACAGCCTGCACGTTCAGAACGTCAAGCATCCTTTCCTCTCGGCGGAGCCCCAGAGCGCCGCCATGCGCCGTGCGGTCCAAAGCGGGACGCGGCTGACCCGTCAGTTGCTGTCCTTCACCCGGAAGCAGGCCTTGAGACCCGAGCTTGTCGACCTGGGTACATGGCTGCCAGACCTGGAGGAGCTGCTGAAAACCACGCTTGGCTCCCGCATTCGGCTCACTCTCTCTGTTGCCGAGGAAATTCCGCGCGTTTTCGTAGACACCGCGGAGCTTGAACTGGCGCTTGTCAACCTGGCCGTGAATGCCAGGCATGCGCAGCGCCTGGGTGGCGCGTTTGCCGTGACGGCGCAAGCCGTCAGGGAAGCGGGTGTTCACCGGGTCCTGATCTGTGCTCGTGACGAGGGTGAGGGCATCCCTGCGGACCTGCTGTCCCGAGTGACGGAGCCGTTCTTCACGACCAAGGAGGCAGGCACCGGATCGGGCCTCGGTCTTTACCAGGTTCGGTCGTTTGTCGAGGCCGCCGGTGGACTGCTGCGTATCGAGAGCGAGGTCGGGCGTGGCACGAGGATCACGCTGCTGCTGCCGAGCGTTGAGAGCGACATCCCGCACGTGCCGGGCGCCGACGAGGATGCGGCGAGCCCGCTCCCCCGGCTGGCCGGCCATGTACTCGTGGTGGAAGACAACGATGAGGTCGCGGCCGTCACGAGCACCCTCATCGCCAGCCTGGGCCTGAAGGTGACGCGGGCCGCCACCGCCGAAGAGGCGCTGCACGTTCTGCGACAACGTGACCTAGGCGGTGATATCGGCTTCATGCTGACGGACGTCGCCATGCCGGGACCCGTCGATGGCATCGCTCTTGCCCTGCAGGTTTGCTTCATGCATCCCCACATGCAGGTGACGGTCATCACGGGTTTCGCAGAAAACATGCAGTCCGCACTGGATGCAGAGCTGGATGTTCTTCACAAGCCGCTTGCTTTCCACGAGCTTCTCGCGAGGCTGCGCGTGGCCTTTCCCAATGCAGCGAGGCCGTGACCTGCGGCCCGGTGGTGCTCGCACCTCACACTCACCTCGGCATGGTGTCTTCTGACCCGCTCACGACGCCTGACGGCCGCTACCTGGTCGTGCGGGGCAGACTCTGGCGCAAGACCAATCCGGCGCTGGACGAGCAGGCCAGAGCTTGCTGGACCCGGCGCCTCATGGACGCGCGGCGTGCGTTGCGCGGCACGCCTTCCGAGGAGGCTCGCGATGCCGCGCGAGCGCCTGTCGAGCGCGCCAAGCGCGCCCTTGGCGAGAGCGGTCCGGTCTGGTGGACCGACGGCGCGCCAGACTTCAATCGCTGCTTGGTGAAGAACACGCCCTATGCGGCCTGGTTCGCGAGTTTGACGGGCGGACCGCCGCTCCCCTAAGTCGGCCGACTTCGCCGCGAAGGGCGATGCCAGTGATGCTGCGCCGTGCCGCGTTGACGTCACCCTGCCGACCCGCCAATGATGCAAGCACAGCAGGGCGGTTCGAGAACTGGGTTCGACCCATGGGCATACCGGAATGCCAGCTTCCCTTCTTGATGTCCTACCTGTCGTCGTGATCGTGTCCCGCAGCACCTGCGACCCTTGGCCCTCAGCATCTGAGCACCCCAGGAACTTCCATGAGACACCACCTCTACGCGGACGCCGAGCGCCGTCCGAAGCCCTTGCCGGCTTCGACGTCGTCCAAGGGGCAGCCATCGAACGGTCCGCGCGCCGGCACGGCGAGCCGCTGGTGGTGTCCAGCGACTCACCTGTCGACTCAGCGCGCGACGCCGACGATGCCGATGACGCGGAAGACCTCCCTCGATCCTGAACACCCCCGGGACGCTCGAATCCGAGCCCTCGCGCACCGAACGCCTCACACCGAGATGGAGTACCCATGGAATCTTTGAGCACGGCGGGATTTGACGAAGGCGGGAGCACGTCAATCTCCGTCTCTTTGCGAGTCAACGGACAGCCTGTGGAGGTGTACCTTGCGCCGTGGACGTCGCTTCTGGACTTCCTTCGTGAGCAGCTCCATCTCACAGGAACGAAGAAGGGATGTGACCAGGGCCAATGTGGCGCGTGCACGGTGTTGATGAACGGCATCCGCGTGAACGCCTGCCTGATCCTCGCGGTCTGTGCCGAGGGCTGCGAGGTCACCACCGTGGAAGGCCTGGGCGCGCTTGACCCGGCCGGGTCCGAAGCGCTGCATCCGGTGCAACAGGCCTTCATTGATTTCGACGCACTGCAGTGCGGGTACTGCACGCCCGGGCAGCTGTGCTCGGCCGTTGGCCTCTTGAATGAGCATCCGGCCAAGAGTCGCGCGGAAATCCGCGAGCGCATGAGCGGCAACTTGTGCCGGTGCGGTGCGTACCCGCAGATCACCGATGCCATCTCGCGGGTGGCGTTTCACGGCACAGGTCCTACGGCCATCGAGGCTGCAGCCGCCGCCATGTGGATGTCGCCCCAGGACTCCGGCGAGGTGCGCGGATGAATCGCTTTGACTTTTCACGCGCGGCATCGCCCAGCGCCGCCCTGGCCCGGTGGGGCACTCGTCAGCCCGATGACAACATGGGGGATCGGTCTGCGCCAAGGTTTCTGGCGGGGGGCACCAACCTGATTGATCTTTGGCGGGAAGGCGTCATGCAGCCGACGCATCTGGTGGACGTGTCGCGCTTACCGTTCACCGGCATCGAGCGCGATGCGGACGGCACGATCCATCTCGGCGCCTTGGCCACGAACGCGGTGACTGCTCAGCACGAACTGGTCCGCGAGCACTTGCCGGTCCTGCGCTCCGCAATTCTGGCCGGCGCCTCGCCCCAGATTCGCAACCGCGCGACCAATGGGGGTAACCTGATGCAGCGCGCGCGCTGCTTGTACTTCTACGACGTGGCAGTTCCGTGCAACAAGCGACAGCCAGGCAGTGGATGTCCCGCGTCAACGGGACTCGCGCGACAGCATGCCATCCTCGGCGCGAGCCCGATGTGCGTCGCCACCCATCCCTCCGACATGTGTGTCGCGCTGGCGGCGCTCGACGCGCGCATCCACGTGATCGGCGAGGGCGGTCCTCGTGTGCTCCCCTTTGAGGATCTGCACCGATTGCCCGGGGATCGGCCCGACCTGGACACCACGCTGCTGCCCGGGGAACTCATCACCCGTATCGAGATCCCGTCGAACCGATTCCAGTCCCATAGCAGCTACCTCAAGGTCCGGGAGCGTGCGTCCTATGCTTTTGCGCTGGTCTCAGTCGCTGCTGCGTTGGAAATCGGCGCGGACGGGCGGGTGACCACGGCGCGTGTCGCCCTGGGTGGCGTAGCCCACAAACCGTGGCGCAACCGGCATGCCGAAGCAGCGCTGGTCGGCCAGCCGCTGGTTCGGGAATCCTATGAACACTGCGCCGCCCTTGTGCTTGCCGAAGCCCAGTGGTGTGGCGCGGCCCTGCCCGGATCCCCTCCCGGCAACCGCTTCAAGATCCCTCTGGCGCACCGTGCCATCGTGCGCGCCCTGGAGATGGCGGCCTCGGGCGTGCCGACGAACACCGGAGAGGACGGGTGTTCTCCCGACGAGCACACGCTGGACTCAGGCTCTGCGGGAGACCGTCGATGAACAGCATCTCCTTCTTCGATGAGGTGGAACGGATCCGTCAGACCCAGCAGCCCATGGCCTCCCAGGGCACCGGTTCCGTTGCCATCGGGACGCCCCTCACCCGCATCGATGCGCTTGCGAAAGTCACTGGGTCCGCGCGGTATGCGGCGGAGTTCCGGCAGGACGGCCTGCTGTACGGCGTGGTCGTCAACGCGGCGGTGGCGCGGGGGCGGATCAGGTCGATCGATACGAGTCGCGCGCTGGCGCTGGAGGGGGTCCTGGACGTCCTCACCCATCTCAATCGCCCGAGGATGAGGTCCCTCGACCTCTTCTACAAGGACATGACCGCGCCCGGCGGGTCCCCGTTCAAGCCACTCCTTGACGAGCGCGTGCATTACAGCGGGCAGCCTGTCGGACTCGTCGTGGCGACATCGCTGGAACTGGCACGGCTTGCAGCCTCACTCGTCGATGTGGCCGTGGATGCCGAACCCCACGAGACAAGCCTGCACGCCGGCCTGGCGCGCGCCCGTGAGCCCTCGCACCTGAAGGTCGGGTACACGCCGCCGCCTCAGACGCGTGGCGATGCCCACGGCGCCTTGTTGACTGCCGCTCACACCGTGGATGCAGAGTTCTATGCCGGGGTGGAACACCACAACCCAATGGAGATGCATGCCACGACCGCACTCTACGGGGAGGACGGCCACCTCACGCTCTACGACAAGTCGCAGGGGTCGCAGAACTGCCGCTGGATCGTCTCACGCGTGTTCGGGCTGCCGAAGGACAAGGTGACGGTCAGGAATGCGTTTGTCGGCGGGGCCTTCGGCGCCGGTCTGCGTCCCCAGCACAACCTGCTGCTGGCCACCATGGCTGCGCTCCAATTGCGTCGCTCCGTGCGGGTGGTGCTGACTCGACAGCAGATGTTCACCTTCGGCCATCGCCCGGAAACGTGGCAGCGCGTCCGACTGGGCGCCGACGCAGGGGGCCGGCTGACCGCAATGATCCACGAGGCCGCCGCGGAAACCTCGCGCAAAGAGGACTATGTCGAGGTGGTCGTGAACTGGTCGAGCCAGCTGTACCCGTGCGCCAACGCACGATTCGCGTACCAGGTGGTGCCGCTGGACCAGCACAGTCCGATGGACATGCGGGCGCCGGGCGCCGCGCATGGCGTCCATGCCATCGAGGTCGCCATGGACGAACTCGCCCATGCGGCAAAGCTGGACCCACTCGAACTGCGTCGCCTCAACTATGCGCACCGGGACGGCGGTCAGGACCTGCCGTTCTCCACCAAGGCGCTCAAGCAGTGCTACGACGAGGGGGCGCGACGCTTTGGCTGGGATCGGCGTCTGCCCCTCCCCCGCAGCCGTCAGGAGGGCAACGAATGGATCGGATGGGGCATGGCCACCGGCACGTGGGATGCCTTGCAGATGTTTGCGCGGGTGCGCGCGACACTGTCGGCCAGTGGACAGGTTCTGCTTGAAAGCGCGGCCACCGACATCGGCACCGGAACCTATACCGCCATGGCGCAGATCGCCGCCGCTGAGCTGGGTGTGCCGATGGAGGCGGTCACCTTCAAGCTGGGTGACTCGAGGCTGCCCGTCGCCCCGATTCAGGGAGGTTCGGCGCATGTGGCCACCGTCGGGTCGGCGGTTCACGGCGCCTGTGAGAAGCTGAAGAAAGATCTGCTCAGGCGCGCCCGCAAGATGGACCCGGCTTTTGCCAAGGCCAATGTCGCCGCGCTGACACTTCGAGACGGACGAGTCAGCTGCGCCGGTACTGGTGCCTCACTGCCGTTGTCGGCGGTCGTGGCCTGCGAGGGCGCCGACCACATCGAGGTCAAGTACCTCCTGCTCCCGAACGCCCTGCGGCAGCGAAAGTACGTGCGGGCGGTGCATTCGGCGGTGTTCGTCGAGGTGCGCGTCGACGAGGCGCTGGGGGCGGTACGCGTGGCACGCGTGGTCAGCGCAATCGCCGCCGGTCGAATCGTGAACCCGGTGACCGCACGCAGCCAGATCATCGGTGGCGTGGTCTGGGGGATCAGCCAGGCACTGCATGAGGAGACGTTGAGCGATCACGCGATCGGACGCTTCATGAACCACAGTTTCGCGGAGTATCACGTCGCGACCAATGCGGACGTGCCGGATGTCGATGTAATGTTCATCGAGGAGGACGATCGCATCGTGAGCCGTTTCGGCGCCAAGGGCGTCGGCGAGATCGGCATCGTGGGCGTCGCGGCGGCGATCAGCAATGCCATCTTCCACGCCACGGGTCGCCGCATCCGCAGCACACCGATGACGCCTGACAAGGTGATGGCGCCGCTCGCGGACGAGGGCTGGAGCGCCATGTCGAAGCGGGCCACCTGACCGCCGGTCATTCGCGTTTCATTTGCGAGCCATGGGTGCGGCCAACGTGAGGTCGGCGCATTCCTCAGTGCGGGGCGGCCGATAGGCCGGATGCGCGGCTTGACCTCAGGCGGGTCGCAGGCGTGTGGTCGTTTGGCCACCTATGCACTCAGGCTTGTGACGGTCAACAGCTACGGCCTACCCCTGTATCGAAAGCTGGGCGGAAGCTGGATGTCCCGGCCGAACGTGTGCCAGGTAATAGCGGCGCCGTCCGACATCTGTTCAAAGGGCATTCGAGCACTCTTAGACCGCACGACAGCACTCCCAAGCATCCCCTTGGCAGTGCGATGCGCCGGCCGCATGTCGCGTCCGGCAGAGCCATTAGCCCGTAGGAATCTCCATGCCAACCGCAACGAAAACCTCAGCCAAGGCCCCGAGCAACACGTCAGCCGCCGCGCGACGTGCAACGAAGACGAAGGGCGCTCAGGACGCCATCGAACTGCTGACCGCCGATCACCGGGAAGTGAAAGCCCTCTTCAAAGAGTACGACAAGCTGGTGAAGGCCGAGGCCGATGCTGGTGAGAAGCAGGTGGTCGCCGCACAGATCTGCGTGATGCTCACCGCCCATGCTACGGCGGAGGAAGAGCTGTTCTATCCCCGTGCGCGGGAGGTCTTGGGTGACGACGAGGATCTCGTGGATGAAGCAGATGTGGAGCATGCAAGCGCCAAGGAACTCATCGCGCAAATCGAAGCCGGGACCCCGGATGACCCGCTGTACGACGCGAAGGTCAAGGTGCTTGGCGAGTACATCGACCATCACGTGAAGGAAGAGGAGGGGGAGATGTTTCCCAAGGTTCGCAAGTCGGATCTCGATCTTGAGGCGCTGGGTGAAGAGATTGCCGCGCGCAAGGCGGAACTGATGGGGCAGGATGGCGACCCGCACTGACGCCATCGTCCCTTCAGCCGGCCCGAACCTACCGGGCCGGTCTCGCCTGCTCGCGGAGAACAGCCTGTCAGACGACAAGTCAGACCCGGCGGGCAGGACCGTCAGCGCATTACCACGAATGAAGATCAGGAGCTGCGGGTTTGGGAGGTAACGATTGGCGCGACCATCGCCCAACTCGAGCAGGCTGCGCAAGCGGTCGGTGACCGCACGGCAGAAGTCGAGCATCTCTTGAAGCATCGGTCGGTCTGAACGATCGCAAAGGCCTTCGCATGATGTCCTGTTGACTCCGGTCGTCGGATGCACGCGCGAGGCACAGCGATCAACCAGCGTTGGTCAGAGCCGGAAGAGCTCATCCGTCACGGCGCGTCATTGGCGGGCTCCAGAGGCAAAACTCCGGAACGTGCGATTGACGCGATTGACGCGATTGACGCGATGGGCGTCACGGGGCGATAAGACTGGCTCGGAACGCCTAGCCTGCGCGAGTCAAGAGGGCGGTAGTGCAGCGGTGAAGCTCTGGCGACGGCATGCCCGAGTCGCGCGGTGGACCGAGGCGGGCGGTAGACCGGGCGTCGAGCGCTGGGCAAAAGACGGCGGGTGGTGCCCGCCGTCCAAAGCGCTGATGTGCTCCGTTGCGATCGACCCGCGGGACCGTGGTACGAGATGCTACAGACTCGTCCAGTGACGCCGGTGACATGACGGGGCCGCGCCGTTGTCCCCTGGGAAGCGCTTGCGCGTGATCGGAGACGCCACGCCGGTGTCGACTGGCCGATGGCAAGACGATCGCGCACGAGAGGCACGCTCGCACACAGCGTTGCAAGTGCGCCGCCGCAGAGGCTGGTGCCGCGCCAGTGCCTTTCGGGCACGGCCTCTGAGTGTGTGCATTCCGTGAAGTGGTCCCGTCTTCTCCCAACGTCAGGATCGCCCTGACTATGCCCAGTCGTGGGCACGGGCTTTGCCAGCGGCGGTATTGCCCCGCGCACCCCTGTACGGACTGCCGTAAAGATGGCGTCGCGGCTTGATTCGATAACCATTGCCTTGAGAATGCCATGGAACGAGTGAGCGAAGGGAGCGGAAGAGAGATGGCCGGTGAGCAGATCTTTGTGGGTCAGAGCGAGATGGCCGCGTTGATGAGGCTTCACGACTGGTCTCGTACGGCATTGGGCGATCCGAAGGACTGGCCGCAGGCGTTGAAGGCCGCAGTTCGCATCCTGCTGACTTCGCGTTTCGAGATGTGGCTGGGCTGGGGTCCGGACATCAACTTCCTCTACAACGATGCGTACCGACCCACGCTGGGTCAGAAGCACCCCCACGCCCTGGGCATGCCCACCCGGATCCTCTGGTCGGAGATCTGGGAGCTGGTGCAGCCTCGACTGCGTATGGTCTACGAGCACGGCGAAGCCACCTGGGATCGGGCACTGCTGCTCATCTTGCAGAGGTCGGGCTATCCCGAGGAGACCTATCACACGTTCTCTTACAGCCCGTTGATCGGCGACACCGGACGCGTGGAGGGTGTCTTTTGTGCCGTCACGGAAGACACGGAACGCATCGTGAGCGAACGCCGTCTCGCTGCGCTGAAGACATTGGCGTCGGAACTCGCCGATGCGAGCACGCAGGCGCAGGTCTTCGCCGCCACTGCTGTCGCTGCACGTCAGGCCGACCGCGATGTCCTGTTCAGTGCTGCCTATGCCTTCGATGACCAGGGACAGCCAACGGTTGTCCTTGACGAACTGGGTGGCATCACCGCTGCCGCGACGGCAGGCCGATGGCAGTTGCGTTCCGTGTGGGACGGCGTTCCTCTGGTCACGGTCGAGCTGTGCGAAGCGTCAGGGTTTGGCACGGGCGCATGGGAGGTGCCGGCGCAACGGGTGGCGGTGGTGGCCTTGTCGCGGCCCGGGAAGGACAGGCCGGCGGGAGCTCTGGTCGTGGGGCTCAATCCCATGCGCCCCTTTGACGACGATTACCGGGCTTTCCTGCGCCTGGTCGCTGGGCAGGTCGCAGCAAAGTGGGCGAGCGTGGGCGCGCTGCTGGCCGAGCGTCTCAGGGCCCAGGCGATGGATGAGGCGCTGGCACTGCGCCAACAGGCGGCGGAGGCCTTGCGTCGCGCCAATGACCAGCTTGCCAGTGAGGTGGAAATCCGCACCAGCGAACGGGACCACATGCGGTCTTTGTTCAGGCAGGCGCCCAGTTTCATGGCGCTGCTCTCGGGGCCTGACCATGTGTTCGAGCTGGCGAACGACGCCTACTTAAGGCTGGTCGGACACCGCGAGCTGGTCGGGAAGTCCGTGCGAGACGCTCTGCCAGAGATTGCGGGGCAGGGTTATGTCGAGCTGCTGGACACCGTCTACCGCAGTGGTGAACCTTTCGTTGGGGAAGCCCTCCCCGTCTTGCTGCAGCGCGTCCCCGGCGCGGCGCGAGAGCAGCGCTATGTGCACCTGGTCTACCAGCCGCTGATCGTCGAGGGCAAGACTCGAGGGATCTTCGTGGACGGCTATGACGTCACGGAGCAGAAACAAGCAGATGAGGCGCTGCGGCAGCTGAACAACACACTGGAGGCGCGCGTCGAAGAGCGCACTGCGGCTCTGGAAAACGCGCTGGAGCAGCTGCGGCTGGAAGGAGCGGAGCGCTCCCGCGCAGAGCGGGCGCTGCAGCAGGCCCAGAAGATGGAAGCCCTGGGAGCGCTGACCGGCGGGGTGGCGCATGATTTCAACAACCTGCTGCAAGTGATCAGTGGGAACCTGCAATTGCTGGCGCGGATGACCGCGGACATTCCGCTGGCCAAGAAGCGGATCGACAGTGCGCTCAATGGCGTAGCGCGCGGTGCACGGCTGTCCTCGCAGCTGCTGTCGTTTGGCCGGCGGCAGCCGCTGGAGCCGAAGGTGGTGAATGTCGGTCGGTTCATTCGGACGACCGAGGAGTTGCTCCGTCGCGCCTTGGGGGAGGGCGTGGAGATCGAAACAGTCATCTCGGGTGGGCTGTGGAACACCGCGGTCGACCCAGGCCGTTTCGAGGATGCCTTGCTCAACCTGGCCATCAACGCACGCGATGCCATGCAAGGTCACGGACGGCTGACCATCGAGGCCGGCAACGCCTCGCTCGACGACGACTACTGCCGCGTCCACGACTACGTTCAGCCAGGGCAGTACGTGATGGTGGCCGTGACAGACACCGGAGAGGGCATGCCCCCCGACGTCATGAACCGTGCCTTCGAACCGTTCTTCAGTACGAAACCCGAGGGCAAGGGCACTGGCCTGGGGCTGTCCATG
>SXGQ01004749.1_pt1 | contig 16990 bp, 32 predicted proteins | sample 3178371 | NCBI WGS metagenome assembly SXGQ01 (sample SAMN11356859, study PRJNA531348) | freshwater metagenome | isolation source: freshwater sample F1-20 | place: China: Fuxian Lake, Yuxi | collected 2017-12-25
ATCAAATTAAGATATGAGACAAGATATAGATTTTCAGAAAACATTAAGACATATAACTTCCGAGTTATCCAACTTACCATACGATAATGGGGATATATCGGATATAGGAAATGAAGTTGGGATTGCGATAGGAACAATTATACCAGACATATCTGAGGAAGAAATTAACGACTTCGTAAGTGGAGTCAGACATGGAATCAGTTTAATAAATGGTACGTATTAAAAATTAAAAAATTATGGAATTAAAAGAATTACTAATTAGTAGTATTGAAACTAAAACAACTACGTTAGATAACGAATTACAGATTATGGAGGATTACCTTTATGGTCAGGAACTAACACGGATTAAAGAAGAACTATTAAAGTGTGAGGAGTTTTCTGAATGTGAGGAATTGATAATCTTAAATCATCCGATAGTTGAGGATATGAATGGTGTTGCTAAGGTGGTACCAACGTTCAAAATAGGTGAGGGTATGAAGTTCAAAGGAAAGTGTTATCTTTTATCTTTATCATTAACACCTGTGATGTATAATCCCACTGATTATGATAAACCTATTAAAGATGGATGTGTTTTATCACGCCCAATCTTTGACCCATTCACATTTGAAGAGAAAAGAAGAATTAGTATAACATTCAGCACTAAAAATTTAGAAGAATCAAGGGAAGAATTACATAAGACTTTAGATAAGATTTTAGATGTTCCTAATGAGTATCAACCTGAAGGTTTAAGATATGTGATGGTAAGAGGTTTATTTGAAGTAGTATCATCACCCGATGGTGAACAGGTAAGTGAGTTAGGAGAACTCAAGGTTGATAGTGATAAACATCAATTAGTTTTCTTTTTTGATGAAACTAATGAGAATGAGGTGACTTTAGAAAGAATGATAATACCGAGAGAACTTTCAGAAAAGTATATTGAGGAGATTGGTTTTGGTCCTGTGAAAACTACAAAAGAAAAGATTGAAGAATTTATTAAAAAAAATAGTAACTAATGGATACACAATTTGAACCTTTTGAACCAAAGAAACAGAATAGGTTTCTTGTTAATTTTAAGAATATAGATATACCATCTTTTGTGGTGTATAAAGCAACTAGACCTAAAATTGTTAATGGTGGTTGGGGTAATATGTCATTTGAGATGTGGGACCCGATTGCACCATCAACAACTAAAGTGTTATATGATTTTTATAATCCATCCAACTCTTTGGAGGATCTGAGTAGGTTATTGAATTTAGAGATAACGATATTAGATCCGACAGGTTATGAAGTTGAGAAATGGGATATCCAAGGTAAAATACTTGAAATTGATTTTGGTGTTTTGGACTGGTCTAGTGACTTACCAACTGAGATTAAAGTTGTGATGTCTGTTAAAGATTGTAAGTTGGTAGGTTAAAAAAAGTTTGTAAAATCATTATAATTATATAAAAACAATATTATGAAAAAAATTATTTATTCAATCATCTTTGGTGTGACATTATTTAGTTGTTCAAAAGATGTGAAGATCACGGAAACGATTACGGTACAACCTGTTCAAAGAACGGTATTAGTGTATAAAGGAGCGACTTGGTGTGGTCCTTGTGGTGCAAATGGAAAACCTGTGTTACGTGCAATGGAAGATTATGGCGATGATAAGATTATTTGTTTATCATCTCAAACTAATGATGGGTTAAATTCACCTGCGGGAGATACCATTGGTGATAGATTGATGAAAAGATTCAATCAAAATGGTATTCCTCATATGTTTATGGGTGTTAATACAGATTTCAAAAACTTTTATCCAAACCAATCAACGGCAAATAATTATTTAACTCAGAATAATGCGTTATCACCGATTGCGGGATGTTATGTTGATGCTGTTGTAAAACCTGTTAATGGATCAAGTGTTAATTTTCAAATTGAGGTAAAATCTAAAGTTCAATACTTCAAAGATGGTTTCGGTAGTCATACGTTTTCAATATTGGTATTGGAGGATAGTATTATTAAAGGTCAGACCGGATCATCAAATCCATTACATAATAATGTGGTTCGTGGATATGGCGGATCAAAAATCCTTGGTGAAACCATAACAACAATAACAACAAATTCAACTCAAGATTTTTCATGTATTATTCCGATCAGTAATTCTTGGAAAAAAGAAAATCTTAAAGTTGTTGGTGTGATTTGGAGTTGGAATGGTAATAACTTCAATCCTGTTAATGCAACCGCAGTTAAAGTTAAATAATATGAGATATCTTTTTATTTTGGCGGTATTAATGGTTTCTTGTCAATCATCTTCTTATACTGTTTCACAAAAGAAACTAAAAAAGATTGAAAGACAACGTGAGAGACATCCGAAAAAAGGTCAAGATTGTCCTTCATTTCGTAATTAAGTATTTTTCATATATTTATTAATATATGAAATTACTAGAAAACATAAGACAAATAATAATAGAAGCTTCAAAGAAAAAAATTCTAATAGATAAGCTTAATTTTAGTGAGAAGGCGGCTGAGACATTAGATGAATTGTGCGGACCATTAGCCGTTTGGATGGGGAACAAAGTTATTGACTATTTGAATACTGACGTGCGAAATCTGTTAACACCATTGGAAATGGAAAACATGCTCAAAGAAAAATACGAAGTTCCTCTTTATATTAGACAAAGAATCCAATCAATAATGGATTGGATTAGGGTAGGACTAAATGGTAATGTACAACTTTATAAAAATAACACGTTTAATGAGTTATATTCGTTATCAAAACAATGGCACGATAGTTTAGAAGTTGGTGAAGGTCAAATTAATTATGTTGAGGATCACGATGTGATTTTAGATTTTAGAGATGAAAATGGTAATGGTTTATATTGGGTGGATTTGAACACAAATAACTCACCTGAAGAATGTAAAAGGATGGGACATTGTGGAAGAAGTTCATATGGTTATTTATATTCATTAAGACAATATGTTCCATTAAATGATAAATTTAAAATAAATAAGTCATTATTAACTGCGGCGATTGGTGATGATAATGTTTTGTATCAATTAAAAGGTCCTAAAAACTCGAAACCTAGTGATAAATACCATCAATATATTGTACCATTGTTTTTTGTTATGGATGGTGAAGATGGTTATTTAATTCAAGATTTTGGTTCTGAGTATGGGGCACAACAAGATTTCAAAATAAGTGATCTTCCCGATGAAACAATTAAACAATTATATCAAGAAAGACCTGATTTATTTGAATCCAAATCAATGCAAAGGGTGTTAGCTAAAATGGGTCTTATTGAACTTCCACCGTTACCGACAAACTTTACTTTAAAGTTAGAACCTGCTTATATAAAATATTATGTTGATGGTGGTTGGGAAAAGAGATACCGTCGAAAGGATTACGAGAGAACGGTACATATTTTTGAAGAAATTATGGTAGATCCTTGGGATTTGTGGGGATATGATAATGATGTAGATACTTCAAGCTTTTTTAGTTACACGATTGACAAAGAAACTGAAAATAAACTTTGGGATATCGTTAGACAAATGGCACAAAAAAATAATATTGAATTGGATGAAGATTTAGATTTGGAAGATTCTATTAAAGAGGTTGATGGTGATTATGAGATAATGAATGCTATTAGTTCTGCAATAAATTCTGCCGATGGTGACGAATATGTTGATTATTTACGGGGGAATTTAAAATCAGCCTTAGAGGAATATGGTAATGTTTCTAGATTTGATGATGGTGGTGTTGAGATAGAGGTTGATTTATCTAACTTGGTGAAAACGTATGTGGATGATGAATCTGTTATGGATATTTTTGAGGAAAACTTTTACCCTTATAATAGTTCTTATGAAAATACCGGAGGTTACAATTTAGATGGTGTTCTTGATGATTTGATGGAACAAGACTATATTGAAAAACCAAAATTTGATTATGATGATAGGTGGTATCCATCACCCGACGATGATATTGTTAATGAACATGTGAGAGAAAGACTTTCTGAGATTGATATTTAATTCTTTATTAGTTAATTGACATTGTGATTAGTAATTCGTATTATTAAATAAAAAACTGATGAAAGTATCTGAATTAAGGGAAAAGTTGGAATCTTTGAATGGTGATTCCGAGGTAATGATCCAAAATATGGTTTATGATGGGAAAACATATATACCTCATGTTGGAATGAAACCGAATATGGTTATTAGTGATAAAGACGGAGTTGTTTATATTACGTATTATGTTGAACACAGGGTTGAATTATCTGACGTTAAGAATGACGTACCGAATAATTGGATCAAGGTGGATCATGAGAAACGTATGAATAATCTATTAACTAAAAAACTCGCATCAAGACGTGATGATGAAGGTGCTGAGGACTGGGCAAACTACTTTAATAAAAATAAGATATGAAATATTATGTTGTAAGATCATTGGTCAATCCTAATGAGTATTGGTCGGATGAAAGAGAAGAATTTGTTGCGATCAACGAAGCGTCCATTTTTGATAATAAAGATTATACCAAAAGACGAGCTAAAAAAGACATCTGTAAGTATAAATCTTGTGAGGTCGTTAGGATCTATCAACCATAAATAGGTTGTTATTTTAAGGTTTCAGACGTTTTGAGCACCTCAGATAAGATTTCAATAATTTGTTTGTAAAGATCATCTTTATCGGTATCGTATTTCTGTCTTGAGGTGTTCATTAATCTCATAATCAAAGTTTTATTTACGTTCTTGGATAATGATTCTAAGAACTCTTCTTTTGTTTCAACGTTGAAAGATTCCAACAGGTAGGATAATTTTTCAGTTAAACCTTCATCATCCAATAGAGATTCTATTTTTTGTAATGGTGTTAATGGTTGATTTTCTTGATTAACTTGTTCAGTTAATGTAACACCCATCATTTTTAATATTCTCTTATGTGTTTCGTTGATCATGATTTCTTTTATCTTATAAATATATCAAACAAGATAAGTGTTCAAAGCTTTTGAAACCACTTCCTTCATTGTTTTACCTGTGAAGTGTTCTACTTCATTTATAATATCACCACCCATAAAAAATTTGGAGATGTCATTCTTCTTAATTCCGTACCAAGTGTTATCTTCATAAGTGTTACACCAAAAGATCCAATCGTATAAAATGTGTTGTTTTTCCATAGTTAAATAATAGTAACATATTGATATTTATAATTCAATAGGTATTTATTAAATATGGAAAAAAAATGGAAAAATATTAAGGAAGATGGGATGTATAAGATTATTAAATTTCTCATTAGAGTATTTCCTGATTTAAAGAATTATGAATTTGTTCACGATTCTGATTTAAATGAGTTTTATGATTTGTTTAAAGATAGATTAAAATTTATCGGCGTAAAATTATCTTATAATTTAGACATTTGTGAGTTCACTGTTTGGGTTCGATCAACACTTTTGGCTAATATGGAAATAATTGCAAGTGGTAATCTTGAAATGAAAGATTTTATATTCCTTCCGTTAAATAATATCAAGGTTTATGGTAAATCAGATGTGAGAGAATATAAGACAGAATACCACAGCGGAGAGGTTCATGCGGTAACTAAGCAAGATGCTCGTGATATAGTATCGTGGTTTGATGAGGATGCTACTTTTTTTTGGGATGAGATGGAAATGTACGACTACGATACTTACGATAGCGAAACTGTTGATTGGGATTATACAGATTTTACAATTGAAGGGCCAATTAATGAATCAAAAACGAATACAAAAAAAGTTTTATCAGAATCTTCAAATAAAAGTAAAAGATTAAGACAAATTAATCAATTTTTCAATATATTAAACGAGGATGAGAAAAACTACTTAAGAAGTAAATTGATTTAATTTTATTGTAAATACTCTAAAGGTTCTTCAAAAAAACCTTCGTAAGGTCCAAAATATATACTTAAGTGTCTAAATCTTAATTTATTTTTTATAAAATGAGACTGATAAACACTAAGATATACCTTTTTAAGGGTTTTCTCATCAATAGAATCGGCGAAATCTTTCAAAATCCTTATATCAGGGTAATTAGGGTCGGGCGGTTGACCATTCCAAGGAAATAAAGATTGGGTTTTCATATCTTTATATATGTCTCTATACATCGGATTAGAATGGGTTATTAAATAATCTTTAGATATTTCAACAAATGCTTTGCCGTATGTTGGTTTATCATCAAGGTCGTCTTCATATATTATATCTTTAATTGTTAGACCTTTCACCATTTTGGTTAATAATTTATTTGCTAGTTCTACAGTTGTCATTCAAATAAATATCTTAAAAAAAGTTGGAAACACAAAAACAATTTTATATCTTTGTGTTATGATAAGACAAATTGAGATTTATGAAAAGGTTTTGAAGCTACTTTACTTAGAAAAACCTCAAAATTTTGTTTATGATTGCAAGATAAATAAAATTGGTGGACTGTTTTTTATTTATCTAACATTAACCAACAAACATATGTTGAATGATTGGGATTTGAGGGAACATGAAAGGGTGACTATTAGTCGTTTTGGTAAACATGCGGGAATATCTACCAAACACATTGTTGTAGTTTATGATTGGGTATAATCTTAAAGTGATGGGTTATGTTATTGATTAATAAGATTAAATTGGATTATGCTTATGTGGTTTTTGTGACCGACTACAAAGTATTTGAGGGGGAGAGATTTGAGGAGTTAAAAAAGTTGTTTGATGGTATTGATATTTATTTTAATGATACAGAAGTTAAACACGTAACATATTTGGCTAGTAGGAATGATATATCACCTGAGCAGAAGTTAGTTGAAAAGTGTATGAGATTTTTATTGGGTGAAAAGATTGACATCAATCTATTAGAGACATTAAAAAAGAAATTATGAAAAAAAACGCAAAATTATTTTCGGTATCACCAAACATGGATCACAATGGTGAATGTTTATGGTGTGATGAATTGGGTGAAAACTGTCAATGTAAGCCGAGGTTGTTTTTAGGAATTCGTGAAAAGAATTTGAAAGTTGGTGATATTATGACGGATGGTAAATCAATTGCTAAGAAATTAACAAATCTGAATCCGTATAAAGTTACACAATACCCTTATGATTGTTCTGAGGATTGTGGCGATATGGTAATTGATATCAATTGTTATTATAAGGTGATCGGTATTGATGATCAGATTGGGTATTATACCAAACCTGAGACGATTAACCATAAAATGGATATTGATCCGTTTATTATTAACAAGATCATTATGAATAATGGTGATTGTTCAGTTGAATGTTATGATGAGTTTGAAAGACCTTCAGAATATATTAATGTTGGTTTTATGGAGGGTGATATTAGACCTTACTTAACTAACGGCAAGATCACGTTAATCTGTTGTTGAGAAGTGATAAGTGAAGATCTTACACTCGGGATTTAGATTTTCAAGGTTCGGATATTCGGTATCACCGATGTCATCATTATCTATTTTTGATATGTGTAGTTCTGTGAAGAGATGACAATACTTTTCATAGGTTTTTTTTCCACCGATACACCAATCTGCGGATAAAAACTCGTTCCGTTGATCTATGATAAGAGTTCTATTTTTCAACGGAGGTAATTCTGTGAATGTGTTATGACCTACCAATAAACTTTGACCTTCGGTTAGTTGTTTGAAGTGTTTAAGATCTTCCTTACTTTTCCAAAGTAATTTATTATTTAATCCGATGTATTGTTTGTTATTAACCGCTATGATTGCTTTCATTTTTGAAATGTAATAATATTTATTTAGATGTATAGCACAGGTGATATTTGGATTACGATTTTTGCGGTAATTTTATCGTTATTACTTGTTGGTGGATTTATGTATGGGACATACAAATTGTTTGCCACCGGTACCAAAGACGTTTTGGTAAGATTTATACTTATGGTTTTCTCGGCACTTACGGGTGTTTATGTTGTTGATAAAATAATTGCATTCAAGATAAACTTATTAACTGAAGAACAGAGTAAAGAACTTTTTGATTTAATAAAAACACTTGTGTTGATGATATTTTCGTATTATTTTGGAACACAGAAACACGATAACAAAGAGTAATATTTATATATTATGAGATTAAATGAAGAGATAGGTAGAATCCGTAAGGTTATGGGTGTGATAAATGAAGAAATTCAAATTGAACGATTGGATGGATTCATTGAGGTGTTTATTATGAGTGATGGTGAGGTGGTTGGTGATATGACATTGGAAACACCTGATGAAAAACAGTATATGGTTGTTATGGCAACAATAAAGGAAGAATTTAAGGGTAGAGGGTTATATAAGAAAGCGATGTTGGAGTTATTGGACAAAATGCCGAACATTATCATTCAATCGGCATTTAGGTCTGATGAAGCGGAAAGAGCTTGGAGATCGTTAATAAGACAACTTCCACCTGATGTTGGTTATAAGATTGAGAAAGTTCATACTATTGAGATGATCTCAATATTCAAAAAAAATACGGAAATAACAGAAACTATTATGGAATCCATTACAACAAAAGAAGGTATTAAACAACAAATATTACGTAAATTGTCAGTACTTACTGATTATGTTGATGAACGTTTGGAAAGTGATGTTTTCTTTAATGATTTGGTTCAGGAGTTAAGATCCAATCCTTTTGATAATCTTGTTTATTTTGATAGTGAAAGGTTTATTTTGGATCTTACAGATGATATAACAAATGAGTATTACACATCATTCTATCCGATAATTGGTGATGAAGACGAGGATGAATCTATGGTATATGATACTATGTATGTTAATATATCAGAAATTGTTGAGGCTATAATTAGAAGTTTATATACCGAAAAGATAGATAACTTTATAAACAGAGTTAATAGAATGTTATGAAAGTTAAAGTAACAGAAGATAAGTTATATCCAATATTCAAAAAATTTATGGAAACATATTTTAAGAAATATGAATGGAGAAAAGATGAACTTGGGACTATTTGGTTCATAGATCCTGAAGGACATGGTCATATGGAATTAGAAAAAGACAAAACCTTATGGATCTATGGTGATATTAAAGATCAAATTCTTCGCTACATTCCTATGGAAAAAGCTATGTTAGAATCACTTATGGGTAGATGGGTTGGAGAGACCCTTCAAATTGAGGGTATAAACACCATAACATTCGCTGGGCGAATACGATTTAGTGTTGGAGAGACCTTTCCATTATAAGGATATTTATCATTATGAAAGTCAAAGTAACAGAAGAAAAGTTATATCCGGTTTTCAAAAAATTTATGGAAATCTATTTTAAGAAATATGAATGGAGAAAAGATAAAAATGGAAATATTTGGTTCATAGATCCTGAAGGAAATGGTCATTTGATATTGGAAAGAAACAAACTCTTATGGATATATCGTGATATTAAAGATCAAATTCTTCGCTACATTCCCATGGAAGTATCTATGTTAGAATCACTTATAGGTAGATGGGTTGGTGAAACCTTTCAAATTGAGGGTATAATCATCCCCTACCCTATGCGGTTGGCTTGGGATACTGTTGGTGATACCTTTCCATTATAAGAATAATCATTTAGTTGTTTTTATGAATTTTGTTTCTTATTCTTGATTAAGAATTATGGAACAAACAAATTTTTTGGAGTACTTATTCATGAATTATGAGGATGAGTTATTTTTGAAGGCGGATGGTTTTGATGAAGCCATCATAGGGTTAGATGAGTCAAGTATGAGACTAATCTATTCAATCAGTAAATGTATTACAATTTTATGTCGTGATATGAGTGAAGAAGATGCTATTGAGTATTTTTCATTCAATGTTCAGGGGTCATATGTTGGTGAAAAAACACCGATTTGGTGTTTGGATAAAATTTAATTTAAGGTTATGTTAGAATTTGCGGATGTAATAGTTGATTTACAAGCGGGTGATACTGGAAAAGGTAAGGTTTGTAATTATTTAAGTCAAAGTGGTGAATATACCCACGTTGTTCGTTATAATGGTGGTGGAAACGCAGGTCACACCATTTATGTTGGAGATATGAAGATTGTCACTCATTACATACCATCGGGGATTGTTAATGGTTTGATATCCATCATTGGTCCTGGATGTGTGGTGAATATCAATTCACTTATGAATGAGATTAAGGATTTGGAGAGTAAGGGTATTCGTGTTAGGGAATACTTATTCATTGACAAGAGGGTTCATATTATTACCGATGATCACATTGCCGAGGATTCCAAGGATTCAAAGATTGGAACAACCAAAACAGGTAATGGTCCTGCTTATCGTGATAAGTATTATCGTCAGGGTATTAGAGCCGAGGATGTTGAAGAGATTCGTAATTATGTATGTGATATCTATAATGTATTTCACAAGAATGATTTTGATGTTCGGATATTATTTGAGGGAGCACAAGGTTTTGAATTGGATATTGATTGGGGTGATTATCCATATGTAACATCATCACATTGTACGATTGGTTCTGCGGTATTGAACGGAGTTCCGCCACAAAAGATTAGAAAGGTATATGGTGTATGTAAGGCGTATAATACTTATGTTGGTGCCAAGACCTTTGAACAACCCGATGATGTGTTTAATCAGATCCGGGAAGTGGGGAATGAGTTTGGTTCCACAACGGGAAGACCAAGACAGATCGCTTGGACCGATATGGATATGATCATCAAAGCGGCAAACATAAATGGGGTTACAAATATGGTTGTGAATAAGGTTGATGTTTTAGAAAAGGTTGGAGTTTTCAAACTTAATTATGATGGAATTACCTTTGACTTCAAAGATAAGAGGAAGTTCAAGGAATGGTTTAACATTATTATTCGTAATAATTGTCCGATGGTGGAACAAATCTTATTTTCTGAGAGTATGGAAATTATCTAAAAAAAGTGGTTTTTTTGTAATATTTACATATAAAGAAAAACAAATGAAAGATTTAATAGGTAAATTGATTAGAGAAGAGTTGAATAATTTTCAGAATGATTATTCTGGTGAATACGAAGATTTGTATAATTTTATAAATGATAATAACTTACAACAAATTTTTGTTGATAAATATAAACAATTTGATGATGATTTAACTATTGATAATTGGGAAGATTTTGTTCGAGGTGAGATGGGATATGACGAAGACATAATTAAAGAATTGCTAGGTAATAATTATAGGTTGTATTATGATAATTCTAACGATGTTTTTATCATTACTAAAAAGAAAGAAAAAAATAAATTAAATTACAAAATAATCTTATCTAGTGATGAGAAAATTCTTGATGAAATTGGTGTATATTCAGAATATAAACCTCGTTTTGGGGTTATTGTTAAAAATAATATAGTAGGTGGTTCAACATATTATATTGATGATGATAATATTTACAATTTTGATTTGGGTATTTCAGAACAATTTCAAGGGTATGGTATATCAACTAAATTAATTAATTATATTATTAATGATGCAAAAAAACTTAAAACTAATGGTTTAAAAGCGCAGGTGGTCAATGATATGCTGTTTAATTATTTGATTAATAATGGGTTCCAAGGTTCTAATGATAGTGGAATAAAATACGTTTATAAATATTTTTAAAAAAAAAGTTTGTAGGTTAGAATTTTTCTAGTATCTTTGTTTTGTTAAATAAAATAACAAGATTATGAAAAAGGTATCTGCTGCAAATGATTATTTCAAATCCAAATTTGGTTCATATGATTGGGTTCTTTTGGATGGGAATCGTTTATATGAATATACTAAATGGTCAAATGATAAAAAAACTTTAGAGCGTGAAAAGATACGAATTACAAAAATCAATCCTGAATTGGGTGATAGATTAGTAATCGTTAAAACACAGATACAAGATTTTTAATTTATTGTATATAACGGTTGGGTATTTGCGAAGTTGCCCTTGCAGATACTTCAATTAAGCACAAATGTTGATGGGCAATTTTGCAAATACCGTGTTACAGGCAGTACGGTAAATTATAGATAAACTTAAATACGAAGAACGAATAAGATTTTAAAACATGAGCGCAGGGAGAAAAAATATATCTGAAAAGAAAGATTGGAATACACCACCAAAATATATTTCATTGGTGAAAAAGATGCTTGGTGAAATAAAACTTGACCCATGTGCAAACAAGCATAGTATGGTGGATGCTGAGACAAAATACCAATTACCGACTGATGGGTTAAAAGAGGATTGGAATTACAAAACTATATTCGTTAATCCACCATACGGCAGAGATGCAGAACGCAAAACAACAATTTACGATTGGATACAGAAGGGTGTAGAAGCAAATGAGCAAGGTGCTGAAATATTGTATCTTATTCCAGTTGCCACAAATACGAAGCACTTTAAAAAACTGATATTCAAATTAGCTTGTGGGATATGCTTTTTAGAAGATACAAGATTGAAGTTTTGGAGCGAAGGAAAAGAGGATAAGAAAGGTGCACCTATGAGTTGCTGTTTTGTTTATTTTGGTGATGACTATTCTAAATTCCATAATATTTTTTGTGCGGTGGGAAAATGTTTTAAAATCTTAAACGAAAATGACGATACGAAGCACTAAAGCAGTATTGCCCGTAACGGTTGGGTGTATGAGAAGGTTTGCTTGTAGAAACTTTCAAATTAACCACTGAACTTTATAGCAAACTTTCTTATACACCTTGTTATACACAGTACGGTTTATTAAGGTAGAATGTTGATACGAAGAATGAATAAAAACTTTTTAAAAATGTGTGGTGGAAATTTTAATTTCAAATATTTATATATAAAATAAACTATTTATTATTATGGAAAACGATAAAAAACTAAGAAACTTCGTAAAAACTACAATCAGAGAGTTTTTAAATGAAAGTGTAAATAATTCATTTAAAAAAGGTGATGTTATATTTTATAAAAATCAATATATGACCGAACCTAAAAATGTTGTAATTTCAAATATCGAAAAATATTCAAGTGGTAAAATTGATAGTATTACTATTAAATTTGAAAATGGTAATGAATCAAGATTATTACCTTATGAATTTAAGTATTTATCAAAACAAAAACAAAAAGAAGATGTTTATGATATAGTTAAAAAGATTGATAATCAAATATCAGATATTGTTGGACACTCACCAAGACAAACAAGCGAATTGTTTAAATTCATTAAGGAAAATAAAAATATTGATATAATTAACATAATATTTACAGAAGAAGTAAAAGATGGTAGAACACCAAAGTTTAATATTAGTTTACCACTTAAATTAAAAAATATAATTTTAGGTTCGGACGATTTTAAAATTAAGATTAAAGAAATTAAATTCAATAATCAACATAATCAAGAAAGTGATTACAACGAATATATTAATTACATTTATAATGTTGTTATTGAAAAAGTTGGTAGGTAAATTTTTAAAAAGTTTTTTACACAGAACTATAATTGAAACACTAATGTAGTATTGTGTATAACTAGTTTATTAAAGAAGGTTTTTATCTCTTATACAACAATTTCAAAAAAAATTTGTAGGTTAGAATTTTTCTAGTATCTTTGTATTGTTAAAGAAAATAACAAGATTATGAAACGGATCAAAGTTAGGTTTAATCTTAGTCAAGGTAAGAACTATATGAAATGGAAGATTACTTATCCAACGGAGGTTAAGTATTTTGATCCGAAAGTGGTTCAATTGATTATGAAAGGTTGTCAGTTGAAAAATCAAAAATCAACAGCGGAGAAGATCTTTAATGGGCAACACAAGTCGGTTTGTGCTTGGGTTTTATGTGAGGATGTTCAGGTTCTTGTTGATCCAGATATTGAACTTAGTGATGTTCGTGTTAAGTATAATCCGAGGGTACAACCCAATTGGGTCTTAAACGATAAGAATGTTGATGACCATAAGTTTGAATTGATCCATAGTAAAGGTTCTTCTTTATATGTTATGAGTTAGGAAATTTGTTTTTTTTCATAATAATTTTTAATTTTTATTTAGATGGGGATGTGAAAACATCTCCATTTTTTGTATATTTATAGTTTATGGACTTACAAGAAAATATTAAACAAACGATTAGAAGATTATTAAAAGAATCTGAAATTCCAAAGCATCTTTTGAGAAGGTTAGACCTAAAGAAGATTGATGAAATATTTAAGAATGCGTTAACGGATGCGTCCAAGAAGTTTGCAAAGAATAAGGACAAGTGGAATTTTATGGATGAATATAAATTCAATAAAATGGTTGTTTCATATATGGTGGATACTTTCTTTTCAGATGAGGAATATTATAATAGTGAATTATTTACCGAAATGTGGGATGATTTATATAATTTTTTCAGTGAATATTATTATGATCAGATACGTGATAGGTATTATGCGATAGAGGGTGAGTCGGCAGTTGTTTGTGAGGATTGTGGATGGTTTTGGTATCTATCAGATGGTGGTGATGATCCGTATGTTTGTCACAAATGTGGAAATGATAATACACCGAAGAAACCTAGATTATATGAGTCCGATCCAAAGACGGGAAGTGGTAAAAAACCCAAAGGATCGGGAAGACGATTATACACGGATGAGAATCCAAAAGATACGGTTTCAGTAAAGTTTAGAACAAAGGAGGATATTGTTGATACCTTAAACAAAGATAGTTTCAAATCCAAACCACACAAAAGACAATCACAAATAATAAATCTTATTCATCAAAGAGTTAGAGCTGCGTATCAAAACGCCAAAGACCCTGAAACAAAGAAAAGATTAAAACGTGCTTATGATTATATAGAATCGGTGAAAGAGAAGTCAAAAGAAAAGACGGTTAGATTAAGGAAACAGGAACAGAATGAATCTGAAATAACTGAAAGATGTTGGGCGGGATATACACAAAAAGGAATGAAAACAATGTTTGGTAAGAGATACCCTAATTGTGTAAAGAAAACAAAGAAATGAACCTACAAGAATCCATAAGAAGAATATTAAGAGAAGAGTTAAATGTTCCACAACCTGGTGAATCATCAGGTAAACCACTATCACAAGATGAGATGTATAATATGGATTGTGATACCGATTATCTTACAATTAATGAAATATTAGATGGTAGAATACAAAGAATACCCTATTACAAAGAAGTATTACAAGATGTTCTTAATGACGATTATAGTTGGGGGGTTACCAAGAAAGTTGCTGAGTATGCAAGATATATGAAACAAAATCCAAAGTCATTAAAAGACTTACCACCAATTATTGTTGTGGACGATGTTATTCAAGATGGAGCACATAGAGTATCTGCAATCTATTTATTACAAAACTATATGGATAAAAATAATCCATTATGGAATGAGATTGAATTAAAAGTTAAATTCTGTTACAACTAATGAACCTACAAGAAACCATAAGAAGAATATTAAGAGAGGAAAGTAAAATACCTTTACACATTAAAAGAAGAATTAATGATATTAATCGGGTTGTAGAAGCAGTGTTACAACATATACATCCTTGTGATTATGATTCTTCTGACCATTTTGTGGAAGGTGTGTTAGATGAGGTTATTTATTTTTTAGGGGAAATTAAAAATCTTAACGGAATTGATTTAATTGAGATTAACGATTACATAATTGAATTTATGGACGATAAACTTAGGGACTTCTTTAATGAAAAATGTACTGATCAATAATTATGAACCTACAAGAAACCATAAGAAGAATATTAAGAGAGGAAACCACTAAAAACTATTATAGGGCTATAACTGAATTCAAAGGTGATAATATAATTTTTGAGCCAGAAGGATATTATGAGTCATTTGATGATGATGGTAACCCTGAGTTTCACACAGATGATATTATTGCAAGAAGTACAACACCAGAAATATCTGCTTCAAAAACTATTGGTGGTGCTTTATTGGGTGTTTGGAGTATGTTAAATCATTATGGTTCATTAACAGGTAATAATAAAATATATTTATATTCCATTAACGAAAAACCAAATAAAGATTTATCCCACGTTAGGGTAGATGATTTTGAATATATACAAGAAGTAAGATATAAAAAACCTGTAGAGGGAAATTATATTGGTTATTTTATTTTTGATAATAATTTTAATAAAAACGCCGAAAACTTTTATGAAAGATTTACTGGAGAACCTTGGGATGAATATACGGAAGAACAAGTGGAAATGTGGGAAGATTTTCATAGACTTATTTCAACCCTAAATAAAAACGATTTAAAAAAATAATATCGATATATGAACCTACAAGAAACCATAAGAAGAATATTAAGAGAGGAAACCACCAATTTGGGTCCTTTTATTGATAAATTAAGATCCAGATATAATATGTCGGATGAAGTCACAGATTTTTTGGTTGATTTTATTGAGAAGTCGGGTTGTCAGAAAATAGAGTTTGCGGATTTTAAGTATCAAGCACTTGGGGCATCATTACACAATGGGGTGTTAATTAATAACTCGGTATTAAATACTAGTTTGGAGATGGCGTTGTTTGTTATCTTTCATGAGATTGCACATCAATATCAATATAAGAAGTATGGTGAGAAAACTATGTATGATTTTTATAATGAAGAGATATCAATTATGGATGCTGCCAAGTTTATGAAGTATAGTGAGAACGTTGCTGATGATTTTGGATCAAGAAAGATAAGGGAACTTCAGAAGATGGGTTTAATTAAACCACACTTCAAGAGTCCTCAAATGTATAAAAATGTACAACTTATTCAGTTGGTTGGTTTTATTAATCAAATAAGAACACAATTAAGAGCGAACAACATTACAACACCTGATAGGATTAGTGAATTCTATTATAATTTAATTAAAAGAGAGTTATGAGATTAAGATTAACAGAGATACAATTAAGGATTTTAACAGACGGTATTTTGTTAGAAGACGCGTCCAAAAAATGGACTGAAGATGAAATCAGACGAGAAGCCAGTAAGTACAAATACAGAGGAGAATTTCAAAAAGGGAGTCTTTCAGCGTATGGTGCGGCGTATAACCGTAAAATGTTAGATGATTTATTTCCTGTAAGAAAAGCATCAAAATGGACTGAAGATGATATTAGACAAGAAGCA